>Ga0316222_1003313_pt1 | contig 15966 bp, 12 predicted proteins | sample TBH18011metaG_FD_206008 | JGI IMG/M metagenome (GOLD analysis project Ga0316222, IMG submission 206008) | Freshwater microbial communities from Trout Bog Lake, Wisconsin, USA - TBH18011 | ecosystem: Environmental > Aquatic > Freshwater > Lake > Hypolimnion/Profundal zone | place: USA: Wisconsin...
AACGCGGCGGCGGCCTTGTCGGTGGACTTGACGACCTGTTCCTTGGGCGCCGGGGGCAACTCAGCCATGGCGGGCGGCTGTTGGTGGTGGGCGATGGCCTCTTCCAGGAAGGCGAGCTCCTCGGGGGTGAGCTTGTTGAGTCCCGCCTTGGCGAATTCCTCCGCCGTGAGGCTGTGGATGACCGACGTCTGGTCCGGACCGGCGGCCAAGGCGCTGCACGCTAGGAAAAGAAGGCTGATCAACACGGTGAGGGAGGCGCGCATGATGGGAGCAGCCCCTTTCAGGCGATTAAGGGGCGGGGGAGCAAGCGCAGCTTTCCATTAATGTGGTCCCAAAGCTGCTTAGGCGGGCGTTCCCGGTCGCAGGGTAATGTCTTTGGCCGCGCATTTTTAGCCATTAGACCTCGGATTTATGCATCTTAACGAAATTATTGCATTTCGGACTTTTTCCTCCCAGCTTCCCACCCAAGTTCAACCTGGTCCCAAGCCAGTTAACTTGCACAACACACAACACAAACTGATAAAACAATGACTATGAACAACCTCCGCTTGCGGAAGTTCATGGCTGCGCTGTCTCTGTTGACGGCGGGCCTGTTCGCGGTCCCGGGCGCTTTGGCCCAGGCCACGACAACGACTACCACCACCACCACGACCAAGGATACGCCCAAGGACCAGACCACGGTCATGGAAAAGTTCCAGGTCACGGGTTCCTACCTGACGCCCGCGGCCAACTCGGTCGCCATTCCGGTCATCACGGTTGATTCGAAGGCGATCGCCAACTCCGGCAACAACACCAGCGTGCTGGAAATCCTGCGCAAGACGGTGCCGCAGTTCAGCGGTAACCTCAACATCGGCGCGCAGAACGCCAACGTCGGCAGCGGTTCGACCAACGGCGGTGCCCAGCTCGCGCTGCGCAACGCCGCGACCCTCGTGCTGATCAACGGTCGTCGCGCGGCTTATGCCCCGATCGACGCCCGTGGCGGTTACGAGTTCGTCGACGTCAACCTGATCCCGGTGGCGGCCATCGAGCGCATTGAAGTCCTCGCGGACGGCGCCTCGGCCATCTACGGCACCGACGCTGTTTCCGGCGTGGTGAACATCATCCTCAAGACCGACTACGAAGGCTTCGAGGCCGGCAGTCGCTACGGCTGGTCCGCGAACGCGGGCAACGCTGCCGAGCGCAGCGCCTATATCGTGGGCGGCACGAGCAACGGCAAGACCAGCATGACGGTTTCGGCCGAGTGGGACCGGGTTGACCCGGTCTGGAACTTCGAGCGTCATTACTCGGATCCCACCTACGGCACGGCGACCTTCGCCGGTTCGGTTAACGCCGGTACCAGCTACTACCTGCTGAACCAAAGCCAGACGGCCCCGACGGTTACGCCGGGCGGTTTGGATCCCACGGTGCTGCTCGCCAATGGCACCTATTCCGGCCCCCGTGCGGCGGGCGACCAGTTCCAGTTCTTCAATCTGGCGCGCTACGTCACGCAGACGGTCGGTTCCGAGCGCCAGTCGTTGTCCTTCGCGTTCGACCACAAGATCAACGACAGCCTCAAGGCGTTCGGTGACTTCATGTATTCGCACACGAACACGTTCTCCCAGATCAATGGCCAGCCGATCACGGCTTCCATCGCGGCGGGCGTGCACGGCAATCCGTTCAACGTCACGGTCACGGCCCGCAATCGTATCGTCGCCCAGCCCCGCCAGTACCTGGCGGACACGAACGGCGTTCGCGGTGTGTTCGGCCTCAAGGGCAAGTTCAGCGAGGACTGGTCCTGGGAATCCGCGGCTGATTACAACCGCATCCAGCAGAACTACACGAACCCTGGTGTCATCAACCAGGCGCACTTGACGGCGGCGATCAACGCCGACCGCTTCAACATGTTCTCGCGCACAAACGATGCGGCGGAAATCGCGGCTGACGGCATCGTCGGCACGGCGTTCGGCGGCTTCACCAGCAAGCTGAGCAACTATGACTTCCGCGTTAACGGCAAGGTGTTCGACCTCCCGGCCGGCTCCCTCGACATGGCCCTGGGCGTGGAAGTTCGCCAAGAATCGCTCAGTGCGATCGCCGACCCCCTCAGCCAGCTCGACCCGGTCACGGGCGCGCTCGGCTGGAACGGCGCCACCACCCTGTATCCGTTCGCCGCGGGCCGCTCGGTCTCGTCGCTGTTCGGGGAAATCCGCGTGCCGATCTTCAAGGATGTCGCCGGCGCGCACCTGTTGGAACTCACCGGCGCGATCCGCCATGAGTCCTACAGCGACACGACTGACCCGACTGTGCCGAAGATCACGCTGCGTTACCTGCCGTTCGACGACCAGTTCGCGCTCCGTGCGACCTACTCGCGTTCGTTCTCGGCCCCGACGCTCTACAACCTGTTCGGCCCCGTGAGCATTGGCTTCACGACCCCGTTCACCCTGACGAAATTCGGTGGTGGCACGGTCGCCAACATCCAGACCAACTCGGAATCGGGTGCCAACCCCAACCTGGAACCCTCGACCTCGAAGAACTGGACGGCTGGTTTCGTCTACTCGCCCAAGGCCATCAAGGGCCTCTCGCTGTCCGTGGACTACTGGAACATCAAGCAGCAGAAGCTGATTTCCAGCATCGGTACCACGACAATCCTCCAGGACGTCGAGCTCAACGGCACGGCTTCGCAGTACTACAACAAGGTCCACATCGGCAGCTTCACCGGCCCGGGCGTCACGGCGCCTGGCCAGATCAGCAACGGCGTGCTGGATAACATCTACGTCGTTGACCAGAGCGTGAACATCGCCGCGGTTAACCTCGATGGCTTCGATATCGCGGCCAAGTACACCTACAACGTGGATGCCGTGGGCCGCTTCGACTTCGCGTCGAACATCGGTATCTACAACCACTACACGGTGACCTCGCTGCCCGGCTCGACTCCGTTCGAGACGGTGGGCATGTCCACCGCCACGAATGGCACGCTGCCCCGCTGGTCGACGTACACCTCGGTGGACTTCTACCGCGGGCCCTACCAGGCCTTCATCGGCGTTCGCTACCTCCCGTCGTATACGATCTATGCGACCGGCACGCGCGCGAACGGCTGGGCGGCGGTTGACCTGTTGACCGCCTACACGGTGGGCTCGGAAATCCCGTATCTGTCGGGCGCCAAGCTCACCCTCGGCGTGAACAACGTGTTCAACAAGTTCGGCAATCTCGACCCGAACACGTTCACCGACTCCAATGTCGACACCGGTACCTTCGGCGCCCTCGGCCGGTTCTACTACGTCGACATGAAGATCAAGTTCTAAGTCCCGCGGTTAACTCCGCGTTTTTTAAGAAGGCGGCCCGGTTTTCCGGGCCGCCTTTCTTTTTGCCTCCGCGCTGCAGCCCGGCCGGCGCGGGATAAAGTGATTGCTTCGCCGGTTGCCGCCTTGATAAGTCGGCGTTCCCGCCAATTGCCCATGAACCAGGACCCGCTCTTTCGCCGCCGTGCGCTTTCCGCTCCCCAGTCCTGAAGAGCGCTCCGAGCTGAGGGTGCAGATCGCCTTGTTCCTCGCGGTCAGTCTCCTGCTGAGCCTGGGCTACCACGAACAGCGCGAACTGCGCGCCCTGGCGGGCCGCGAGCACGTGCAGCAGTTGCTGCGCGGCTGGGATGGCTTCGCCTGGTTTGTCTGGCTGCTGGCCGCGCCGGCCATGCTGCTCCTGATCCGGCGCTTTCCGCTGGGCCGCGGCCAAATTCGCCGCGGTCTCCTCGGCCTGCTGCTGGGCAGCGTGGTGATTTTCCTCTTCATCACGAACCTCCGCTTCCTGTTGCGGGTGCTGCCCAACCTCTGGCTGCCGCCCGCGGATGCCCTGCCGGTGGACTGGGCGCACTATTCGGTCTCCACGCTGCTGCTGCTGCCGATGGATTTCCTGACCTACTGTGGCTTCTTTTTCGCCAGCGTCGCCATCGACTACCACTTCAAGAATCGCGCCCGCGCCGCCGAGGCGCTGCAACTCGAGCTCCATGCCGCCCAGCTGCAGTCCAATCTCGCCCGCGCGGAACTCACCGCGCTGCGGGGGCAGCTGCATCCGCACTTTCTGTTCAACAGCTTCAACGCCGTGGCGTCGCTCGTGCGCCAGCGGCGCAACGACGCCGCGGTCGAGATCATCGCCCAGCTCAGCGCGCTCCTGCGCCTGGCCGTGGAGCGCACCGGCCGCCAGGAGCTGCCCCTCGACGAGGAAATCGACTTCATCCGGCGCTACCTCGAGATCGAGCGGGTGCGCTTCGGCGACAAGCTGCGCCTCGACTTCGCGATCGACCCCGCAGTGCTCCGCGCCGCCGTCCCCAACCTCGTGCTGCAGCCGCTGGTCGAGAACGCGATCAAGCACGGCATCTCGCGTCGCATCGAGCCGGGCACCGTGCGACTTGCCGCGCGGCGAGTGGACGAGCGATTGCAGCTGGAGATCGTGGACGACGGGCCGGACGGTTCGCCGGTCGAGGCCGGCACCTCGCAAAGTCGAGGTGGCATCGGCCTCTCCAACACCCGCGAACGCCTCACGCGGATTTACGGCAACGATTACCGGCTGGAGCTGACCCCCCGCGCGGAAGGCGGGATGCGGGTGAGTCTCGACCTGCCCTGGCGCCTGCTGTCATCCTCGGTCCCGGCCACATGAAAAAGATCCGCACCCTGATTGTGGACGACGAACCCCTCGCCCGTGAGGGGCTGGAGATGCTACTGGGCAGCGATCCTGAGATTGAAATCGTGGGCCAGTGCGCGGACGGCCAGTCGGCGATCGAGGCGATCCGCACGCGCAGCCCGCAACTCGTGTTTTTGGACATCCAGATGCCGAAACGGGACGGCTTCGGCGTGTTGGCGGAACTCAAGCCGGCGGAACGCCCCGTGGTGATTTTTGCGACCGCTTACGACCAGCACGCGATCCGGGCTTTTGAGGCCTGCGCCATCGACTATCTGCTGAAGCCGTTCAGCGATTCCCGGTTTGCGGCGGCGCTGCGCCGGGCCAAGGAGGAGATCCGCCGGGTGCGGACGTCCGATCTCGCGCACCAGGTGGAGCAACTCCTCGAGCAAGTGCGTGGGTTGGAGCCCAAGTCCCCGGGGGCGCCCGGCGAACCCGTCGCGGCCGCCACGGCCGATTACGCTGATCGGATTGTGCTGAAGGCGGACGGCGCGCTCCATTTCATCAAGACCCGCGACGTCATCTGGATCGAGGCGCAGGGCGACTTCGTGAAGGTGCAGACCCAGGGCAAGACGCAGCTGGTCCGCGAGACCCTCCAAAGCATGGAGCGGAAACTCGACGCCGCGAGGTTCCTGCGCACGCACCGCTCCTACCTCGTAAATCTGGAGCATGTTCGCCGGGTCGAGGTCGCGCTTTACGGCGACTATGTCGTCTACATGAGCGACGGATCCAAGTTGAGGCTGAGCCGGAACTACCGCTCGAAGCTCAAGGCGCTGCTCAAACAAATTCCGACGGCCTGAGTGGGCGGCGCGGTGAGCAGGGGCGTTTTCGCGACGGCCGGCCGGCTCGGTGACTTTTACGCAATTTTCAGGTTAAGAAGCACCTAGCGTCTCATCGTAGAAATCGATCGTTCTGGGGCCCAAAACAATCGTCCGGTCGATATGCCGTTGATGCGTTTCGCCGCGGCCCCGTAGGTAGCTCGTAAACACACCTACGTGTTTGCCCACAACAAACTACAAACTGACCGGCACAACTCCGGGCGGTTTGGACACAACACAAACTGATTACTACTATGAACAGACTTCGCTCGCGGAAGTTCATGGCCGCGCTGTCGCTGCTTGCGACGACCGGCCTCCTCGCAGTCCCTGGCGCCAACGCCCAAGGGACTGCCCCTGACACGACAACCACCACCACGACTACGACCACCACGACCAAGGATACGCCCAAGGACCAGACCACGGTCATGGAAAAGTTCCAGGTCACGGGTTCCTACCTGACACCCGCGGCCAACTCGGTGGCCATCCCGGTGATCACGGTTGATTCAAAGGCGATCGCCAACTCGGGCGAGGCCACCAACATCCTCGAGATCCTGCGCAAGACGGTGCCGCAGTTCAGCGGCAACGCCAACATCGGCTCCAATAACGCCAACATCAGCAGCGGCTTCACCAATGGTGGCTCGCAGCTATCGCTGCGCAACACCTCGACCCTCGTGCTGATCAACGGTCGCCGCGCCGCCTATTCTCCGGTGAGCGCGACGGGCGGCTACCAGTTCGTGGACGTCAACATGATCCCGGTGTCGGCCATTGAGCGCATCGAGGTGCTGGCGGACGGCGCCTCGGCCATCTACGGCTCGGACGCGGTTGCCGGCGTGGTCAACATCATCCTCAAGACCGACTACGAGGGCTTTGAGGCGGGCGGGCGCTACGGTTGGTCCACGAACAAGGGCAACACCGCCGAGCGCAGCGCCTACATCGTGGGCGGCACGAGCAACGGCAAGACCAGCATCACGGTCTCGGCCGAGTGGGTGAAGGAGGACCCGGTCTGGAATTTCGAGCGGCCGTACTCCGACCCGACCTACGGCACGGCGACCTTCGCCGGTTCGGTTAACGCCGGGACCAGCTTTTACTATCTGAACCCGAGCCTCTCGGCCCCGACGGTGGCCCCGGGTGGGACGGATCCCGCCGCCTTGGTTACGGCCGGCACCTATTCGGGCCCGCGAGCGGCCGGTGACCAGTTCCAGTTCTTCAACCTGGCGCGGTATGTCACGCAGACCCTCGGCGACCAGCGTCAGGCCTTCACCATGGCGTTTGACCACAAGATCAGCGACAGCCTGAAGGCGTTCGGCGACTTCATGTATTCGCACACGGACACGTTCTCGCAGATCAACGGCCAGCCGATCTCGGCCTCGATCGCGGCCGGCGTGCACGGCAATCCGTTTAATGTCACCGTCACCGCCCGTAACCGCATTGTGGCCATGCCCCGCCAGTATCTGGACGACACGACTGGGGCGCGCGGGGTCTTCGGCCTGAAGGGCAAGATCACCGAGGACTGGTCGTGGGAAGCCGCGGCCGACTACAACCGGATCTCCCAGAACTACCAGAACCCCGGCGTGGTCAACCAAGCGCATCTGACCGCGGCGATTAACAATGATAGTTTTAACATGTTCTCCCGCGTACATGATCCCGCCGAGATTACGGCGGACGGGATTGTCGGCATCGCCACCGGCGGTTTCGTCAGCACGCTGAGCAACTATGACTTCCGCGTTAACGGCAAGCTGTTCGACCTGCCGGCCGGCGCGGTGGACATCGCCCTCGGTGGCGAAGTCCGTCAGGAATCGCTCAGCGCAGTCGCCGATCCGCTCAGCCAGATTGACCCGGTCACGGGCAACCTCGGCTGGAACGGTGCCACGACGCTGTATCCGTTCAAAGCGGGCCGCACGGTAGTGTCGGAGTTCGCGGAAGTCCGCGTCCCGATCTTCAAGGATGTGGCGGGGGCGCACCTGCTCGAGATTTCGGGCGCGATCCGTCACGAACACTACAGCGACACCACCGGCCCAACGGTGCCGAAGATCACGCTGCGCTACCTGCCGATCGACGACCAGTTCGCGCTGCGTGGCACATATTCGAAATCGTTCTCCGCGCCGCAGCTCTACAGCCTCTTCGGCCCGATCAGCGCCGGCTATTCGGATGCGTTTACGCTCAACAAGTTCGGTGGCGGTTCGATCGCCAACTTCCAGTCGCAGGCGGAGTCCGGCTCCAATCCCACCCTGCAGCCGTCGAAGTCGACGAATTACACGGCGGGCTTCGTCTATTCGCCGACCGCGCTCAAGGGCTTCTCGGTCTCGGTGGATTACTGGAACATCAAGCAGACGAACCTCATCTCGAGCATCGGGGCGACGAACATCCTGCAGGATGTCGAGACCAACGGCCCGGCGTCGAAATACGCCAGCAAGGTGCACATCGGGAGCTTCACGGGCCCCGGCGTCACGGCCCCGGGCCAGATCAGCTCGGGCGTGCCGGACAACATCTATGTCATCGACCAGAGCGTGAATCTCGCCGCGGTCAATCTCGATGGCTTCGATGTTGCGGTCAAATACACCTACAACGCCGACAGCGTGGGCCGGTTCGACTTCAATTCGGCCATCGGCATCTACAACAAGTACACGATCATTGATGGCCTCGGCGACGCGCCGTTCAACACCGTCGGACTGTCGACGTCGACGAATGGCACGCTGCCCCGTTGGCAGACCTACTCGTCGGTGGACTTCACCCGGGGCAATTACCAGGCCTTCCTGGGCGTGCGTTATCTCCCGTCGGTCACCGATTACAACGACGGTTCGCACGTCGGTTCGTTCACCACGGTGGACCTGATGGCCTCGTATGTCTTCGGGGCGGAGGTGCCATATCTCTCCGGCGCGAAGTTCACCGTCGGCGTGAACAATGTGTTCAATCGGTTCGGCCCGCTCGATCCCGCCACGTGGACGGATTCGAACGTCGATACCGGGACCTACGGCGCCCTCGGCCGGTTCGTCTACGTCGACTGCAAGATCAAGTTCTAAGCTCCGCGGTTAACTCCGCGTCTTTAGCGAGGCGGCCCGGTTTCCGGGCCGCCTTTCTTTTTGCCCGGGCCGCGCGCCGGGCTCTGCCAATCAAAACCGCAGCTCGACCGCGCCCTGGTTCACGTTCCAGACCAGCGGTGGCAGGCCCTCCGTCGGTGCCGGCCGACCCACCCGCTGCCACCGGCGCGGCCCCAGGCCGCGGGCGGGCAGGGTGGTCTTGCCATTAATCAGCGCCACATCGCCCGCCTTGGCCTCACCGATGCCGCGCAGCACGAGACGCAGCCGCAGCAACGCGCCGGGCGCACCGGACCAGTCCAGCGGGGCCGCGTGCTCATGCTCAAATTCGCCGCGCGGATGTGCCGCGCGATTCTGAAACTCGATGGTGTAGCAGGATTGGATCATCTTCCATGTGCCATCGGGCTGCTCCTGCTCCACGCCGACGTAGTGCAAGCCGGGCGCGAAGTCCTGGACGCGGTAGCAAAGCTGCCAGCGCCCGCCGAAGACCGGGCGACCCTGCTGCCACGCGCGCAGGCGGATGGCGTCCTGCGCCAGGATTTTTTCGTTGGCCCCGCGCTTGCGGCGGTCGCGCGTGAAGCGCCACATCGCGCGCGCCGCCTTGCGGCCCGCGACCAGTTCCCGCGCAAATGCCCGGCCCTCCGCCGGCGTGGCCAGGCCGCGCGCGGCGCGCCGCACGAAGACGTCCCGCACCGCCAAATAGCGGCGAAACTCCAGGCTCACGCGCAGCGGCTCGGGGAGCGGCTGCACCTTGGCCAGGCGCGTGCACGAGCGTGCCTCGGCGACGAAGGGAGCCAGCGCCTCGCGGCGTGAAACCGTGCCCCAACGGTCATTGATCTGCCAACGCGGATAGCCGCCAAAAGGATGGGCGTCGCTGGCGAGCGCCACGCGTGCCGCGGCGCGGGCCGTCTTCCGACCGAAGGTCCGCTCAAACCCACGCTCCAGCATTTTCCGCGGATCCGTCGAGCCGGGCTCCAGCCAGAGACTGGCCGCCGAGGCGTCCACGACGGTGGTCATTTCCATCGCAAGGCGGAACGGCTCCCATGAGGTGACGAGGAAGCCCGTGGCCCCGATGCGTTGGCCATGACGCCACCAATCGGTGATGTTCTCGAGGCGGTCATGGAAATGCGGCAACGGCTCGTAGCGGGCCGAGCCGTTCATCGGGCAGCCGCAGATGTCGATCCCACGCCGGCGCAGCGCCGTGGCAATGTCCGCCTCGGCAAAATTGAACAGCTCGACGCGCGGCCAGCGCTTGAACCCGTAGTAATACCACTCGTAGGCGATGAGGTCCCGGGGCAGCAGGTCGATCGCTTCGGGAATGTAGTAAAGCATATCCGCCCACATGCCCATGCGCAGTCCCATCGAGCGCGCCAGCGCGTGCAACCGGTTCACATGCGCGGCGAAATGCCCGGCGAGGCCGATGCGTTTGATATCCGCCCGGCTCAGCGGGTGCCGGCCGAGGTCAAATGACTCGTCGAGGCCGACGTGCACCTTCTTTGCCGTGCAGAAGGGCGCCATGTCGCGCAGGAGCTTTTCCGCCACGCCGAGCAGCCGCGCGTGCAGCGGGCAAACCTGGCCGGCGGTGAACGGCGTGCCGTCGGCCGACTGCAACTCGTTTAGCTCCCGCAGCTCCGGGACCTTGATCAGGTATTGCGTGTGCCCGAGCAGGTTGACGATCGGCACGACCTTGATCCCGACCCGCGTCGCCGTGTCCACAAGCTGCGTGAACTGCCGGTAGGAATACGCGTCGCGTCGCGCCACGCCGGGCAGGGAGGGAAATTCCACGGCGTCCTCGAGGTGGATATGCAATTCCTGGTAGCCCCAGTCGGCGTAGCGGGGCAGCTGCGCAAGCAGCCAGTCAAGGCGCTCGACCTGGCGGGCGAGGTCCCATTGGAAGGAGCGGGTGGGGGAGAAAGTGGCGGGCACGGCTTGGGTTTAGCGGGGTCTTGAGTTGGACGTAAAGCCCGACCTACACTTCGCCCGTGGACGTCATCATCCGCCACCTTTTCATTTCTCCCGGCCACAATTTCTTCGGCCGGCACGGCTTGGGCGCGGCGGAAAACACCACCGAGGAAGTCCAAACCATCATGTGCCGCGCCGGGCACGGCGTGGAGGGCGACCGCTTCTTCGATTACAAGGCCGACTACGCCGGCCAGATCACGTTTTTCTCCTGGGAGATCTACCAGGAGGCGAAGGCGAAATTCAACGTGCCCGCTCTCTCGCCCGGGGCGTTTCGCCGTAACGTGGTGATCGACGGCGTGGATATTACGACGCTCATCGGGAAACGCTTTTCAGTCGGAGGGGTGGAGTTCGAGGGCACGGTCGAGTCGAAACCCTGCTACTGGATGGACCAGGCGGTCGCGCCCGGCACGGAAGTTTGGCTGCGCGGAAATGGCGGACTGCGCGCGAAGATCCTCAGCGACGGTCCGCTGGCCGTCGGCCAGTCGCAGCTATTGCTGGCCCAGACGGTTTCGTAGCCAAGCCACACCGCCGGTCTCGTCCGAGAAGGCGCCGTCGAGTTGCGCCTCGAACGCCTCGTCGAGGATCGGCTTGAACTCGGGGCTGGGCTTACGTCCGAGCGCCACGAGGTGCCGTCCGAGCACGAGCGGGCGGGGGGCGGACTTTTCCAACTCCAGCGCGCGGGCCTTGGCCTGCAACTGCTCGATGCGTTCCAGCGTTTCGGGCGGCGCCAACGGCGGACGTCCGCCGTGGTCCGCGCGCATGACGAGCGCGAGGTCGTCGATCGTCGCGGGGGCCAGCTTGCGGGCGAGGCGGCGGACGCTCGTGTCGGAAAATTCCGTGCGCCCGTGATGGTGCGCCAGGTGATGAACCACGAGCGCACACACCGGCGCGGTCAGCTCGAGCGGCGCGCCGATGCGGCGCAGGAAATTTTCCGCGAGCGGGCCGCCGGCCGCCTCGTGACCGGGGCTGATCCAGCGAAGTTGACCACGGCGTTCGGCGTGCTCCGTGGTGGCGGGTTTTCCGAAATCGTGGGCGAGGACGGCCAGCATCAGGGTCTGCCGGCGTGCGGGATCGCTCGACTGCCATTCTTCGAGCGCGACCAGCGCGTCGAGGCACAGCTGCGTGTGCCTGAACACGTCACCCTCCGGATGCCATTCCGGTTCCTGTGGAGTCCCGCGCAGGACGGCGATCTCGGGAAAATGCCGAAGCCAGCCGGTTTCCTCGAGCACCGTGAGCCCGCGCGAGGGCTTGGCCGCCTTCGTCGCCCACTTGTCCCATTCGCCCCACACGCGTTCAACGGGCAACTCGGCGTAGGTGTCCGAAATGCTCCGGCATAGCGCCGCCGTTTCGGGCGCGAGCGTCAGGTCAAATCGCGCGGCGAGCTGAAACGCCCGCAGCACCCGCAGCGGATCCTCGACAAACGCGGCGCTGGTGTGGCGCAGCACGCGCGCCTTCAGATCGGCCTGGCCGCCGTGCGGGTCGATCAGCGCGTGCGTGAACGGGTCGTAGGCGATGGCGTTGAGGGTGAAGTCCCGCCGCGCCGCCGCGTCGGCATCGCTGAGCGCGGGGTCGGGTGCGACGACGAACCCGCGATGGCCGGCGCCGGTCTTGGACTCGCGCCGCGGCAGGCTGAAGTCGTATTCGGCCCCGCCGGGCCCGCGGGCCTTGATGACGCCGAAGCTGCGCCCGATCACATCCGTCGCGCCGAAGCGCGCGAGCGCCCGGTGCAGCGTCTCGAAGTCGACGCCGGCGACCTCGACGTCGAAATCCTTCGGCTCGAGCCCCAGCAGCCAATCGCGCACGCCTCCGCCCACAAGTCGCGGCCGCCCGACGCGCCGCACGGCGTCGAGCATCGCGCGCAGATCGGGCGGCAATTGCATGGGATTTTCAGCTCTCCTTGGCCGAGGCCGCCACCACGACACAGATCCAACCGGCCATCAGGCACAGCCCGCCAACTGGCGTCACTGGCCCCAGCCAGCGCGGTCCGCCGGCGGCCAGGGCATAGAGCGACCCGGCGAACAAGACGGTGCCGACGGTCCACCACGTCGCCGCCCGGGCGATCCAGCGCTGCGCCTTGTTGGAGGCCGAGCGGGTCCACGCGGCGGCGCCCAACAGGCCCACGGCGTGGAGCAGCTGGTAGCGGGAAGCGGTCTCCCAGGCGGACGTCATGCCGCGTTCCAGCAGGAAATCCTTCAGGGCATGGGCGCCAAAGGCGCCCAGGGCGACGCCGGTCAGGCCCAGGAGCCCGGCGGCGAGGAGGGTGGGGCGGGGGTTCATGGAAGTTGCTCCCACGCTCGCACATCCGGAGGTCAAAACAAGGCTGGTCTTGCCCGGCCGGGGCGCCGGCGCGGGGGTTGATTCGCCTCCGAAAACAGGGGTTGACACCCCCCGATGAAACTTTTGTTCTTGGCCTCTTTTCCCATGAAAACCTTCCTCGCCAAAAAGGAGACCGTACAGTCCAAGTGGCATCTCATTGATGCCGAGGGTGTCGTCCTTGGCCGTCTCGCGGTCAAAGCCGCCAACCTCATCCGCGGCCGCCACAAAGCTTCCTACACCCCCACCATCGATACCGGTGACCACGTCGTTATCATCAATGCCGAGAAGGTCGTCGTGACCGGCAAAAAGGAAGAAAAGAACGAGTATATGTTCTTCTCGGGCTTCGTGGGTGGCGAGAGCTACCGCAAGCTCTCCCTGATGCGCGAGCGTCACCCCGAGTTCATCCTCGAGCACGCCGTCAAGGGCATGCTGCCGAAGAACCGCATCGCCGCCAAGATGCTGACCAAGCTCCACGTTTTCGCCGGCCCGAAGCACACGCACGAGGCCCAGAATCCCGTCAAGACCACCGTCTGATCCGCCCATGAGCACCGCCACCAACATTTTCCTCGGCACCGGCCGTCGCAAAACCTCCACCGCCCGCGTCCGCCTTTCCGAAGGCACCGGCAAGCTCACGTGCAACGGCCGTGAGTTCGACAGCTACTTCTCCCACGAGAATTTCTCCAAGCAGGCCTACGCCCCGCTGCTCACCGTCGACCTTCGCGAGAAGATCGACGTGACGGTGAACGTCGCCGGCGGCGGCGTCGCCGGCCAGGCTGGCGCGGTCGCGCACGGCATCGCCCGCGCGCTGCAGAAGCTCAATCCCGAGCTGCGTGCCGCCCTCAAAAAGGCCGGCCACATCACCCGCGATCCCCGCGAGAAAGAGCGCAAAAAGCCCGGCCAGCCCGGTGCCCGCAAGCGCTTCCAGTTCTCGAAGCGCTGAGCCGTCCCGCTCCTCATTTCCAGCCGCCTGCGCCCCGTGCGCCGGCGGCTTTTTTGTGGGCGTTTTTGGGACCACCCGTAGTTCCACCATCGCGGGGCGCCAGTGGGGTGGAACGGGATGTGCTCTGGGACCGGGATGAAAATCTCCCTGGCTCGGCGGTTTCTTGCTTTAGCGGCAGTGCTGGCAATCGCCCCGTGGGCGAGCGCCCATCCTGGTCACGAGGGAGAGCACGGGGGCGTGACGTGGGATTTTGCCAGTGGCTTCGCCCACCCGTTGTCCGGTTGGGACCACCTGCTGGCCATGATCGCAGTCGGCTTGTGGGCCGCGCAGCTCGGGGGCCGGGCCCGCTGGCTGGTGCCATCGGCCTTCATCGCCACGATGGTGGCGGGCGCTGCGCTGGGCCGTGCCGGGTTTCACCTGCCCGGTGCCGAGCTGGCGATCGCCGCGTCCGTGCTCGTGCTGGGTTTGCTGCTCGCGCGGGCGGTGCGTCTGCCGGTCGCCGCGGGCATGGCGCTGGTCGGCGGGTTTGCGATTTTCCACGGCTGGGCGCACGGGGCGGAAATGCCCGCCACGGCCCGCGGGCTCGGCTACGGCGCCGGCTTTGTGCTCGCGACGACCCTGCTGCACGCGGTGGGCGTGGGTCTCGGTCTGCTGACAGCGCGCCGCTCGGAGAAGTTTGCGCGCTACGCCGGCTGGGCGATCACGGCTGCGGGTGTGGCGCTGATTGCGGCCTGAGCGGGTTCACAACTTCCGGGGATCGCATGCCAGCCGGGGAAAGCGCGCCGCGAGGATGCGGCGCAAGGATTTGAGGGCGCTCCGCAGGCTCATGACGTCCACGGCGACGAACTTGATGCTCCAGCCGCCGCGCCGCAGTGGGCTGACACCGATCCATAGCAACGGGCCGTGCAGCGCGCGAATGGCGTCGACCCACGTCGCGTCGGCCGGGCCCGCTTCGGCGATGAGCACGGCGTTGCCAAAGCACGCGGCCGAACCCGATCCGGAAAGCCGGGCGAGGGCGTGCAGGTCGGGGCCGGTTTGCTCGAAGCGCTCGGACAGGATGAGCTCGTCGCCAAGCCGCACCTCGGTTTTCAGGCAAAGATTTTTCCATTCCCACGCCTCGCCATGCGCGACGCGTCCGGGCAACAGGAGATCGGCGAAGAACAACTCGCCGCCGGGTTCGACCGCAATGCGGGTGCTCTGGCGATAATTGCAGCCGCGGTGCGGGACGAGCGGCTCGGGCAGGACTTCCAACCAGCCGTTGCGCGCGACGGTGAAATGCTGCCGGCAGGCCGCGGTGCCGTCCTTCATTTGAAACACGCGGCTCGCGCTGGGCGTGGTCACCAGCAGCGAGGCGCCCGGGCCGACGGAGATGTCCGACTCGAGCTGGTCGCCCGCGAGGATGCCCGCGGTGGGATTCACGACTTGCACGAGCAAGACGCCCGCATCGGCGTCCCAGTAGGGCTTGCTCAGGTGGTAGGGCGCGCGGAACGACTGGCTCGAGAGCACGGTCGGGCCGTTCTCCCGGGCGGTGGCTTGCAGCGAAAGATGTCCGGAGAATTCAGCCATCGGTCACTCGGAATATTGGCCGCGAAGAGGCACATGGTGGCGCAAGAAAAGGCGCCGGATCCCTGACGTTTTTAGCCGGAACATCGGGATTTCGTTCTTTTGCATGCTTGTGCCTTTTTGTGGCCAACCCAATCAGGCCCGGGCTTGCTGGGCGAAGAGGACGGCGTGCTCGATCCAGGCGATGACGGCGTCGAGATTGTGCTCGCGCTTGAGGTCGCAGAAGAGGAACGGCCTCTCGCCGCGCTGAGTCTTGGAATCGCGCTCCATCACGCCGAGGTCGGCGCCCACCAGCGGGGCGAGGTCTATTTTGTTGATGATCAGCAGGTCGCTGAATCGGATCGCCGGGCCGCCCTTGCGCGGGATCTTGTCACCCTCGGCGACGTCGATGACGTAGATGAACGCGTCCACGAGCTCGGGCGAGAACGTCGCGGTGAGATTGTCCCCGCCGCTCTCCACGAGCAGCAGCTGCAGGTCGGGAAACTTGAGCTCGAGCGCGCGACAGGCCTGCTCGTTCATCGTGGTGTCGTCGCGGATCGCCGTGTGCGGGCAACCGCCAGTCTCGACACCGATGATGCGCTCGGCGGGCAGCGCGCTGTGGCGGATGAGAAAGGCGGCGTCCTCGGAGCAGTAAATGTCGTTGGTGACGACAGCCATCGAGTAACGCTCGCGGAGGCGCTGGCAG
>Ga0316222_1003315_pt1 | contig 15950 bp, 12 predicted proteins | sample TBH18011metaG_FD_206008 | JGI IMG/M metagenome (GOLD analysis project Ga0316222, IMG submission 206008) | Freshwater microbial communities from Trout Bog Lake, Wisconsin, USA - TBH18011 | ecosystem: Environmental > Aquatic > Freshwater > Lake > Hypolimnion/Profundal zone | place: USA: Wisconsin...
TGGAACAGGTTGTGCCATGGGCGGCGTTGGTCGAACTCATTGCGCCGTATTACCCGCAAGGCAAGACCGGGCGGCCACCGTTTTCTCTGCAAACCATGCTGCGAGTCCACTTCATGCAGCAGTGGTTTACGCTGTCCGATCCAGCCATGGAGGAGGCCTTCTTTGACACTCCGATGTACCGTGAGTTTGCGCAGCTTGAAGAGTTTGGCCGCATGCCGGACGAGAGCACCATTCTGCGTTTCCGCCACCGGCTGGAGAAGCACAAATTGGCCGAGCAAATCCTTGGCGTGGTGAATGAAATTCTGATTCAGCGCGGACTGCTGCTCAAGACCGGCACCGTGGTGGATGCCACCTTGATTGCTGCGCCCTCGTCGACCAAAAACAAGGACCACAAGCGCGATCCGGAAATGCATTCGAGCAAGAAGGGCCAGCAGATGTACTTTGGAATGAAAGCCCACATTGGCGCGGACGCTGAGTCGGGCTTGGTGCACACGGTTCATGGCACCTCGGGCAACGTGCATGACGTCGTTGAGGGCAACAGTATGTTGCATGGCGAAGAGACGCACGCGTTCGGAGATGCTGGATACCAAGGCATTGCAAAACGCCCTGATGCCAAGGCCGACGTTACCTGGCATGTGGCCATGCGACCGGGCAAGCGAAAGGCATTGAATAAAGACAATGCAGTGGATGCCTTGATCGACAAGATTGAGAAGATCAAGGCTGGAATTCGGGCCAAAGTGGAGCACCCGTTTCGGGTAATCAAGCGCCAGTTCGGATATGTGAAAGTGCGCTACAGCGGCTTGAAGAAGAACACCGCCCAACTCGTCACACTGTTTGCGCTGTCGAATTTGTGGATGGTGCGCAGCAAACTTATGGGAGCGCAGGAATGAGTACGCCCGACAGTCGGGGAAAGGCTCTGAAAGGGCTGAAAACCAGCCCAACGGGCGCAAGAAATGCGCGCCACTTTGAAAGGTTGCGCGTGAGATCCTGCCATTTAAAAACTACCGACTCGCTAGAGCAACTGGCAGCGAGTTATTCAGACCATCCTTAACTTACAGCGCAACAGTAACTCAAAACGCAACTGCCGCTCTTACTACTGCGGGCCTTATCTTGAGTGCACTTACGATTAAATGTGGCAGCGTGGAAGAAGCTTCAGCGAGTGCCACAAAAACTTGCACGTTCGCGGGTGTGACGGACGCACTGAAAATTGGCGGCAGCTTGACTGTTCCGACTACAGCAGTCGCTGGAGGGCTCATCTCAGATTCCGCTGCGATTTCTGTAAGCGTTGATTACAACTAATTTAAGCCAGCGCGATCATGACGGGACATAACTTTGTGCATCGGTTCATGGTAGTTGTGATTGCTAGTCTGCAGTTTGCTTCATTGGCGCATTCAGCCACCGCAACTGCTAACGTGTCGGCAGAAATAGTTTCAATAGTACAGGTCTCCGTCGACGCCAGCACCCAATTGCTGGTCAGCTCCACCACCGGGGTGCTCGTGCTGAGCATCCCGGGTGGTGGCGGGTCAGCGGCCTCGACCATGACGCTGACCGCCAGCGGTGCGGTCGCCTCGGGCAGCCCGACGACATTTACCGCGAGTGACAGCGCCGGCCTGGCCGCCCTGATCACCCAGATGACTACCTCGGGCGGCACGCTGACCACCAGCGGCACCTTGAGTGGCACCGGGGTGCAGATTGTGGTGATCCAGGCAGCAGCCGGCAGCAGTGAAGGCGGCACCGTAACGGCCATCGTGACCTACAACTGAAGCACCATGTTCCACCCGTTTTTCTCGAAGCAAAAAGCCGTGGCCCTGGCGGCCTGCTGTGCCTTGCTGGCGTTGCCCGCGCTGGCAGTTGTGACGGTGACTAAAACGACAGACTTATCCTTTGGCAAGCTGGTGCCAGGAACTACCAGTGGAACGGTCAACATCAGCACCAGCGGATTGCGCACGCCCAGCAGCAGCGTGACCCTTTTTACTCAAGCCTCCACACAACAAGCCGCCGTTTTTGCTGTTTCCGGAGGTCCGACAAATACAACTTGCGCACTGACCGTGCCAAGTGCTACCTCGTCTCTGAGCGGCACCGGCGCGGTGATGCCGCTGTCCGGCTTCTCTGCCAGCAACGCGGGCAATAGCGTGATTCCACTGGACGGTTCACTCGGCTCCATCACGCTGGATGGCTCGGGCGCCTATACCGTCAAAGTGGGCGCAACTCTGACCGTGGGCGCCAGTGAGCCTGCGGGTGTCTACACCGGCGATTTCTCGGTCACGGTGACCTGCCCCTAGCAGGCCCTCCTTTTCTCTTAACGGTCGCACTGCCATGAACAAACTCTTTTCAAGCACCACCCTGGCACTCGCACTGCTGCTGGGCGCCCAGTCCGCCTGGGCCGACCTGATGCTCTACCCGACCCGTGTCGAGCTGGAAAACAAGCAGCGTGCCGCGCAGGTGGAGCTGATCAACCGCGGCAGCAAGCCCGAGACCTATCGCATCAGCATCGTGAACCGGCGCATGACCGAGACCGGCGAGATTGTGGAGGCCAAGGAGGTGTTGCCCGGCGAGCAGTTTGCAGACAAGTTGCTGACCTACTCCCCGCGCCAGGTCACGCTGCAGCCCGGCCTGGGCCAGACGGTGCGCATCTCCGCGCGCAAGCCGGCCGACCTGGCGGTGGGCGAATACCGCTCGCACCTGCAGTTTGACCGCGTGGCCGATGCCGAGGGCCAGAGCAGCCTGGAGGCCATGGCCAAGCCCGAAGAGGGGCAGATTGCCATCGTGTTGCAGGCGCTGGTGGGCGCCAGCATTCCGGTCATCCTGCGCCACGGCGACACGGCGGCCACTGCCACGCTGGACGGCCTGAAGATTGAACCCGGAACTGACAAGAAGGCCACACCGATGCTGGTGTTTGCCATTCACCGCGAGGGCAACCGCTCGGTCTATGGCGACCTGGTGGCCGAATTTTCTGCCGCCGGTGCCAAGCCGATGGAAGTGGCGCGTGTGGCCGGTGTGGCGGTGTATGTGCCCAACGCCATGCGCCAGGCGCGCATGCCGATGACGCTGCCGGAGGGCACGCTCCTGAAGAACGGCACCCTCACGCTGCGCTTTAGCACCCGGCCCGATGCCGGCAGCAAATTGCTGGCACAGGCCGTTCTGGCGCTGCCGTAAAAACCAAGGGCCGGTGCTGCTTTGGCAGGCCGGCCGCAGAACGAAGTTAAGGCGCACCAACCCGGGACACGCGGATGGTCCCCCCGCGATTTTTGTAGGCACACCATGATGAAGTCCCACGCGCAACAGGCGGTTTTGGCGGCACTGGCCGCGCTGGCCCTGGGCGGCAATGCGCTGGGCGCCTCAGCACTCTCCGCACCCGTCTCAGCACCCGTCCACGTACCCGTACCCGCACAAGCCAACACCGCAGCGGCCCCTGCCTTCTCCAATGCCAATGTGCTGCTGCTGGAATTGAGCCTGGACCAGTCCACATTGGCCGACAGCTTTTATGCCTACGAGAGTGGACGCGACGTTCTGCTGCCGCTGGGCGAGCTGACGCGTCTGCTGACCCTGGGCATCACCGTGGATGCAAGCAGCCGTGTGGCCAGCGGCTTTATCCTGACGGAAGACCGCGGCTTTAGGCTGGACCTGGACGCCGGCACCATCACCCTGAAAGACGGCACCGCGCCCTTCGATGCGCAGCAGGTGCAATGGATTGACGACGATCTGTATGTGTCGAGCAAGCTGCTGGCGCGCTGGCTGCCGCTGGACTTCAAACTGAGCCTGCCGACATTGACGCTGGAAGTGCTGCCGCGCGAAAAGCTGCCCCTGCAGGCGCGCCTGGAGCGCGAGCGCCTGGCCAGGGGCCTGGGCAAACGCGGTGGCGCAGCAGGCGAGCGGGGCTTTGCCACCGCGCCCAACGACTACGCATTGCTGAGCATGCCGGTGGTGGACCAGACCCTGGGTGTGAGCGCCAGCAGCAGCAACGGGCAGGACGTGAACAGCGTGGCCTATTCGGCCTTTGTTACCGGCGACCTGCTGGGTGCCGAGATGTCGGCCTACGTCAGCAGCAGCAGCGCCAAGGCCGCACCGGATGTGCGCATGACCTTGAGCCGCCACGACCCCGACGCGGGGCTGCTCGGGCCGCTGCGGGCGCGCTCGGTGATGGCCGGCAACATTGGCCTGCCTGCGCTGGAGAACACCTTGCGCGGCGGCGGCGGTGACGGCCTGGTGGTGAGCAACCGGGCGCTGTCGCAGCCCAGCAGCTTTGGCCTGCACACGCTGCGCGGCGACTTGCAGCCGGGCTGGGATGTGACGCTGTATTTCAACGACGCGCTGATCGGGTTCCAGCAGTCGCGTGCCGATGGCCTGTATGAGTTTGCCGACCAGGCGCTGGTGTTTGGCGAGAACGCGTTCCGCCTGGTCTTTAGCGGCCCGCTGGGACAGACGCGGGTGGAGCGCCAGGTGTTTTTGCTCGACCAGACCCTGACCAAGCCCGGCGAGTTGTATTACACCTCGGGCAGCAGCCGCGGCACCGACGGCGCCACCCGGCAGACGCTGCAGTTTGACCTGGGCCTGGCCGACAAGCTGGCCATGGTGGGCGGCGTGGTGAGCCTGCCCAAGCCGGGCGGCCCTGCCAACGCGGACACGCCGCTGGCGCAGTACCAGAACCTGGGCCTGCGCACCTCGGTGGGCGGCGCGCTGCTGACGGCCGACCTGGTGCAGGCGGACAACGGCGGCAACCTGACCAACCTGGGCCTGCGCACCAGCCTGGGCAAGATGGCCGTCAACCTGACGCACGCCGCGCTGGACAACTTTGTCAGCGACTTTTATGCGCCCAGCACCGACCCGCTCAAGACCCGCGACAAGCTGCGCCTGAGCGGCAGCGTGCCGGTGGGCGGAACCACGCGTCTGCCCGTTGGTGTGGACCTGTCGCGCGATGTGACGCTGGCCGGGCTGGCGAGCCAGGACGTGGCGGCGCGGCTCTCGGTCAATGTGTTCAGCACCAGCTTTACCAACAGCATGAACTGGCATTCGGATGCCAACAGCGAGACCGCCACCGGCGCCTTGCAGGTCAGCAGCCGGGTGGCAGGGTTTGGTGTGAGCGGGCAACTGGCCTACCTGGTGCAGCCCGAGAGCAAGCCGTCGAGCCTGGCGCTGAGCATGAACAAAGAGTTGGACGCCAGCCAGCGATTCACGGCAGACCTGATGCGCGCCTTTGACTCGGGTGCCACCAGCGTGGGTGGCGGCTGGACGCGCAACTACGGCAGCTTTGGCCTGTCCGTCAGCGCTCGCCTGTCATCCACCGGGGAGCGGGCGCTGGGCTTGCAGCTGTTCATGTCCATGGGGCGCGACCCGCGCAGCCAGCGCATGGTGACCGACTGGCAGCCCATGGCCGGCAGCGGCGCGGTGTCGGCACGCGCTTTTCTGGATGCCAACCAGAACGGCGTTTTTGATACGGACGAGGATGCCATCGAGAACGCCGGCTTTGTGCTCAACAGCGGCAGCCGCCCGGCCGCCCGCACCGGGGCCGACGGCCAGGCCTACCTGAGCCGGCTCACGCCACACCAGTACACCGACATCGAGCTTGATGCCTCGACGCTGGAGGACCCGCAGTGGGTGCCGGCGGTGGCGGGCGTGCGCATCCTGCCGCGCCCGGGCAAGACGCAGGTGCTGGACTTCCCGGTGGTGATGACCGGCGAGGTGGACGGCGTGGTGTATCTGCTGGACAAGAACAAGAGGCGCGGCATTGGCTCGGCCGAGGTGGAACTGGTGGATGCCCGCGGCAATGTGGTCGCGCACGGCACCAGTTCCTCAGACGGTTATTACATCGTGCAAGCGGTGCGCCCGGGGCGCTACCAGGCACGGATTGCACCGGCGCAGTTGTCCAAGCTGGGCCTGCTGAGCGACAAGGAAGCCGCGCTGGAGATCAAAGCCGACGGCAGCTTTGTCAACGGCCTGGACTTTACCGTGCAGCGCGCGCCTTAACGCGCGATGATGGTTTCGATCTCGGCCTGAAGTTGCACCAGATGTGCATCCAGAGCGAGATAGCGGACAGACCAGTCTTGCGTCGAGAGTTTCGGTAACTCTCGCTCAAGCTGCTCCAGTTCCCAGGCGATGCCAATGGCAGCAATCGTTTTGCAGCTACCCTTCATTTTGTGAATCAGCGCGTGGAGGTTCTTGCGGTCAAACGGCGTTTTCGCGCAAGAGAGTTCCGCCCGCCAGCCCACCAATTGATCCAAAAAGATTGCCGCTACCAGGTCAAAAGTCGCCATGTCTCCGATGGTGGTGCGCACGAGTTGCGGATCAATCAGGCGGTACATCCCATGCGCATCCGAGGCCACCGCTGGAGCCTGGGGAGAAGGCGTTGGTTCCGCAGGGTTCTTGGCCAAGTCCAAAACCTCTGCTATCGCCAGAAGCTTGAGAAATTGAATGGGTTTGCGCATAAACACCACACCGGCAGGCAGTCCGCCCCGCTCTTGGAGGTCTTTATGCGACATGCCACTCACGACCACGATGGTCAGAGCCTGAAACCTGTTGTCGGCAAGCAGTTTGCGAACCATCGCGAACCCATCCAAGTCTGGCAGGTTCAAGTCCAGGATCAGGATATCAGGGCGCGTGCTTGCCAACGCGGCGATAGCAGCTGCGCCATTGCCGGCCACGGTAAGCACTGGTGCCAACTGCCAACTGCCAAGAACAATTTCATACAGCTTTAGCAGTGCAAGGTCGTCCTCCACCACCAGGATGTTCAAGGCAATGCGGGGTGCTGCAGGTGGCGTGGGATAGGAATGCTCACAAGACATGCGTACAAGTGCAAAGGCGTAAATTAGATAAAATCAATCAATTCTGCAATACAATCGCTAATATAACAAAAATCAATGCTTAGCCGAATAAATAGATGAACTGATATCTTGGGTCTATTGCTTACCTACCAGAGTGAATCACAGCAGATATGCCAACCGCAATCGAAATACTTCCCTGGAACGAGAAATTCGCCACCGGCATCGCGGTGATTGATGAGCAGCATCGCAAGCTGATCGCGTTGCTCAACACGCTGGTCGTTCACCTGGTCTTTCAGTCCGAAGCGCCCGAAGTCGACCGGATCATCCATGCGTTGAAAGACTATGCTGCGTTTCACTTTGAGACCGAAGAGGGGATATGGCACCAACACTTTCAAGGAGATCCATGGGAGCTGTCCCACCAATGCGCGCACGCTGAATTCGTCGACCAGATCATCCGGCTCAACGGAGAAAAAAGCCACAAGCCGCTTGATGAAGTGATAGAGGGCATCGTCACCTTCCTGACGCACTGGCTGGCAGTGCACATCATCGAATCGGACAGGCGCATGGCCAAGGCGGTGCTTGCATTACCCAGCGGCAGCTCGCTCGAACAAGCCAAGAAGATGGCGGACGATGAGATGTCCGGTGCGACCCGCATGCTCATTGAGACCGTGATGACCATGTACGACAGGTTGGCCATCCAGACGGTTCGCATGACGCGCGAGATCTTCAAGAGGGAACAGACAGAGCTGGCACTGCGGCAGACGCAGCAGGAATTGCGAACCAGCATGGACGTGGCGGTCGCAGCCAATCTTTCCAAGGCGGATTTCCTGGCGAAAATCAGTCACGATCTGCGCACGCCGCTGCAAGGTTTGCTCGGCTATGCGGAATTGCTGACCTTGGATACGTTCAACGCAAGCGAACGCATTGCATATGCAAACATCATTCTCAATTCCGGCAAGTCACTGGTAAGCATGGTTGACGAGATTCTTGGCCACGCGAAAGTGGAAGCCGGCAAAGTGGTGCTGGTTTTGAGCAACTGCAAGCCTGGCGATTTGCTGGATGAGGTTTCCTTGCTGTTTACCAAAGCGGCCCAGAATAAAGGTTTGGCATTGCGTCATTCCTGGGACGGACCGATTGAGCAGTCGTATCGGATGGATGCGCAGCGCGTGGGCCAGATGTTGAACAATTTGGTGAGCAATGCCATCAAGTTCACGCCATCCGGTTCTATCACCGTGGGTGCGGCCGAATGCGAACGCGTGGGTGACGAGGCCGTGCTGCGGTTTTCCGTAACCGATACCGGCAATGGCATCAGTCCGGAAAAGCAAAGCTTTCTGTTCCAACCGTTTGAACAGCTCGACAACAGCCATCTGCAAGAAGGCGGAAGTGGACTTGGCCTGTATATCGTGCGCGGCTTGGCCGAGTTGATGGGTGGTGAAGTCGGTGTCGAAAGCCAGGTCACCCAGGGTGCACGATTCTGGTTCTCCCTCAGGGTTCCGGTAGCCAGTGTGCTGGCGGTGGACGAGCTTGCCGATCCGGCAACGCCTGCACAGACCGCATTCGCCGGATAGCCCCATGACACCGACTCTTGCCGCCGCACTGCATGAACTCCAGGTGCACCAGGTCGAACTGGAGTTGCAAAACGAGCAACTGCGCCGCTCGGAGGCTGCGCTGGAGGAAGCCAGGGCGCGCTATTTCGACCTGTATGACCTGGCCCCCGTGGGCTACTGCACCATCAGCAGCAACGGACAAACCGTGCTTGCCAACCTGACGCTGGCGACCTTTCTGGGCGTCACCCGACGCGATCTGCTCAAACAGCCGCTGACCCTCTTTATCGCGCCTGAGGACCAGGACCGCCACTACATTTTTCGCACGCAAAGCGAAGCCTCGGCCTCCTGCGAGCTGCGACTGTTGCACGCCGACGGCACGCGCCTGTGGGTGCTGCTGGCAGCCACCGTGGTGCCAGACACGGACTCAGGTCACAGCCTGCGTCTGATCTTCACCAACATCACCCAGCGCAAACTGGTTGAGGATGCAGCGCATGCTGCCAACAACGCCAAATCAGCATTTTTGGCCAATATGAGCCATGAGATCCGTACCCCCATGAACGGTGTTCTGGGCCTGGTGGATGTACTGATGCAAACTGAGTTGCAACCGGCACAGCTGCAAATGTTGGACACCATCCGGCGCAGTTCTTCGGCGCTGCTGGACATCCTCAACGACATCCTAGACTTCTCCAAAATCGAAGCCGGAAAGCTCGGCATGGAAATCATTAACACGCCCCTGCGCGAGGTGGTGGAAAGTGTGGCGCAACTGTTGTTCGTCGGCACGGATACCGCCGCCATCGACTTTCGTGTATCGGTCGCGCCGGAGCTGCCGCGCTGGATTCTGTGCGACCCCAAGCGGCTACGCCAGGTGCTGCTCAACCTGCTGGGCAATGCGGTCAAGTTCAGCAGAAAGAGCACTGATCAGATGTCACACATTGCGCTCGTCGTGGAGCCCTGCACGCTAGGACAGGGGCAGCCCGGCCTGCAACTGCGCGTCAGCGACGATGGCATCGGCATGGATGCGCAGACTCTGGCCGCCTTGTTTCAGCCCTTTACCCAGGGCGACATGAGCACGGCACGCCGCTTTGGCGGCACCGGGCTGGGCCTGTCCATCTGCCAGCGTTTGGTGGTGCTGATGGGCGGCAGCATCACGGTGAGCAGCACCCTGGGCCTGGGTTCGGAATTTTCGGTTCGCCTGCCGCTGCAGCCAGCCACAGCCGAAGGCCTGCCCCGGGCTGCGCTGCATGCCACGCCGCACCTGAGGGCAGTGCAGGTGCCGCCTGTGGTCAGCACGCCAGACGTCGCGCAGGCCCGTCAAACCGGGCAGCTGGTACTGGTGGTGGAGGACAACCCGACCAACCGCTTCGTGATTGATCAGCATTTGCGCCTGCTGGGCTACGCCACTGAAATGGCCGAGGACGGTGCCGTAGCACTGCAAAAGCTGCAGGCAGGGGGCTACGGCCTGGTGCTGACGGACTGCCACATGCCCGTTATGGACGGCTTTGACTTGGCCGCAGCAATCCGCCGGGGCGAGGATGCCGACCAGCACCTGCCAATCATCGCCGTGACCGGCGACCCCACCGCCGGTGTGGCCCAGCGCTGCCTGGATTGCGGCATGGATGACTACATGGCCAAGCCCGTGCAACTCGCAGTGCTGGGCGCCATGATGGCCCATTGGCTACCTAAAACATGCTCTGCGTGTGATTAAGGATTCAACAGAGTTGGACGCCAATAGACAGCGCTATCAGCCGCTGGGACTTTGGTGATTTGTACTTGAGCCAAGCAGAGTTTGATAAATCACCTTGGCCTGTCTGACAAGCCAGGTGCTAATCAAGGGTGCTTCGCAGGCCTTCCTTGGATGTCCACGCCGATATTTGAAGCATTGAAAGCTGGCAGCGGTGGAACTTCGATCGCAGTCCGTACCCCGCCTCTGCTGATCACTACGTCGGGAACTTCGCGCCGGCCAGACCTATTTGGACGAATCTTTCGGCCATAGTGGCTCACAGTCGCAGCAGATCGTTCACCAAGAAGCGCTGCAATTTCATGTGCAGGCCAACCATTTTCGCGCAGCGATTCAGCCATGTTGTGACGAAAATGATAAGGGCTGATTGGAATACTACCCGGCCACAGTTCTCGGCTGTAGCTGTACAGGGCCTGTCTTAAAGCGTCCGTACTTTCCACTTTCACTTCCACAACATCACGCTCTTCACGTAAAACTAACAAAATATGAGGTGGTAGCTTGGCTGTCGGTACTTCGATTTCCCGCCACGGTTGCCCGGCATTCTCACCAAGCTTGGCACCCCTGATTCGAATAACTGCCGGTTCAGAATCCAATCGAACTATGACGCCCTGCTTCAATTCGTCTGGTCGGCAGCCTGTCAATGCCAGTATGGCGACTGCATCTGCATAGATGTCACTTGCTTGAGCGCGCTCCAAAATCTTGGATTGCCATCCTGTTGGCAGTTCGCTGAGGTCGTCTCGCAAGGACTTTGCCTTGCGCTTATTTCCGCCAGTCGCTTGAAGAACGTCAGTACGCTTTAGCTGTTCAAGTATGCCTAGTGTATTTTTTTGACGCATGAGCTGCGTAATTAGTTCTTCTAGAACACTCATTTCTCTTGAAGTATCCAGCGCTGAAAGTTGCCTCAATGTCTCTATCATTTCTCTTTTCTTTTGCCAGCAAATAGCTGGACGCATCATGTAAAAGGAGTTCGCTGAGGAAGCATAGGGACCCATGACTTGTATCCACCGTTGACCTTCTTCATTGCCATAGGTGCAGTCAAAGCTTGCTTGTAACAGCTCGGCTTTCTTGGCGTATTGGTGATCATCCGCATCAAATGGAACACGTGTTGCAACCAGAGAGTTGCTCATGGCTACTACAAAGGCTTTCGTTTTCGTTATTGTTTCGTGATCGATCAAGACATTTTCGACAACGTTTTTTACTTCGTCAGCGCATTTTTGTCGTTCCCGTTGCGCATCGTTGGCCGCCCATATCGCGTCCAAGGCGAAAGCAACCGTCACGCCAATGCCCCCCTCGCGTATCCGCTCGGGTGGCAATGTCATGTCGGTTGCATTCGCCTCAAACGGGTCCCTCGAAAGGGTTTCAAAATCTGCTCTTATTTTCTCGGGTGACATTATCGAAGCTCCGATACTGTTTCCTCCGTGAGCTACTTTGTATCCTTCGATAATGTCCTTGCGCCCTACGTTTTCGTGAACGTATGTTTTCGCTGACGAAGTCATTTCGTTGTCGTTGTTTCCGGGCTGCTGAAGCGGGTTTGTGCTTGGCGTTTTCATGCAAGCTCCTTCGCCGTTTTAGGTGCACGCTTAGCCGCAGCCCTGGATTCGCGTTCCAGTAGCTTTGTCAAAAGCACCTGTAGTTCCGTTTGCGATCTTTCTGACAAGCTCTGATTGAAGCGCACGACAGCTTGGCCCTTGGCATCCCAAGCAATGGAGCCCACGTCTTTTTCCCCCACGCGCAACGGAACTTTTCGTGCAATGTTGGTTGAACCAACAATCGATGCGGGTTGGGCAGCTGCGTCGAGTCGCTGCAGGACTTCGGCACGGGTAAGCTTGTCATCTGCCTGCGCAATTCTTAATGCTTCCGCTATAACGGCATCGCTGTTGATTTTAAGCGCCCCGTTAATGAGGTCTGCGTCTTTGTATTGAAGCGCCGTCGGTGTCGCAAAGGCTTGCAAAATTGCTTCAGGCAGCGTGACTAGCGAATAGGCGCGTGAAAGGTCACCCGGATCGCGACCAATCTTGCGGGCCATCTCTCCTCTGTTTACGAAAACGCCTTGGTCCAGGCACTGCTTGATCATTGCGCCGAATTCCCATGCAGTTAACGACGCACGCGCGTGGTTTTCGTTGTGCATCGCAATGATCATTTCAGCGTCGGTCATTTTGGGAACTACCAAGGCTTTGACTGGCAACTGCAGTTCCAGGCAGCATTGGTGTCGGCGATGCCCAGCAACAATTTCATAAATGGGGTCATCAACACCGGGAGACACGTTCGATGAGGCCCCCAATAGAGAGGTAACGGGACGAATGATGATGGGTTGGGTGTTACCCTCGGCAATGCTGATGGAGTCCCTGAGCTCTGTGAAAGCCGGCGTATTAAAGGATGTTTTCAAACGATTCGCATAGGCGCTTCGCTTGATGAGATGCGGCGGGATGGACAGCACTACCTGAGAGGCATCGTTGGCAAGCGCACGTTGCAAATGTTCGTACGCTCTCGGGGCAATTTTCTCCAACATTGCGATTGCTTGGCTCGCATGGAGTCGCTCATTGTTGATGTCTTTGCCGTTGGCTACGGCAGCGCTATTTTGATTGTCTGATACATCGATATCTATTTTTTCTGCTTGCATAAAAAGTCCTCTTGAAAAGTCGAAAGTGATTCACGAAAGTTTGATTTGCATACGGCATGTGTCATCGCAAATTTCGTTTCGCTTGATAATCAGTTTCACTTTTCTAATGGCCGCTAGGGGGCCGGACGGGCAAGTAACACCCACCTCATTTCGACGATCGCAGTGTCGAGCTGTCAATATCCACAAATAAGTATTGGAATCTTAGGAAGTTCACCGAATTACCCGCAGCACTAGCTAGGCGTCAGCGTTGCATGCAACCAAGGGCGAGCCAGTCGCTTGATAGGCAGTGTTGGTTGAACCAACACTGTGCGCAATTGCCGGTAATGCGTGGGCTATCGCATGCCGGCTGGTCAGCAGTCTTGTATATCCGCCGCCATGAATACGCTTACCTCACCACGTGGAATCACACCGGTGGTCATGATTCGGCAACCGGGTGCCGTGTGGGGGAAGTGGGCTGACAATCCAGTCACTGGATAAGTTCTAGGGCATGCTGCAATGTCAGTCGCACCCCGGACACGTAGCCGCTTTTCGCCTCCTCATTCGACCAGCTTAGAGTGGCAGCATGAATAGGATTAAGCCAAACAATTTCACTCTTCCCTAGCCGCGCCAAGATAACTCGAAATGGCATTTCGATGACGCAGCCTTCAATCTTTTTCTTGTCACAGTAGAAAGGCCGCTTGTTTGAAAGGTCATATAGCGAGTGTTTTGGAGTGGGATCGCCATAAGGAATAAACGCCTGGCCACGGCGCACAGCTGCCGATAGTGAGTTAGAAACCTTTAACGCTTGCTGATAAACGATCAAGTCTGACTTGAGGTATGTAACTTTTTGATTGGTTCCTTTAGACTGTTGGGTACCAGCCTGCAAATATGCTGGTCCGTCACCACTTTTCCGCATCCTTGCAAGTGTCGTCACGGAACTTCTTAAAAAAATAGCAGCCTCGTCAGGCGTCAGAGCTGCTTCATCAGGCAGCCGATGCAATGCCTCGAGAATACTGAGATCACGCAAATACACTTGGATACTCATGTCGCTCATTTTTGCCTCCCCTAATTTGCAAATTCATAGTTACTGCAGTTTAAACAGCAGAACGCGGCCTCACCGTTTTAGCCGTTGATCAAATGACTTAACAATAGTCAAATGACATCCTGATCGGATAGCTTCGAAATTGCTTTACGAGGTCGCCCCGATCTTGGCTTTGGCGGACGACATAAATGGGGTGCAGGAGCGGCTATCGGAGGCCAATCCACTGGCTTCAATGCGTTGAAAACGTTGGGCGCCGTCAGCAAAATGCCTTGTTCGATACGGTTCATTTCCGTTCGTAGCAAAGCCCACTCGGCCTGAGTGTAGGTATCTGTGACTTTGGCGTGCGCATGGTTCAAGAAGCGGCTTTTGATCACCTCGTCCACACCCAAGCTTGTCATTACCGCTCCGAAGGATCGTCGCAAGTCGTGGCGGGTGAGCTTAGCCAAATCGATCTCTTCACGCAGATCGTCAAGCAAATCGGTCGCATCACTGTAATGCCCGCTCTTGGAATACTTGCTACGGGCGGGAAAGACAAACTGGCGCGACTTGGCCTCAAAGCCCCTGCGCATTGCCTCTTCGGCTGCCGCCTTCTGGCGGCGGCGCAGAAGCTCCAAGGTCATTGTCGCGATCGGCATGCGGTGACTGCGGCCATTCTTGGTCTTATAAAAAAAGACGTAAGGGCCCCAATCAGGATCATTTTTAAGGCAAACGTGACTTGTTGAGCGTCGTCCAATACCCACGCCGCCGACCTCTTGCAACAGCTCTCCCCAAACCAAGCCCGCATGCTCGCTCTTTCGGCAGCCCCAAAGCAACATCAGCATGATGTAGTGGACACCGGTTAGGTTGTCGTTCATGTCCTTCTTGGACCAGCAAGCCTCGAGAAAGGGGCCAAGGTCTGCACTCGGCCTCATTGGATTGCGCTTGCCCTCCTCCACACGAGTCTCTTCAATTTGCTCCTTGGTGCGGTACTGATTGTTGATCGCCAAAGTGATGAACGGATTCCCCCGCAAAGTGGGTTCACGGTTTTGGGCGGCTGCCCTGATCTTCTCGTTCTCCATGAACCAGTTGATGGCCCGGCTCGGCCAGCGGAAGGCTTGCTCTGTAGCGGTGGGCGTCGCGTCATGGGTTTCCTTAAACTTCTTGACGATGTCATCGGGATCAATTTCCCGAACCTTTCTATCGGCCCACTTCCACTCCACATGGCGACGCATTACGCGGTCGTAGACTTTTAGCGATTCCGGCTTAGCTGGGCGTTGGGTTCTGTTGACCCAGTGCTCGCGGTAAGCCAGCATCGCTTCTTTCAATGTCACCTCGCTCGCATTTTTCTCGCGAGCCAACACGTTTGGGTTTTGACCTGTAGCGACCATCGACAACGCGATTTCCGCCGCCTTAGCCCGCGCATCCTGTATCTTTGCGAAATCGGCGAAATTCCCGACTTTGGAGAGCATTGACTTGCCCATGACCTTCCTGCGAAGGATATAGGTCTTCTTTCCCGCAACCTTTAACCCGAAGCCGGGCGGAGCGTCGCGGCTGATGTCCCATACGATGTAACCTTCGGGATTGGGGATTGGCTTGTCGACAAATTTCAGCTTTCCGTCAGTGCCGTAGCCAACAGGCGGCAACTCGAGCTTTCTTAACTTGCAGTAGTTGTCGTTGAGCTCGGCGCGCCAGGCAGGCGCTCGTTTGGAAGTCGAGCCCTCTTCGCCGGAGGCGGGTGTTTGGTTCGTGTCGTTTAATGGCATGGTCATCCTCTCCAGGGAATCATGTGAAAAAATCACAAGGGGGACTCTTTTACGCTTGTAAACCCTTGTCAGAATTGGCTTTATATAATTTGAGGGGGAGTAAAATGGAGCATAGCAGATTTCAGTTCGGTTGAGTCCCCACAGGGTCCCCATTGATGGTGTAGATGAATGGTGGCAAAAGGCGGCGATTGACGACGCTTGAAACATTAAAACAAGGATAAGTTGTTGATGGATAAGGAAAAAATAGAAAACATCAAGATGAGTTCTGATCGCCAGACTGAAGGTTTGGATACATCAAAACACACCCCCATGATGGCCCAATATCTGGGCCTCAAAGCGGACTTTCCGGACACGCTGCTGTTCTACCGCATGGGCGATTTCTACGAGATGTTTTACGGTGATGCCGAGAAGGCGGCGCGCCTGCTGGACATCACGCTGACCGCACGCGGGCAGAGTGCCGGCCAGCCGATCCCCATGGCCGGGGTGCCCTTCCACGCGATGGAGGGCTATCTGGCCAAGCTGAT
>Ga0316222_1003322_pt1 | contig 15921 bp, 16 predicted proteins | sample TBH18011metaG_FD_206008 | JGI IMG/M metagenome (GOLD analysis project Ga0316222, IMG submission 206008) | Freshwater microbial communities from Trout Bog Lake, Wisconsin, USA - TBH18011 | ecosystem: Environmental > Aquatic > Freshwater > Lake > Hypolimnion/Profundal zone | place: USA: Wisconsin...
GTCGGAGTGAGAGGATTCGAACCTCCGGCCCCTGCCTCCCGAAGACAGTGCTCTACCAGGCTGAGCTACACTCCGTCGGCCGTGAAGGCGCCCCTTATAGCCCCATCCCGCCGGAGCTGCAAAGGGATTTTGCGGCTTTCAACGCCCTGAGCCGCAAACAAAAACCCCCGCCGGTTTCCCAGCGGGGGCATTGCCGTCGATCATCCGAAAGGGACGGATCAGACCGAGTAGTACATCTGGAATTCGACCGGATGCGGGGTGTGCTCGAACTTGTAAACTTCCTCGTACTTCAGCTCGATGTAGCTCTCGATGAATTCCTTCGAGAACACGTCGCCCTTGACCAGGAAGTCGTGGTCGGCACGGAGCGATTCGAGCGCTTCGCGCAAGGAACCGCACACGGTCGGAACCGCCTTGAGTTCTTCCGGGGGAAGGTCATAGAGGTTCTTGTCCATCGGCTCGCCGGGATGGATCTTGTTGGCGATACCGTCCAGGCCGGCCATCAGCATGGCCGAGAAGGCCAGGTAGGGGTTCGAACCCGGATCGGGGAAGCGAACCTCGACGCGCTTGGCCTTGGCACCGGCGCCGAACGGAATACGGCAGGAGGCCGAACGGTTGCGGGCCGAGTAGGCCAGCAGCACCGGGGCTTCGAAGCCGGGGATCAGGCGCTTGTAGCTGTTGGTCAGCGGGTTGGTGAAGGCGTTGATCGCCTTGGCGTGCTTGATGATACCGCCAATGTAGAACAGGGCGGTCTCCGACAGGTCGGCATAGCCCGAACCAGCGAACAGCGGCTTGCCCGCCTTCCAGATCGACTGGTGAACGTGCATGCCCGAGCCGTTATCGCCATAGATCGGCTTCGGCATGAAGGTCGCGGTCTTGCCATAGGAGGCGGCGACGTTGTGGACCACGTACTTGTAGGTCTGCACCCAGTCGGCGGCCTGCACCAGCGGGCCGAACTTGAAGCCCAGCTCGTGCTGCGACGAAGCCACTTCGTGGTGGTGCTTCTCAACCGGAATGCCCATCTCGCCCATGACGGTCAGCATCTCGGCGCGCAGATCGACGGCGCCATCCACCGGCGGAACCGGGAAGTAGCCACCCTTGACGGCCGGACGGTGGCCCAAATTGCCCTCGGCGAAGTCCTTGGCCGAGCTCTCAACACCATCTTCGGAGTTGAGCTCGTAGTAGCCCTTGTTCATGCCGACCGAGAACTTGACGTCGTCGAACACGAAGAATTCCAGCTCGGGGCCGAAGAACGACGAATCGCCGATGCCCGTGGTCTTCAGGTAGGATTCGGCGCGCTTGGCGATCGAACGGGGGTCGCGATCATAGAGCTGGCCGGTCAGCGGCTCAACGATATCGCAGTTGATGATCAACTGGCACTGGGCCGCGAAGGGGTCGAGGGTGGCGGTGGCCAGATCGGGCTTCAGGATCATGTCGGATTCGTTGATGCTCTTCCATCCAGCGATGGACGAGCCGTCGAACATGATGCCATCGTTGAGCAGATCGGCGTCGATGGTCGATACGTGCTGGGCAGTGTGCTGCCACTTGCCACGCGGATCGGTGAAGCGGAAATCGACGTACTTGACGTCGTTTTCCTTGATCAGCTCCAGGACTTTCTTCGCGTCGTCAGACATTGGTCGTATTCCTGACTGTTGAGAGTGGAAATATTGATACCGCTAAGGCCATCAGATGGCGTCGCCGCCCCGTTCGCCGGTGCGAATGCGAATGGCTTCATCAACGGTGGAGATGAAGATCTTCCCGTCGCCGATGCGGCCGGTGTGGGCCGCCTGCTGGATGGCCTCGACCGCTCGCTCAACGAGGTTGTCCTCGATGACCAATTCGATCTTCACCTTGGGCAGGAAATCGACGACGTATTCGGCGCCGCGGTACAACTCGGTATGTCCCTTCTGGCGGCCGAACCCTTTGGCTTCGGTCACGGTCAGGCCCTGAAGGCCGATTCCATGGAGGGCCTCTTTGACCTCATCCAACTTGAAGGGCTTGATGATCGCTTCGATCTTTTTCATGAACCCGCATTCCTGGGATGGTGCGTGGAAACAGCGCCAAGCGCGGCAAACCATTTAGCACGGGACGTGCCACTTCGGCCACCGGGAAAACAACAAAGACTTGATCGTTCTGGCCGGCGCACCTGCCCCTAAAATGGGCAAATGCGCCTCCATATTGAGCACCCGCGCCCACACTGGGCTTGATCGCTGGTCCATGCTATAGGCCAATCGGTCGCAACGCTCGGGGAAAGGGGCGGAAATGAAGTCCGGCAACTCTGTGCTTTCGTCCTATGGCACCACCATTTTCGAGACCATGTCGCGGCTGGCCGCTTCGGTCGGCGCCGTCAATCTCGGCCAAGGTTTCCCCGAGGGTCTGGAGCCGCCCGAGCTGATCGCCCGCCTGGCCGAGGCGGCAGAGCGCGGTCCCCATCAATACCCTTCAATGATGGGCACCCCCGAACTGCGCCGGGCGGTGGCTGCCCATGAGCGCCGCTACTGGGGCCTCGACATTGATGCCATGTCCGAGGTGATGGTCACTTCGGGCGCCACCGAAGCGCTGGCCGCCTGCTTCTTCGGCCTGATCGAGCCGGGCGACGAGGTGGTGCTGATCGAGCCGCTCTATGACAGCTACCTGCCGATCATCCGCCGCGCCGGCGGCATTCCCAAACTGGTGCGTGTTTCCCCGCCCGATTGGTCGCTGCCCCGGGCGGAGCTTGAGGCGGCGTTCGGCCCGCGCACCAAGCTCTTGGTGCTGAACACTCCCACCAATCCCGCCGGCAAGGTTTACGATGCCGACGAGTTGGCCTTCCTCGCCGGGTTGCTGGAGCGCTGGGACGCCCTGGCGGTATGCGACGAGGTCTACGAGCATCTGGTCTATGATGGCCGCCGCCACCTGCCGCTGGCGACGCTGCCTGGAATGCGCGGCCGGTGCCTGAAGATCGGCTCGGCTGGGAAAATCTTTTCGTTGACTGGGTGGAAGGTCGGCTGGGTGGTGGCACCGCCAACTCTGCTGGCCCCTGTGTCCAAGGCCCACCAATTCCTCACCTTCACCACGCCGCCGGAATTGCAGGCCGCGGTGGCCTGGGGGCTGGACCATTGCGACGCTGCCATCACCGCTTTGCCCGGCCTGCTGGCCGCCCGCCGCGACCGGCTCTCGGCTGGCCTAGCCACCATCGGCTTCGCCCCGTTGGCCACTGGCGGCAGCTATTTTCTGTCAGCCGATTTCCGCCCGCTTGGGTTCAACGGCGATGACACCGCCTTTTGCCGCCATCTCACCGAGGCGGCCGGTGTTGCCGCTATCCCGGTCAGCGCCTTCTACCAGGGCGGAGAGATCGCCCATTTGGCCCGCTTCTGCTTCGCCAAAACCGACGCGGCGATCGACCAGGCGCTAGAGCGGATGGCCAGGTTCTTTGGCGCATAACAGGGAGTCTTCGATGCTTGCCCATTGCCTGGCCGGAACCCGCGTGCTCGACCTGACCCATTTCATTCCGGGTCCGCTGGCCAGCCAATGGCTGGGCGATCTTGGCGCCGAGGTGGTCAAAGTGGAGCCGCCGGACGGCGATCCGATGCGGACGATGGGGCCTGTCGATGCCGACGGCACCACCGCCTTCTACAAAATAGCCAACCGCAACAAGACTGTGGTGCGGCTCGACCTCAAGGACCCGCGCGGCCACACTCTGTTCGAGCAATTGGTGACCGCCGCCGACGTGTTGATCGAGGGCTACCGGCCGGGCGTGATGGTGCGGCTGGGCTTTGATGACGACAGGCTGGCGGCGCTCAATCCGCGCCTAATCCATTGTTCCTTGTCGGGCTATGGCCAGACCGGCCCCTATGCCACCAAGGCCGGCCACGATTTGACCTACATGGCGTTGTCCGGCGGGCTGGCGGCCAGCGGCACCGCCGAGCGGCCGACCATCCCCTTCCCGCCCCAGGCCGACCACGCCGGAGCGATGGCCACAGTGATCGCCGTGCTGGCAGCCCTGCTGAAGCGAGCCGGCAGCGGCAAGGGCGCCCGTCTCGATATCAGCCTGACCGAAGCGGCGCTGTCCTGGATGGGCGGGGTGCTGACCGCCGCCGCGCGCTGGGGCGACCAGGGCCGCGAGCAAGGATTGATCAATGGCGGCGCCGCCTTCTATCAAATTTACCGCGCCGGTGACGGCCGCTTCCTGGCGGTGGCGCCGATCGAGGACAAGTTCTGGGCTCTTTTCTGCACGGCGCTGGATCGGCCTGATCTGCTTGCGCGCCACCACGACACGCTGCCTCAGAACGCTCTGATCGCCGAACTCCAGGCGCTGTTCGTCACCAAGAGCCGCGACGAGTGGATGGCCATCCTGGGACCGGCCGATTGCTGCGTGGCACCGGTGCTGGAGCCAACCGAGGTGCCCGATCATCCCCACCATGTCGCCCGCGCCCTTATCAACCTCAGCGAGGACGGATTGGTAGAAGTGCTACTACCGATATTGATGAATGGCGCATGCGCCAAAACGCGCCACCCGTTCGCCGACGACACCGCCGAGGCGGTGGCGGCGGGCTGGCGCGGCAAGTGAGCGCGCCCAACTTCCCCCGCCACGGCGGCGACTTGGCGGCGGCAACAGCGCGCTGGGGCCAGCCGGCGGAGGGCTGGCTCGACCTATCGACCGGCATCAACCCTCACCCCTATCCCCTGCCCGCCGTGCCTGCGGAGGCATGGACCCGGCTGCCCGACGCCGCCGACGAATTGGCGCTGCGCCACGCTGCGGCGCGGCGCTACGGCGCGGCCGACGCCAATGGTGTTTTGCCCGCTCCAGGCACCAGTGCGCTGATCCAGGCATTGCCGCGAACCCGCCCCCCGGCCGAGGTGGTCATCCTCGGCCCCACCTATGGCGAACACGCGGCAGCCTGGACCATTGCCGGCCACCGGGTTCGTAATGCCGCCGACCTGGGCGGGATTGGCGACGCTCGTCAAGTGGTGGTGGTCAACCCCAACAATCCCGACGGCCGCCTGGTGCCGCCGGCCGAATTGCTGGGGCTGGCCGCGCGGTTGACCACAACAGGCGGGTTCCTGGTGGTCGATGAGGCCTTCGCCGATGGGGTGGCCGGCGCCTCGGTCCTGCCCGTCTCGGGCGAGATGCCCGAGGGGCTGGTGGTCCTGCGCTCGTTTGGAAAATTTTACGGTTTGGCCGGCATGCGGCTGGGATTCGCGGTGGCTTCGCCCGCCCGCCTGGCCGCTTTAGCCGCCCAATTCGGACCCTGGGCGGTGGCCGGACCAGCCCTAGCCATCGGCCGGCAGGCCTTGTCGGATGATGCTTGGGTCAACACGACCGGCCGTCAATTGATTGAAGCCGCCGCCCGCCTTGACCGGCTGCTGGCCAAAGCCGGGCTCTCCGTGCTGGGCGGCACCCCACTGTTCCGTCTGGCCGCCCATGCCGATGCCCACGCCTTGTGGCACCGCCTTGGCGCCGCGGGCATCTTGGTCCGCGCCTTCGCCGACCGCCCAACCCTGCTTCGCTTCGGCCTACCGGCCGAGGAAGCGGGATGGGCACGCTTGGAACGGGTCTTCGCTTAGTTCTCGGACGCCAGCACCCGAGCCAACTGGGCCAGCGCACCCTGATGGTTTTCGTTGCCGATATTGGCAAAATTGCGGGCCAATTCCAGGCACATGCGCTGGCGCTGGCTCAGATCGGGAACGTGCGGCGTGACCATATCCTCATAGAAATAGCCCACGGGGACCCCCAGCACCTGGGAAATTTCAAACAGCCGCCCCGCCGAAATACGATTGATGCCGCGCTCGTATTTGTGGGCCTGTTGATAGGTGACACCGACCAGGTCGGCCATCTGCTGCTGCGACAGGCCAAGCATGACCCGACGGGCACGGATGCGAGTGCCGACATGGCGGTCGATGTCGCTGGCGCGGTTGGCGGGCTGCGCCCGCTTGCTCTCGGTGGTGGCTGTCATTTTTTCCCGGCTGAGATAGGGTGGAGGGCTTTAAACCCAGACGAATAATCGTATCCGCCCACGGACACAACCGCCCCACCGGCTCATTCGACCTATGCCGCACCCGATACGACCTATGGCGTCCGGGTATTACGACCAGCCCCACTCCGAAACGGCCCGCGCCCGCGCTTTGCAGCGGCGGACGAGGACCAAATTTCGGCAGGAAAAAATGGGGCGAGAGACCGGAATCGAACCGGCGACATCCAGGACCACAACCTGGCGCTCTAACCAACTGAGCTACTCCCGCCACAGGGAGGCGTGATGTTTAGCGAAGTCACCCGGTCGCCGTCAAGGGGACCTTTCGCATCGCTCGCGGATGGAGCATCTTGGATAGCGGTGGGAAGCCATGCCGGAAGGGGGGATGACATGACCGAGACAACCTTGCGCCTGACGCTGAACGGCCCCGTGGCCACCGTGACGCTGGCCCGGCCAGACGTCCACAATGCCCTGGACGAAACGCTGATCGGCAACCTGGCCCAGGCCTTCCAGAAATTGTCGGTGACCGACGCGGTGCGGGTCGTGGTGCTGGAGGGCGAGGGCGACAGCTTCTGCGCTGGGGGCGATATCGCCTGGACCCGGCGGGCAGTCTCGCTATCGGCTGACGACAACCGCCGCGACGCCATGCAATTGGCGGTGATGTTGTCGGCAATCGACCGCTGCGCCAAGCCGGTGGTGGCAGTGGTTCACGGCGCTGCCATGGGAGCCGGCAGCGGTCTGGTCGCCGCCTCGGATATAGCCCTGGCCTCGGATTCCGCCAGCTTCGGCTTCCCCGAGGCGCGGCTGGGCCTGGCCCCGGCGGTGATCGGCCCCTATGTAATCGCGGCGATCGGCGCCCGGGCGGCGCGGCGCTATTTCCTGACCGGCGAGCGTTTCGACGCCCGCGAAGCCGCCCGGCTCGGCCTAGTCCACGCGGTAATGGCGCCCGACCGACTGGCCGAGGCGCGCGACCGCGTCATCGAATCCTTGTTGAAAGGTGGGCCGGCGGCTCAGGGCGAAGCCAAAGAGGCCATCCGCGTCATCTCGGACACCCCGCCCGGGCCCGATCTGATGCGCTGGACGGTGGCCCGATTCGCCGAATTGCGCACCGGCGACGAGGCCAATGAGGGCCTGGCCGCCTTCCTGGAAAAGCGCAAGCCGGACTGGGCCTTCTAGTTCAACACCCGCTTGGTCTGGCCGGAGAGCAGGCCTTCCGAGATGTGCAGGTTGATGTTGATCAGGGTATCGACCACATCGTCGGTGATCTCGACGCCGTGGCGGAAGGTGGTGTCGGCGACGAAGCCGGTCAGCCGGCTCAGATTGTCTTTGAGACCTTCCGGCAGCGGGCAGGTGCCGTCGCCGACCAGGGTCTTGATCGCCACCCAGACCTGAAGGTTCTGGTCCAGCGCCTGGGCCATCGGCGCCTTGTCGCTGCGGTTCAGGCGGGCGGAATCCAGCAGAAGCGCGGCCTGGGTCAGCCCATAGGCCTCGATCTCCGGCAGGGTTAGTGTGCTGAAATCGACTGTGTCGTTCATGGACGCACCCCATTTTCTTCAAATTGGACGCTAGGCCGGATCGCCCAGCCGAGTGATGCTAGTGGGGACTCTAAGTCGGCAGAGGTCAAAAAATCGTTAGCGAAAAATCGCGGTGCGGCTATGGTCCTTTCCCCGAGTGCCGCCAAGAGGAAGGGCCATGGACGAACGCGAGATGTTTGATGAGATCAACGCGCTGATCGGTGCCGTCGCCACCGCGCTGGAGATCGGCGAGAAGGACGTCATCGCCGCCATCGAGGGCGGAAGTCTGGGCTTGGAAATGCTGACCGATGACGAGGGGCGCAACTACCTCGACGCAACCCTCGACGGCAAGAATGCCCGCGTCTATCCCGGCGCCATCTTCCGCCCCGGCGCCAAGCCCCAGCCGGATGACGAGACCCCGCCTGGCCACGGCGAAGGCTGCTCCTGCGGGCATTGATCGGCCGGATTGGTCAGTCGCGGCGGGGCAACCACCGTTCGTCGCTGGTCGGCGCGTCGAGGCGGATCGGCCGCGCCAACAATTCTTCGCGCCCCACTCCGGCATCGGCAGCTTTGGGCAGGGACGCGACGAAGTCGATCCGACGCGGGACTTCGTGGGCGGCGCGGCGCGCCTCGATTCCTTGCTGGAGCTGGGCGGCTAGATTGGCATCGCCCACCGCCCCGCTGGCCGCCACCACGAAGGCCTTCAATTCGCCATTCGGCAATTGCGCCACCGCCGCTTCCGTCACGCGGGGATCGACAACCAGCGCCGCCTCGACCTGCTCAAGGCGGACACGCAGGCCGCCCACCAGCACCGCGCCCTCGGGCGGTGTCGGCGGTTCCGGCCACAGATAGCCGTCGAGATCACGACTGCCAGTCCATCCGGTGACCATCCAGCCACTGGGCAACAGCCGCCGAGGCGCCTCGGCATCGCCCCAGAAGCCAAGCATCGCCCCCGGCGTTCCCGGCGACGCAGCCAGCATGCCGATATCGCCGGCCTTCAGCACTTTGTTGTGGACGTCATCGACCGCCTCCACCGTCACCCCCGGCACAGCACGGCCGGGTGAGCCGGGACGGTGCTCGATGATCTGGCGATTGTTGGCGGCCAGCGCCCCAGTTTCGCAAGAACCCCAGATCTCGTTGGCGCCAATGGCGAAGGCCCGCTCAACCTCGCCATGAAGGGCAGCTTTGGGCAAGCCCGGACCTGTGGCCAGCGCCCTGAGCAATGGGTGGGGCGTGCTCGCCGCCGCCGCCGTCAGTTGGACCAAATGCGAGGATGGCAAAGTGGCGACACGCACACCGTGCCGCGCCATCAGCCCAAGCGCCCGCTCCGGCTCGAAGGCACCGGCCTGAGCCACCACCGGCACCGCATGGTGCCAAGCCGGCAGCAGCGCCCACATCATGCCCTCGAACGACATCCAATCGTTCGAGGTCCACAGGATATCGCCAAACTGGGCGAAGAATTCCAGCGCCAGCTCGACCGCCGGCAGATTGCCAGGCAAGGCGCGGTGGGCATGGACGATCCCAGCGGGATGGCCGCAGGAATCGGCAGGATAGAACAACAAAGCGGGGTTATCGGCATCGGTAACGGCGGGGGCGAAGACGTCGGAAGCCCGTTCCATCGCCGCCCACAATTCCACCGTGCCGGCCGGCGCCTCGCCCACCGCCAGCACCGCCGCCAAACCGTCGGTCCCGGCGCTCAACACTGCGGCAAGGGCGGCGCCAGCGACGATGGCGGCGCGGGCGCCGCTATCGGCCAATCGCCAGGCCATCGGCTCGGCACCAAGTCCGGCCGGCACCGGCACCGCCACCGCCCCCATTTTGGTGACCGCCAACAGCGCCACCGCAGCCTCGACACCCGCCGGCAGCGACAGCAGCACCCGGTCGTCGCGCCTGATGCCGAGACCGACCAGCACGTTGGCCAGCCGGTTGGACAGCAGCCGCAGCACATGGAAGGTATAGCGTTCGACTCCCCCATCGGCGCCCTCGACGATCAGCGCGGTGCGATGGCCATCAGCCCCAGCCATGGTCTGACGGTCGCAAATGTCGAAGGCCAGATTGTAGCGCTCGGGGATTCGCCAGCGAAAGGTCCGGCAGGCCTCCTCGTAGCTGCGGGCGGTCTTCAGCATCAGCGCCCCCTAATCCGTCAACGGCATCAGATCCTCGAACCACAGATAGGTGTCGAGGTCGTCGAGAACCACGCCGTCAAAACCCAGGTCCATGATGCCGACCAGATATTTGCCAAGGATCGCCTTCCAGGCATCGGTGCCCAGATCGGTAACGTAGGCGCCTGGCTGGTCGGTAATCGGCGCCACCAGCAAGGGCGGATTGCCTGTGCCCCAGTCCTTCTGCCAGTACCAACGCCAATCATAGGCCTTGCCCACCGGCAAATCGGCCAGCACCAGCCGATTCGCCCCCAGTCGCTTGAATTTGAGAGTGGCGATATCGGATTTGACCAGGGCGTCGCCGCCACGATGGACAACATCGATCAGAATGGCGTCGAAATTGGTCTGCCCCAGTGCCGCAACCCAGTCGGCGCGGGAACCAAAGCGATCACCGTGGATCATCGCCAACCAGTTGCGGGCTGAGGAAATGGCGGCGACCACGTTGGCGTTCTCTCCCACGGGATGACCGGCCGGCAGGCGATCCAGTTCCGCATCGTCGGCGGCGGCAAAGCTCAGAACCTTGTCGCGAGCGGCATGGGCCATGGCCGCCTCGGCCTCGGCGGTAGTCGGGCAATTCTCGATCGACAACACGGTCAGATCGTTGTCGCGCATGGCGTCAAGGGCATAGAGGGTGCGGCGCTGACGTTCGCCGATTTCGTTCAGACGCCTGATTTCGCCGGCACGACGCAATTCCTCTTTGGCATCCAGGCTGAACGGTCCATTGGGCTGGCCTTCCGGAATCCGACGAATGCCATGGGCATGCTCTTCGGCCAGCTTGGCGTCGAGGTCTCGGCGCTCGCGCAGCGCCTGGGCCAACGGCTTATCGAAGCGGAAGGGGCCGCAATAGAGGTTGTTGAAGATCATGCCGTCGAGATTCTTCAGATAACCGCGAAAACGTGCCCCCAGCGGCAAGCGTTTCTCGAAATCCTGGCCAGTGGGATCGCGCGCCTGCTCCCACTCGGCCTCGCGGTCACCCTTCACCGGAAGTTCGACGCCACCCCGGACCAGCACCACGAAGTTGGGATTGCGTTTCTTGGCGTAGGCCGCCAATTCGACCACCACCTGGCGCCATTGTTCGCGGTGATTGGGGATGCGCTCAACCGGCGGCGCCACCCAGTCGCGCGGACGCTCTTGCGCCATTGCCGGTGTCACCGCCAACAGCAGGGCGAACAGCAGGGCAAGTCTCATCCCGCCATCTCCTTCACCAATTCGGCCAAGGCCAGACACGAGGTCAGGCCGGGCGATTCGATCCCGTACAAGGCGACAATTCCGGCACCGCCATGCTCGGCCGGGCCATGAATCAGGAAGTCGCGAGCGGCGTCGTTGGGGCCTTGGATCTTGGGCCGGATGCCGGCATAGGCCGGCTCCAGCCGTCCATCCTCCAGACCCGGCCAATAGCGACGGATGGCGCCGTAGAACGAATCGCCCCGGCGCGGATCAACGGCGTAGTCGATTGCCTCGACCCATTCGACATCGGGGCCGAAGCGTCCGCGCCCGCCAAGATCGAGGGTGTAATGCACCCCTAGCCCGGCCGCCACCGGCACCGGATAGACCAGATGACGGAACGGCATGCGGCCGGTCAGGGAGAAATAATTGCCCTTGCACAGGTAATCCCGCGGCACGCCGGGCAGCCCCAGCACCCGCGCCACAGATGGCCCCCCCAGGCCGGCGGCCACCACCACATTCCGTGCCGCCAGACGCATCGGCTCGGCACCGCCGACGTCCAGCACGGTCTCGAACTCTCCGATCCGGCCACCCGTCACCGGCGAGCGGAAGGCAATGGCCGCGCCCTTGGCCTCGGCATCGCCGCGCAAAGACAACATCAGCGCGTGGCTGTCGATGATGCCAGTATCGGGCGACAGCAGCGCGGCGGTACAGGCCAGATTTGGCTCCAACCTCCGCGCCTCGGCGGCATCGATGGCGTGGAGGCCGGTGACGCAATTGGCCCGGCCCTTGGCCAGGATGGCGGCCAGCGCCGCCGCTTCCGCCTCGTCGGTGGCGACAATCAGCTTGCCGACCATGGCGAAGGGAATGCCGTGATCGGCGGCATAGGCGCGCAGCAGCCGATTGCCGGCGACACACAAGCGCGCCTTCAGGCTGTCCTTGGGGTAATACATCCCGGCATGGATGACTTCGCTATTGCGCGACGACACGCCGGTGCCGATGGCCGATTCGGCTTCCAGCACCACCACTTCGCGCCCGGCCAAAGCCAGCGCGCGGGCGATGGCAAGGCCCACCACCCCGGCGCCGATGACCGCGCAGTCGATGCGCTCCGTCAACTTGTTGTCCCTTTTGGCCGCACGTACCGCAACATTTCGCGGCAGCATAGCATCGGCCGCAGGCGCGCGGAAGGTTGGAACCGTTGCGCCGGACTGGATCGGGCCCTAAAGTGGCGACCGCGTTCCCACCTTCCGGATGGAAGCCCACCATGAGCCAGGCCCACATCATCGTCGTCGGCAACGAGAAGGGCGGCACCGGCAAGTCGACCATCTCGATGCACCTGATCGTCGCCCTGCTCAACATGGGCCTGTCCGTCGGCTCGATCGACCTCGACGCCCGCCAAGGCACGCTGACCCGCTATCTTCAGAACCGCAAGGCCCGTGCCGATTCCGCCGAACTGGGCCTGAAATTCCCCGAGCACGTGGCGGTGCCGCCCACCGCCGACCGCGAAGCCGACGAGGCCCGCCTGCTTGAAGCGCTGACTGCCATGATCGCCCGCCACGACGTGGTGCTGATGGACACCCCCGGCAGCGACCATTATTTGTCTCGCCTCGGCCATTCCTACGCCGATACCCTGGTGACGCCCCTGAATGACAGCCTGGTCGATCTCGACGTGCTGGCCCTGGTCGAGCCGGGCAAGATGCGCATCGTCCGGCCCAGCCAATACGCCGAGCTGGTGTGGGAAACTAAGAAGCAACGGGCCTTGCGCGGCGAGAAGGCGGTGGTCGATTGGATCGTGGTCAGGAACCGCCTGCATTCCCTCGACGCCCGCAACAAGCGCGACGTCGAAAAGCTGGTAACCGAACTGGCCCGCCGAGTCGGCTTCCGCACCGTCCCCGGACTGGGCGAGCGGGTGATTTACCGCTCCCTGTTCCTCGAAGGCCTGACCCTGTTGGACCTGCGCCACAAAGTCCTGGGCATCGAATTGAACATGAGCCACGTCGCCGCCCGCCAGGAACTCCGCACCCTGATCGACGCGCTGGGGTTGGATAAGCTCGGAATTGCCGATCCCGGCTAAAAACTGTAGCGATTTGATCACATTGATGCCCTTTCCAGGGATGCTAGCCTAAGAACATGCATATTGGGCACATCAGTCTGGGAGGGGCCTTGCCGCCGCCCCCGGCAATAGCCAGCTAATACGTTATGGGCCGCCCGCGCAGCCCATAGTGGCGGAGGCTTCGGCTCTGGGGATGACAGCCATGACCAATCTGTCGATCAAGCTGCGTTTGCTGCTGGCGTTCGGGCTGACCTTGGCGGTCGTGACCGCTCTGGGCGGCTTCGCCGTCGGCCGGGTCACCGCCATGACCGATCACATGACAGAACTGAGTTCCGATATCATCCCAGGCCTGGCCATCCTCGGCCAGTTGAACGGCGACATTGACGATTGCCGCTTCGCCGAAACCCGCGCCATTCAGGCCAAGAGTCCCGAGGCAGCGATCAAGGCGGCCGATGATTGGTCCAAGGCGCTGGCCAAGGTCGAAGACGATCTGGCGATCTACCGGCCGACGGTCAACACCCCCGAGGAAAAGGCTATCTACGACAAGTTCATCGCGCCGTGGGAGGAGTACAAGAAGCTTGGGCCGGAGGTGCTGCAACTGGCGAAAGCCGGAAGGTACGATGAGGCCACTGCCCTCAGCGAAAGCCTGTCGTGGGATCGCTTCAACGCCGCCAGCGACGTGATCGCCAAGGACCTCGACTACAACGTCACCACGGGGCGAGAAAGCGCCGACGCCGCCCTAGACACCGCCAGATTCGCCAAGTACTCGATCCTGGCTGCCATCATCATCGCCTTTATCTTGGTGCTGGGGCTGGCGCTCGTAATGGTCCGGGCGGTCACCGGGCCGATCGCCATCTTGGTGGGCGCTGTCGATGCGATTTCCCAGGACCGCATCGACCAAGCGGTCCCCGGGACAGAGAGAAGCGATGAATTCGGCCCCCTGGCCCGTGCGCTCGACGGCTGGCGCCGCAGCCTGACCGACCGAAAGCGCCAGGATTCCGAAGCGGAAGCGGCCCGCCAGGCGCGTGATCGGCGCGGCCGAAGGATTGAGGAGCTAACTGCTTCATTCGACGCCGCCGTCTCGACCATGCTGTCCAGCGTCTCGGGAGCCAGCGAGCAGATGCGGGGCACCGCCCAAGCAATGAATGCCAATGCCGAGCAGACCTCTCATCAGGCTAACACCGTGGCCGCCGCCACCGAGGAGGCCGCCACCAATATCGAGACGGCGGCCAGCGCCGCCGAGGAATTGTCGGCGTCAATCCGCGAAATCGCCCGGCAAGTCCAGGAATCCACCCGGGTAACGGACGCAGCCTCGGACGACGCGGCCCGCACCGACGACGCGATCAAGAGCTTGGCGGAAAAATCGATCCATATCGGCGAGGTGGTCAAACTGATCAACGACATCGCCAGCCAGACCAACCTACTGGCTTTGAACGCCACCATTGAAGCCGCCCGCGCCGGCGATGCCGGCAAGGGATTCGCGGTGGTCGCCAACGAGGTCAAGAGCTTGGCCAATCAGACCGCGCGCGCCACCGATGAGATCGGCGCCCAGGTTGGCGCGGTCCAGGCCGCGACCCAGGAGGCGGTGGCGGCCATCGCCGGAATCGTCGGCCGCATCCGGGAAATCGGCCAAATCTCCGCCGCCATCGCCGCTGCGGTCGAAGAGCAATCCGCCGCCACCGCCGAAATCGCCCGCAACGTCGCCCAGGCGGCGGCCGGATCGCAAGGGGTGGCCAGCACCATCACCGCCGTCACCCAGGCAGCCGGAGAGACCGGCGCCGCCGCCGGTCAGGTGCTGGTGTCAGCGCAACAGATGGCGGCCCAGGCTGGTAGCCTGCGCGGCGAGGTGACCAATTTCCTGACCAACGTGCGGGCGGCGTAGAGAAGGGGGGGCAGGGTGACGCGCCCGGCGCCCTATTCCTCGCGGTGGGTGCGTTCCAGGCGTTCGTGGCGTTCCTGGGCCTCGATCGACAGGGTAGCGATCGGGCGGGCTTCGAGGCGGCGGATGGCGATCGGCTCCTGGGTTTCTTCGCAATAGCCGTAGCTGCCATCGGCGACCCGTTCAAGCGCCGCATCGATCTTGGAGATCAGCTTGCGCTCGCGGTCGCGGGTGCGCAGCTCAAGAGCCCGGTCGGTCTCGGTCGAGGCGCGGTCGGCCAGATCGGCTTCCTGGGCACCGCCTTCCTGAAGGTGGGCCAGGGTCTCGTCCGATTCGTGGAGCAGCTCTAGACGCCACCGCAACAGCTTCTGTCGGAAGTACTCCCGCATGATATCGCTCATGAAGGGTTCGTCCTCGGATGGACGATATTCCGGCGGCAACGTAACGGTCATCCGGTTCCCCCGATGCTTCGGTCGGTCAAGTTGCTGCGGAATATATGGGGAGGGGCTTCTCGCCGCAAGTGCGCAACGAGGGCGGCGCCGAATGGCAGGACCATGGGGCCTACAGCCCGCGCGAAAGCTTGGCTAGCTCGACCTCGGCGCGCAGCTCAATCTCGTCCAACAGGGCGCCCAATTGGGGATCGGCGCAATTGCCTCGCTGGGTGCGGACCATTTGGGCCAGGGCCACCAGCCGGTCGGTGGGGACTGCGCCCAGCAACAAATCACGGCGCAGCTCCTCAAGGCGGTCGAGCATTTCCTCGCCGCGCCGCACCAGACGCCGCCGGCTTTCGCGATCGGTGGCATCGCCGACCGACTGGATCGCCAAGAGCGAATCGACCATTCCCACCCCCGAGGGGGCGTCGATCAGCGCCGGTTCCTCGGGCGCCTCTATGGCGCCAGCCAGAACCTGCTTGAAATCACTTTGGCCTTTGCCCGCCGTCTTGTCGGTGCGCCGCGCGCCACCGGTGGGCGCGGAACCGCCGACATTTGAAACCTTCATGCTGACCAGGTCCCCAGGTTGCCGGGTTCGCGTTGCGGCATTCTAACCGTGCCGGGGCGTCACCGCAATGGCGGCTGGGCTGGGCAATTCCTGCCGGGCAAGACGGCCAACCCTGCCCGGCCGGGATTGCCCCAGAAGCGAGCGAGCGACCTGAAACCCAGGCAGCAGGCTGCTTTCAGGCTGGCACGCCCCCTGCATATGA
>Ga0316222_1003325_pt1 | contig 15915 bp, 11 predicted proteins | sample TBH18011metaG_FD_206008 | JGI IMG/M metagenome (GOLD analysis project Ga0316222, IMG submission 206008) | Freshwater microbial communities from Trout Bog Lake, Wisconsin, USA - TBH18011 | ecosystem: Environmental > Aquatic > Freshwater > Lake > Hypolimnion/Profundal zone | place: USA: Wisconsin...
GGTTTTTGGAAAAACGACCCGAAGGTCCGCCAGAATTCCGCGAAGAGACTGCGCCCCGCCCCCACCGGCCCGTCCCGCTCCGGCCGGGGCAACACCAGCGCATGCCAGATGCTGAACCCCAGGAACAGCACCGCCACCGCCAGCAACGTCAGCGACCACGCCCGCGGCCGGCCTAAGCCCGCTTCCATGTATCCCGCCAGCACCACTAGCAACCCGCTCCCCAGGACCATGGCCGTCCGATAAAACGTGCTCCGCAGTCCCACCCACCACACCTGCTCATGCGGCGGCAGCGCCAGCATGTAAAAACCGTCCGCCGCGATGTCATGGGTGGCCGAGGCCAGCGCCATCACCCAGAACAGCGCCAGCGTGAGTTTGAAAAACCCCGCCCCCGGCACCGCCAGCGCCACCAATCCCAGCCCCGCCGCCACCAGAAACTGCATCAGCACCACCCACCGCCGCTTCGTGCCCGTGATATCCACCAGCGGACTCCACAGCGGTTTGACCACCCACGGCAGATACAGCCAGCTCGTGTAGTAGGAGATATCCCCGTTCGCCACGCCCAGGCGCTTGTAGAGGATCACCGAGAGCGACATCACCACGACATACGGAATGCCCTGTGAAAAATACAGGGACGGCACCCACCAGGCCGGCGAACGAGGCGCGCTCATATCGTAAAATAAAAACCCGCGCCAACGTACCAGCCCGCGTGCCGGGAACAAAGGGATTTGCGATTTATGATACGCCCCTTCGGTGCGCCGTCAGTCGTCCGACCGACGGCGCAGCGAGCTGGAGGCTCGCAGCCTGCGCCACCCCGTTTTATCTCGTGGCCGCCATTCCATCCCGCCAATAAGAAATCACCTTATTTTCGTTTTCCACCGTTTACGCTAATAACGGATTTTGCTATTATCGTTTGCCAGATGGCAAACACGACTCACATTCCGGGCAAAAAAATGTCCCAAGGCAAGTATTCCGCCTTTGTGCCAAACCCGCTGCCGCCGGCCGTTGAGTGGACGCCACGCCTGATCGGCTTGCTGTCGGATGCCGACCGGCTGATCGGCAAACTGGCCGGCGAAGGCGGACGGCTGCCTAACCCTCATGTCCTGATGCGTCCGTTTACCCGGCGCGAGGCCGTCCTGTCCAGCAAGATCGAAGGCACGCAGGCGACGCTGGGCGAACTGCTGGCCGCCGAGGCCGGCATCGCCGTGGAACGCAGTCCCGACGACCTGCGCGAGGTGGGTAATTATGTGGTGGCCTTGGAACACGGCATGGGTCGGCTGAAACGCCTGCCGATTTGCGTCCGCCTCATCAAAGAATTGCATGAAAAACTCATGACCGACGTGCGGGGGCATCATGCCAGCCGTGGCGAGTTCCGAAAAATCCAGAACTGGATTGGCAAGCCGGGTTGCACCCCGGAAACGGCTGCTTTTGTCCCGCCCCCGCCCGCTGACGTGGAGCCATGCCTGGCAGCATGGGAAAAATTCCTGCACGAATCCGACTTGCCGCCCCTGATTGTCATCGCCTTGGCACACTATCAATTTGAGGCCATCCACCCGTTTCTGGATGGCAACGGCCGGGTGGGACGCCTGCTGATCACGATGTTGCTGATGGAAAGGAAAATCCTGCCCGCACCGTTGCTATACCTCTCCGCCTTTTTCGAGGCATCACGCCGCGATTATTACGACGCCCTGCGCGGCGTCAGCGAACGCGGGGCATGGCAGGACTGGCTTGAGTATTTTTTGCTGGGCGTGGCCCGGATGTCGGAAGACGCGGTGAACCGCGCCGGCCGGATAAACGCAAAACTGGCGGAATGGCAGAATACCGTGGCGGGTGAATCCACCAAAACACCCCTGCGGGTGGTCGAATTGCTGGCGGCAAATCCGTTTATCACCGCCAAGGGCAATGTCGAAAAACTGGGCATTGCCTTCACCACGGCCCAGCGCGCCATTGAACGGCTGGAACGCCTTGGCATCGTGCAGCAGGTGGGCACGGCGAAACGCGGCCGCGTTTATTGCGCGAAGGCCTTGCTCGACATCTTGGAAGAGCCGGCGCAGTTGATGCCGGGTGGCGATTGACCGACTATGAATGATAGCTCAACACTATGAGTCACGCATTATGAGCATAGCCGCATGGCGGCCTCACGCAGCACACCAGCACGGCGCAGGCGGCTGGCTGCCAGCGGCGAGTTCGGCTGCTTCGTCAGCAGGCATGGCCGGCGACAGCAAAACCGTGACAACATTCCGAAAACAGTTTGACAGGAAAGCGGTGTAATGTTAACATACTTCTTGTCGGGGCCAAGCGGGGCCGCCGGCATGATTTTGACGTTGTCCGCAAGGGACGGCGGACGTGATCTTTGACACCATAAATAGGCACGAGGCGCGAGGGTTTAGGCGCGAGGGGGACGGTCAAGTCGTGGGAAGGCTTAAGGTTCAAGGTTCAAGGTTTAAGGTTCAAGGCCGGCGGACCGGATGAGTCCCATGATGGCCCGATGCGTGGTGGTGGCTGCCAGTCCAAGCGGCGAGACGCCCGGAGGACTGAGGCGGGGCGGGGGCGATATCGGTGACGCCGGGGGACCCCGGATATATCGGCTTATATCGCCTCATAACGGCTTATCCACAGGTTTTGACCGGGGAAAATTTTTTGGGCGGAACGCGTTGGCCCGGACCTGGCATGGCAAGGCTGCCGCCCTGTCGACGCCCCCGGCGCCTCCGCCGCCGCGCGTATATCGTAAATCGCAAATCGTAAATCCGGCACCGGCTCCCCGCCCCGCCGGCCGCCTCCAAATAAATTTGGTCTCCGCCCCGAACCCGGTTAAAATGTCCCCCTGATGTCGCACGCTGATTTTGTCCATTTGCACCTGCACACCGAGTATTCCCTGCTCGATGGCGCCTGCCGTCTGGACAAACTCATGGAGCGCGCGCACGAGCTGAAGTTCGGTTCCCTCGCCATCACCGACCACGGCGCCATGTATGGTGCCATCGAATTCTACCGCGCCGCCCGCGAAAAAGGCATCAAGCCCATCATCGGCTGCGAAGTCTACGTGGCTCCCGGCGACCGGAAGGAACGCAAGCTCACCAACGGCGAGAAATACCATCACCTCGGCCTCCTCGCCCGCGACGAGGCCGGCTACAAGAACCTCATCAAGCTCACCACCGCCGCGCACCTGGAGGGCTATTACTACAAGCCGCGCATCGACAAGGAGATCCTCGCCAAATACGGCGCCGGCCTCATCGGCCTCTCCGGCTGCCTCGCCAGCGAGATTCCCGATCTCATCATGAAGGACCAGATCGACCAGGCGCGCGACGCCGTCGATTGGTTCAAGCAGACGCTCGGCGCCGAGAATTTTTTCCTCGAGCTCCAGAACCACGGCATCCCCGAGCAGGCCAAGGTGAACAAGTATTTGATCCCCTGGGCGAAAGAGTTCGGCCTCAAGCTCGTCGCCACCAACGATGTCCATTACATCGACAAAAGCCACTCCCACGCCCACGATTGCCTCGTCTGCATCGGCACCCAGACCGTCCTCAGCGATCCCAAGCGCATGAGCGCCGGCTACGTGCCCGAGCAGTTCTATCTGCGCAGCGCCGAGGAGATGAAGGCCCGCTTCGCCGAAGTGCCCCAGGCCGTCACGAACACCCTCGAAGTGGCCGAGCGCTGCAACCTCGAGATCAAGTTCGGCGAGCTCCATTACCCCGTCTTCGCCCCGCCCGAACATTTCACGCGCGAAGGCTACCTCCGCCAGCAGCTCGCCGAAGGCCTCTTCCGCCGCTACACGATGCATGCCAGGGCCGAGGGCGAGGAATATATCGTCACCGGCGTGGACGATCCCAAACGCCTTCCCACCTACCAGCCCGGCACCGACGAAGCCGCCGAGGCCGCCGCCGTCGCCGCCGCCATCAAGGCCGTCATCGACCGTTTGCAACTGGAGCTGAAGGTCATCGAGAAGACCGGCTTCATCTCCTACTTTCTCATCGTGGCGGACTTCATCCGCCATGGCCGCGAACACGGCATCTCCTGCGTGGCGCGCGGTAGCGCGGCCGGTTCCATCGTCACCTACCTGCTCGACATCGCGAACGTCGACCCCATCCGCTACGGCCTGCTGTTCGAACGGTTCCTGAACCCCGAGCGCGTCAATCCGCCCGATATCGACATCGACTTCGCGGACGACCGCCGCGCGGACGTCATCGAGTACGTCCGCGAAAAATACGGGCGCGACGCCGTCGCCCAGATCATCACTTTCGGCACCATGGGCGCCAAATCCGTGGTGCGCGATGTCGGCCGCGTGATGAGCCTCAGCTACACGGATTGCGACCGCCTGGCCAAGATGATCCCGGCCGACCTCAAGATGGATCTCGCGAAGGCGCTCAAGCAATCGCCCGAATTCAAGGAAGCCTACGAGACCGAGGAAGTCACCCGCGAGCTGGTGGACACCGCCTTCGTCCTCGAAGACCTCACGCGCAACGCCAGCGTCCACGCCGCCGGCGTGGTCATCGGCCCCGAACCGCTTGTCAATCTCCTCCCGCTCAAGCTGGACGACAGCGGCACGCTGGTGACGCAGTACGCCATGAACCCCGTGGGCGACCTCGGCCTGCTGAAGATGGACTTCCTGGGGCTGAAGACCCTCACCGTCATCCGCAACACCTGCGAGATGGTGAAGAAAACCCGCGGCGTCACCATCCCCATCGACGCCCTCCCGCTCGATGACAAGAAAACGTACGACCTCCTGAACCGGGCGGAAACGCTGGGCGTGTTCCAGTTGGAATCCGGCGGCATGCGCGACCTGTGCAAAAAATTCCAGATCAGCAGCGTCGAGCACATCACGGCGCTCGTGGCGCTGTATCGTCCCGGCCCGATGGACCTCATCCCCGATTTCATCAAGCGCCGCCACGGCGAGGTGAAGATCGAGTATGAGCATCCCTTGCTCGAATCCATTTCCAAGGAGACCTACGGCATTCTCATCTATCAGGAGCAGGTCATGCAGGCCGCCCAGATCCTGGGCGGCTACACGCTCGGCGGCGCCGATCTGCTGCGCCGCGCGATGGGCAAGAAGAAGGTCGAGGAAATGGCCAAGCACCGCGACATCTTTGTCAAAGGCTGCCACGAAAAAAACCAGATTCCCAAGGCCAAGGCCAACCAGGTCTTCGACTTGCTCGAAAAATTCGCCGGCTACGGCTTCAACAAGTCCCACGCCGCCGCGTACGCCATCGTCGCCTACCAGACCGCCTACCTGAAGGCGAATTATCCGGTGGAGTTCTACTGCGCCATGATGACGAACGACATGGCGGACACCGACAAGCTCAGCGAATACATCGCGGAAGCCAAGGAGACCGGCATCGAAGTCCTCGGCCCGGATGTGAACGAGAGCAGCGTGTATTTCGCCCCCGCGCGCGCGGGCAAAGCCATCCGCTTCGGTCTCGCCGCCATCAAAGGCGTCGGCGAAGTGGCCGTGGAAGCCCTGCTGAAAGCCCGTGACGAAGGCGGGAAGTTCAAGACCCTGCTCGAGCTCTGCGAGCGCGTGGACGGCCGCACCGTGAACCGGCGCATTCTGGAAGCCTTCATCAAGACCGGCGCGTGCGACACCTTCGGCCTCACCCGCGCCACGCTCACCGCCCAGACCGAGCGCAGCCTCACGCGTGCCGCCGGCATCATCAGCGACCGGGCGAAGGGCCAGAGCTCCCTCTTCGGCACCCTGGAGGACAAGTCCGCCGCCATGCCCGAGACCATCAGCAACCTCCCCGAGTGGCCCCAGCACGAGCTGCTCGCGCATGAGAAGGAGTTGCTCGGCTTCTACGTCTCCGGCCATCCGCTCACGCCCCTCGCGCCGCTGCTGAGCAAGTATTCCCTCACCACCACCGCCCAGCTCGCCGCCGCCGCGAACCGCAGCATGGTCCGGATCGGCGGCATGATCGCCGCCGCCAGCCACGGCACCTCCAAGAAATCCGGCAAACCCTACTCCATGGTCACGCTGGAAGACCTTGAAGGCTCCGTGCAATTGCTCGTGATGAACGAGTACGAGAAATTCCGCCCGCTCATCGAAGTGAACCAGGCCATCCTCGTGATCGGCGAAGTCAGCACCGGCGAGGACCGTCCCAAGATCTTTCCGCAGGAGATCATGCCCCTGGCCGACGCGCCGAAGAAGTTCACGAAGCTCATCCACATCCGCCTCTATTCCTCCAAGGCCGAGCCGGAGGATCTGACCCGCCTCTTCGAGCTCATCTCCGCGCATCCCGGCAAATGCCCGGTGTTCCTCTGCGTCACCCGCCCCGAAGGCACCACCATCATTCTCAGTACGCACGAACGCTACAACGTCACGCCTTCGATGGAACTCGAACACGCCGTGAACCGGCTCCTCGGCGACAAAACCTACTACGCCAAGGTCGACACGGCCCTCCCCGAAAAAGCCCGCCGCAGCTGGGAGAAAAAGCCCGGCCCCAAAGGCGGCGGGGATGATGAATAAGGCGAGGATGGAGGATGGCGGATGGCCAAGGCCGGTGGCGTTCGCCGCCGGAGCGCGCCCGTCCCCGGGCGCAGCAACGGGCTTACACCCGGGTGCTCCCGGACCAATCCAGCGCCACGCAGACCGCCCGCCTTGGCTTGACGTCCTGCCCAATCCCGTCATCTTTGGGCCGGTCGCAAACCTATGGAAACTGTCACCGTCCTGTTTTGGTTCACCCTGCTGACCTGCCTGACCGGGTTGGGGCGGATTTTGCTGTTCGCCCGGGCGGCGGGTTTTGGCTGGGTGGCGGTTTTCCTGCTCATCCTGCTGGTGGATGTCTTCGGCGGGCTGTGCCAGTTTCCTGCGGCCATCTTCGTAGCCTTCGCCCTGTTTCTTCTGCTCGTGCTGGCCCCCGGTTTGGTCAGCCGTTTCTATGCCCGGCTTTTCTTCCAGCAACGCTATGCCGCCGCCCGCCGGCTGGCGCTCGTGATCCGCTGCCTGCATCCGGCGGACGGCTGGCGGGAGCAGCCGGAAATCATCCGCGCCCTCGACCTCGCGCAGCACGGGGAAACCGCCGCCGCCGGTGAAATTCTCCGGCGCTACCAAGGGTTGAAATCCCTGACCGGCTTGGCGGCGCAGGCTAATTTCTACCGGCTGACCGGCCAGTGGGAAGCCTTCCTCGCCTGGTACGACTCGGAAGCAGGGGATTTTGACCGGCACCAGCAGTTACTGGCCATCATGCTCCGCGCGAAAGGCGAAGTGAATGACCGGCGCGGGCTGGTCCGGCTGTACGAACAGCACCGGGCCAAGATCGAAAAAATCCCCTTCCCCGCCACCCGGGATTTGTGCCGGCTTTCCCTCTTTGCTTTTTGCGGTCAGCCGGAAGCGGTCGCCCGCCTGTTCGCCGGCAGCCTGGCCGTCCTGCCGGCCGCCACCCGCGAATTCTGGCTCGCCACCGCCGAACACGCGGCGGGGGCCGTGGAAACCGCGCGCGCCCGTTTTGAGCGGCTGTTGCCGGCCGCCAACCCCGTGCTGCACCTCGCCATCCGCCGCCGCCTCGACCGGCTGGCCATCCCGCCGGAACCGTTGGATGACGATGCGCTTCACATTCTTGCCGAAGCCGCCCGCGACCACAGCCACGAGGAAAAATTCACCGCCCCGCGCTCCCTCTTCGCCCGGGCGGCCCGCACCACGCAAATCCTCATTCTCCTCAACCTGCTGATGTTCGCCGCCGAAATTTTCCGGGGCGGCAGCACCAACCCGGAAACGCTTTACCGGCTGGGTGCCCTGTATGCCCCGGCGGTTCTGGCCGGCGAATGGTGGCGGTTGCTGGCCGCCATGTTCCTGCACTGGGGCCCGCTGCATCTTTTCATGAACATGCTCGCCCTGGCCATGCTGGGACCCATGGTCGAGTTCGCCCTCGGCTGGCGGCGTTTTCTCCTGCTCTATCTGCTCACCGGGCTCGGCTCCATGGGCGTGGTGCTGGCGCTCACGGCCACCGTCAGGGAACCGGGGTTGCTGGTGGGCGCGTCCGGCGCCATCATGGGCCTGATCGGAGCCACCGGGGCGCTGATGCTGCGCGGCTGGCGGCGGGACAAGGCCCGCGCCGCGCGCCGCCGGCTGGGCGGGGTGCTCGTGATCGTCCTCGTGCAAAGCATGTTCGATACCGTCGTGCCGCAGGTGAGCATGACCGCGCATCTCTCCGGCGTGGCCCTCGGTTTTCTGGTCGCCTTCGCCCTGCGGGACCGGCTGGCGACCACCCCGCCCCAACCGCCTCCAGAACGGGCGGCAGGTTGAAACCACCCCCGCCCCGGCCGGCACCCGCCGGTTTTCTGTCATTGCCGAAGAATTTGGTTTGCGCTGTTTCATCAGCATGAATGAACCGGTCATTCCGCCGCCGGCGACGGTGCCGGCGGAAAAGCTGGCGCTGGCCCAGGCGGCGTTCCGGGAGTTCCATGCCCGGTGTTTCTGGTTCATGCGACCGGAGGCGGAGATTGTGGCGGAGGAAGGGCCATGCATTTGTGAACGCTTGCGCGCCGATGGCGGACGGCGCGGCTTTTTCATCGCCGCTGAAATATGCCGCCAGGACGGGTCTTTGGATGGCCGATGAAATGATCTTCGGGGTGAACCGGCTGGCGCCAGCTTTTGGACTGCGGGGGGCAAGCGGAGCGCGCTCCCGCTTTGGCAAACCGCGTCAGCGGGTTTGCGCGTGGCCCAGCGCCGTCGCCGCTCCGCTCTGCCGGCGCAGTCCATGACGCCCTGAACCCGCCACGCCTATTTTGAAAATTTGTCCGCCGCCACCGGCGAATTCATACCACAATATTGGTATACCGAGGCCTGGCGACGTGATTATTGCCGCGGTGAAACGCCGGACCTTGTAACCAATCTGACTTGCCTGCGTCCATCTGCCAGACGAATATTCCCCAATCATGAATAACTCCCGCCGCGACTTCTTCAAATCCGCCGCCGTCCTCGGCGCGCTCGGCGTCGCCGGCCTGCCGCTCGCCGGCACCGCCCAATCCGCCCCCGCGTCCGCCACCCCGCCCGCGCCGGGCGATGACCGCCGGTATTGGGTCTCCGTCGTGGACCGCATCGGCCGCCCCGTGCTGGAAAATCTGTCGAAACGCACCCTGAAGGCGAACATGCCCATCGAGGCGCATCCGGGGCAGACGGACCGGGCGACCTGTACCCACCTCGAAGCCTTCGGCCGGCTCCTCGGCGGCCTTGCCCCCTGGCTGGCTTTGCCCGGCCTCACCGGCGAGGAATTGAAGCTCCAGCAGGAGTTCCAAAACCTGGCCCGCCTCGCGCTCGCCGCCGCCACCGACCCCGCGTCGCCCGATTTCCTGAATTTCGCGCACGGCACGCAGCCGCTCGTGGACACCGCCTTTCTGTCCCAAGCCCTCCTGCGCGCCCCGTCCGCGCTCTGGACTCCGCTCGCTGACCCCGTCAAAAAACAGGTCATCGAAGCGCTGAAATCCTCCCGCCACATCCCCACGCCCACGAATAACAACTGGGTGATGTTCGCCGCCACCGTCGAGGCCGCCCTGCTGGAGCTCGGCGAACCGTCCCGCGCCGACCGCTTCGAAGACTGCGTGCGCAAGATGCTCGGCTGGTATTGCGGCGATGGTGCCTATGGCGACGGCCAGTTCTTCCACTTCGATTATTACAACAGCTTCGTCATCCAGCCCCTGCTCATCGATGCGCTCACCGTGCTCCAAAAGCACGGCCCCGGCTACGAGGCGGCGATGAAACTGGAATTGCGCCGCGCGAAACGCTACGCCGTCATCCAGGAACGCCTCATCGCGCCGGACGGCACGTTCCCCTCCCTCGGCCGCTCGACCACCTACCGGTTCGGCGCGTTCCAAACGCTCGCGCTCGTCACGCTCCGGCATGAGCTGCCCGAGTCCATCCAGCCCGCGCAAGTCCGCGCCGGTCTCACCGCCATCATTCGCAAGCTGACCGAGGCGCCCGGCACCTTTGATGCCAATGGCTGGCTCCAGATCGGCTTCTGCGGCCATCAGCCCGGCTTGGGCGAGGAATACATTTCCACCGGCAGCCTGTACCTGTGCTCCGCCGGCCTGCTGCCGCTGGGCCTGCCGCCCGAGGACGAATTCTGGAGCGCGCCACCGGCCCCGTGGACTTCGCAAAAACTCTGGTCCGGCGTCGACCTGCCCGCCGACCACGCCCTGGCCGACACAAAGGCGGTCGAGGTACCCCCGCTGCTGCGGAAGGCGGCGTAAGTCCCGCGTTTTGTTCGTGACAGTGAGGTCGCCAGAATTGCATTTTGGGTGGGTCAATGAAAAATCCCACCGCGCCGGCAAAGCTCACACCCCCACGCTCGCAACTATTTTGGGGGCTATTTCTGTTGATTGGCATGGCTACCTTGGGTGCCGGGTGCTGGAATCTGTTCGAGAGTTTGCGCTGCCGGAGTTGGCCGGTCACAACAGGGGTGATCACTGCTGCGGAAATGACCACGCAATCCGGCGACCAAGGCGGGGAAACTCACGGGGTGAATATTGCCTATGATTACATGGTGGCCGGACAGCACTATGACGGCACCCGGCTGGCGTTTGGCGTGATGACCGCTTCGGGTGGCTATGCCCAAGCAGTACTCAAATGCTATCCGGTTGGCCGGAAAATCCCGGTCCATTATTCACCCGCCGACCCACAGCAGGCCGTGCTGGAGACCGGCATCCATGGCGGGACGGGCATCTGTTTGTTTATCGGAATCCTGTTTGTGCTCGCCGCCTGGATGTCTTTGCATCCGTTCCCCGCCGGCTCCCCGCCTCAATATGGAAACAGCCCGGACCGCTGGCGGTCTGATCGCCCGCCGCCGGCTCAGCTGGACCGGTGAATTGGCCGGCCATCGCCGGAGGCGGATTTTTCGTGCTGGGCGGCGGTTTCCTGCTGGCCTGGAGCCTGCGGAATCCGCTTTGGAAAAAATCCTTGGTGTCGCTGCCGCCCTTCCCTTCCTCGGCATCTTCAACTGGGTATCCTTCGGACTGCTGATCGCCACGCGGCATTTCCAGCCTGGGTTGATCTTTTTCCAGGTTTTCTCCGCCGTGATTGATCTGGGGCTCCTCGCCGCCGCCATCAACTGGCTGCGCCGTCGGTGGGACGGCTGACGGAGGCTGTTCCCCGCACAAAAATCTCGTGACGGCGGGCGATTCCGTGCTAAATTATTTAAGCGGTCCGACTGAACCAATTTATAAGATTATGAAATACCTGAGCCTGTTGATTCTGGCCGGCGGCGTGGTCGCCGGCCTGTCCGCGAGCGCGGCGCCCGTGGACTGGAGCAAACTTCCGCCCGCGTCCACCAATGCGAACGTCACCTTCGCTACCGACATCCAGCCGCTCTTCAAGGCGTCCTGCGTCCGGTGCCACGGCGAGAAGCGCCCCCGCAAGGGCCTGCGCCTGGACACCCTCGAAGGCGTCCTGCAAGGCAGCGAAGAGGGTGCCGTGGTGAAGGCCGGCGACAGCGCGAACAGCGAGCTGGTGAAGGCCATCTCCCAGCTCGATCCGCATTCCGCCATGCCGCCCAAGCGCAAAGCTCGCCCCGGCGGCGCCGGCGGTCCGCCGCCCGTGGCCACCACCCCGAACGGCCAGCCCGTTGCCGGCGCGCCCGGCGGCCCCGGCGGTCCGGCCAACCTGCCGCCCGCGGCAAAAATGCCGCCGCCCGCCAAGCCGCTGACGGCCGATGAGGTCGGTCTCGTCCGCGCCTGGATCGACCAGGGTGCCAAGTAAGTTTCCGCTTTGTGGGGACAAACCTTTCGCCGCGCTGAAGGCATTTCAGCGCGGCGAATTGCTTTTCCGGGGCGGCCCCGAAGCGCGCCCGTCCTCGGGCGCAGCAACTTGGCCAAGCCATTTGCCGCCGCCACCCCCGTCCGGCCCGCAACGACTCCCCCGGTAGCGGCGGGTCTGCGACCGCCGGGCTCCGCCATTCCAAAGCGTCCAGCGCCTGCGCCCGCCTCCCCTCTTTGCCATCCTTAATCTTCCATTCTCCAACCTCGCCGCCGCCCCCGCCCCCGCTTTAGCTCTTTACACCACCCCGCATCCGTAGTTTGCTTTTGGCCGCATGGCTTTCAAAGATTTCTCCGCCCAGTCGCAAGGCGTCCAGCTCCTGCAACGGTCGCTGGCCCGCCGCCGCCTCGGCCATGCCTACCTCTTCACCGGCCACCAGCTGGAGGAACTCGAGGCGCTCGCCAAAACCCTCGCCAAAACCCTCGATTGCCAGGCGCCCGTCCTCACCGACGGCGTGGCCACCGATTGCTGCGACGAATGCCTGAGCTGCCGCAAAATCGACCAGGAGAACCACGCGGATGTCTACTGGGCCCGCCCGGAATCCAAGTCCCGCCTCATCACCGTGGACCAGACGCGCGCGCTGATGCACGCCGTGCAACTGAAACCCGGCGACGCCCCCTACAAGGTCGCCGTCATCGCCGGGGCCGACCGCCTGAACCTGCAGGCCGCCAATGCCTTTCTCAAGACCCTCGAGGAACCGCCCGCGCGCTCCATCCTCATCCTGCTGTCCACCGAACCCTCGCGCATCCTCGAGACCATCCTGTCGCGCTGCCTGCGCCTGAACTTCGCCGCCGAGGGCAGGCAGGCGCTGGCGGCCCACCAGTCCGAATGGCTGAACAAGTTCAGCAACCTCGCCGCCGCCGGACAGAAGAGCCTGCTCGGCCGCTACCTGCTGCTGGATTCGCTGCTCCAGATGCTCGCGGGCATGCGCGAGCAGACGGAGGAACGGCTCACCGCCCGCTCGCCGCTCGAAAAATACGCCGATGCCGAGAAGGATCTCCGCGAAAAGTGGGAGGAGGAATTGAAAGCCGCCATCGAGGCCGAATACCGCCGCCAGCGCGGCGAAATCCTCCGCCTGCTCCAGGGCTGGCTGCGCGATGTGTGGCTGCACACGCTCTCTTCCGGCGGCGAGCTGCTGACCTTTCCCGACATCCCCGGTGCCGATGAAGTGGCCCGCCGCCTGAACCCGCGCCAGGCCGAGCAGAACCTGGCCGTGATCGAACAGATCCAGCGGCTGCTCCACACCAACGTGCAGGAAGCGCTCGCCCTCGAAGTGGGCCTGCTGAAACTGAATCTCTGACGTGATGAAACGCCGTTTTAACCGTCAGGATCGCAGCGAACACAAAGAGGGGAAAAGTGCGGCCGGCCGTTTAAGCCTCAAGATGGCCACCGCGCACCGGGCATGTTTTTCAAGACGGGTGGCAGGGCGCGTCACTCCGTGCGCGCCGCCGTTTGCCAACCAGCGCGTCCTGATTCGCCAGGACGGTGCGCCCGGAATGATGCGCCCTGCCGGTGCCGTTCCCTGCGTCAGCCCGGCTTTGAACCGCAAGCCCGTGTTTGAGGGCAAGCGTCCAAACCAATGAAGCCCACCGTAAAAAACCCCGTCCCGCCGCCGGCAAAACGTTCCGTTCCGCCGGAGCTGGAATTGTTCGCGCTCGCCTTCGGCGCGCTGCTGGGGTTGGCCATCTGGAAGTTCGGCAACCCGGTGATTCTGGATCACCAGATCGGGATGCCGTCCACCCCGCAGCAATATCTCTCCGACCCGTGGCCCATCCACTGGGCGGGCTGGGTGCTGGTGCCGTTCGCGGTGATCGGCGCGCTGCTGGCGCGGAAAAATTCCGCGAACTGGCCGCGGCCGGCCGCGCTCTGGCTGCTGCCGCTGGCTTGGCTGGGCTGGGAATTCATCAGCGCGACCGCCACGGTGGACGCGCCGCTCACGGAGGCGACGCTCTGGGAATTCGCCGGCTGCGTGGCGTGCTATTTTCTCGGGGCGCGGCTCTTCGCGCGCGGGCAGTTGTGGCGCTGGCTGCTGCCGGGACTTTTCGCCGGGCTGATCTATTGCTCCGTGCGCGCGATCAACCAGCATGTGATTGAGTTCCCGCAGACGCATCAGGCGCTGGTCGAGGGCCAGGCGAACGGCTGGACCAATTTCCCGCCGGAATCGCTGCAGGAGATGCAGTCGGAAAACCTCATCATGGTGACCAACGGCGGCGCGCTGGTGGCGAACCCCGTGATTCTCGCTAAGTTCGCCAAAGGCCGTGTCTCCGGCACGCTGGTGTATCCGAACGCGCTGGCGCAAATCCTCCTGCTCTGCCTGCCGCTGGCCTTCACACTGGCATTTGGCGCCACCAAAACTTTGAAGCCACGCATCCGCGTGGCGGCGATTGCCATGACCGTGTTCCTCGGCGGCGCGGCCTTCCTGTGGACCGGCTCCAAGCTCGGCTGGCTGCTCGCGCTGGGCGTGGCCGGGCTCTGCCTGCTGCGGCGGGACTGGTCGAAGAAATTGAAATTCGCGACAGTGACGCTCGTGCTGGTGCTGGGCTTGGGCGTGTTCGCGGTGCGCTTCCACAATTATCTCGCGGCGGGCGCGACCAGCGTGAGCGCGCGGTTCGATTACTGGCGCGCGGCGGTGCAAACCACGGAGTCGCATCCGCTCACCGGCACGGGGCCGGGAACGTTCCAGCGGCCCTACGCGCAATTGAAATCGCCGGCCGCCGAAATGGCGCGGCTGACGCACAACGATTACCTGGAACAGTTCTGCGATTCCGGCCTGCCCGGCGGCGTGGCGTACACGGCGTGGATTCTCCTCGCGCTCTACGTCGCGTGGAAAAAGACCTGGGCCGGCGGCGACGCCGTGTGGTTCGCCATCTTCGCGGGGCTGATCGCATGGTACGCGCAAGGCTTCGGCGAATTCGGGCTCTACATCCCCGCACTCGCGTGGCCGGCGTTCACGCTGTTGGGGTGTGTGGTGGGGCGGGAAGACGGAAATATTAAAATCTCAATACATCCTTAGGTCTGGCGCAAAGGGCTTGTATTTTTCAGGGTTTGCGGCAATGTGATGAAAACATGATTTAAACAGAGAATTAAATGTTATGATTGCCTTGCAAGACATCCGCTCGCTGACAGATTTTCAGCGGCATACCAAAGCCCATTTAAAGCGGCTGAAGAGCACCGGGCGGCCGGAAGTTCTGACGGTCAATGGCCGGGCCGAGCTGATAGTCCAAGATGCCGCCGCCTACGAAGAGATGCTGGCCGCCATCCGCGGCATCCAACTCGGATTGGAGGCGGTGAAGACGGGCACGGGCAAACCGTTCCGCCAGGCCCTGGATGAAATTCGTGCCCGGCACAAAATTCCGCGCGGCAAAAAATGAAACGGTGGCAGGTCATCATTGAACAGCCGGCCCAGCAGGATATCGCCGCCGCCCATCAATGGATCGCGGAGCGGGATGCTGACGCCGCCGACCGCTGGTTTGACGCACTCTACCAGACCATCGGCTCACTGGAGCTTTTTCCCGAACGCTGTCCGCTTGCCCCGGAGGCCCGTTTTTTTGAAACGGAGATCCGCGAGCTCTTCCATGGCCGCCGCCAGCATAAATACCGGATCTTGTTCTCAGTCCGTGGGATGAACGTTCATATCCTTCATATCCGCCACGGCGCACGGCTGGCGTTGGGGGAAGCGGAGCCAAATGAAGAATAAACCTGTCCATTCCGCTGGGCTGTTGCGACAGTCGCGGAGCGACCCGGGGAATTAGCCATTCAAGGAATGTCTGCTGCACCCACCAAACGGACCTGTCCTGTATGGACGGCGGATCTCTTATTGCTTCCGGATAATGTCACGCCAACAAAATGGCCCGCGTCAACTAAAGTTAGCGCCGGCGATTGGTTAGGTCACGGGTAAATCATAATAAAACCAAGGCTAAAACCGGCGGCTCGCCCACCTCAACGCGTCGCGAGTTTACGAATGCTGAACACTCGACTAAAGCCTGGAAAATCTCTGGCATCCGGGATGCAAAATCCTTGCTGTCGGAGACCTCCAAATGAAACCAATCACCCGGTGCAACAGTGAATCGTGTCATACTATAGCAATTAACAAAAACATAGGCACATATCGGCGATAAAAAGGAAGGGGTTGGCGGCGGTGGGGAGGCCTTTGCGGAGGCGAGTTTTGAGCGTGGCCCAGAGAT
>Ga0316222_1003330_pt1 | contig 15900 bp, 13 predicted proteins | sample TBH18011metaG_FD_206008 | JGI IMG/M metagenome (GOLD analysis project Ga0316222, IMG submission 206008) | Freshwater microbial communities from Trout Bog Lake, Wisconsin, USA - TBH18011 | ecosystem: Environmental > Aquatic > Freshwater > Lake > Hypolimnion/Profundal zone | place: USA: Wisconsin...
ATGAAGATGCCGCCGATGGTGCCGAGAATCGGCGCCGCCATGCCGTTGGTCTTGAAGAAGGTGGCGGGGATGATGTTCTGGATTTGCGGTGTGCCCGGCAGCGAATCCATGGTGAAGGTGAAGGCGCCGAGGGCGATGGTGGCGGGAATCAGGCGCTTGGGGATGTCGCCCTGGCGAAACATCTCGGCAGCGAATGGGTAGACGGCGAATACCACCACGAAAAGTGATACGCCGCCATAGGTGAGCAGGGCGCCGACCAGCACGATCGACAGCATCGCCCGTTCCGCCCCGACCATCCGGATCACCGACGAGACGATCGAGCGGGCGAAGCCGGACAGCTCGATCACCTTGCCAAACAGGGCTCCCAGCATGAATACCGGGAAGTACAGCTTCACGAACACGACCATCTTGTCCATGAACAAGCCGCTATAGATCGGCAGCACCGCCGATGGCTCGGTCAGCAGCACGGCAGCCAGGGCGGCTACCGGCGCGAACAGGATGACGCTGAAGCCGCGATAGGCCACCAGCATCAGGAAGCATAAGGACAGAATGCAGATCAGGAATTCGTACATGGCGCCCCCCGTTGGTTGGTCTTCTATTTTTTGTCATTCCGCCGTCACGCCGCGATCGCCATCTCCGTCACGGTCTTTGGCACGATCAACGTCGCCTGGGTGGCGGCGATGACCTGTTCGACCGACACACCCGGAGCGACCTCGCGCAGCACTAAGCCTTCGGCGGTCGGTTCGATCACCGCCAGTTCGGTGACCAGCAGGCTGATCCGTCGGGTTGAGGTCAAAGGCAGGGTGCAGCGATGCAGGATCTTGGGCTCGCCCTTGGCGGTGTGAGTCATGGCCACGATCACCCGCTTGGCGCCGCTGACCAGATCCATGGCACCGCCCATGCCAGGAACCATCTTGCCCGGCACCATCCAATTGGCCAATTGGCCAAGTTCATCGACCTGGAGGCCACCCAGCACGGTGACGCCAAGATGCCCACCGCGAATTAGCCCAAAGGACATGCAGCTATCGAAGGCGGCGGCGCCGGGGAAGGCGCCGATCGGGCTGCCGCCAGCATCGGTGAAGGCGGGGTTGTCCAAACCGGCGGGCGGCGGTGGCGCCATGCCGATAATGCCGTTCTCGGACTGGAAGCTGACATCGATGCCGGCGGGCAGATAGCGCGCCACGGTGGTCGGCAGACCGATGCCGAGATTGACCAGATCGCCATCCTTGAGTTCCAGCGCGACCCGCTTGGCGATGATGACTTTCTCATCCATGGGACGGCCCCCTCTCGATCAGATGATCCACCAGAATGTGCGGCGTGATGATTTCGTCCGGGGTCAGCGCGCCGGTCGGCACGATCTCTTGGGCCTCGACGATCACCGTGGTGGCGGCCATGGCGATGATCGGGTTGAAGTTCCGGGCGGTGCCGAGATAGACCAGATTGCCGCGGTAATCGGCGCGGGCGGCGGCGACCAGGGCGAAATCGGCCCGGATCGGCTTTTCCAGCAAGAACGAGCGTCCATCGACCTCGACGGTTTGCTTGCCCTCGGCGACCACGGTGCCGGCGCCGGTGGGGGTCAGCACGCCGCCCAAGCCAAAGCCAGCGGCGCGGATGCGCTCGGCCAGACTGCCTTGGGGGCACAGCTCGACCTCGATCTCGCCAGCGATCATCTGCCGCTGGGTCTCGGGATTGGTGCCGATATGCGAGGTTTGCAGCTTGGCCACCGCTTTGGCCTCGATCAGCCGGCCGATGCCGAAGCCGGGACGGGCGGTGTCGTTGCAGATGATGGTCAGTCCGGTTTTGCCCTGGCGGACGATCTCCTGAAGGATCCGGTGCGGCGAGCCGCAGCCCATGAACCCTCCGACCATCACACTGGCGCCGTCGGGAATCATCTCGACGGCGGCGCTTAACGTTATCGCCTTGGTCATTCGGCCTCCCAGCCAATTGGCTTTATTATTCGCAGACCCTTTATCGGCCTTGCATTCCTAACGCAGGTTTCGTGCCACCCGCTTGATGACCGCATTTCCGACACTTCCGGGTGGGCGACGGCAAAAGGTGTCGGAATTCTGGACAGTGTGTTGCCGCTTCCGGCGGTGCTGGGTTTCCCTTATCGGGATAACATGTCGTAACTGGACAGCTTGTCGTAAAGGTTGGCCCGCGAAATTCCCAACAGGCGGGCGGCTTCGGCCTTGACGCCTTTGGCCCGGCGGAGTGCTTCGGCAATGGCGGCCCGTTCGGCCTCGGCCACCACCTGATGCAGGGAATGGGCGGCGGCTTTATGGCGCGGGCCGTCGGGCTCGCCGACGGAGTGATCGGCTCCGGGCAGCACGACGGCCACGTCCTCGGCATTCAGCACCGGCGAATCCGACAAGGCGGTCATCCGCTCCAGCACGTTGCACAATTCGCGGACGTTGCCCGGCCAGGGATAGGCCTGGAAGGCGGCAATGGCCGACGGCGCGAGTTCCCGTTGCGGCGCGAATGTCTTCTGGGCGATGCGCTCCAGCAGGCTTTCGCAGATATCCTGGATATCCTCGATGCGATTGCGCAGGGGCGGCAGGGTGATCGGCAGCACGTTGAGGCGGTAATACAAATCGGGCCGGAATGCGCGCTCCTTCAGCAGCGCGCCCATGTCGCGGCTGGTGGCGGCGATGACTCGGACATCGACCTTGACCACTCGGTTGCTGCCAAGCGGCTCGATTTCGCGCTCTTGCAAGGCCCGCAGCAGCTTGGCCTGCAACGCCAGCGGCATGTCGCCGATTTCGTCGAGGAACAGAGTGCCGCCCTCGGCCAGAACGAACTTGCCGTCGCGACCGCGCCGGTCGGCCCCGGTATAGGCGCCCGGCGCCGCCCCGAAGAATTCGGATTCCATCAGGGTTTCGGGGATGGCCGCAAGATTGACGGCGACGAAGGGCTTGTCGGCCCGCGACGAGGCGGCATGGATGGCGTGGGCCAGCAATTCCTTGCCGGTGCCGGTTTCGCCCAACAACAGCACGGTGGTGTCGAACTGGGCGGCGCGCCGGGCGGTGCGTTTGACCTCGCGCACCATCTCGCTGGTGCCGAGGAATTGCGAGAAGGTGTATTTGGCCCGGCGCTGGCCGGCCAATTGGCGCTGGGCGTTGGCCAGTTCGTCGCGCAGCATGGCGAATTTCGACATGATCGGCTGTAGGTACTGGAAGCGGTCATACAGGACGAACCCGACCGCGCCCTTGACCTTGCCGTCGGGGTGCTTCAAGGGCAACCGCAATACCACGAACGAGCGGTCGCCGAATTCCATCAGGTCGAGCAGGATCGGTTTGGCGGTTTCCACCACCCGGCGCATCAGGCTTTTAGGGATGACCTCCTCGACGATCCGGCCGACGGCGTCATCGCCGACCCCCAGCAGCGCCTTGTATTTCTCGTCGATCCAGGTGATGCGCGACTGATGATCGACCATCAGCGCGCCCTCGCACATATCGACCACACCCTGGAACAGGGATTCGATCGTCTGCTCCCGGATCGCCTCGCCGATGCCCGGAATGGACCGGGCCAGTTTGTCCACCGCCTCCATGCCGCCCCCCCGCCAGTGTCCAGATTCTTGGACAGGGAAACTGTAGGCGCGGCGGGTGGAGAATTGCAAGCGGGGATGGCCCCGCTTGGATTAAACGTGGACCGGGCAGGAATGATAGTCTGAGCGCCCGAACTTCTGTCCCATCCAGAGAAGTTGTGGGATCGGCATATGTATTGTCATTTTATCCCAACCGTATGATTGAACGGATCGCGCGCTGCTGCATAGTGTTCGGCTAAAGCGGCGTCTGTTTTTGCATGTGCGAAGGTGGGGCTGCTCCGGTGGGATAAGATGGTGGGAATATGAAGATTCTGATAGCCGATGATCATGAGCTGTTCCGGGATGGGTTGAAGCATGTGCTCGACCAGTTGGGCGACGATTTGACCATCGTCGAAGCCAGCGATTTCCCGCAGGCGATCGCGGCGGTCGAGTGCGAGCCGGATATCGACATCGCGCTGGTGGATCTGTCCATGCCCGGCATGACCTGGGAAGAGGGGGTGCGGCGCGTCCGGGAATTGCTCCAGGAACAATCGCCCCTCATCATCCTGTCCGCCTCGGATGAGCGGCGCCATGTGATTCAGGCGGTCAATCTCGGCGCCGCCGGCTTCATTCCCAAAACCTCGTCCAGCCGCCTGATGCTATCGGCGCTGAAACTGGTGTTATCGGGCGGGGTCTATCTACCGCCGGCCCTGCTCGATATGGGGCCATCCGACAACGGTCCGCTGACTAATGAGCAGGCGGTGGGGTTTCTGACGCCACGCCAGCGCGAGGTGTTGATCCTGATGGGCCAGGGCAAGTCGAACAAGGAGATCGCCCGCGTGCTGGACTTGGCGGAGGGCACCGTCAAGCTGCATGTGACCGCCATCCTGAAGGCGCTCAACGTCGCCAATCGCACCCGTGCGGTGGTGGCGGCCTCGGAACTCGGGCTGGCCACCCTTGACGCCAGCTATATCCGCGGCTGGGAAGCCTAAACCGCCGCGTTGCCAGTGGGCAGGCGAACGGTGATGAGGGTGCCATGATCGTCGGCGGATTCGAGGTCGATCCGGCCGCCATGCAATTCGACGAACAGCTTGACCAAGGCCAGTCCCAGGCCAGAGCCGGCTTGGCCCTCGGGCTGGGGGCCGCGGGCGAAGCTGTCGAATACCCTTGAGCGCACCGCTTCGGGGATGCCGGGTCCGTTATCGGCGACGGTCAGCACCAATTCGCCGTCGCGGCGCTCGGCGGCGACGGTGATGGCGCCGCCGGCTTGGGTGAACTTGGCGGCGTTACCGATCAGACTGAGCATCACCTGCTTCACCCGACGTTCGTCGGCGACGATCCAGCCGATATCCAGTGGGCAGGCGAAATCGAGCTGCTGCTTCTTTTCGCGCAGCCGCTCCCGCACCAGCGACAGCACTGCCGACAGCATGGGATGGATATCGACCACATCCAGTTCCAGGGTCATCTGCCCGGCCTCGATGGTGGCCAAATCGAGGATGTTGGCGACCAGAGTCTGCAAGGCCTGGCCCGCCTCGGTGATGCCGCGGGCGTAATCGTGCTGGCGCTTGTTGAGCTTGCCGAAATACTCGGCCGACAGCATCTCCGAGAAGCCGATCACCGTGGTCAGCGGCTTCGACACCTCGGCCGAGACGTTGGCGATGAACTCGCTTTTCAAAAGGTCGGCGGCGGCCAGCGCCTCGTTCCGCTCCCTCAGCGCCTTTTCCACCCGGGCGGTATCGCTGACATCGAGCCAGGTCAGCACCATGGCGCCGTCGGGCAGCGGCACCGCCCGATAATCGAGGATGGCGCCGTCCTGGCGCTCGACGCGGCCCTCGGCGGGATGGCGCTCGGCGAACAGGGCCAACAGGCGCTCGCGCACCCGTCCCCAATCCGAAGCGCGGTCGGGACGGCCGGCGAAAAATGGCTTCAGGCGGTCGATCACCTCGGCGACGCGAGGGCCGTCCTCCAGCGCGGCCGGCTCCAAATCCCACATGCGGGCGAAGGCCGGGTTGGACAGCTTCAGCCTGCCGTCGCCCCCAAACACCGCCAGCCCTTCGTGCAGGTGGTCGAGGGTTTCCCGCTGCACCGCCATCATGGTGTTGAACGAGCGCTCCAGCGCCAGGGAATCGGTGACATCCTCATAGGTGAAGATCAGCCCGCCATAGGGATGGGCGGAAATCATCCGCCGCAGGGTGCGGCCGTCGGGCAGGTGCAGCAGGGTCTCGGCCGATTCGATCAGCGAGATGAAGCGCTTCAACTCGGCTTCCTTGTAGGCGCGGTAATCGGCCGCCTCGGGCAGCAGGCGGCGGTCACGCAGCGCGTCCATCACCCCGCCATAGGTCGGCTGGGCGGTCAGCCAGTCGCGGTCGAGCCGCCACAGCTTCTGGAAGGCGGTGTTGAAGAAAGTCAGCCGCGTGTCGGTCGAGAAGATGGCGATGGCGGTGGCCAGATGCTCCAGCACCTCGGAATGGGCGGTGATATGATGGTCGAGCTGGGCCTGTAATTCCTCGATTCTGGTCTGATCGACGGCGAAGCCGGCGGTGAACAGCCGCTCGCCGATCGAGAAGGCTGCCTCGGTGATGGTGGTCAGTCGCCGATGGCCCCCCAGCACCAGATGGAAGCTTTCCGAGCGGGGTTCGCCGGCCGCCCGTGCCCGCGCCGCCAACGCCCGCGCCTCGCGCACCTGGACGTCCGAGGCCAGTTCCACCTGGGCCGCCACCGCCGCCTCGGCCGAGGGGGAATCGACCGCCTCGGCATAGGCGCGATTGACCACCAACAGCGACAAATCGTCGCCGCGCAGCCACACCGGCACCGACAAGGCGTCGAGCAGGCCGCGCACATGGCCAGCATCGGCGGCCAGCGCCCCCAGCCGGCGCCCCAGATCCTCGATGGTGGCGGCGCCTTCGGTGACGTCGCGCAGCCAGATTAAATCGGCCAATCGCTCTCCGTCGGAGCTGGCGGCGCGTACCCCCTGGACCCGCAGGCGGCGACCGCCCTCGGCCAGGGCCAGTTCCGCGTCGAAGCCGTCGCCTTCCTCGCGCAGCGCCGTGACCGCGCCGTTCAGGCGGTTGGCATCGGCCTCGGCGAACACCGCCAGCACGTCGGCGAAGGCGGAGTCTGTGCCGCGCCCCAGGCCCAGCAACACCGCCAGCCGGCGCGAGCACATCTCGGCGCCATCGCCCATCCAGGCGTAAAAGCCGTCGGGTGCCGACAGCAACGATTCGGTCAGACGGTGGGTTTCGATCTCCTTGGCCTCAAGCCGCGCCCGCACACGGCCGGCGCGCCAATGCAGCCAGCCGGCCAGCAGGGCGGCCAGGGGCAGCGCCAACAGGACTCCGATGGCCATTCCCACCGGATCCGGCCAATCCCACAGCGATTCCAGCAACGACCGCATCAACTCTCCTGCCCACCCCGAGATGGAGAGTGCCCAGACGGGGGAGAAAAGACAAGCGCCCCCGGACAGTATCTTGCTGAGAGAGGCCGCCGCCTGCTACACCAGCCCCGCCGGGGCCAGGGGAACACCACCATGCTGCACAAGATTTACGACTGGATGATGGAAAAGGCCGCCCACCGCCACGCGCTGGCCTGGCTGGCGGCGGTGTCCTTCATCGAAAGCTCGTTCTTTCCCATTCCGCCCGACGTGATGCTGATCCCGATGATCCTGGCGGCGCCGTCGCGCTGGTTCCGCATCGCCTTGGTCTGCACCCTGGCTTCGGTGATCGGCGGTTTCTTCGGCTACGCCATCGGCGCCTTCGCCATGGACACCATCGGCATGGCCATCCTCACCGCCTTTCATCTTGGCGACAAATTCGAGGCGATGCGGCCGATCATCGACCAATACGGGGTCTGGATGATCCTGATCAAGGGCATGACCCCGATCCCCTACAAGCTGATCACCATCACCGCCGGAGCCTTCCATTTCGACCTGGTGAAGTTCACCCTGGCCTCGATCGCGGCGCGCGGCATGCGCTTCTTCCTGGTGGCCGCGCTGTTGTGGAAGTTCGGCGAGCCCATCCGCGCCTTCGTCGAAACCCGCCTGAAGCTGGTCACCACCGCCTTCGTGGCGCTGCTGGTCGGCGGGTTCGTGGCGCTGAAGTTCTTGTGAGGTTGGGGTGACGCGTTCCGCTGCGCCGTAACCCCGCGTTTGTCATCCGATCAAGGCCGACATTCACTCCATAACTGGGTGACGCGGGGCAGGATCGCCACCGCCAGATCGACCGAATCTGACCCAACCCAGCCGTTCAGTTTGCCTCTCTATTGTATCGCCCCCGATTGTGGGTAAACTCTTCCTTTCTCGAGGCGACACCGCGCTGAAACGGAGCATTCTGATGCGCTCTCAGGATACCCAGTGGGGAGGAGCGCACGCTCGTGGCGTGCCTGGGGCAGGAAAATTCTATCTCACGTTATTGTTGGGGAGCGGCATATTTATCATTGCCGTGATCGTGTCGCTAACGGTCTGGACAATCCACCAGAGCAAAAAGGATGCCCAAAAAGCCGCTGATATCACACTGGAAAATCTAGCCAGAACAATCTCATTCGACATCGAGAGTTCGGTTCGCCAGATCGACTTGAGCGTCCTGACGCTGAGAGATGAAGTTTATCGGAACCAAGCCAATGAGCATTGGGATGACCGCTCGATCAACGAAACCATCGCGCGCGAGGACAGGCGCCACTCCGATTCTATTGGACTCCGTATCTTCGGGCCAGACGGCAAACTCCGTTATGGAGTCAGCAACATCGCCAATAGGGACGTCGATTTCTCTCAACGCGATGAATTTAGGCAGGCGAGAGAGGTTTCCGACGATACGTTGCTGGTCACGCCACCATTTGTGGGGCCGGTGGCCCAGCAAAGACTGATTGTTCTGGTTCGTAGGATCACCGATTTAGATGGGGCATTTGGCGGCGCGATATACAACGCGATCCCTGTCGATGGCTTGACAAAAGCGTTTGCGGCCCTCGACCTGGGGCCAGGTGGGTCGGTGGCGATTTATCACTCCAATTTCGTATTGGCGGCCCGCTTTCCCGACCTCAAGGTTGGCACAACCACGATATCTGACCAACTACGCGCGATCATCGCCTCGGGTGTTCAGTCGGCGAGATTTGACAACCTTTCTCCGGTGGACGGTGTTCGCAGGACTGGGCACGTCCGGAAGGTCGGTGGGTTGCCCTATTACATCTCGGTCGCTCTGGCTGACGATGACTATCTCGCCCGTTGGCGGCATAGCCGCGACAACGTTTTGATATTCTCGGCGGTCTCGATTGCCATCGTGCTCCTTGGACTCATCGCTTTGTACCGAGCTGCGTCAAGTTGGCGAGAAATGTTCGGCAACCTGACCGTCAGTGAGGAGAAGCTGCGCGGTCTTTTTGAACTGTCGCCAATTGGCATCGCCCGCAATACCTTGGATGGGCGATTCGTGGAGTTCAACGAATCTTTCCGCGCGATCACCGGCTATGACACGGCCGAATTGAAGGTGATCGACTATTGGGAATTGACGCCGGAAAAGTACGTGGCCGACGAACTCCACCAGGTCGAGTCACTCAAGTCCTCTGGTTCCTACGGTCCCTACGAAAAGGAATACGTCCGGAAGGATGGCTCCCTCGTGCCGGTTTCCCTGCGCGGGATGTTAGTGACCGGACATGATGGAGCGAAATACATATGGTCTTTGGTCGAAGACATCACCGAGAGGAAGCTGGCTAACGAAAGTCGCGCAAAGTCCGAATTCCTCATGATGATGAGTCACGAACTAAGGACGCCACTCAATGCCGTCCTCGGATACGCTGAGATGATTTCTTTAGAGCTGCATATCAGTAATAGAATAAAATCTTATTCAGATAGCATTCATGAAGCAGGCCAACATCTTATGTCAATTATAAACGACATATTGGACATTTCCGCGGTCGAAGCGGGCAAGTTAAGCTTGCACTCAGAGGACGTTGATCTGGTTCATCTGCTTGAGACGTCCGCGAACTTGGTTGAACCGAGGGCGAGAGAGCAGCATCTGCATTTGGAAATGGATGTGGAACACCTTTCAACGGTTAGGATTATGAGTGACGGTCAGCGCATTAAGCAGATTCTCCTCAACCTGCTCGGTAACGCAGTGAAGTTCACGCCTGAGGGCGGCCGGATCAAGCTAAGGGCAGCGGATGCTGCGGATGGGGGCGTTTCATTTACAATAACCGATAACGGCATCGGCATGGACGCAGCGGGCATCGCGAAGGCGCTGAGTGTGTTCGGACAGGTGGACAGCCATTTGGCGCGAAAATTCCAAGGTACGGGCCTTGGACTGCCGCTCTGCCGAAAATTGACAGAGGCGCTAGGAGGGCGTCTGGAGATCGAAAGCGAGTTGGGAAAGGGAACCGTCGTGACGGTGAGATTGCCGGGTTCATTCGCCGCTAACTGAGGGGGGCGGCGTCGCCAGATGGTCGATCCGATGTCCGAAACTGGCACACACACCGGCCGCTCAATCATCCAACAAGAACAGTTCCAGCCGGATCGGCCCGCGGCTGGGCGCCGTCGGCCGGCGCGATCAGCGAGATTTCCGGCAGGGTGTTCTGGGGCGAGACGGTGAGCGCCGACCGGCCGATGGCGGCGCCACCCAGCCCCGTGGCAAGCCTAGTTGGCCTCCGAGCCGCCGATGGTATCGCCTGTAACACCACTTCCACCTTGATCGTCGTGTCGCATCTGGTATCATCGCCCCATGTCGAGCGCCGAAAAAACCATTCAGAAGATGCGAAACAATCCGCGCGATTGGCGGATCGACGATCTGAAGCGCGTCGCTGACCGCGTCGGCATCGACTATCGACAGCCGGGCACGAGCCACGCCACGTTCAGCCGCCCCGACTTCGATCCCTTATCCGTTCCGGCGGATAAGCCGATCAAGCCGGTGTATGTCAGGTTGTTTGTTGAGTTGGTCGATAAGATCGAGGGTGAATGACATGGGCGAGACCTTGCCGCGTTTTGAGATCGAACCCCTATCGGAAGACGACGGCGGCGGCTATCTCATTCGCTTTCTCGACTATCCGGGCTGTATCGCCGATGGCGGAACGCCGGAAGAGGCCATCCTTGCCGGGCGGGACGCTCTGCAATCCTACGTTCGCACCCTGGAGGAGTTGGGGCGTCCGTTGCCTCAAACTGGCGAAGAAGCGTTCAGCGGCAAATGGAGCCAGCGGGCGCCGAAGTCCCTTCATGCCGCTTTGATCCGCCGCGCGGCATCGGAGGGCGTCAGCCTCAATACGTTGTGCGTGGCGTTGCTGGCCGAGGGCATTGGCCGGCGCGAACCGGGGCGATCGCCTCAATCATCCGACAGAAACTGATCCAACCGGATCGGCTGCGGCCGGGCCGCGTCGGGCGGCCCGATCAGCGAGATTTCCGGCAGGGTGTTCTGGGTCGAGATGGTCTGTGCCGTCAGCCGGCGCAGCGTCAGGGTGAAGGGCAGTTGCGCCGTCGTCATGTCATCGATGAACAGGCCGCAGGCGCGCGAATAATGCGAGCCGGTGCCGACCTCGATGCGGAAGGTTCCCTCGGGGATGCCGCCGACAGCCAGGTGGTAGGTGGCGGGAATGTAATAGGCCATCACGGTGAAGCCGGCGGGGGTCTTCAGCTTGACCACCGCGTCCTTGCGGCCCTCATTGTGGATCAGCAATTGGTGATCGCCCGAGGCCCGGCGCAGCAATACGTCGCCCGCACCCGGTGCGGCACCCTGATGCTCGGCGCACCAATCATGGCGCAGCGATTCGGCCGAGCCGCCATACAGGCTGCGGGTGGGCACGAAGCCGCTGATTCCAGAAGGGGCCCGTACCTGGACCCATTCGGGGTCTTCGGTATTGGTCAGGGTGGTGACGGTGGTGAAGCGGTCGAGCAGGGTCAGGACCGGCGCGCCATCGACCGGGGCCTGGCGCAGCTTCAGGGCGTCTATGGCGACATGGCGGAAGTCGCCGGCCAAGGGCGGCGCCATCACGATGCCGGCCGAGGAACCGATGGTGCCATCCCAGGGCTTGGTCAGCACCGCCAGGAACACCAGCAAAGTCAGTGGTAGCGCCACCAAGGGCAGCAATTGGGGCAGGAACGCCTTGCCCGCCCATGGCCGCCAGCGGTCCTTGAAGCCGCGTCCCAATCCGTCGGTGGCGGTCAAAACATCATCGATCTGGCGCTGGTGGCTGGTGACGCGGGCGTAACGCTGGGCCTGGCGCGCCACCGCATGGGCAAGGTCAAGCTCGCCCTGGGCCAGAAAGGCGCGGGCTTGGCGGATCAGGATGCGGGCGTTGATGGCGCCCGGCTTGGTGCCGCCCAATAGATTGACCAAAAGCGCCCAGGGTGTCAGCAGCAGGCCGAGCGGCGACCACCAGCCCCAGGCCCAGGTGGTGGTCGAGGCGATGGCGGCGGCGCGGTCGGCGCAATCCCGGCAAAAAATGCCCTCCACCCGGCTCATATGGGCCCACACTAGGAAACTTTTGACCTGTCGCAGCACCACGTAGCGTGGCTGCGCGGTCACCTGACCGCAGCGGCAACAGCGGAAAGGCGCGGCCGGCGCGGCATCGTCATCCTCGCCGCCATTGGCCCCGGTCGCATCGTATTCGGCGCGCCGCACCACATCGCGCAGCACGGTATAGGCCTCGACCACCCGCTGGAACTGGCCGGGAGCGTCGGTCTCGGTGTTGCGGTCGGGATGGACGGACTTCACCCTGGCGCGATAAGCGGCCTTGATAGCAGCGGCGTCGGCGCCGGGAGCAAGTCCCAGCGCCGCGTAATAGCCGTTCGAATCATGCGTGGTCGTCGTCATGCCAACCAATTTCGGTGAAGCCGTCAAAACGTCAAGCAATCACCATGCCGCATCTCCCTCGGAGATGGCGATGGCGGGATGGGCCTGCCAGGAAATCCTGAATCAGGGGCTACCACCGAATTGACCGACCAAACCGACGTCTTCTTTGGCCGTTTCGCTCAGGCATCGCCGATGTCGAGACGCCGATTGATCCTCTCCACATCGTCGCGCAGCCGGTCGATCCGCGCAGCCATGTGAGCCACCGTTTCCGCGTCCTGAACCTGATCCCGACGCAGCCCGACGACGGCGGAGTGGATATCATTAAGGCGGCCCTTCACGTCGCGCATGTCGTCGCGAAGCGAACTGGCATCGCCTCGGATCGCGCGAAGGTGCTCCAACACCAAGCTTTGCGGTTCGTCGGCCATGCCCATCTCCTTTGGAATTCCGATAGATTAGCACAGCCAGGCCCGGTTTGTGGATCGGCTCAGATCGAAGCCCCGCCAAGCGCAAGTGATACCGCGTGATCGCCCGTCACACCGTCAGCCGTGTCCCGCCCCCGGTCGGCTTCAAATCGAGGAACCTGCCGCCCGATTGGAAGACGACCGAGCCCTTGGTGCCGACGGCGTCGCTGGCCTGGGCGAACAGGCCCATGATATCGCGGCGCATCTCTTCGCTCATGGGTTCGGTGGTGCGGATGATCAGGTCGAAGCGCTTGGCGTCGCGTTGGACCAGGCCGTCGAACTGGATGCGGCCCAGCCGGGTCAGGCTGACCTCGACCAGGAAGCGGTGCTCGTCGCCCTTGCGGCCACCCTTTTCCGAATCTTCGTCGCGGGGCGGCCGCTGGACGTAGAGCTCGATCGGTTCGATCTCGGCCCCCAGCAGCATCGGCAGCGAGAAGCCGCGCCATTCGCCGCTTTCCCCCATCGGCCGCGCCGCCTTGGCCGAAAGGGCGCGAACGTCGTCCTTGAGGCGGCCGACCAGATCGCGGCGGCCGGCTCGCTCCAGGCCACCCACCACCTTCTCGCCCAGCAGCGGCGGCTCCTCGTCGCGTTCCAACGCCGAGGCGAATAGGGATAGATTGGCCGCAAGCTGCGGATTGAGCTGGGGCAGTGTCGCCGTTAGCGGATTGGCGCTGGCGCCTCCGGCCTGGGCCGCCAGGGTATCGACGGATTCCGACAGGGCTGGCCAATTGGGCGATAAGGGGGGCGGGGCGGTGCTGGGGCCTGGGCCGGAGGGGGGCGGTGGCAAAGGTGGCCCGATCACCCGCAGGTCTAGGGCGCTGCCGGCTGGCAACGGAATGGCGCTGGGCAGCGATAGGGTGCCAATTGGCGTCTGCACCAACGCTTGTCCGCCGGGCGGGTGGTCGAGCACGGTGCCGGTCAAGGTGGGCGGGGCCGGTTCATCGGCGAGCACAGGCGGCGGTGTCGCGGCGGATGGATCGCGCCCGGCCGGCACAGTGCCCTGGGGCGGCGGCGTGGCGGTGGGCGTGCCGGCGGGGGGAGTGGCGGTCGGCGTAGCGACCGGATTCGGGGCCGGATCGGCGGCAGGCGCCGCCTTGGGAATCGTGGTGCCGTCCGCCGCCGGGGGGGAGGCGGGCTGGGGAACGGTGGTCGCCGGTTCGCCCTCGGGCAGGGTCGCGCCCGTCGCCGTCGCCGCGTCCGGCAGCGTCACCCCAGCGATGCGCAGGGTCAGGCGGGTGCCGGGGGCCATGTCGGGGCTGAGGCCACCGCTTTGTCCGGGCGTGGTTGCCGCTGGATTGGCGGGCGCGGATGATCCGCTTGGCGATGCCGCGTCGGGGCCGACGGCCGGTCGCAGCAGGGTAGCGGTAAAGCCTGCGCTGGCTGGCACGTCGCCGACAGTCTCGGTGATCGCGATTGGGGCGGCTGCGGCTTGGCTGGCGGTGGTGGAATTGCCGCCTGTGGCCAACAGCCCGGCCAACGGACTAGGCGTGATGGTCGGCGACAGCGTGGGCATCAGGCCGGCATTCAGGCCGGGCAGCAGCGAGCGGCCGTTGATGGCGGTCAGCCGCAGGGCCAATTGGCCGTCGCCTGGCATCACTTGCAGCACCAGATTGGCGCCGCCCGGCAATTGGCCGTCATTGCGGATGCGCAGCATCAGCACCCCGGACGGGGTCACCACCTCCAACAGATTGCGGGCCTGTCCTTGTTGCGGCAGCACCACCGCCTCCAGCAGGGTGCCGGTCGGCAGAGTGGCGATCTCGGCGGCGGCGGCGCCACCGGCCACGGTGAGGACCGGCGCGCCTTGCGTGGTCGGAAGGATTTGTCCGGTGGTGGCCGGCGGCAGGATGGTGCTCATCGCCGGCCGAATCCGGTCATTTCTTCAGCAGCCGCTCGACGATGGCCTCGACGTCGGCGGCAGCCTCGGAATTGGGCGAACGGGTGAGAATCGGTGTCTGGTTGCGGATGGCATCGCGCACCTTGAGGTCGCGGCGGATCACTCCGGCCAGGGGCGGCGAAATCTTGAGGAAGCCTTCGCAGGCCTTGAGCAGGGTGTTGTAGATGCGTTCGCCCTCGCGGGTCGAATTGGCCATGTTGACCACCACCCGCATATCGGTGCCGGGCCGCTCCATATGGGTGACCTTGATGAAGGCATAGGCGTCGGTCAGCGAGGTCGGCTCGTCGGTGGTCACCACCATCACCACCCCGGCGTTCTGGGCCAGCAGGCGGACCGTCTTCTCCACCCCGGCGCCAAGATCGACCACCACTTTGTCGTAGCCGTTGGCCAACAGGGCCAGATCGTCCCCCAGCATTTGCAGCCGGGAAATCGGGATGTTGGCCAGGGTGCCCGAGCCCGAGCGGCCGGCGATGATGTCGAAGCCGCCGCTGGGGAATTGCACCAGCGCCTGGTTGAGGGTCAGGCGGCCGGCTACCACGCTGCCGAGATCGGTCTTGGGCATCAGGCCCAACTGGATATCGACATTGGCCAGGCCAAGATCGCCGTCGAACAGCAGCGCCTTGCAGCCGGCGCGGGCGATGGCGTGGGTCAGGGTGATGGCAAACCAAGTCTTGCCGACGCCGCCCTTGCCCGAGGCGACGGCGACGACATTGCGTCCCTTAACCCGGTGGGCCGGCGGGGGCGCGAGCGTCGGGGATTGGGGTACCAGGGTCATGATGCTTCGGCCTCATCGGTCCAGTGGGGCTCGCTGATCGGAGCAGGAATCGGGATCATCAGGCGGGCCAGCGATATCGCCGAAATGGGCGAGATGCCGCTGGCGACATGCGGGCTGGCGGAGACGTCGCACAGCGCCAATTGCCCCTCGGCGGCGGCGCTCAACATGCCGCCCAGCCGTCTCGTGGTATCGAGCCGGGTCATGAACAGGCGCGAGGCGCCGATACCTGTGAAAGCTTCGGCCATTTCGCCGGCCTCGACGGGGTCGCAGCCGGCGGCCAGCACCGCCACCGGCTCGACATCGGCGGCCTCGATCAGGGATTGCAGGAAATCCACATCGGTCTGTTTGAAGGGATTGACGCCCGGCGAATCGATCAGCACCAGATCGAACAGGCCGGAGGCGGCTTCGACGGCGCGCCGCAACGAATCGGGGCCGCGCGCCTTGACCAACTCGATTTCCAGAATCTTGGTGAAGGCGGCAAGTTGCTC
>Ga0316222_1003340_pt1 | contig 15882 bp, 17 predicted proteins | sample TBH18011metaG_FD_206008 | JGI IMG/M metagenome (GOLD analysis project Ga0316222, IMG submission 206008) | Freshwater microbial communities from Trout Bog Lake, Wisconsin, USA - TBH18011 | ecosystem: Environmental > Aquatic > Freshwater > Lake > Hypolimnion/Profundal zone | place: USA: Wisconsin...
TGCCTTGTCGGGTTTGTTCAGACGGCACTTCTGTGGGCTATTTATTTGCAGCGCCCATCGATCAGGCCGGCCTGTCGTAGGGGGCTGCCGATCATTGGTCGTCTGGCCGTTCTCTCCTACAGGTGCAAACCATATCCTGCCCGGACCCGAACCAACGGAGATTTCCAATGAGCTTCAACAAATCCCAACTCGCCCTTCTCAAAAGCTACTCTGGCTTCGAATTCCTTGGTCTGGATGCATCCGATCCAGCCGGAGTCGATGCCGCTGTGCGGAGCCGTTCCACCCACGACACTCTCTTCGACTTCCTCTGGATCGAGCTTGCCGACGTCGGAGACGACGATGCCGAGCGTGCGCTGAATAAGGCGATCCGGCAAATTGAAGAGGTCATCGAAGCACTTTGAGCCGAAAGGGCACCAAGGCTCGCACAGCGAGCGAACCAAGTGGTCGCAGCGATGTGGGATCTGTGCCCATGAAGGTTTTCAGCGTGTTAGGACGAGATGGCCTCCGTACCTTCGGCAGCGGCCTCTTGCTGGTCGGGCGCGGTGGTCTCTTTGCTCAGGCGATAGCGGCCGCGGTCGACGCGTTCGAGCTCTGAGCCGCCCATTTCCACGAGCGTGCGCTTGATGCTCCCTGTGTTCGCGTCGGGATGTTCAGCTTGGACGGCGGCGATGATTTCGGCTGCTGAAAAGGCGTCGGTGTCGAGTCCGGCGGCGGCTTTGGTGATGACCTGGCGCAGGGTGGGGCCGCCGTTGTTGTTCGACCGGGGCGCAGATTTGGCGGCTCGCTTGGCCTTGACGGTGGTCTTAGCCTTCGAGGTGCCGGCTGCCGCCTTGTTGGCGGCCGGTGCGTCGGACGAGAGCCGCAGGAACAGGGCTAGGTCCTCGACGGTGGCGTCGGGGTAGCCACAGCGCCTGACCTCGTCGAGAAGCGGAGGCAGCACGGATTGGACGCGCTGGCGAATCCGCTCGATGTTTTGGACGTCGGTGCGCAATGACATGAAGCAGCTCCAATCGGCAGAGATACGCTGTCCGAGGATGCGAGCGCTGATCGGAGCACGCAATCCGGCATTGGGCGTATCTCGTCTGGGGAGGGCATGCGTTGCCAGCGGCTGGCTAATCGGCGGTCGCCTCTTTCGCTTCCGACCCTGTGTTCGTCTTTCGCGACGTCGGTGCCGCCTGGGTGCCTCTCGGCAATTCGCGGCACATTCCTGAGCGCCGGTCGGCGGCCGGCCCTTCGGCCTGCGTTGGACCCATCTTTTCTTGGTGCGCATCGACTGTTGGTGCGGCGATGGGAGGAAGGCTGTGGGCAGGTTCCGGCGTCTCGCATTCATTTTCGGCTGCGGCGCCGCGTTGGCCGGTGGCGTAGCAGCGATCGGCGTGGGCGACCCCTGGTGGCTCACTGCAGGTGTTGTCGCGGGGGCTGGCTTCGGCTGGGTCTATGACCACCTGCGTCGGCACGAAGAGGCTGTAGCGGCCGCTGAGGATGCCGAGGAGGAAGCCCTGTACGGCGCGCCTGCGGCGGTTTCCTGGGAGCAAGAAGAGCCGGCGTGGTCGCGGTCACTGGCCGATCGGATTTTCGTTGTCGTCGGGCTGGGCCTTATCGCGGCGTCAGGGGCGGCACTGCTTGGTTGCGATTCGCTCGGGGCGGTGCTTGGTGCCTTCCTTCTCGGTGCGGGCGCGGCTTGGGTGTTCGACCTGGTCGTTGAGATGGCGGCCAGCACTGGAGTGTAGGTCGGTTCGATGCACGTTGCCGGGCTCGCGGGCGCCGGCCAGGGAAGCAAGATCCCAGCAGGCACCACCCCTGGAAGCGGTCTGGGGAGGACGTGGAGACCATCATGAGCGTGGAAACGACGATTGCCGCAACACCGGCGCGGCCGAAGAAGGGCGTCATTGGAATCGGTTGGAGCATCACGGCGGCGGTGATTGCGCTGGTCGGGGTCGCTGGCGCAGGCGTCCTGTTCTATCAGTTCGTGGTGGACTCGAAGGCTTTGGATGTCGCCAAGGATCCGTTCGTCCGGTCGAGTCTGGCCCAGAACGTCTTCCTCGAACTGGGTAGTGTTGCCGGCGTCTTCTACGGTCTGGTGCTCGGCGCCTTCGTGGGGAAGGTCTTTCGCGACATCGGCGCCCGGCGCCGTCGTTAGGTCGATATCCTGGGCGGCGCGGTCGGCTCGAACTATTTGTCGCCTGCCGCCCAGGCGCCGAACTGTCGGAGGATGGTATGGCCGATCCCGTCGAGGCTCTTCGCACCAAGCTGCGGGGGATGAGGTATCAGCGTGTTTCGGACACCGAGCTCAATCGCATGATGGTCGTCGACGCCGAATCTCGGCACAACGACCTCCTGGAAGGCATCGAGGAGGATCCGGGCGTTGGCCGGCTGTTTGCGATGCTGCGCGAAGAGCGGGTGCCGCTGTGCCTTCAGCGCGAGGTGGTCGAGGCCTATTTTGATCGGATCAGCCGGGGCGGCGGCCGGTAAGGCCGACAAACGTCGGCAGGGCTCCAGGGCCGCTGCGCGCAGCGAGGGCGGGAGATCCGACCTTCCGGATTTTGGTCTTCACCGTCGGCGCTATGCCGATGCACGTGGGGCTATTCCGATTGTTCGGCAGTACCGGCACCGTGGGCACCGACATATCGGTCAGGATCGGTTCAACGAGGCTCCAGCCATGTTCGAGCTGCCTTCCCACACCCGCACCTATCTCTACCGCGACGGCGCGCTGGTGCCGGCGGCCGTTACACCACAAATCGCCGAGATATTTGCTGTTTGCCGCAGTCGGCCCGACGAAGTAGCCGCGCTGTTCTGGAATGATTTCTACCGCTTAATCCGGGCGGTTCGTCCCGATCCAGAAGATCCAGATGAGCTTTACCTTGGCGCCGAAATCGTGCTGTGGGCTAACGGGAACGACGAGTACCTGTTCTTGCATCACGAGCCGGGGATGGAGGCCTATCTCGTTTGGTTCGAAACCGTCGCTGATCTGCACAAATTTCGCGCCGTGTTCGTGGCCCCACTGGAGATGGCCTATCTGGCTGCTTGCGGAGGGTCTGGGCCGATGAGCGAGATAGCCGGCCTTATTGATGAGGAATACAAGAACTGGGATAGTTGATTGGTGGCGACAAGCCCTCGTCGTCTTCCTCTATCCGGCGGATTCGGTCGCCGCCATCCTCTTGTCACCTGCTTCGCGCTCTGCCATTTCGCGTTTGATGGTGTCGATTTCGCTTCGACCAAGCGTAGCCCATTGCGAACACCACGTTTTCGGCTCACCGTCCCACAAAGTTGCAGTGCCGCCGATAAGATTAAGTTCTCTATTCGAGCGAACCATCATTTCTGGACCGATAAACGCCCCTTTTTCTGGCACGCAGGTGGCCTTGTTGCCGCGATCATTGACCGTCCAATAGCGCCACCTTATCGCCCTCGCAACGACAGACCTTGGTTTTACGGCGACAATCTCATAAAAATAAGGTTTCTCATCGCCGTCGCCATAAAACTGTCGGCTGACAATGTCGCCAACATTATACGTGAAGGGGAGATTCAAGAGTCTTTCGGCTGATAAAATATGGGAAAAATACTTACGTTTATGCTCGTCATTCGTGAACTCACAAAACTGGCGACAGTCATTTTCGTCGATGAAGGCAAAGCATGTCGAATGGGCGTCGCTGTGCATCGTCCACTTGCTGGTGCAAGTTTTGCAACACCAGCGCTTTCCGGCCTCCATGTCTTTGAGAAATTCAGGCCCGCTGGCATCAATAACAAGGACAGAACCATATTCCTTCATGAGGCGTCTTGAATTGAGGCGGGCGATTCCTTTGGGGCCGAGCGGCTTCGAGCGCTTTGCATTCCAATCCGGCGCTTCCCAAGGACAAAAGTGATTCATCGTGTTTCTCCAAGGAAACATGAGCTCGCGTGAAGGCAGTGGTGCGTGCGCTCGACCTCAAGCAGCAAGGCCGAGTATTCGTCGTTAAGTGAGAGGGGGTCAAGCGGCTCGTTTGCAATCTGGCAGGCGAGCAACGGTCGACTTTCTCTCAGCCCAGCCGGTCGATCACTTCGAGTGGCCGGCGGTATCGCTCTGGCAAAGCCGCCTCCCCGTAAGATTGGAGCGAAGGTCGGTGCGCGAGCTCGGCGGCGGTGGCGGGAACCCATCTTTTCGGTGCGGCGACATTTTGCCCGCTCGCATGGAGACGACGATGAAGCCCTCGATCCTGATCCTCGCGGCCGCCGCCCTGGCCGCTTCCTCTTCCGCAGTCCTGGCGGGCGCGCCGTCGGGCCCCTGCCCTGTTGTGCTGCACGATGGGGCCGACGCTCCGGGCTTTTCGATTTCGACCGGCGCCGACCATGAGCCGAATGCGGCGTCGGCCGAGGACGGCAAGGGGATCGAGCTGTCCTGGCCGCGCAGCTCTGTCCCGTTCCAAGGGTTCCGCGGTGTGGGCGAATTCCACTCCGAGGCTGGCCACTACCGCATCGTCGTTTCCGCGCATGGCGACGGCGGCCTCTTCAAGCCGTCGGTCTCGCTTGACGGCAAGTCGGTTGAGCTGGCGCGTCGGAACGGATCGGCGACAATCGAGCTCGAGCTGGGTGGGCACGAGCAGCGTCGGATCGGCATTCTCGCCGGTGGGTGGGATCCAATCTCGGTCCAGGTCTTCCGCGTTGGCGCCGACGACAAGGACACGGAGATCTGCGCGAACACCGTCTTCTCGGCCCCGCCCGGGCTGGCGTCGAAGGGGCGCTGAGGGCGTTCCATCCGTTCAGCGACATCGCAGCGACTGGGCTCCTTCGGGAGCCCTTTTGCGTTTCTGGGCGGCTGTGCCCGCAAATCCCGCGCAAATCGTGGTCCCCCACCTTCTTCGAGGGAGACATGGAGCGCACCGGCATGCTTGACGTGGAGATCCTGCCCAACCCCCTGGACGGCACGTCGCTTTATGCGATGGCCGAAGGGCGGCCGTACGTGCTGTCCTTCTCCGCCCAGGCGCCGCGGGCGCCGGCCTTGCAGGCCTTCGAGGCTGTGGAGGCACTGGCCGAGGGCGAGGAGGTCATTCGACTGCGCACGACTGAGGGTGTGGCCCAGGTCCTCGCCGCGGCCTTTGAGGATGCCAGCGTCAAGGCCCTGCCCCGCATGATGCAGGCCTCCATTGAGGTTCAAGTCCTCACCGTCGAGGGTTATGCGCCGATCGATGGGGCACTGCGGGCCCAAGCCCGGATCCGCGCCGTCCAAGACGGCGTGCACGCCCTCGAAGAGGCGGCGGGGGCTGAATTGAGCTTTCGTGCCGCCGGGGGCGGTGCCTTCCTCGTCGAGGGGCCTTCCTTCCTTCCCGACGTGGGCGCCGCCCTTGCCAATTTCGCCCAGGATGGTGCGGGGGTGGCACACATCGACCCTCTCCGTCGTGGCCCCCAGCGCGAGCCGTCTGAAAGTCTTGCAGCGCTCGCCGCGCACCCGGGGGATGGGAAGCTTGCCGCGGCGTTTGTCGAGCGCCTGGCGCAGCTGGCGCCGGAGCGCATCCGGACGGTACGCTTCCTCGTCTCGACGGGGCGCGTCGAGCGGCCGGCCGCCCGGATCGTGGTGAGCCCGGACGGCGCCGTGATGGTCGACGCTCCAGTGTTCGAGCCAATGCGCGCCTTCGATGTGCAATTTGGCCTGGGCGATGTCCTCGGCGACCAGGCCTTCCTTGTCGACGCCGGCGCTGGGCCGTATCGGACGTCCTACACGAAGCTCGCCGCGTCGCTCGATGCCGATGAGCCGAGTTCCGCCCAGGCGGTCCTTCTTGCCCTTGACGCTGAGGCTGGTCGCGCCGGCCGGACTGTCGAGGTGGTCCCCCTGGACGAGTCGGGCCGGCCGTTTGGCGTTCGCCTTGGCTTCGAACCCGGTGGAGCCCGCTGGTCGCGTCTCGATGCGCCGCAGACCCTGCTCGCCCAGGATTCAACTGTGGTCGGCGTTGATGCGGTCGCGGCCGCCGCGCGCCGGGCGCCGCCGGCGGTGCTGTCGGTCTCGTGCTGCTCGGACGCGGATTTCCTCAATCTTGGCTCAGTGCGCCAAGCACTCCCGTCCATCACTGTGGGTGCTGATCACCCGATGCTTCTCTCTCCACGGCCGGTGCGGGTCGATGCCGGTGTCGGGACGACCTCGCTCATTGCCTCCTCGTCCCACATCGCCGTTTTGTTTGAATCCCATCTGCGTGGCCTGCGAGCGAGCCCTGATAAGCTCGCTTCGCTGGCTGCCCTTGCGGAGCGCTTGGAGAAGGTCCCAGGAACTGTGTTGGTTGCACCCACCGCTGAGGAGGCGCGCCTGCTCACGGCGGCGGCATTGGCCGCCCGATCCGCGCAAGGCGCCGGTGGAATCGACCCCGAAGCTTATGCGGCTGAGTTCAAAGGGACCGTCTCCGAGCTTCAACTGGCTGGCCTTCTGCCGCCGCCCTCCACACGGCTGCGCGCCCTGCACCGTGAGCGGACACAAGGCTCCGCCGTTCGCGTGTCCGCGCGCTCGATCGGGGCAATGGATAAGGCGACGTTCGATGCGCTCGGCGGCGCGGTGGGGGCGAATGTCCTGGTCGTAGGCGACGCCTGTGCTGCCTTTCCCCCAGAGCGGGCCGTGACCATGCGCGATGGGGCCGCTGCAGTTCCTGCCAACGAGCAAATGCACATGACCCTTCTGGCGGCGCACCTTCTCGACCTGTCGGGAACCGAGGCTGGGGCGGCACTTGTCCGCTCGCTCGATGAGGCCGGCCGGACCCTGGCCACCGGGCCGTCCGTTGTTGTCGCCCCCACCGCCGCCGAGGCCCGTGTTCTTGCCGCCGCCATCGAGGTGGCGCGCGATCTCGAGGCGTCGAAACGGCCCCGCGGCGAGTTCGGCGAGGTGCTCCGCCAGAATCTGCGCGACTTGAAGGCGCAAGGCGTCCTTCCTCCGGCTCTTGCGGTGCGCCAGGTGAGCGCTTTTCGGCCGGTGGGTGCGCGAGTGCCTCTCCTGGACGGATTGCAGAAGGCCGTGGCGGCGCGGCCGGCCAATGTTCGCCTGGATGACAAGCGCCTTGCTGGTGCCGCCGCCCAGGCGGTTGTCGAAGCAAGAGCGGCCAGCCGGCCGGCCGGCGAGGCGCGTCTCTCTCTTGTTCTCGACCCGGAGGGCTCGTCGCTTCTTTCCCTGTCGGGAAGTCGTGTCGGCCGCGTCGTCGATGCAGGCTTTTTCAAAACCCCATTTGGCAAGGCTTTGTCGGCAGGGCGGGTCGTCTCCGTCTCAGCCGCGGCCGTCTTGGATCACGCATCCCCCGGCTGGTCTTTACGTGAGGAAGGCGGCCGCGCGCGCGTGGAGCTTGGCGAGGTTGGGAAGGTGCGGTCGGTGCGCTTTGATTCCCTCGCAGTGGCGTCTTCTGTCAGCCTCTCCGCGCCGGGGCCTGGCACGCTTCGGCCGGCGTCTCGAAAGCAGCTGGCGGCGTTTGCCAAGGTGGCGGGTGTGGGTGGGGTCGCCGCCAGGCTGAATGCGTCGGGGCGTGCAAGCCACGTTGAGGCGGCCCTTGGGCTGTCCGAGGTGCTGAGCAAGCGACAGGGCCGCGAGTTTGAATCCGATGTCGCCTCCTTCACGGTTCTCGCCGCCATGAGCCAAGGCGAAGGCCTGCCCAGCGCAGTGCGCGACCGTGTTGCGCGCGATTTGGGGGATACCGAGCGCGATTTCCGAGTTCGCTGGGGGGCACACCCCGACACACTTCTGGCGTCTCCTGTCGCCTCGCCCCTCGCCTCTGAGCGCATGGCGCAGGTGGTGCGGACCGATGGCTCGCGCCTGTCTGGACTCGAGGTACTCGCCGCCGTTCGCTGTGCGGCCGATGAAGGTGCTCGGCGCGGCGAGAGTGCGCAGGGCGTTGTCCTGTCATGGCTTGGGAGCGACTCTGACGACTTGCGCACGCGCCTTGGTGGCGCCCAGGCGGCGTCCCTGGCCCGCCTCTCTCCCCTCGCCCAAGAGCCGGCCAAGCGCGAGGCCGTGGCCCAGTTCGCCGAACGGGAGGCGGCGCTGGACGCGCTGTGCCTACTGGCCCCCGAACGCTACGGTGCGGCGGTGGCTTGGGCGCGGCATTTCGAGACAACGGCCGTGGCCGAGGACTGGGGCGTGGGCGTGGCCCTTCCGGCGCCGGCGGTCGATATTGCGCGCGGTGGGGTGTCGCCAGAGGCGGCGCGGCGGATGCTTGTTGAGCGGCTTGATGCCGGGCCGATCGGCCGGGCGGAATTTGCATCCGTCGTCGATTCGGTCGTCTCAAACGCAAAGGGCCAGAACATTCGCCCGGCTGAGGCGGCCGCACACGGTCTTGGGGCTGCGGCGGCCGGTCAGTCTCGCGTGGTTTTGGAGAGCGACCAGATGCACACGGAACTCGGCCGCATGGACCTCTCTCCCGAGGCACGATTGGCCGTCGGGCGCTACCTTGTCCAGCGTGAGGCCGTCCGCGGGTTTGGCCTGGACCAGGCGGCGGAGGATCGGCTGCTGCGTGGATGGGCGGCAGAGCTCGGCTCAAACCCCGCCCCCTGCCCAGAGACGCTCAGGCACCTCTTAGAGCGTGGCCGCACCCAGCCGCTCTCAGCCGACGACGTGCTGGCCATCGCCGAGACCGCCGCAGCCCTTGGTCGGTTGGAGGGTCAGCCTGCGCGGACGGTCATCAAGGAATGCGCTGAAGCCCTTCTGGACGAACAGGCGGCGGCCAAGGTTTTCGGGTCGTCTGATGTCGTCGAGGCCCGCTCGTCACTCCGCCTCTCGGCGGAGACGATCGGCCAAGAGGAATGGCAGGGCTTGAAGCAGGCCGGGGTGGGAGCGTCTGACGAGCTGCGCGGCTTCCTCGCCGATCGCTCGGCGGTGCAAACGGCCATTGTCGCCGTGCAGGCTCTGCGACCCGGCCACGAGCGCGCCGTAGCGCCAGAGGCCGAGATCGGGGCTCTCGGCCGGCTTGCCTGTCGCGTCCAGGAACGGTCCGGCATTGATGTTGAGGCGATGCTTGGGGCACCCGCTCCCCAGAGGGCGCCGGCGCTCAGGCAATCCTCGGAGATGAGCCGCTAAGACGTGCTTTCGGGGCTGTACGCACTCTGTTGAGTCTCGGGAGGGCTTTTGCTTTCCGGCTGCGCGGTCCGCGTCGAGCCGGCCGTCTATCCCGCGCCGGTCGCCGCCTATCCAGGAACCGTCGTCTATCCGCCGGCCTACGTCAGTCAGCCTGGCGTCACCTTTGCCCCTGGCGGCTTCTATCGGTTCCGTTGAGCAAAATTCCGCGCAACCCACTTGGTTCACCTCGTGGTCAAGCGATCTTTCTTCTGATTGTCGATGTACTTTTTGATCGCGTCGAGCGGAGCGCCGCCGCACGAGATGACGCAGTAGGCTGGAGTCCAGAAGGCGTCTTTCCACAAGCGCGAGGCGACTTCGGGGAACCGGCGGGCGCGGACCGCCCGGCTCGCTGCGCCCTTCAATCGACCGGCGATGGTGGCGAGGGAGAGGGACGGCGGATACGACAGCAGGACGTAGACGTGGTCGCCCTCGCCGTCGCAGGCGACGATCTTCAATCCGAGGTCTTCCGCAGTCCTGGAGAATGCATTCTTCACCGTGTGCTCAACACGGGATGACAGCACGCGTCTACGATATTTAACCGTGAATACGAGATGAACGAAGAGCGTCGAAATGCTGCCCGGAGAAGGTCGAATCATGGAACAACCCCATGTTGTCATTGAAGGATCGTCCGCCGGACGATGGATTTGGAATCGAGATGGCCTTCCAGCCGAAAGCGTCTTTGGAGATCGAATGCCGGGCGTTGCCGTTGGCTCTCGGGACCTTGCCGACCGGAAAGCGCGAAGTTCTCTTGGCGGCGCGTCGTCCGCTGATCGACCTCTGCAACCGGATGGTCGAGGCCGCGCACACGACCGACCCGCTGATGCATCCGCTGCCGACGCTGGAGATCCTGCTCGATGAGCAGAAGAAGGACGTCGCCGCCGGAATCCTCAAGACGGTCTACGCCGAACGCCCGCGGTTCGAGGTGGCAGCGCGGCTTCGGGAGCAGGAGAAGGACTTCTTCGCCCGCCTCACCGGCGGCCTCGCCCATGCATCGACGCCGTATGATCGCAAAGGGGAAGAGGCGGCGTTCGCCAGGATGAACGCCTGGGACGTGATGGACGTCTTGCTCGAACGCCGGGCGGAGGCCTCGGCTGCAGGAACAGCGCCGGACGGAGCGGAGTCCCTCGACGAAAATCCGCTGCACGACGGACGGACTCGGCTGTACGTGCCGGCGGGCGTGGCGGTGTCGGATTCGGATCTGGCGCGCCTGGAGTCGCTGCCTGGACTGCTGGCGCCGCCGGCGGCGGAACTCGCGGCGGCCAAGGCTGCGGTCGCGGCGAAGAAGGATGCTCCGGCGGATGTGGTGAAGGCGGCGAAGAAGGCCGTGTCGGATCTGAACGAGGCGGCGTTCCAACGGCGGATGGATCTGTTCCGCGCGGCCGTCGGGGCGGAATCGGGGACAGGCGTCGCAGTCGGCGCCGGGTCGTGGCGGATCGATTTGTCGGCCGGCGACTGCGCGGTGCTGCGCGAGATTCACCGGATGGCGGTGGTGAAGAATTCCAAGCCGCATTGGGATACCAACGGCTCGTTCGTCGTCGCGCTGGATTCTCGCGCATGGTCGCAGACTGGTTACGAGACCCTCGATGACGGCACCTGCGGCCTGGTTTCAGAAATCTCGCGTCTCGCCCGACTGCTCGAAGATCGCTCCAACACGAAGTATTGCACTTTCATCGAACTCACGCATCCGACGGTCAAGGGCGAGTTCATCCGCATCCCGCTCGACGTCACGCCGCATCTGGCGAAGACGCTGTGGAACGGCGGCGGCACGCTGGCCTCGCCGACGCTGGTGCTGCATCCGGATTCCATCGAGATGCGGATCGTGGCCTCGCGCCGGCCCGAGGCCATGGCGTGGAAGGACGTCAAGGCGGTGATCGGCGGCGATCCGGGGATCACCAACACGCTGGCCACCACGATGGTCGTCGCCGACGGCAGGACGGTCGCGAGGAATCTGAAGGCGCTGGTCGGCGCCGACGAACCGACCTGCCGCGAGTGGCTGTCTTCGCGGGTCTCGGACGGTGCCGGGAAGATCGAGACGAAGATCTACGAGGGAACCCCGTTCATCAAGGCGGTCGCCCGCCGCGCCGCGCAGATCGACGAGGTCAATCGGATGATCGACGCGGAATACGACGCCTCGGCGATCCACGCCGCGATGCTGAAAGGTCTGCTCGGGCTGGCGCCGGAGGCACGGATCGGGTTCGGCCACGCCATCGGCGTTCTGCAGGGCCCGGTGCTGGAGTTCTTCGCCCGGCTGTTCCGCATCGCCGATCTGAAGACGCTGCGCCGGAAGATCTTCGCCAAGATCGACGGGATCAAGCGGTCGTGGTTCGGGTTCATCGGCAACCGCGTCGTCGAGCGGGCGGTCGCCCACGACGCCGGCGTGATCCTCGAGGAGTCGACCTGGACGGCCAAACCGCATGGCAGGGGTTACAAGGGACCGGCCTTCAACATCGTTCTCAACGACGCGTCGGTCGGACGCATCCTGAACACCATCGAGGGAAAATGCGCCTGGCACGGTGTGCCGTTCGCCCTTCTCCCGGCATGGCACAGCTCGACCACGGACTTCGACCGGGCGATCATCGACTCGTCGCAACGGGACGGTGACGTCTTTACGCCGAAGGGCGGCGGAATCCCCGTGGAGGCCGACGATCATGCGGGCGAACTGTTCGCCCGCTACCCGAGCCTGGTCGCGAAACGCGGGGAAGGCGTTCCGGGAAAAGTACCTCGACCCTAATCAGTGACACTGACGCTCCAGAGGCAGTTCGACGCTGCCTTGTTTACGAGGCAGTCATTCACCAACCCAGATTCTTTCCGCGTTCGTTTGGAACGTGTTGCAGGGAGCGTCGCCGAAGGGCGGCCGAAACGACATGAAGCACGAAACCTTCGGAGCAGCTCTGGCCTTGGGCTGCATCCTCGTCGCCGGCGCGGTCGAAGCGCAGGGCGTTACCATCCAGCTGGGGGTCCCGACCCCCTACGCGACCCCCTACGTCGTCGCGCCGTCGCCGCCGGTGATGATGGCGCCCCCTCCGCTGTTCGTCTCGCCGGCTCCGGTGGTCATCCAGCAGCCCTACTACCTCGAGGAGGAACACTGCCGCCGGCATTACCATACCAACCGCTGCCTGTTCGTCCCGCGCGGCGTTCCGGTCCCGGCCCCTGTGCCGGGCGTGCAGGTCATCATCGGCGGCTGATCTGCCGTCGAACGTTGAAAGAGCCCACGCTCCGATCTCGATCGGCTTGTGGGCTTTTTCTTTGGGTGGCCGGCATTCGGTTCTGCTGTGGTGGCGTGTCTACGGCAACAGCTATTCGGCCTTCCCCGACGGCACCTTGCCGACGCGGCCGGCGGTCTTGGGCCGTGGTCCGTTCGCGATGGCGCCTTCCAGGTAGGGGCGTTCTCCTGAGAGCGTCTGCGCAAGGTCGGCGACGCCCCTATCTTGCAGCTCCTCAATCCAGCCCTTGGTTGCGTCCCGGCAGTCCATGACGATGCCAACCGCCTGGTCGCGGCGGATGCCGAGGGTGTCGGTGCCAAAGGCCAGGGTGCGATCCCACAGCCCGGTCAGCCGTCCTGCGCCGGTGAGCGTGAGATCGGCATAAGAGAGGGCGAGCGTCATGGCGTGCCTGGGCCAGGCCCGCATTGGGGCGGGGTCGTAGACCGGCGAAAGGACGGCGCCGTGGCGGGGCCCCAAGACCGATATGTTCTCGAGGTGCAGATCGGAATTGCCGGTCATCAGCGCCATGCACAGGCGTTTGAAGACCTCCTTCTGCTGTTTGACCGCGAGGCCGATGGGGGTCTGTCTGAACGCGCTGGCCACAGCCTCCAAGCGTGGGACGATCTCGCCTGGCACGAGGTGCGCCGACTCCTTGGGGGCGCTCCAGCGCTCGCGAACGGCTCCGCGAGAGGCAGCATGGAGGATCGAGAACATGGTCTCGCAAGGAATCGGAACGCTGTCTGGTGTGCGGTCAAATCGCTCGGAGATGAGCAGCGGCGAGCCGGCGGCGGTTTGCTTCAGCCACACGCGCGGGACATCGCACCCGGCCGCGGCGTGCATGTCGTAGCACCGCGCCTCGAGCCCGAGCACGCCTTTGTAGATGTCGGGCTCCGTCTTGATCAACGCACGAACCGCGCCGGGGTCAATGCCGAGCCAGGCGCCCTCGACGGGCATGATGAGCTTTGGAATCATGCCGGTAACGCCCGGCGGAGAGGGGCCGAGTTCCTCGGTGAGAGCGTCCATTCGCTGGGACTGGATCATGCCGTTGCCAAGATCCCGCACGGAGTCCCAGATGCCGCGCCGGTCAGCGTTGGCGCCCAGGACCTTCTGCACGTGGGAGGTTCCATACCAGCGTTCCGCCAGCCCGTCGTGCTCGAAGACGTCCAGGTGGCCCACGGCGTCTCGCCCCATGAGCAGGAGAAGTGGCCAGTGCTCGTCGCCGGCCGGCGGCGGCGTTCCTGCCCTGGCGAGGTAGTTGAGGCCGATGAGCCAGGCGGCGCCGCCCTGCTGTGGCAAGAGAGCGGACAGGAACGGCGGCAGGCGGAAGACCGAATCCACCGGGTAGGCGATTGTCGTCCCGGCGAGGTGCCTGGCGTCGTGGACCACCGACACGCCGCACGGTGCGCCGGCGACGTAAGTCAGGCGCAGTTCGCTTCCCGTGTGGATGATGTTGGCGATCTTGGCCGGCTCGCCATAAGCCCTGGTCCAGACGACGGCGGTGCGGTCCATCAGAAATCTCCGAGCAGGTTTCCGGTCAGCACGTCGGCGATGTAGCTGTCATCGGGGATGGCGATGACCCTCATGCCGGCGGCGGCGGCCAGGCGCTCGATGGTGTCCAGGCGCCCGCCGCTCTTTTTTGTGCGGCTCAATCCTTCTTGGGTGAGCCCCGCGCGTTCGGCAAGCTCACGCTGCGACCAACCGTGGGTCTTTTTTGCGTGCAGGATGATGGCGTCGATGACGGGGTGCGTTGACATACCGGTCAATCCGCTGCTCTTGTGCAGGGACAATATGCGAATATTAACCGATATGTCAATGGCGGGCGAGTGGGGGAGTTCCCGATCGGAGCCGCCTCTGCCTCGGACAAGTGTATTTATAGGAGACGGCTCAAGACACGCGTGCCATGAGCCAGGATACCAAGCCCGCTTCGATTACCATCTCGGCGACCTCAGTGGGTCCGTGGATCGTCACCGCATCGAGGTCGGGGCAGCTGACGCTGCCGGAGTGGTAGACGAAGAACATTCGGCTGTATTGGGTCATCGCCTCGAAAGCCGGCCGGTATTCGCCATCGAACTCCGCTTGGCAGGTTTCCGATTTGACCTGCACGAAGGCGATCTCGCCCGTGGTCGGCAAGATGAGCTCGATGTCGACCGCCTTTTCGGTTCCGCCGAGGACCCCGAGCCGGCGCCATCCGCTGGTCGAGAAGATCAAATCGACCAGCAATTCGAAGTCCTGCCACGTCAGCGCCCCCAAGAGCCGGGCAACAACCCCACGCAGATCGTCCAACAGGGCTTGCGCTAGGGCAATGTCGGGATGCAGCTCGGCATTGATCCGGCGCAGCAGGCCTTTCGGGTCTTTGACGTTGCAGATTGTGCGCTGATAGGCTGCCACCTTGGTGATCCGCCCCGACAGGTTGGCCATGTGCAAGACTTTGCCTTCCACGTCGGTCGTCTTCCACCCGTCGCGGGTGACTCGGAAGGTCCCCTGGCCGTCTTCATGGACCGTCGCCGGGACGGTCGGATCGAGGAAGGCCCAGTGCAGCTTCCGGCCGTGGAAGGTCACCCACAACGTCTGGCCGTCGTCTTCGAACACGGAGCGGATTTGGTTGACCGTGCCGGTCGCGACGCCCTGGTTCGGCCGGTCGCCTTGATAGATCTTGGCGAGGACCGACCAGTTTCCGGCAGCGCACATGTCGAAATGCTCTTGTGTGTCGTAGCCGAGTCGCAGGATGCCGCGGCGCGCGCATTCTTCCTCCCACCGGCCATTCTTCCCCAGCTTGATGTATTTGACCCGCAGGGCGTGGATCTTCTCAGCCATGCCACACCCGCCGGCCGATCTTCTTGAACTCGGCGACGGAGAGGGCGCCGCGCTTGCGCGATTTCGCATCGGTCCTCGTGAGGGCGGCCTCGATGTTTGCGCGGTCGGCTTCCCAGATGCCGGTTGGCTGCAAATCCTCGTCGAGCGAGACGAACATGACCGAATCCCACGGGTGGTCCAGCTTGATGGCCCCCAGTCGTTGGCCGGGCTTGGCGTCCGGGCCCAAGACGCGCCCCTTGATTTGTATTCGGGCAGCGCCGCGCAAGGCGTCATAGCCTGGGGTGCGGGCTTCGGCGAGCTCCAAGCCGAGCAGGCGTGCCGCTTCGTATTCGGCGACTTCGCCCGTGATGCCCAGTGGGCGCCCGGTCAGGTGCTTGTAGGCGCAAGCGAGCTGCCGCGCTTGCTCGAGCAGGTCGCCGATCTTTGCCAAGTGCGACATCCCGTCCCCCTTCATCTCAATTCGGGGATGGGACACTACGCCGGTTCGGACGTCAATGCGTTGGTCCAACGAGAAAGTCGACGAAGAGGCAAAAGCGGCTCGTCTATTCGCGTCCTTGCCTCTTCGCAAATGGGGGGCGTCGGCTACGGGGACAGCAGGCTCCCGCGTGCCGGAGGTGACATCCCCACTACTTCTCTTGGCCACCGCTCCTGGTGCTGTCGCATAACCTCGGCCGGAGGGATCCCGCCATGCTGGCGCCAGAGCATGGCGTATTCCAGCCTCTTCATCCAGAACTCAGCAAGGAAACCCCCGATAAAGCCTTTGCGCCATCCGGGGAGGAATTGCCCATGTCCCCTATCAGGACGCATCGCGTCCGC
>Ga0316222_1003342_pt1 | contig 15873 bp, 3 predicted proteins | sample TBH18011metaG_FD_206008 | JGI IMG/M metagenome (GOLD analysis project Ga0316222, IMG submission 206008) | Freshwater microbial communities from Trout Bog Lake, Wisconsin, USA - TBH18011 | ecosystem: Environmental > Aquatic > Freshwater > Lake > Hypolimnion/Profundal zone | place: USA: Wisconsin...
CCTCTGGGGTTAACAATTTAAGCAACTTAAAGCGCCCCCCGAGGTTGAGGTTGATTCCCACCCCCTAATGCGCAGCGAGGGGGTGGGAATCTAAAGAAGCGTCTCCTGCCGAAGGCAGAAGAAGCGCCCCCCGAGGTTGAAGAAGCGTCCCTCGTAGCCCCCCGAAGGGGGGCAAAGAGGGACTAATTACTTGTTATTAACTTGGTCTCATAGAGACCAAGTAACCTCGAAGATAACAAGTTAAAGGGGGGCAAAGAGAGACTAATTACTTGTTATCTTCGATAACAAGTTAAAGGGGGGCAAAGAGCAACTAATTCTTCGAGGTTAGTTGGGCTTTGCTATAACCTCCTATTCTAGAGGAGGGTAAACCCTTCTACCTCTTTTACTCACCCCTCAAAGGGGAGATTGAAAAGATAAGAACTTTTAGAGATACCAAGATCTATTTAAATAGTTTATTTTACTAAACAATAATTAACAATTAAATAATATTGTTAATTGATTATATATAGAAGCTAAGAAGCTATTTAACAAATATTTTAATTTATGATGAATCCTTTATTAGAAATTGCAGAAGTTTCAGTTGGGCAACATTATTACTGGAAACTAGGAGAATACGAACTACACGGCCAAGTATTAATTACATCTTGGATTGTTTTAGGTATTATTTTTACATTAAGTTTTTTAGGTAATCGTGATTTAAAATCAACACCTGATGGTTTACAAAATTTTACTGAATTCGTAACTGAATTTATTCGTGACCTAGCAAAAACTCAAATCGGTGAACACGACTATTTAAGCTGGGTTCCTTTTTTAGGTACTATCTTCTTATTTATTTTCGTTTCAAACTGGTCTGGAGCGTTATTCCCATGGCGAGTTTTTGAACTTCCAAATGGTGAATTAGCTGCACCAACAAATGATATTAACACTACAGTAGCTTTAGCTTTATTAACATCAATTTCATATTTTTATGCTGGTTTTAGCAAAAAAGGTTTAGGTTATTTCAAACGTTATATTTCACCTGCTGCTTTCTTATTACCAATTAACGTTTTAGAAGATTTTACAAAACCATTATCTTTAAGTTTCCGACTTTTTGGTAACATTTTAGCAGATGAATTAGTTGTAGGTGTTTTAGTAGCTTTAGTTCCTCTTATTGTTCCTATTCCAATTATGTTATTAGGTGTATTTACAAGTGCTATTCAAGCTTTAGTATTTGCTACATTAGCCGGTGCTTACATCGGTGAAGCTGTTGAAGAACACCATTAATAATTAAATTTTTAATTATTTAATTTTTCAATTTACTTTGGTGGTCTCTCTTAGTATCTTTTTAAAAACATACTAAGAGAGACCACCATGAATATTATTTTAATGAGTCTAATTTTCTATCCATTTTATAAAATGAACCCGCAGTAAAACTTAGGTTAGTTGCCTTAACTCCCTAGGTTAGTAGCCCGATGAGGTTATAAATTTTCCTTAGGCAACAACAGTTAATTAGTCTCTCTTTGCCCTCCTTTAACTTGTTATCTTCGAGGTTTAATTAGTTGCCCTTATAGGGCAACTTAAAGTCGTTTAAGTTGTTACCCCCAGAGGGGGTAAGAGGCCAACTAACCTCTCGCTGCACATTAGCCCCCCCTACGGGGGGGCAAAGAACGACTAATTACTTGGTCTCTATGAGAGGTTGAAGAAGCGTCCCTCATAGCTCAAAGGGCAAAGAGGGACTAATTGCCTCCTCCTTTGGAGGAGGGTATAACCAAGTTAATAACAAGTAATTAGTCTCTCTTTGCCCCCCTTTAACTTGTTATCTTCGAGGTTACTTGGTCTCTATGAGACCAAGTTAATAACAAGTAATTAGTCTCTCTTTGCCCCCCGGAGGGGGGCTACGAGAGACGCTTCTTTAGATTCCCACCCCCATAGGGGGTGGGAATCAACCTCAACCTCGGGGAGCTAATGCGCAGCGAGAGAGACTTTAAGTTGCCCTATAAGGGCAATTAGTCGTTCTAAAAGAACGACGCTTCTTCAACTAATTAAACCTCGGGGGGCTGGAGGTTGATTTACCTACGGTAAATCTAAAGAAGCGTCGTTTAAATTGTTAACCCCAGAGGGGTTAACAATTAACCTCGAAGAAGCGCCCCCTACGAGGGCAAATAAGTCGTTTAAATTGTTAACCCCAGAGGGGTTAACAATTAACCTCGAAGAAGCGCCCCCCGTTCCCCTAATGCGAGGTTGAAGAAGCGTCTCTCGTAGCCCCCCGAAGGGGGGCAAAGAGAGACTAATTACTTGTTATCTTCGATAACAAGTTAAAGCGAGGGGTCTAAATTTGCCGAAGGCAAATTAATGGGCAAAGAGGTTAGTTGGCCTCTTACCCCCTCTGGGGGTAACAACGCTTCTTCAACGACTAAAAAAAACGACGCTTCTTCGAGAGACTTTAAGTTGCCCTATAAGGGCAACTAATTAAACCCCTTATTATCTTTAACTTGTTCTCTTTAACTTGTTCTCTTTAACTTGTTCTCTTTAACTTGTTCTCTTTAACTTGTTCTCTTTAACTTTCTCTACGGGAAAGTAACTTCGAGAACAAGTAATTAGACGTTCTAAAAAAATAACTAATTAAACCTCGAGCAGGTTTAAGTCCCTCTTTGCCTCCGACCCCGTTGGGGGAAATAGAAGAAGCGTCGTTCTAAAAGAACGACTAAGAAGCGAGGGGGGCTATGAAGGACTAATTGTTTGTTTTTTTTGAAAACAAACTATTACCTTTTATTAACTTGGTATCTTCCAGGTTTAAGTCCCTCTTTACCCCACTACGGGGGGGGCAAAGAGGGACTAATTACTTGGTCTCATAGAGACCAAGTTAATACCAAGTAATTAGTTTCTCGAAGAAGCGTCGTTCGTAGCCCCCCGTAGGGGGGGCAAAGAGGTTAGTTGGCCAAAGGCCAACGCTTCTTCAACGACGCTTCTTGCAGCCCCTCTACGAGCAACTTAAACTTCGTAGAGCCTGATCTCCCTCAAAAAAAATCTAAAGGTTAATAACAACTTAAAAGTAGTTTAAAATAAACAAGCTAAAAGACTAATAACACCTTATTTTTTTTTGTAAATTAATATTAATTTAAATATATTCAATAGAAATTAGTATGGGTTCTTGAAAAAATTTAAAATTCTATTATAATAAATATAGATTTTTAAATTTGGATATTTAAAATTAAATGTAATCTATTAAATTTTTGTTTGATTTATTTATTAGACTGGTTTAACCTGTTTATGTTGAATAAATAGCGTCGCTAATTATAAACAGATTCTATTTTAACCTTCTCTATAAATTGGAGGTTTAAGTTGCTCGTTTAGAGCAACTAATTACTTGGTCTTTAGGTTATAAATTTTCCGAAGGTAAATTTATTAAAAAGACCAAGTTAAAAAGTAATTTAGAGAGCTTGATTTTTTTTATTGCTTGAAGAAGCGTCGTTTATACCCTCCTCCAGAGGAGGAGGCAATTAGTCTCTCTTTGCCCCCCTTCGGGGGGCTATTGCCTTCGGCAGGAGACGCTTCTTCAACCTCTTTGCCTTTGGCTATGAGGTTAATTGTTAACCCCTCTGGGGTTAACAATTTAAACAACGCTTCTTTATACCTTCCTCATCTGGAGCGTAGCTCTTTGGGCTACGAACCTCATTTTATATAGATAAAACTATGCTAATTTATTAAATTTTTAATTGTTATTTAAAGGAGAAATCCCATGACAATTAGTTCACCTGAACGTGAAGCGAAAAAAGTTAAAATTGCGGTTGACCGCAATCCAGTTGAAACAAGTTTTGAAAAATGGGCGTGCGACCTGAAATAAGGATTAGGCAAAATTAAATTATTTTGTGAGGGGTCTAATAGGTAATTCCGGTTAGACCCTAATTAAGCGTAGATTAGCCAAAAATATAGTTTATCTAAATTTAATATATTTTCTATATAGAAAATATATTAAATTTAGATAAACTATATTTTTGGCTAATATGTCTAACAAAATTTATACATAATGTTACTTATTTAATTAAATATTTTGGACCATCCATTAGTCGTTTAAATTGTTAACCCCAGAGGGGTTAACAATTAACCTCTCGCTGCGCATTAGCCAAAGGCAAATAAGTCGTTTAAATTGTTAACCCCAGAGGGGTTAACAATTAACCTCGAGGTTTACCCTCCTCCAGAGGAGGAGGGTATAAAGAATTAGTTGCTCTTTGCCCTTTGGGCGCTTTAAGTGGCTCTAAAAGAGCCACTAATTCTTTATACCCTCCTCCTCTGGAGGAGGGTAAACCTCGAGCAACTTAAAGCGCCCCCTTGAAAAAATGCGATGTTACTTGTTATCTTCAATAACAGGTTAAAGCGAGGGGTCTAAATTTGCCGAAGGCAAATTAATGGGCAAAGAGGTTAGTTGGCCTCTTACCCCCTCTGGGGGTAACAACGCTTCTTCAACGACTAAAAAAAACGACGCTTCTTCAACGCCATCCCTTGTAGCTCCCCGAGGTTGAAGAAGCGTCCCTCTAAAAGAGGGACTAATTACTTGTTATCGAAGATAACAAGTTAAAGCGGGGATATGAGCAACTAATTATTTTATTGTAGAGAAGGTTAAAAATCTAAAGGTAATCTACTCGAGAATTACCTACTTTTAAAGAAAGTAGGGGGTTGATTTTAAGTCTCTCATAGCCAAAGGCAAAGAGAGACTAATTACCTTCGGTAAATCTAAAGAAGCGTCGTTCGTAGCCCCCCGTAGGGGGGCAAAGAGGTTAGTTGGCCAAAGGCCAACTTAAACGACTCATTGCCCTCTTTCTTTGGAGGACAGGATCTTTGACCAAGTAAACTCGTAGAAAGCAAGCAATTAGTCTCTCTCGCTGCGCAGAAGAAGCGCCCCCCGAGGTTGAAGAAGCGTCCCTCGTAGCCCCCCGAAGGGGGGCAAAGAGGGACTAATTACTTGTTATCTTCGAGGTTACTTGGTCTCTATGAGACCAAGTTAATAACAAGTTAAAGGGGGGCAAAGAGAGACTTTAAGTTGCCCTTATAGGGCAACTAATTAAACCTCCTACGGAGAAGTAAGGGGCTTCTCTTTTAGGTTTTAAGCTATCTTTTTTGCTTAATTTACCTAGATGTATAAACTTCTCTATAACTTTTAAGCATCATTTACCTACGGTAAATGATGCTAATCCCCCCCCTAGGTAATTTAACTTTAAACCTATACCCCTCTAACGGGGTCTATGACGCAAATTTAAAGGGCAAGAGGTTAATTTTTAAGTTGTCCGTTGGGCAACTAACCTCCTACGGTCCGTTTGTTAAAGAAATTAGTCTCTTTTTGCTCCCCTTTAACTTGTTATCGAAGATAACAAGTAATTAGTCCCTCTTTGCCCCCCTTCGGGGGGCTACGAGGGACGCTTCTTCAACCTCGGGGGGCGCTTCTTCTGCGCAGCGAGAGAGACTTTAACTTGCTTTATAAGGGCAATTAGTCGTTCTTTTAGAGGTTAGTTGGCCAAAGGCCAACGCTTCTTCAACGACGCTTCTTCAACGACTTAAACTAATTAAACTTATTTAAATTAAAAATCGTAATTTTAATTAAAGTAAAATTAAAAAGTACCTGACTTTTTAATTTTACTTTTATGTGATATAATTTATAATATTGCATACAAAAAGTTAATATTAAACTTTATTATTTTAAAGTAAATATTAAAAAACTAAAGATAAATTATCTTTTAAGTTGGCCAAAGGCCAACTAACCTCATTCTATATTTGATGCTGCGCTTCTTCTTGTTAAAAAACTTATTGAGTGTTAAGTATTTTAGGTGATATAGCGTCGATGTTTTATAAGATATTGTTTTTCCGTTTTACTTTCTAGTTTTTAACAAATAGCTATTAATATGGCCCTTACTATCTATCCTAGTAAAAGACACATTAAACCTGCTCTGAAAAAAGTAGCTAGAACAACCTTTGAAGGTAGATTAAATTTTTTAACCCTTTATTTGGTTTCTTCTAGACCAAGTTAAAAAGATTACAGCACGAACTTATATAGATTTAACATCGGTAAATCAACCTCTTACCCCCTCCTAGGAAGTCAAAGGTTTAAGTATCGCGTAGCCCCCCCTTCCCCTAATGCGCAGCGAGGGGTCTAAATTTGCCGAAGGCAAATTAATGGGCGCTTTAAGTTGCTCTAAAAGAGCAACTAATTCTTCGAGATACTAATTACCTTTAAATAAAATTTTTAATAAAATTAGTAAAAAACAAACCCTTTATATTCCGTTATGCGGGTTTAGCTACCGTTCGGGTCGCTTAAAAGTAAACTCTAGATGTTCTAGATAGCAGCTAGCCCAAAGCAAACTCTAGAAAAGTTTCTAGTGTCCCGTTATTATCTATGAGAGTAAGAGAAACTATAAAAGGGTTTTCGTCGTTCGAAGAAGCGCCCCCCGTAGGGGGGCAAAGAACGACGAAAACCTTTATAAGCCGAAAAGATCCTTTTAACCCCAATTAAATTGTTCTCCAAGAGAACAAGTAATTAGTGCCTTTAAAAGAGAAACTTAAACCTCGGATGTTAAAAGGGTTGAGTGCTTGTTAAATTTTGTTAAAAACTAAAAAAAGTATCTATATACCCCTATGAACCCTTCCCTTAGAGGAGGGGTCAGTATAAGCTCGGAGCGCTTACTTAAATTTCCTTAGAATAAAAATAGAATAAAATTTATATCTAGAAGTGAAATCGTATTGATTTTTTTAATAATTTTTTTTTATTAAAAAATATATTCAGAGTCACACAATTGCCCCCAGAAATAAGTAACTCGTTAATTAATATTAATATTAATATTAATAAGTGGGTGAATACCCCAAAATAAATATATCGTAATTAAAATATAAGTATTTTCTAAGCTCTTAGCTGTTTAGGTTTTATTTGAAAACCTTTACATATATAATTCCTTTAACTTGTTCTCTTTAACTTGCACTAATAACCCCACCGGGGTTTAATTAGTTGTTCATAGCCCCCTACGGGGGCAAAGAACAACTTAAAGTCACTCTAGAAGAGTGACTAATTACCCCGTGCAGGGGGGTTAGAGGGTGGGTTAACAAGTAATTAGTCCTTCTTTTAAAGGTTAGTTGGGCTTTGCTATGCCCTCCTCCAGAGGAGGAGGGCAATGAGTCGTTTAAATTGTTAACCCCAGAGGGGTTAACAATTAACCTCGAGGTTTACCCTCCTCCTCTGGAGGAGGGTATAAAGAAGCGCCCCCGAAGAAGGTAAAGAGGTTAGTTGCTAGATTTACCAAAGATAAATCAACCCCCTTTGGGTAAATTAAACGACACTTCTTTAGATTTACCTTCGGTAAATTAACCTCAACCCACAACTTAAATATTTCTTTACCCCCCCCCCGTTTCCCTAATGTGCAGCGAGGGGTCGTGTGGCTACGAGAGACTAATTACTTGTTTTCTTTGAGGTTTAACCTGTTATCTACGAGGTTTAATTAGTTGCCCTTATAGGGCAACTAATTAAACCTCGGGGGGCTATGAGGTTAATTGTTAACCCCTCTGGGGTTAACAATTTAAACGACTAATTAGAACATAAATGCCCATATAAGATTTATGGAATAAAGAAAAGTAGATTATATTATAAAGAAAATGATAACATTTATAGAGTAAAAATATAAGTCTTTTAAGTTACCCTCGCTTCTTAGTCGTTCTTTTAGAACGACGCTTCTTCTATTTCCCCTGCGGGGTCTAAATTAGGCTTCGGCAAATTAACCCCTGGGGCAGGTAACTAACTTTTTGCCCTCCCCCCCGTTCCTCTAATGCGCAGCGAGGGGTCGAGGGGCAAAGAGCAACACTTCTTCAACCTTATAGAGAAGGTTAACAAGTTATAGTTGTCATATAAGGCAAATTAAAAGACTAAAAAGGGGGGCTTGAAGAAGCGTCTCTCTCGCTTCGCAGAAGAATTAGTTGCTCTTTGCCCTTTGGGCTATGAGGTTAATTGTTAACCCCTCTGGGGTTAACAATTTAAGCAACTTAAAGCGCCCCCCGAGGTTGAAGAAGCGTCTCTCGTAGCCCCCCGAGGTTTAAGTCCCTCGTAGCCCCCCGGGGTTACTTGTTATCGAAGATAACAAGTTAAAGGGGGGCAAAGAGGGACTAATTACTTGTTATCTTCGAGGTTACTTGGTCTCTATGAGACCAAGTTAATAACAAGTTAAAGGGGGGCTACGAGGGACGCTTTAAGTGGCTCGAGGTTTACCCTCCTCCTCTGGAGGAGGGTATAAAGAAGCGCCCAAAGGGCAAAGAGCCACTAATTCTTCAACCTCGAAGATAACAAGTTAAAGGGGGGCAAAGAGAGACTAATTGCTACGCTAAAAAATTTAAAGAAGGAAAAAAAAATGATTAGTATTCTTTCGTTAGTAACATCGGTAAAAGATTATGTTGAAATAGTTCATAAATTAATAGAATCTGATAGTAGTTATAAACTAACTACTTATGATGATTTAGGGCCTATTATTACTTATATTATAATAACATTAAAAGATTTTATGTTTAATGTTATTAGTTTAAATTGGCTAAAAAGTCTTTGGGATTTACCTATTATAATTCCAGATATTAGTTCTGCTATGATTTCAGAAATTTCAGTGTTAGATGGTTATTTCCATAACGCTTTTAATTTTTTAGATACTCCTTTATCATATGGTGAAACTAATATAGCAGTTTCTAGTTTAGAAAAATTAACAATCGGTTTAATTAATAGTTTGTTTTTATTTATACCAACTGGAACAGCACATTTAATAACATTGCGTAGGTTTGTAATGCAAGGTTTAGAAGCTGGTTATTTATCAGGTTTAGGAAGTATTTGTGGTAATATCCTATGGATAACTAGTGTAATATTTGGTTGGCGTTTTTTTGTAATTCCTTGGTTATCTTTAGATATTTTCAGATATCTTTTAGGCTTCATTATTTTAGTTAAATATATGTGGGATAGCTATAATGAAAGAAAAACAGTTATAACAGCTCCAGCAAAACAAAAAATTTTTTTATTAAATTTTTTATTAGCTTTAACGGAACAAACAAGTATTTATCCTTTTATAACTAATTTATCTATTGGCCCTGAAAGTTCAATTTTAGAAGGCTTTCCAGCTCAAAATTTTTCAGATTTTGTATTGATTCATGGCTGTTATATTTTAGGTTTAACTTTAGGTTGTTTAAGTTTGCTTCAGTTAACATGTTGGTTCTGGGAAAATCCAGCTTTTAAAATTTATATGTGGATTATATCATCATTTAAAGTTAGTACAAGTTTTTATTATAAAGTTTTAAATTTTACTTTTTTATACTTAACAATGATTTGTGCTATTTCAAGTATTCCATATTATGGATTAGATTATGCGGTTACAAACCCATTAGGTTTTGTTCAAGATGATAGGATTTTAGATCAAAAATTAATAAATCCTTCAGGGTTATCTTTTTTAAATAGTAAGGCTTCTGATAGGAATACACGTAGAAATAGAGGTAGACATGGTCGACGTGAGCGTTGGAAACGTCGAATTAGAAAATATCGAACGTTTGATGCATCATTATATGATCAAGGAGTTTATGATTTATTTACAATAGAAGATTTAAATTATGGTTTTGATCGCTTTTGGTTAAGAAGAAAAATGCGTAATCATACAGTTCGATTTAGATTTTTCCCTGGGCCATGGATGCGATCATTTAAAAAACAATTAGCTAAACCTAGATTAGAATCCTATGCTGGACCTAGACAAGAATTTTTTAGGATTTTATTTGAACAAGTTTACCATCCTAGTTTTCATGAATACTCAACGACAAATAAACAGTTAAATATTAATAGTCCTCCTACAGGGGGTAAAGGGGTAACAACAAGTAATAAGTCTGATTTATCAAATAATTTATCAAATTTAGCTTTAAATGATAAACCTCTTTTTTTATTACCTAAAAAAGAATTTTCTATTTATTCTAGCGCTTTAGGAACTGCCACTAATTCTAGTATTAAACAAAATTTAAAATTAGAAAATTCTACGTTGCGCAAATTTGTTAGAAAAATTAACAATCGAATCAAAAATTCAGAAATACGAGATAATTTAAAAAATTATCATCTTCCAAATTCTCTAATTGATACATCAAATAACTCATTAATAAATAATCCGATTACCCCTTCGGGGGTAAAAGCAGCTAGCTCGGGGCTGTATTCTAAACGATGGAAACAATTTTTTTCAAAAATATACCATAAAAATGAGTTAACTAAAAACAATAGTTCATTAAAAGGTTTATTAAGTAATTTTTATCAAAATTCGTTAACAGATAGTTTATCTAAAAAAACTTTAAATATTAAAGAAGAAGTAGATTTTAATCAAAAATCAAGCATAAAAAAACAAAATAGTAAAATAAATTTATCTAAAAAAGATAAACAAATACTAAAATATAGATCACTTTTTCTAAATAAAAATTTAAAAAATGAGACAGCAAAATTAAATATGTCTATAGACAATCAAAATTATCAAAATAATAATATTACTTTTTTACATCCATTAAAATTTTATTTAAAAAAACAAGAAGCGTTTGAGCGTAAACTTCGCTATTATACGCCCACTATTTTTAGAAAATTTGCAATTGAAAATAATGCACCCTATTTTAGAATTATGATGAAACGTTATTTTTATTATTATAAACCAACATTAAGATGGGAGCGTACGATGAAAGTAGCAAGTTTACGAAAAGCAAGAAGAAAAACTTCAGCACCTGCTAGAAAAATTCAATTTACAGAAAATAGCTTAAATGAGTCAGCTGTTGATGCTGTTTTTCCTTTAGGAAAAGATCAACAGCAAAATTCAAATTTAATGAGTAGAATTGTTAAACCTACTCATAATTATACAATTGTAGGAAAACGTGCCAATCGCTATCGTTATCAAATTTATAAAGATGTTTTACAACATTGGTATTATAGTCCATTTAATAGATTTTTATTAAAATTAGATATTGATTTATTTATCAAACGTCAACCGAATTCGCATTTCTTAACGAAGAATGAAGAAAAATTATTACATTTTAGACGATTCTTATTATCAGAACATTATAATACACTTCGTTGGTATACATATATGCAACATTATCGTTCTATGAAAACAAAAATAGGCGGTACTAAAAGTTTTGCTAGTGGTGTATATAACCAACAATTTGCAGGAACGTTTAAAAAAATACGTCATTTATTTGCTATAACACCTAGTCAAAGTAGTCAAACAGTTTTAAAATTTGATCAACCATTATATAATGAATATTATAATAATTCTTCTACTCCGGTTGGGTTTGGAAATGGGGTCAAAAAAAATTTAATTATTCATGAAGAATTATTAACCGATCAATTAGTCCCTCATAGCGAGCCGGCCCAAGGACCCCGAGGTTACTTGTTATCTTCGATAACAAGTGAAAGGGGAACGGAGGTTAATTTATTGCAAAGCAATAAATTTATAACGGGCAAAGAGGGACTTAAAACAGATACGTCTACAAAGACAATAGAGCTTGTTGCCCTTGTTGGAGGTCCTTTAACGGGCTCTGAGCAGTCAACCCTACAAGGTAAAATTGAAAATAATAACAAAATTATGCAAGTTGATTTAGGTAAAGATTTAGTAAATCAATCTACTCAAGTTATTCGTGATTATTTAATTTCAACAAACCCAATTAAAAGAGAATATATTAAAAACCTAATTGAGCAAAAAAATTATATTGAATTAACACAATTTTTGTATAAAGGTGAAAAAACTAGAGGTGATAAACCAGTTACAAATGATAAAACTTTTTTATCTCAAGAAAAAGAATATTTATTAACTAGTAGTGAAAAAGAAGAATTAAAAAATTTAGAAAAATTAAAATTAGAAACTTTTTTACGCCCTTTACAACAAGATTTATGGGTTAATTTATTAAAAAAATGGAAAAGAAAAATAAATGATCAAGAATTTTTAAAAAATTATTTACAACGAAGAGTTGAAAAATCTGAAAAACGAAAAGCTAAAAAAGAAAAAAATTTAAAAGCCAAATTACAACGCTTAGAAAGTTTATTCAATATTTCACAAATTGAATCAAATCAAGAAACAAGAAAAAACACTTCCCTATCAACTTATAATTCTTTAATCAATCCTTCCTCATCCTCAGTATTGTCTACTGGTATTCAAAAAGCACTGATCGAAGGTGCTTCAACTATTGATAATAACAAATTCAAAAGTAAAACAAAATCAAAAAATTTATTGCTACGCCAAGCAGCACTTCTAAAAAAAGAAAAACAACTTAAATATTCTTTAAATAACCTTTCTAAAATAATTAAGCAAACACCACAAAAAATAAGTGGTACAAATAATTTAGCAGGGGAAGGTACCCCTATAGATTTCCAAGGTGGACCGGTTTTATCTTTACCAAAAGGTAACGCTGAAGAAAACCTAAAATCAACCCCAGGGCTATTACTTAAACCTTTAAAATTAAAACAAATATCGTCTAGAATTAAGACTATGTATACTAATCTAAAATCTTATTCTTCTAATTTTATAAAAATTAAATTAATTAATATTTTTAAACCTATTAAAAAAAGAAATTTTAAAAATTGGCAACAAAAAGAACGTAGCCTAAATAAACAAAAACGAGTACGAAAAGAATTTAAAACATTTATAAAAAAACCTTTTAAAGATATTACATTAAATTTAAACACTGAATTAGTCCCTCATAGCCCCCCTACGAGGGGCAAAGAGGAAATTAAAGCCGTACAAAAGCGTGATTATTCTAATTCGAATTTAATAGAAGACAAAGCTGTTAAACAAAGCGAAAAGATAAATACTTGGAGGTTACTTGGTCTCGGAGAGACCCAGTTAAAAAGTTTAAAAAATACATATATAAAATATTTTACGAAAAAATTTAAACGCAAAACATCACCTCAACGTCGTGCTAGAATCCGCAAAAATAGAGGTGTAACAAAAAAACGTACATTAAGTGATTCGTTAAAACGCGAATTTAAAAATTTACGTAAATATAATTTATCAATAGAAGCTGGTGCCCCTCTGGGACAAACAACATCGGGTTCAACCCAACAAAAAACTTATTTGAAAGACCGACTTAGTTTTTATTCATCTATATCTAAAGAATCAACTTCTGATGGGGTTTTTAAACAAGTACCTCTACAAAGAAGATCTAAACAAAAGAAACAACGTTTTTGGAAACAAAAACGATCTAAATTTTCTCAAAATTTACGCAAATATAGAAAACGTCGTCGTTCTGTTTTAGCAAAAGTACGTATATTAAATAAACAACTTAAACGAATTCAAGCTACAACAGAGCTTAAAAATTGGTGGTGGAAAAACTTTTTACCGAACCTTCGTGCAACTACTAATTCTTTATGGCAATATGAAAAAGATCAACATATTTTAAATAAATTATTAGAGCTTTCAATACCTGAAATTTTAGAGCGTAATAAATTAGCTTATTCATATAACTTACCTGCCTTTACTAACCCTCTTCAGGGGAATAAATTAGAAGGATTACCTGGAGTTCAGCTAGATTTACTTCAAGTTGGTAATTTTGATTATAAACCATTAGCTCTTCCGGAAACAATTAAATTACGCGAAAATTTATTAAAAGATAAAGAAGTTTTAGTAGATAAACAAAGAAATCAACAATATAACTACAATAGTCAAACTGCTTCAAAAATTGACAATATAAGTCTAAATAATGGAGAAAAAAGACTTGATAGTGACATTTTATCACGTGTAGTAACAAATTCTATTTTATCAGAAGATAACAAACAAAATTTAATGTTAAACGTTAATAACCCTGTAGCGATCACAAATCCTCTTCCATTTTATGCTGGCTGGGATGAATCTTTAAGAAAATTTGTAGTAACTAATCGATTATTATCTAGACGTGAAAGTGGTTATGAAATGAATATGCAACAAGAATATCAAAAAGAGTTCAAAGCATTATTAAATCAAGAATCTTCGGACAATATATTATCTTTTACAGCTGCACCATTAAAAGGAATGAATGCTGCTACTACATTATATTGGCAAATTCCGTTTACAACTTATGATCCGGACCAGTTTTTTGCTTTAGGCATGGATGGGTTTGCTCCTTTAGGTTGGCGTAGATTCCAATTTAGACATTCGATTTTAAAATCATGGCTGTATGAAAAAATAACACCTAATAGAAATAATGAAAAAGGAACTTTAAAAAATAATTTAAATCATCTTAATACTTATATAGTAAAAAATAAAACTAATATTCTACAAACAGTACAGCCTATACAAAATAATAAATTTGTTAAAATTTCTAATAAAACTATTAGAAATATCAATCGTCGCGTAAAAAAACGTTATCGTCGAGTAAAAAAACATCCTCGTTCTCCTGTTTGGTTCCCATCAGGGCCGTTATTAAATCAAGTATTACCTGTTCATTATATTTATATTTTCTATAAACGTTCAAGATTACCTCGTGATCGTTATATTAAACGCCGTCTTCGAAAATCAAAAGCAATTAACTCAAATAATAATATAATTAGTTCACAATTTACAGATTTTACATTAAGAAAAAGAATAAAAACAAAACGTAAATATCATATTAAACAATATTTAAATAAAAAAACACCTATAATTCCACGTCGTATGAAATTTGTAAGTGATGATTCCACTGCTATGCGTTGGAGACCATTATCTAGACAAAAATTAAATAGACCTATAGCTGAATTAATAAAAGAACAACGCGCGTTAAAATCTAAACAAAGAAAGAAAGAGCAACAAGACTCAAATAGTAAGCAACCTGCTAACATTAGAGTAAAACAATTAAGAAGACGCGTACAACGACAAATTATTCGTCCGTTTTGGAGATATAAACCCCGTGCAGGCGGTTTTGTATGGCCAGGTGATTATTTAAAATTAGAATTAGTAAAAGCACCAAAACTTAATGCAAAAAACACAGATTTAACTAATATAGAATTAAAAGATCCTAATAAACTTGGATCAACTGCAACTAAAGTGAAAAGAAAGAAAAAACGTACTATTCAAGAATGGCAAATTCAACCAAAAAAATATTTATTACAAAAACATAATTACAATGTAATTAAAAAGAAACTAGAAAAAGCTCATCGTTCAAATAAAATAAGAGAACGAATTAAAGAATTAAGTTTAACTCTTTAATTTTTTTAGATTAGATCTTTTCATTTTAAAATTATAATTTTAAAATGAAAAGATCTAATCTAAAAAAATTAAAGAGTTAAATATTCCCAGAAACCCCATTGCGGGAAATTTTATATTTTTTAGTTTTACAAGGTAAGACCTTACCCCTCCGGGGGATGGAAGAAACGTCGTTGAGGTTTACCCTCCTCCTCTGGAGGAGGGTATAAAGAAGCGTTGTTGTAAACCTCCAGAGGAGGAGGGTATAAAGAAGCGTCGTTGAAGAAGCGTTATTACCCCCAGAGGGGGTAAGAGGCCAACTAACCTCTCGCTGCGCAGAAGAATTAGTTGCTCTTTGCCTTTGGCTATGAGCAACTTAAAGCGCCCCCCCTAATGCGCAGCGAGGGGGGGCAAAGAACGACGCTTCTTCTACCCCCAGAGGGGGTAAGAGGCCAACTAACCTCTTTGCCCCCCGAGGTTTAATTAGTTTAAGTCGTTGAAGAAGCGTTGTTACCCCCAGAGGGGGTAAGAGGCCAACTAACCTCGAAGAATTAGTTGCTCTTTTAGAGCAACTTAAAGCGCCCAAAGGGCAAAGAACGACTAATTGCCCTTATAGGGCAACTTAAAGTATCTCTCGCTGCGCAGAGGTTGATTTACCTACGGTAAATCTAAAGAATTAGTTGCTCTTTGCCCCCCTCCGGGGGGCGCTTTAAGTGGCTCATAGCCAAAGGCAAAGAGCCACTAATTC
>Ga0316222_1003345_pt1 | contig 15859 bp, 5 predicted proteins | sample TBH18011metaG_FD_206008 | JGI IMG/M metagenome (GOLD analysis project Ga0316222, IMG submission 206008) | Freshwater microbial communities from Trout Bog Lake, Wisconsin, USA - TBH18011 | ecosystem: Environmental > Aquatic > Freshwater > Lake > Hypolimnion/Profundal zone | place: USA: Wisconsin...
ATCAGAACGGCAACATTCCGATTGGGTTGATCGAATCGCAGGTGGGCGGCACGACCATTGACCTCTGGCTGGATCCTGAAGGCTTGACTGATATTCCCGTGCTGGCACCGCTCTATAGCCAGTCCGGCTTGTCAACCGGTCCATTTAGCCTCTTCAACGGCATGATTTATCCGTTAGCTCCCTATCCGGTAAAAGGCGTGATTTGGTATCAGGGTGAGAACGCCGAGCAGTCCACGCAGTCGGCTGACAGTTACTATCTCAAGCAGAAAGGATTGATTGATGGCTGGAAGCAGTTGCTGGGCTTGGACGATTGCGCCTTTTATCTGGTGCAGATTGCCAATTCAGGAACCGCGCCGACAAGTCCTGCGCCGGTGCTGCAGTCCGGGGGATGGAATGCCGATACCCGGCTGCAGCAGGGCTTTGCGCTTAACCTTCCCCATGCGGGAGTGGCGTCGGCCATTGACATCGGCAATTCGGTATCGTGGGTCACCAACGCTTGGCTGGGCTGGCATCCGACGAACAAGTGGGACGTTGGGTTTCGGCTGGGACTCTGGGCGATGAAGAATGAGTATGGCCAGACGAACCTGGTGACCAGCGGCCCGGTCTTGAGGGATGTCACCGTTGCCGGCAGCACGGCCACCTGCACGTTTGATTATGCCGGCAGCGGCCTCATGGTGGGTTACAAGCCGGTCTATGGGACGGCTTACCCGACCAACTCGCCGCTGTCGCTTTTTTCCATTGCCGGGGCGGACGGAACCTGGTATTGGGCTAACGCCACAATCACCGGCAGCAACACGTTGCAATTGACCTCGACGAATGTCACCACGCCCCTGATGGTTGCCTATGCCTGCTGGCAGAATCCAGCCGGAGTCAACCTTTATAATTCGAATGGACTGCCAGCCCTGCCGTTCTACGTGGCCAACATCAACACCAAATACACGGTCACGGCTTCAACCGGTGCCGGCGGCGGCATCAGTCCGGCGAGTGCTGTGAGCTACCTACAGCGCATGACGGCGCTCTACACCATCACGCCTAATCCGGGCTACTATGTGCAGAACATTCAAGTGGATGGCACAAACGTGGGGCCGGTGTCGTTCCATGATTCGGTGGCATATTATACGTTTGATCCGCTCTACGCCAACCACACCATAACTGCCACCTTTACCAATGCGCTGCCGACCAACACCATAACCGCCACGGCGAGCGGCGGCGGGACGCTCACGCCCGCTGGCGTTATTCGCTTGGCACAAGGCGCTTCACAATTGTTTGACATCGCGGCCAACCCCGGTTTTCAGGCGGCGGTGACTGTGGACGGAGAGCCCATGGGGCCGCGCAACAATTTTAATTTTGCCGGTCTTGCCGTTAATCACACCCTCGCGGTTGCTTTCACCACCACTATTAATGCGTCTGCCGGCTACGGCGGTGCCATCAGTCCGCCAGGCGTCACGAACATTACCGATGGTAGCAGCGCGACCTATGTCATCTCTCCAGCGACTGGCTACGCCATTTTGAAAGTGACGGTGGATGGCATCAATGTTGGCGTGGCGACCAGCTACACTTTTACCAACGTCACAACGGCCCACACCATTACGGCGTCGTTCACCGGCGGCACACCCGGCGGAAGCGTTCCACAGACCAACAACCTGCTCTTTTCCTGCCTGGTGGATTCGTTGCAGACCAACAGCAGCGGCACGATCACCAGTTGGCCGGCCAGTATTCCCGTCTATCCAGCACTGTCGCCGATGGGCAGTCCCTCGCCCACCTTGGCGGTGCTGGACAACCGGCCGTTTGCCCAAAATCATTATGTATCTTCTCCGGCTGGTTTCAACGCGGGGGCCTATTCGTCGCCGATTCCGTGTTCTGGTGCCAGCATAGTGGTGGTGGCCAAGCCCGTCCGCAACGGCATCAACTCCGGTTTTGATTGTGTCGTGGATGCGTTTTACAACCAACTGTCCATTGGCGTCCTCAACGACAGCGGGCAAGTCGTTGTGCTTCTCAATGGCAGCATGGGCACCAGCACGACCACTATTCCGGATGGCCAGACTACGATCTTGAGCCTGGTGGTGCAGCCCAATGGGCAATATGGCGTCTGGGCCAATGGCGCGCTCCTCTACACCAATAGCACGGTCAGTCCGCTGACGTCGCTGGTTAACGGAGTTGCCGGTTCCTTTGCCAACAATATCAGCATTGGCAACGACTATCCGGATGGCTGGTCCACCTATAACGGTTATATCGGCGACATTTTCTTTTACACGAATGCGTTATCGAACACCAATCGTGCCTTGCTGGAACAATATCTGGCCACCCGGCTGTTGAGCGGCAATGCCAACAATTACACGATCACGGCGACGGCGGGGACGGGGGGAACCATCACGCCGGCGGGCGGGGTGCTGGTTGCTTCCGGTTCCAACCAGAATTTTACGATCACGGCCAGCACGGGGTATAGCATCAGCAGCGTGGTTGTGGACGGCGTTTCGCAGGGGGCCATCTCCAGCTACACATTCAATAACGTCACCACCAACCACACCATCTCGGCGTTATTTGCCTACAATGGCCACACGATCACGGCCACGGCGGGGACCGGCGGGATCATCACCCCTAGCGGCGCGGTGCCGGTGGCTGCCGGCGCAGATCAGAGTTTTACGATCAGCGCCAACGCCGGCGGGGCCGTGACCAACGTGGTGGTGGACGGCGTTTCGCAGGGAGCCGTCACAAGCTACACATTCACCAACGTGACGGCGAACCATACCATCGCGGCAGCGTTCTCCTACACGAACTACACCATTACCGCGACGGCGGGGACAGGCGGCCTGATCAACCCGGCGGGTGGCGTCCAGGTCGGTTATGGGTCGAACCAGCTTTTCACGGTCACGGCCAGCCCGGGATATGCCATATCCAATGTGGTGGCGGACGGCGTTTCCCAAGGTGCCATCAGCAGCTACACGTTCACGAACGTGATCGCCGATCACACGATTGCGGCAATGTTCAATCTGGTGCCGATGGTGGGTGGGATCATCAGCGTCAACTTTGGGGGAGGGACCGCAAACGTCACCAAAACTGTGGGGGCCGTTGCTGCTGCAAATTGGAACAACTTGCTTGGGGTTGCAAACCCGACCAGTTCCGCGCTGGTGGAAAGCAACGGGGCTTTGACCACCATGTCGCTCTCAACTTCTGGATTTAATGGCGCGTCGACATTCGGTAATGGGAATGGTGCCGGCGGGTTGAGCGATATGTATAACGGCTACCTGGAGCTCGATTACAACAACAGTGGTTCTGCCACCATTAGTCTGTCAAGTATTCCCTTCACGAGCTACGATATTTACATCTATTACGAAGGATATACGGCCAACGTTGGATACGGTTCCAGCAGTTTCTCACCTCTCAGCGACGCGGTTTCGAAGTGGACGGTGTCTGAGAGGAGTCAGACGCTTTATGGACAGGGGGGAGATAATGGCGGCGGCGCAAACCTGGCCGATGCATGGGGTTATAACCTGACCGGCAGCTTGCATCAATTCCAGTCAGCCACGGCTCCAGCACAACAACCCAGCGCACCCAATGGGGCGGGTGGCGACTATTTGAAATTCACCGGGCTGACTGCGGCTACCCAGACGATTACGCTCACCGGCATTTCAGGAAATGGTTTTGAGAGCATCGGCATCGCCGGCCTTCAGATTGTGCAGTCAATCGTTGTGGTGCCCACCTACACGATCACTCCTTCCGCCGGGACTGGCGGGACGATTTCGCCGGGCACGCCGCAAGCGGTGACCAATGGGAATAATGCCGCCTTCACGATTATGGCCAACACGGGTTATAGCATCAGCAATGTGGTGGTGGACGGCGTTTCCCAAGGGGCGATTGGCAACTACACGTTTACCAACGTGATGGCCACACATACCATAAGTGCGACCTTTGCGGTGGCCCCGCCACTGCTGTCGGCTGCCAACCTTACGCTGCCCGGCGGCATTCCGACGTTCACCATGGCCAACAGCTTGTCGGGCCATCAGTATACCCTGGTCTATAAGAACAGTCTTACGGATCCAAACTGGATCCCGCTGACGGGTTTGGGATCCACCGCCGGAACGGGCGACAACATCAACCTGAGCGACACCAACTCCATCTACTCTTCAGCTCAGCGCTTCTATCGAATACAGATGCAGTGATTATGTTTAATGGCGCTACCATGAAAGAACAGCCTGATGATGACATATTTAAGAGCCAGCTTGTTTTGTAAATGTATCTTACTGCTTGTCGGTTTAACCTTTGGAAAAATAAATATAATCTGGGGGGCTCCCACAAATTCAGAGTTCCTCGTTAAAGTCAGCAGCGGTGTCATCACCAGTCTTCAATGCACGAACGATAGTTTTTTAACGGAATACATGGCGGGACGGCTGGGCGACGTCAACATCAAGTATTTTCCGACTCCAAACTCATTGTTGGCGGCTCAGACCGCTGCGTTGGCTGCCGCAGGTGCGGGAACATATGGCTGGAGTCAAGATGGCACGAAATATATGGCCAATTATCAACTCACCAATGGTCAATCTGCCGTTCTCGCTTTGGAGTCCGATTTTGATTTCTCGGATCCAACTGCCGTTAAATGGACCTTGAGCCTAACCAACCTGACCAGCAATCCAGTCGAGATTGGCGATCTGGCTTTACCTCTGCCAATGAATGGCAATTATTCAGGAGTCAGTTCCAGCACGATGAAGCATAGTTACATCGAAGGCAACGGATCGTATATTTTCTGGATGCGGCCCAACAGCGTGGGGCCGTATCTTCTGATGACGCCGCTCGACAGCACCAAGTTCGAATTCTGGGACGGGAATGGTTCTGCTGGCACCTACGAAGTCTATATCCACTCGGCAGTGGCAGGCACCAATGCCGTAGCCCAGTATCCGAGCGTGACCTCCCAGGGTGCCCGCTGGCGTCAGCCCAACACGAGTTTGACCCTTGGAGCCGGCGCTTACCAGTCCTACGGCTGCAAGTTTCAATGGGTGAATAATTACGACGGGATCCGTCAAGCCTTGGTGGATGATGGCAAGATTGATGTGCATGTGGTTCCGGGCATGACCGTGCCCACAAACCTGTTTGCTGAAGTTGCCTTGAGAACCACCCAAACGGTTGCCTCGGTGAGCGCTGAATTTCCGTCAGTCACGCAAATCTTATTTTTGGGCACCACCAACGTGGGTACGACGGGACCCTACCGATTATATCAGATCCAGTTTTCCCAGCTGGGCGAGAACGAACTGACCATCCAGTATGGCAACAGTCAGACTACTTATTTGGAATTCTTCGTCACCGAGCCTATCGAAACCTTGATCAAGAAGCGGGCAAACTACCTCATCCAGCATCAGATAACCAACAGTGCTTTGTGGTATAATGGCCTGTATTGCGATTTTAATATGAACGACGGACAGTTGATCACGCCCGACAATCATGACACGCTCAGCAACAGCTTCCAAGTGTATGAGATTGCCTGTGATGACGCCGGGGAATCAAGGCCAGCCTACATAGGAACCAAAGAAGCGGTGTTCCCAGTGCAGAGCGAGGTGACATCGCTCGACAATTACATCAAGTATTTCGTCTGGAACAGTCCGGCATCCACCGGCGGACTGCAACGCACGACCAATGAAACATCTGCCTATGGAATATACGGGGTGCCAGATTGGAATTATCTGCGCGGCAACAATATTGTGGGTCTGGGACGTGGCTATGACTACCCACACATCTTTGTGATGTATTACGGCATGTATCAGGTGGCCAAATGTCATCCGGAGATCAACACCTACCTGTCGGCCACGCAGTATCTGGCTCGCGCTTACGGCACCGCGATGGCGCTGTGGGCCAACGGCGGCGGGCAAGCGACTGAGATTGGTTTGATGAACGAACTGGTGATCCCGGACATCATTAACGCATTGCAAGCCGAAGGCATGACCAATCAGGCGGCGAACTTGACCACCAACTGGGAAACGAAGGTCAGGTATTACCTTGACGGCAACGCAAATCTGTTTGCCTCGGAATACAGCTTTGATGCGACTGGCTTTGAGTCCCAGCAGGCCTATGCCAAATACGCTATGTTGCACGCAGGCTCCGATCCAATGATGGGTTCGACGAATCTTCCCGCGTTTCTCCAAGAAGTGACGAATTTCATGAACATTCAGATCACCGCCAACATTTTTGACCGTGGATGGCTGGAGACAGCCTATTATTATTACGGCAGCGACTATCGCGGCTCGATGGGCGATGATTTTGTGCTGACGTATATGGCGCAAATGGGCGGGAGCGCCTTGTTGGATTATGCTTTGAACGATGCCCCCAGCATGACCACCAATCCCGCCGATTATTTGCGTCTGGGTTATGCTTCGATTCTCAGTGCCTGGGCGACCATGAACAGCGGCCCAACGCCCAATTATGGTTTTTGGTATCCCGGCGCGGCCAACGATGGCGGCTGCGGCGGTGGTTTCCAACCTGAACCATACAGCACAACCTGGCTGAACAATCAGCTCTCGCACCGTGGGCCGTGGTATTATTCGGCGGAGGAGAACCTCGGCTTTTGCGGCGCGATCCGGGCGGCGGCAACGGTATTGGCTGATGACCCAATCTTTGGCCGGTTCTGTTATGGCGGCACATGGCAGCAGACCACGACCAACATTCAAGTTATTCCGTTGGATGGCGTGCGGCGACGTTTCCACGCCATGCTCAACAATGGCAACTGTCACCTGATCATTGATACGGATCGGTTTGCCGACTCGCAGTCAATCGTCTTACAGCCGGACTTGTCATCCATCACCTTCACCCTGGAGACAGGCAATATCAATTACCACACGGCGGCGTTGCATTTGACGGTGTCGATGGGAGGTGCCTACACAGTGAACGGCCCGTCAGGAACGGTGGCGACATTGCACCTGCAGCCCGGGGCGGAGACAATCGTTGAATTGCCGATACCCGCCGGCACTGGCATCATTCCGTTCACTATTTCCACGGCTCCCAGCACGATTACGGCGAATGCGAACACGGGAGGGAACATTATCCCGAACGGCGCGGTGTTGGTTCCTTTCGGGAGCAACCAAAGCTTCACCATCACAACCAACAACAACTATATGATTGCGAATGTGCTTGTAGACGGCATTACTCAGGAAGCAATCAACAGCTATGCGTTCACCAACGTGACCAGCAGCCACACGATCTTAGCGACGTTTTTGCCGGTTGGTAGCGCCTATACCCTTATGGCTTCCGCCGGGGTGGGAGGCATAATCAGTCCGGCCGGTAACGTGGTGGTGGTCTCCGGCTCGAACCAGAATTTCACGGTTACGCCAAGCTATGGCTATGCCGTTTCAAATGTAATCGTGGACGGAGTCTCGCTGGGGCCGGTCAGCAGTTTTGCATTTAACGATGTGACGACGAACCATGTTATTTCAGCCGCATTTAGTAACATTGTCCTGAATATTACGGCTTCCGCCGGAGCGGGTGGGGTAATCAGTCCTTCCGGCAGCGTGCCGGTCGGTTACGGTTCTAATCAGAGTTTCACCATCACACCCAATAACAATTACGCCATCTCAAACGTGGTGGTGGACGGGATTTCATTTGGCGCCATCAGCAGCTACCTGTTCACGAACGTAATCACCAGCCATTCCATCTGGGCGTCTTTTGGCCAGATTCGTATGGTTTCCGGCAAGGTAACAGATACATCGGGAGCCCCCATCTGCGGAGCCACGGTGTATTTTTCATTGACGCCGAATGCCGCAGCGAATTCACTTTACACTGCGACGGCAGCCGCTTCCGGCCTTTACACGCAGTTGGTGGGCAACGCGACGCTTTACATCAGTGCCGGGGCGAGTAACTGGACCACGAGCGCGGATCAGAAGGTGGCGGCGGTGACTAATGATGTTGCCAATGTTGATTTTGCCTTGAGTTCACTTCCTTTGACTGGAAATGTGCCCAAGACTAACCAGTTACTTTTTTCAATGGTAGCCGACAGCCTGCCGAGTAGCGGCTTGCTAATGTCTTGGCCAACCTATATTCCGGCAGGACTTCCCTTCTTGCCAATTTCGGGTTTTCCATTAATTCAAAACATCGACGGAAAAAACTGGGAGCAGAATGTTTATGCGAGCGGCATAGGATTCCGGCTGGAAAATCCCTCTATTCCAAACAATGGTCAATATACCAATCCTATTCCACTTGGAAGCGGTGCGACCATCGTCTTAGCCACTATCCCTCAAACTAATGCAATTGCGGTTCCCTGGGATTCAATTGTGGATATTTTCTTCAATCAACTTTCCCTCGGCATCAGAAATGACACCGGTCAGATTTGTGTTGGCGTCAATGATAATACTGGTGCTAATAATTCAACTCCTAATAACTTTTACAATGGCCCGACTGTTCCAAGTGGTCAAATCATCATCCTCAGCATAGTAGTTTCAACCAGCGGTAAGTTCATGGTCTATACCAATGGCATCGCGGTCTGGACCAATACAGCCAGCCTGCCGAATACTCATGCCTATACGCAACTGACTCCGGGAGCCCGCACGTCTGGCAATGTGAACAGCTTTTCGTCTTATATTAACATTGGGCGCGAAGATCCGGATAGCTGGTCTGTTTATAACGGTTATATCGGTGATATATTCGTTTATACCAACGCGCTCTCCAATTCTGATCGCCAGCAACTGGAGAATTATTTCCTCGCCTATTATGGCACAAACAAAACGATCACCGCCACAGCGGGAACCGGAGGTGTCCTCATCCCAGATGGCACGGTGTCGGTTGTTTCCGGTCACAGCCAAAGCTTTGTGATCACAAACAACGCTGGCTATGCGATTACTAATGTGATGGTTGATGGTGTCTCGCAGGGGGCGATCAGCAGTTATATATTCTCGAATGTCACCGCAAGTCACACCATCAGCGTGGCACTTGCAGCGCTGCCGCCGCCCATGCTGTTGGCCGATAATTTCAGGCTGTCTAGCGGCATTCCGACTTTCACCGTTCCCAACACTTTGTCAGGGCATCAATATACTCTGGTCTATAAAAGTAGCCTGACGGATCCAGTTTGGATCCCCTTAACCGGTTTGGGAGCCACCGCTGGGACTGGTGGCAACATTTATTTAAGCGATACCAACGCCATCGGATCGCAAACGCAGCGTTTTTATCGGATACAGATGCAGTGACCTCTGCATATAGCAACTTGAACTATTCAAACGGTATTGAAGCAAGCAATAACAACCAAACGACAATGAAAATCGCCGATTCAATTCGTCAGACCTACCGATTGTTTGCCCTCGGTCTCGCCGTGTTCGGCGCGTCGTCGATGTCCATTGTCGTTAGTCCGTTATTTGAAAAAATGGTGCAGCGGAATCGGATTTTGATTAATTCTGGCTGGCGTTTTCATTTGAGCGACCCAGGGGATATCATCAGTGACGGTTCCACGCTCACCCCCGGCTCGCTGCCCGCCGCCGCTCGGCAAGAACTTGAAGTTGCCTTCGCACCGAAGACGGCGCATTGGTTGAAGTTCATTGTCGCCGGCATGAAAGTTAGCGCCCAAAACATCGATCTTGCGGAGATCTAAGTATTCCAGACTAGCTTCTGATCCTGATGAAACGATCCAGCCTCATTACTTTAGTATTTTTTCTGCTGTGCTTTTCGGAGGACGTTTGTTCGGTGGCCGCCGCCGATTTTAAATTCCCCACTTGGGCGCCAACATCCCCAATGGGTTGGAACAGTTACGACTGTTATAGCTATAAGGTGAACGAACAACAGGTGCGTGAGAACGCTAATTATATGGCGGAACATCTCAAGCAGTTTGGCTGGAAATATGTCGTAGTGGATTATGTCTGGTCTGCGCCAGATTTGTCAAATGCTTCTTTTGCCCCAGAGCAGTCGCCTGACTTCAAGCCGCACTTGAACATGGATGCCTACGGCCGGCTGCTGCCCGACGAGGCGCGGTTTCCATCGGCCGCCCACGGGCAAGGATTCAAGCCGCTGGCGGACTATGTGCATTCGCTGGGCCTGAAAGTTGGCATCCATGTGATGCGTGGAATTCCCCGGCAGGCCATCGCGGAGAAGTGTCCGGTGGCCAAATCCGACGCAACGGCGGATCAGGTGGCTGACTTGGGTAATCCGTGCGGATGGTTGAACCACATGGTCGGTTTGAAGATGAACCTGCCCGGGGCGCAAGCCTATCTCAATTCCCTGCTGGATCTCTATGCCTCCTGGGGAGTGGACTTCATCAAGGTGGACGATCTCAGCCAGCCTTACGATCAGGCAGAGGTGGAAGGCTATCGCCGGGCCATTGACCAGTGCGGTCGCGCAATTGTATTGAGCCTGTCACCGGGGCCGACGCCGGTGAGCGTCGCGGAACATGTTTCCCACCATGCCAACATGTGGCGGTTGCTGGGGGATTTGTGGGATCAGTGGCCGCAGGTGCGCAATGCCTTCGACATCCTGCACCAGTGGGAACCAGAAATTGGCAACGGTCACTGGCCTGATCTCGACATGCTTCCATTGGGGCGTCTGCGAATTGAAGGACCGCCCACCGGTCCGGCGCGAACCAATCTGCTCACCCGCGCTGAACAACGAACGCTGATGACGTTGTGGTGTATCGGACGCTGTCCGCTGATGTTCGGTGGTAACCTGCCGGACACCGACGCATTCACCCGCGGGCTGATCACCAATCCCGAGGTGCTGTCCGTTGACCAGCACAGTTCGCACAACCACCAATTATTTTTGAAAGACGGTCAGGCCGCATGGGTGGCCGATGTCCCCGGCTCCGCCTCCAAGTATCTCGCCCTCTTTTCCATCGGCTCGGATGAATTGACCACGAACGGCGCGGCGTGGAGCAGCCCGGTTGTGTCCCGCGCCACGCCCGGCCACGCGGTGTCCGTGGACGTGGACATCACTGGTGCGCAACAACTGTATCTGGCGGTGGGTGATGGTGGTGACGGTTTGGTCTGCGATCACGCGGATTGGGCGGAACCCCGACTGGTCGGCCCCCGGGGAATTCTCAAACTGACCCAACTCAAATGGCAGTCGGCCACCTGCGGGTGGGGCAGTGTGGCGGTCGGACGTTCGGCGGCGGGATCATCGCTCTCGATTGACGGCCAGCCGGTCGCCGTCGGCATCGGAACGCACGCGCCGTCGCTCATTATTTATGATCTGCCGGCGGGTTACACCCGATTTCAGGCGCGGGCGGGGTTGGATGACAGCGGCACGGAGCAGACTCTGGGCGGGGCAACGGTCAACTTCATGGTTTTTACCCGTCGTCCAACTTCCTTGGATAGTAAGTCGGCGCGAGTGGCGCTGGCCGACCTGGGTTTTAGCAGTCCGTGCGAAGTGCGCGATTTATGGCAGCACCAAAATTTAGGCGTGGTCGGGGATCTGTTTGAATCAAGGCTGCCGGAACATGGCGCGGGTCTTTATCTGGTGAGTCCGCAGCCGGTAAAACTTCAAGATAATCATGATCTCGCACGCCACGACTCTGAAAAAAAACAATGAATTATTAAGGATAAATCCTGATTTATGAAAAAAACTCTCACCCGCGCCTTGGTTTTGTTGTCCGGCGTGCTGCTGGTTGTCGGCCACCCGTTGCCGTCCGCCGCCGACATTCTCGACAAGCAGGCTCTGCTCGACGCCCAGACTTTCTGGGATAACCGCGACTGGGATTGGTATAAGGCCAACATCCCTTTCTTTGAAAGCCCTGACCAGGATATCAACACCACCTATTATTATCGTTGGGAACTGGTGACGAAGCATCTCATCTACGGCTCGCCGGCCAGCGGTTATTCGTTTACCGAGTTCAGAAACCGTCCGTTCTGGTCGGGCGCTTATGGCGGCATCAGTTGTGGCGCGGGGCATCATCTCTACGAGGCTCGCTGGCTGCGAAATGCGGAATATGCCCAAGACTACCTCAACTACTGGTTGCGCATTCCGGGATCGCAACCGCGCAATTACAGCACCTGGCTGGCGGATTCCGCGTGGGCGGTTTATGAAGTGAAGCATGATCAAGCTTTCACCACCAACCTGCTGCCGAGTGTCGTCATGAACTTCAAAATCCTTGAGCAGACCCATTACGTGCCGAAAATGGGAATGTTCTGGCAGATCGGCCATGACGACGGCATGGAGTTCAACATCGCCAGCCGCCAGACGTCGGACATTCTGCGCGGCGCACCCAGCTACCGGCCTTCCTACAACAGCTACATGTGGGCTGATGAAAGAGCCATCGCCAATATTGCCGGTTTGGCCGGCGACCAGACGCTGGCCGGCGAATTTGACGCCAAGGCTGCGTCGTTGAAAGCCAAAGTTGAAGCTTCACTCTGGGATCCTAAACGCGATTTCTTTCTGATTCGTTTCAAAAACAATGAAGAAAACATCAAGGATTTCCCTGGCAAACCCATCAAAGCCGGATCTTTGATCTATGAAGACGGCCCGTTCGCCGGCAGTCCTGAAGGCCGCGAATTGATCGGCTATGTGCCCTGGCAATTCAACCTGCCTGATCCGGGTTATGAATCAGCGTGGAAATTTCTCATGGATACGAATTATTTCTTCGCCCCGTTCGGCCCTTGTTTTGTGGGACGACACGACCCGTTGTTTCTGGTCAACACTTCTTGCTGCTGGTGGAGCGGCCAATCTTGGCCCTATGCGACCACCCAGACCCTCAAGGCGCTGGCCAATTTGCTTCAGAATTATCATCAAAATGTCATTACGCGTGAAGATTACTACAAGCTGCTGCGCGTTTACTCGCTGACCCAGCGCAAGGATGGCAAGCCCTACATCGCGGAGGCGGCGAATCCTTTCACTGGTTCATGGGAAGGTTATGATTTTTATGACCGCAGCGAAGATTACTTTCACAGCGGTTACACCGACCTCATCATCACCGGGCTCGTCGGAGTGAAACCGCGGGCGGATAATGTGCTGGAAGTTCAACCGCTCGCGCCGGAAAGCTGGCCGTGGTTCGCCCTCGACGATATGTCCTACCACGGGCACAACGTCAGCGTCATTTGGGACAAGGACGGCAAACGCTACGGCCGCGGCAAGGGATTAAGCCTGTTCGTGGACGGGAAGAAAGTTGCCTCGTCACGCACGATGGGTCGGCTCACCGCGAAACTTTCCACCGCCCCAACACCTCCGGCCAAACCGCAGTTGGTTAATTACCTCGTCAGCAATGACGGCGATTATTATCCGCAAGTCACGGCGTCCTATACCGCCCACGGCACGGCGCTCTCCAAACTCAACGACGGCAGTTACTGGTATTCCATCAGTCCGCCCAATCGCTGGAGCACGGAAGGCTCACCCAATGCCACCGACTGGGTGGAGTCGGATTTTGGCGTCAAGCGCCCCATTGAAACGGTGAAACTCTATTTTCTGGATGACGACAGCAAAGTCACCGCGCCGGCAAGTTATGATTTGGAATATTGGGATGGCCGGAAATGGCTTGCGATCCCCGGCCAAACCCGCGTCCCCGGGAAACCCACCGGTCATCGTGCCAATGTCGTCAGTTTTCCGAAACTTGATGTCCAGAAGTTGCGGGCGGTGTTCACCCACGGTCCCAACGGCAAGACGGGTTTGACCGAAATGGAAGCCTGGGGATCGTTGACGGGACCGTATCAGGTCGCGCCGCCACCCGCCGGCAATCTGGCGCTGAACATGAAGGACGAAGGATTTCCGAAGGCGACCGCATCTTTTAACGACGTTTTTGGAGGCACGCCCAATCACGCCAACGACGGCAAGGTGATTTATGAAGCCACGCCCATGAATCGCTGGACTGCTTATGGCTCACCCAACGCAACTGACTGGCTGGAAATAAATTTTGGTGCGCCCAAGCAAATCAACCGGATTGATCTTTGCCTTTACGATGATCATGGCGGCGTGCAACCGCCAAAGTCCTACAGTATTCAGATTTGGAATGGTTCCGAATGGCAGGAGATTCCCGATCAGGTCAAGTCGCCGACCAAACCTCTGGGCAGTTCGGTAAATACTGTAACTTTCCCAAAACAGACCACCACGAAGTTTCGCGTGATGTTCATGAACGATGGTCAGGCCCGCAGCGGCTTGACCGAAATCATGGCATGGAACGAATGATCCCCAAAAAGCCGACTACAATGGATGCAGAATATCCTCAACACCCAGATGGCCGTTCTTCCTGCGGCATCGTCTGGTATGAAACCGCATTGCAGCCAGATTTATGAAAACAAACAGGCCATTTCTCCTCAAGATTGTTCTGGCGTTCGCGCTGGTTGCTCCGCTCACGGGATGGGCTGGTGGCGGCACCAACCAGCCTCGTGACTTTGTCTTCTGCATGACTTCTGATCCCCATATCGGGTTCTCGTCCACGAACTCCAAACTTCCATTCACCCAGAAACAGGTGGTGGCGCAGTCGCGCGCCACGATTGCGGAAATGATTTCCTTGATCGGCCAACCTTATCCCACGGTCGGATCGGCTGGCTTGCCTCCGGGTCGGATTGCCAAACCACTGGGCATGATCGTGGCCGGAGACCTCACCGACGAAGGGGCAAAAGCCAGGTATTGGCCGATGTTTGAGCAAGTGTTCCCGGCCGCCGGGTTGGATCAGGGCACCATCCCGCTTTATCTTGGGCTAGGCAATCACGATGGGACAACGCCGGGTCGCGCGGTTGTCGAAGGCGTCATTGCGCGTAACCGTCAGCGCGAGCAGGCCGGACAACTGGATGCTATCTCCACGAATGGGTTGCACTATGCCTGGACTTGGCAAGGGGTGCATTTCATCTGTGTCAATCTTTGTCCCGCCGACACCACCGACAGCGAAACACCTTTCAAGTATGGTCATACTGGACCGGGAAGCTGGAACGATCCGCGAGGTGCGCTCACTTTCCTGACCAACTATCTGCACGAACACGTTGGCACCAACGGTGACCCGGTCATCATCTGGTCACATTACGGCTATGACGAGGGATTCAGCATCGCTTGGAACTGGTGGTCCGCCAAGCAGCGGCGCGCTTTCTATGATGTCATCAAGGATTACAACGTCGTGGCGTTGCTGCATGGCCACACCCATGCTGCGGCGCGCTATCAATGGCCGGATCCGGTGAACGACTCCAAGGAAGTCCGGCGCTTGTTCGGCGATAAGCCACCGGCAAACCTGCGCACCTTTGATGTGTTCTCCGGCGGCTCTTTTGGCGCCGGGTCGGATCACGGGGGCACTTTCTACATGTTCCGCATTTACCACGACGAGCTCATCGCTGCGCACCATGACACGCATGGCTGGGGCAAAGACCCCCAATTGTTCCTCATAAAGTCCATGCTTTTCCAACCATTGACCCGCTAATTTTATGAACCGCCTCCCCAATATGAACTCTGAGAAAAAAGAAATGAACGGCTTCACTTTGATTGAACTATTGGTGGTGATCGCCATTATTGCAATCTTGGCCGCAATGCTATTGCCGGCATTGTCCAAGGCCAAGGAAAAGGCCAAAGCCATCAGTTGTATGAACAACTTGAAACAGATCGGCCTCGCCACCCAGGTCTATATAGATGACAACCAGGGTGGAATGATTCCATTATGGGTGGCACAGGAACCGTCGAACGGAAATCCTGGAGCGTTGATCATTCAGGATGCAAGTCATCTTTGGTGGCCAGACCAGCTTCGGCTTAATGGCTTCAAGTCGGAACCGAACCTTTTTGATTGTCCCGCACTTGTTCAACCGGCCACTGGTGCCGCCGGCGCTTCCAAAAACAACCAGTATCCGCTCGGTTTGGGGATTAACTTTCCAGAATATGGTCGAATCATCTCACCCGATCCCGGTCCCACCTACCCGGATCACATTGCAAAGGAAAATCAGGTAACAACTCCCTCGCAGTTTGTCGCTTTCGGCGATGCGGCGGAGATCTCCAATCCCGA
>Ga0316222_1003346_pt1 | contig 15858 bp, 11 predicted proteins | sample TBH18011metaG_FD_206008 | JGI IMG/M metagenome (GOLD analysis project Ga0316222, IMG submission 206008) | Freshwater microbial communities from Trout Bog Lake, Wisconsin, USA - TBH18011 | ecosystem: Environmental > Aquatic > Freshwater > Lake > Hypolimnion/Profundal zone | place: USA: Wisconsin...
TGGCGATCGGAATGCCCTTGGTGACATTGCGGCACAGTTCGACGAGTTCATCGTCGTCCATCGGCACGATCTGCTCGTTGAAGATTTTCTCGCCATAGGAGTTCTTCAGCGCGTCCAGCAGTTCCTGACGCATCTGGCCGCCACGGCGATATTCTTCGACCAACTCACCGATCTGCTTGCCGAGGTTACGGCAGGCCCAGCCCAGATGGGTTTCGAGAATCTGACCCACGTTCATGCGCGACGGCACACCCAACGGGTTCAGCACCAGATCGACCGGCGTGCCATCTTCCAGGAAGGGCATGTCCTCGATCGGGTTGATGCGCGAGACCACACCTTTGTTGCCGTGACGACCGGCCATCTTGTCGCCCGGTTGCAGCTTGCGCTTCACCGCCACGAACACCTTGACCATCTTCATCACGCCCGGCGGCAGTTCGTCACCGCGTTGGAGCTTTTCGACCTTCTGTTCGAAACGCGCCTGCAGCTTGCCAACGGCGGCGTCATATTCGCGCTTGAGCAGTTCGATCTCGGCCATCACCGCATCGTCCTGCACGCCAATGTGGCGCCAAGCACCGCGCGGGAATTCCGCCAGCACTTCCTCGGTGATCACAGTGCCGGTCTTCAAACCTTTGAAGCCGCCAGCCGCCACCTGGGTGAGCAGCTTTTCGCGCATACGGGCGAGGAACGAACGCTCCTGGATCGCCTTTTCGTCGTCACGATCCTTGGCCAGACGTTCGATTTCCGAACGCTCGATCGCCATTGCGCGCTCATCCTTGTCCACGCCACGGCGGCTGAACACGCGAACGTCCACGATAGTGCCGGTCGTGCCGGGCGGCAGCTTCAGCGAGGTGTCACGAACGTCGGACGCCTTTTCGCCGAAGATGGCGCGCAGCAGCTTTTCTTCCGGCGTCATCGGGCTTTCGCCCTTCGGCGTGACCTTGCCGACGAGAATGTCGCCCGGGTTCACTTCGGCGCCGATATAGACAATGCCGGCTTCGTCGAGGTTCTTCAGCGCTTCTTCGCCCACGTTTGGAATATCGCGGGTGATTTCTTCCTGGCCGAGCTTGGTGTCGCGCGCCATCACTTCGAATTCTTCGATGTGGATGGAGGTGAACACGTCATCGCGGGCGATGCGCTCGGAGATCAGGATGCTGTCTTCGAAGTTGTAGCCATTCCACGGCATGAAGGCCACGAGGGCGTTGCGGCCCAGCGCCAATTCACCCAGTTCCGTCGACGGTCCGTCTGCGATGATATCGCCTTCAGACACGCGATCACCCACGCGAACCAGCGGGCGCTGGTTGATGCAGGTGGACTGGTTGGAACGCATGAACTTACGCAGACGATAAATGTCCACACCCTTCGTCGTGCCGTCCTCAGCGGTGGCACGGACCACGATGCGGGCACCGTCGATCTGGTCGATGACGCCTTCACGCTTGGCCACAATCGTCGCACCGGAGTCACGGGCAACGGCTGCTTCCATGCCAGTGCCAACCAACGGCGCATCGGCACGCACCAGCGGCACGGCCTGACGCATCATGTTCGAGCCCATCAATGCGCGGTTCGCGTCATCGTTCTCAAGGAACGGAATGAGCGCTGCAGCGACCGAGACGAGCTGCTTCGGCGAGACGTCGATGGCGGTGACTTCTTCCGGGCGAACCAGACGGAAATCGCCCTGCTTGCGCACCGAGACCAGATCGGAGGTCAGGTTGCCGTCTTCGTCCATCTTGGCGTCAGCCTGCGCCACGACCAGCTTTTCCTCTTCCATGGCGGAGAGGTAGCGCGGCTCTTTCTGAACCTGGCCGTCCTTGACGAGCATGTATGGGGTTTCAATGAACCCGTACTTGTTCACCTTGGCGAAGGTGGCCAGCGAGTTGATCAGACCGATGTTCGGGCCTTCCGGCGTCTCAATCGGGCAAATTCGGCCGTAATGCGTCGGATGCACGTCGCGCACTTCGAAGCCAGCGCGCTCACGTGTCAGACCGCCAGGGCCAAGCGCTGAGAGGCGGCGCTTATGCGTCACTTCCGACAGCGGGTTGGTCTGATCCATGAACTGCGACAGCTGCGAGGAGCCGAAGAATTCACGCACGGCAGCGGCGGCAGGCTTAGCGTTGATCAGATCATGCGGCATCACGGTGTCGATATCGACCGACCCCATACGCTCACGGATCGCACGCTCCATGCGCAGCAGACCAAGGCGATACTGATTTTCCATCAGCTCGCCCACCGAACGCACGCGGCGATTGCCGAGATTGTCGATGTCGTCGATCGAACCGCGACCATCCTTGAGGTCACACATCGTCTTGACGGTCTTGAGCACGTCTTCCTTGCGCAGCACGCGCACGGTGTCCTCGGCGTTGATGCCCAGGCGCATATTCATCTTCACACGACCAACGGCCGAAAGGTCGTAACGGTCGCCGTCAAAGAACAGGCCACGGAACAACGCTTCAGCGGTCTCCGGGGTCGGCGGCTCGCCGGGACGCATGACGCGGTAGATGTCGATCAGCGCGTCATCGCGGTTGTTGTTCTTGTCCACCGCCAGCGTGTTGCGGATCCACGGGCCGGTGGATTGGTCCACGGCCAGCGTCGGCAGCACGGTGATTCCGGCGTCTTCCAGCGCGGTCAGACGGGCTTCGGCCAGCTCTTCGCCAGCTTCACCATAGATTTCGCCGCTATGCTCATTCACCAGATCGACGGCAATGAAACGGCCGAGCAGATCGGTGCGGCCGACGAGCACTTCGCGGGTCTTCTCGGCGATCTTCTTGGCAGCGCGCGACGACAATTTCGCCTCGGCTTCCGCCACCACTTCACCGGTCTGCGCATCCACCAGGGCTTCCAGCAGCTTCACACCACGGAATGCCTCGGGGTCGAACGGACGCGCCCAGCCCTTGGCCGTGCGGGTGAACACCACCTGGCCATAGAACACCGAGAGGATTTCCTCAGGGTCCATGCCACGGATTTCGTTGATATCGACCGTCTCACCCTTCGCTTCCCGCGCAGCGCGCAGGGCGACAGTGTTTTCGGATTCGAGTGCATAAAGCAGCGTCGTCACCGGCAGCTTGCGCTTGCGGTCGATGCGCACATAAACCAGATCCTTCGAGTCAAACTCGAAGTCCAGCCACGAGCCACGATACGGGATGACGCGGGCGGCGAAGAGATATTTGCCGCTGCTATGCGTCTTGCCCTTGTCGTGGTCGAAGAACACGCCCGGCGAGCGGTGCATCTGCGAGACGATCACGCGCTCGGTGCCGTTGATGATGAACGTGCCGTTATCGGTCATCAGGGGCATGTCGCCCATGTACACCGGCTGTTCCTTGATGTCTCGGATCGAGCGAGAGCCAGTGTCCTCGTCGATGTCCCAAACGATCAGACGGAGAATCACCTTCAGCGGAGCAGCGAAGTTCAGGCCGCGCTGAATGCATTCCTCAACGTCGTATTTCGGTTCTTCCAGCTCGTAATAGACGAACTCAAGCCGGCCGCGACCAGCGAAATCGTCAATCGGGAAGACCGATTTGAACACTTCCTGCAAACCGGTATTCGTCCGGCTGTCATGAGGGGTGTGCATTTGCAGAAACGCTTCGTAGCTCGAGCGCTGCACATCGATCAGATTGGGCATCGTCGCGACTTCGGGAATACGCCCAAAGCTCTTGCGGATGCGCTTCTGGCCGGTGAAGGACCTCGTGATCGCGTTCATGCCTGTCCTGATCCCCGTGGTTCGAAAGCCAAATCAACTCAATAACAACATCACCGCGCTGGGCGACCTTCGCCCGAAACGCGGAAGAGGACGGAAATCACACGGATTTCCGTCCCTTACGCTCTCAATGCCACGCCGAAGCGTGGCGCAGCTTACTTGACTTCGACGGTCGCACCGTTGTCTTCAAGCAGCTTCTTGATCTTCGCAGCTTCGTCCTTCGTCGCCGATTCCTTCAGGGTCTTCGGAGCGCCCTCAACGAGGTCCTTCGCTTCCTTCAGGCCCAGACCGGTGATCGCGCGGACTTCCTTAATCACGTTGATCTTCTTGTCGCCAGCGGCGGCCAGGATCACGGTGAATTCGGTCTGCTCTTCAACCGGAGCAGCAGCGGCGGCGGCAGCCGGAGCAGCGGCGGCAGCAGCCACCGGAGCAGCGGCGGAAACGCCCCAAGCTTCTTCCAGCATCTTCGAGAGGCTAGCAGCCTCAAGAACGGTCAGCGCGGAGAGCTGTTCAACAAGATTAGCCAAGTCGGCCATGTTCGTAGTCCTTTAGAAGTATTCTCTGGTTCGGTTCATACAAGGCATTGCTGCCCTGCGGCTGTATCGGTCTAGGATCAGGCGGCTTCGCCATCCTTGTCCTTGTCGGCGAACGCAGCCAAAACGCGCGCGATCTGTCCGGCCGGCGCTTGAATGACACTGGCAATGCGGGTGGCGGGGGTCTGAAGCATCCCCAGCAGGCCTGCACGCAGCGTATCCAGGCTCGGCAGCTCGGAGAGAGCCTTGATGCCATCCGCATTAAGCGTCTGGGCGCCAAGAGCACCACCAAGCACAACGAACTTGTCACTCGTTTTGGCGAACTCGACAGCAGCTTTCGCTACCGCAACTGCATCACGCGACCACGCAAGCGCGGTCGGGCCCTTCAGCAGCGGGGCGATCCCGTCGAATTTGGTTCCGTCCAAGGCAAGAGTGGCCAGCCGGTTTTTTGCGACCTTGTATTCGCAACCAGCAGCCCGCATAGCGCGTCGCAGTTTGGTGACTTCGGCGACGGTCATACCCTTATTCTGGGTGACGACCACCATCGACGTCTCTGCGAACACCTGGGCGAGCTGGGCGACGAATGCCCGCTTTTCCGTACGGTCCAATTCTCGTCTCCGTCGGTGACCCGCAGTGCCGAAGCACGACGGGCCGGTTGCCCAAATGGGCCATTCCTGACACTGGAGAGTTCCCCCTCCACAAGCGCCCGGATGACCCGGTTCGCCTGTCCATACCCTCCGCGTTTCAGCGAAGGGCCAACCGGAACCGCCAGAAAACACTTGGCATTGCACCAGCATTTTCGGGCATCCCCGTCTCCCATGCGCGCCTCAAATGGGCCTTAAATCACCGAAGTGATACGTATGGTCTCGGACAGGATCGGGGGCTCCCGCCCCCTGCCCGCCCCGGATTGCTCCGGGGCGAATTTCTCAAACGCAGATCAGCCAGCGAGGCTGCTGATGTCCACGCGCACGCCCGGGCCCATCGAGGAGCTGACCGCAACCTTCTGCACATACGTGCCCTTGGCGCCGGTCGGCTTCGCACGGACGATGGCGTCAGCGAAAGCGCGGGCGTTTTCCAGCAGCTTTTCAGCCGGAAAGCTCGCCTTGCCAATGCCGGCATGAACGATACCGGCCTTTTCAGCGCGGAACTCAACCTGGCCAGCCTTGGCAGCGGAAACCGCACCCTTGACGTCCATCGTCACCGTGCCGAGACGCGGGTTCGGCATCAGGTTGCGCGGCCCCAAAATCTTACCAAGGCGACCAACCAGACCCATCATGTCCGGGGTTGCAATGCAGCGATCGAACTGGATGTCACCGGCCTGCACCAACTCGGCGAGGTCTTCGGCGCCAACCACGTCTGCACCGGCAGCGCGGGCTTCGTCAGCCTTCGCACCACGGGCAAACACGCCCACACGCAGGGTTTTGCCGGTGCCGTTCGGCATGCCGACGGTGCCACGGACCATCTGGTCGGCGTGACGCGGATCAATGCCGAGGTTCATCGAGATTTCGATGGTCTCGTCGAACTTCGCCTTAGCGTTCGCCTTGGCCATAGCCACGGCCTCAGCCAATGAGTAGGTCTTGCTGCGGTCGACGGTGGCGCGAGCCGCTTCAATGCGCTTGTTGTGTGCCATGATATCAGCCCTCCACCACGGTCAGACCCATCGAACGGGCAGAGCCTTTGAGCATGCTCACGGCACCGGCGACGTCGTTGGCGTTCATGTCTTTCATCTTGGTGGCGGCGATTTCCTGCAGCTGCGAAACCGTCACGCGACCAACAGCAGCGCCCTTACCCGGGGTGGTCGTGCCCTTGGTGATGCCGGCGGCCTTCTTGAGGAAGTAGGTGTTCGGCGGGGTCTTCATGATGAAGTTGAACGTGCGGTCACCAAAGGCGGTGATGACGACAGGAATCGGCATGCCGGGCTCCATCTGAGCCGTCGCTGCGTTGAATTCCTTCACGAACTGCATGATGTTCAGGCCGCGCTGACCCAAAGCCGGGCCAATTGGCGGCGACGGGTTGGCTTTGCCCGCAGGCACCTGCAGCTTGATGTAACCGACAATTTTCTTCGCCATGATCCCAGGCTCTTTCCAGGGACCGCGGTGCAACCGACCTCCCACGCAGGATGCGTGGCCCGAGGTCTCCCGCGTTCCAAATGAGCGGGTGGCACTAGAGGAATTCGACGACCCTGTCCAGCGAATAATCGAAGAGGGGCCATGCACGATTGTGCAGCACGGCAGAAAGCGCCCTCAGCGCAGGCCCGGATTGGCCACGTCCAGCTCGGTGGAAAGCATGTAGCCGACAACGCCGCCCACCTCAACCTCCATCCAATGCTGTTGATCGCGCTCTACCGTCTGGCGCACCTCAACGCGGGAGCCGCTGACCAATTTGGTCACGACCGCACTGGTGGTCTGCGGCACTTTATAAACTGTCCCGCCACCGCTGCGCACGACGCCGCTGCGCAGGAAGGGCGAACCGAATGGGCGCTGGGTTTCCACTTCCGGCACAGCCCGCAGCGCGGGCCCAACAGACAGCACAACACCGCCCAGAATGGCCGCGGCAATCACAGCGATGCCAACATAGCGACGCACCTGCTCGGAGGAACGAGCGCGATCTAGCGATTCGATGAGAAGGTTGTTCTCTTCCTTCAGTGCATCGCGCTCGCTATGCGCCTGCCGAAGCTGCGCTTCCGCCACGCGCAGGCTGTGTTCGGAATTGGCCAAAGCGCGTTCCATGCGCAGCCCATCCGCGCCACCCTGAGAGCGCACATCTTGCGGCAGATCACGCGGACGACGGCTGAGGGCACCGGCGAGCAGCCATGTGCGTAGGTCATCGCCGCTGATGCCCATACGGCGCGCCAAAGCACCGATGGCGCGACCAGCATTGTCGGCATCCTGCTCATAGCCTGTCAGCTGGGCCAAACGATTGGCCAAGCGCTCCAGATCCTCGGGACTGATTTCGGCCAACCCTAATGCTCTCCACTTGGCCACGTGATGCGCGACGGTCCGGGACAGCATAACCCTGCCCGCTCAATTCGCTGCAATACCCTGCCCTGCCTTACGCCGCAAAAATGGCGACGCTTCGCAACCCACTCGATACTTACTGACAACTACCCAATCAAAGAGCAACTACAACAGCCCCTTTTCAGACCCGCCGACCACGTTGTGCATCTGACGCAACACGAGATTCCCCTGCCGCAGGTTGCGGGCGACGCGCATGCGTATAGACTACGACGGATGACACCAGAACTGCACGCCCTATCCGAACGCCCAACCACAACCGAGATGCTGCGGCATCTGGTCTCGTTCGACACGACCAGCCGAAATTCCAATCTCGCGCTGATCGATTTCGCCCTGTCGTGGCTTCAGAAAAACGGCATTCCAACACGCCGCAGCTTTAGCCCAGATGGTGCGAAGGCCAATCTGCACGCCATCATCGGCCCACAAACCCAAGGCGGTTTGGCGCTGTCGGGCCATGTGGACACGGTGCCGGTGGATGGGCAGGCGTGGTCGGCCGATCCGTTCGTGCTGCGTGAGGCGGATGGCAAGCTGTATGGCCGTGGCTCATGTGACATGAAGGGCTTCGTCGCCTCCTGCCTTGCCGCCGTACCGGACATCGCGGCCATGCCGCTGTCTCGCCCGGTGCATCTGTTCATCACCTACGATGAAGAGACGACGATGGCAGGCGCGCGGCGGTTGATGGACGACATCGCCGAGAGCGGATTGCGGCCGGATGTGTGCCTGGTGGGTGAGCCGAGCCTGATGCAGCCGATTTTGGCGCATAAGGGTCGCATCGCCGTCAAGGTGACAGTGCGCGGCTCGCCCGGTCATTCTTCAGAGCCGGGGCGTGGGGTGAATGCAGTGCATGCGGCTGCCGAAGCGGTGGCCTATATGGCCGCCGAAGCCCGCCGGATTGCCCAGCACGGCCCGTTTGTCGAGGGTTTTGACCCGCCTTACACCACGGCGCATGTCGGCACGCTGTCCGGCGGTACGATTTTGAACATTATCCCCGAATCGGCCGAGTTCGTCATGGAGTGGCGCTTCGTGCCCGGCCACGACGCCGATGCCGAATTCGCCAATTTCCGCGCTCATGTGGAAAAGACCATCCTGCCCTGGATGCACGCTGTCGATCCGGAAACAGGATTCAGCTACGAGATCGTAGGCTTCTTGCCCGGCATGGGATTGGCCGACGACCATGCGCTGGCGGCACTCGTCAAGCAGACCACCGGCTCAAACAGCACTGGCAAGGTCAGCTACGGCACCGAGGGGGGCGTCTATGAGGCGGCGGGCATTCCCTCCATCGTCTGCGGCCCCGGCTCCATCCAGCAGGCGCACAAGCCAGATGAGTGGATAGAGATCGCCCAGCTTGATGCCTGCGACTCGTTCATCCGCAGCCTCGTGGTCCGTTACGCGACATGACGCAGGGGGCGAGCCCGGAATACGCGCCGCGTCCGCGCCCGTTCAGCGAATTCGCTGTCCGCATCACCCCTCCTGACCTGACCCCGTGGCGCTCGGGCAATCTCGGCCTTCCCGGCTTCATCCAACGCCGCGCGGCACAGCCGGGACCGCATGTGGCGATTTTATCGCTGATGCATGGCAATGAATTCTCTGGAGCCATCGTGCTCGACGCGCTGCTGCGTGCGGGAATCGCTCCGCTCTGCGGCACGCTGACGCTGGGCTTCGTCAATCTGCTCGCTTTTGACAGTTTCGACCCAAACAACCCCACCAGCAGCCGGTTCGTCGATGAAGATCTGAACCGGCTCTGGGACATCGAGACATTGAATAGCCGACGAACGAGCCATGAGCTGAGCCGAGCGCGGCAGCTCATGCCGTTATTAGAGACGGTCGATGTGCTGCTCGATCTGCATTCGATGCTCTGGCCCTCTGAGCCGCTGATCCTGGCAGGCCCGTCTGAGCGCGGCATGGCGATGGCGCGTGCTCTGCCGGTGCCGCCCTTGGTGGTGGCCGATCACGGCCATGCCGGAGGACGTCGCCTGATCGATCACCCGCGTTTTGCAGAACCCAGCGGTACGGCACGGGGCAATCTGCTCGAAGCCGGGCAGCATTGGCAGCCGGAGACGGTGGCGCTGGCCGCCCAGGTGGTGCAGGCGCTGCTCGAACAGACAGGGATCATCGCGTCCAGCAGCACGCCGCGCGTGAGTGCCCCCCCGCGACAGATCACCACCGTCACCCACACCATTGCCGCAGCCACTGGGCAATTCGCGTTCGTCGCCCCCTATCATGGCGGCGAAGTGATCCCCCATCGCAACACGCTGATCGCGCTCGACGGCACAGCGGAAATCCGCACGCCCTATGACAATTGCCTGTTGGTGATGCCCAGCCTGCGCGCAAGCCGGGGACATACGGCGGTACGACTGGCGCAAATCGAAGCCGCTTAGCCCTTCGGAGCCGGACGCGGCGCGGTGGAATCGATGCTGTTGGCGAGAGCCGTCCAGAGCTTCTTGCGGCCCAGATCCTCATCGAGCGGCAAACCGCGCTGCTTCAGGCCATCGGGGCGGGCGAATTTGTCATTCAACCACGAGGCGCGGTCAGACAGCCCCCAACTCAACACACCAAGAACTGCCGGATTGGGCAGCACGGCATCGAGCCAGGCGCGGGCATGTGCGGCAACTGCCGTATCACGTGCCGACACCGAAGCGGGCAGGCGCTGATCGCGCACGTCCAACTCCGTCACGATCACCTTCAGGCCCATTGACGCGATATCAGCGACGAATTGCGACAGCCCCTTCTGGTCGATGGCGATCTCGCCCGCATCCAGATGCGCCTGCAATCCCACTGCCTGCAACGGCACCTTGCGATGCAAAAGATCAGCACACAGCGCCAAAAGTTGATCGCGTTTGCGCAACTGCCAGTCGATTTCATAATCGACATTGAATTCATTGATCACCCGCAGCGCGTGCGGATCGGCGGCTTCGGTGGCGTGGAAGGCGATGTCGAGATAGGCGGGGCCGAGGGCGTTCAACCACGCTGAATCGCGCAGCGCCAACGGCTTCTTGTCTTCTTCGTGAATCGGCTCGTTCACCACATCCCAATGCACGATCCGCCCGGCATAACGGCCAACGACAGTCTTGATATGGTCGCGCAGAATCTTTTCAGCCGTGGTTTTGGTCAGTGCCGGTTCCAGCCAATCTGGATTGGCTTCGTGCCAGACCAGCGTGTGGCCGCGCACCGCCATTTTATGGGCGATGGCCCAGTTCATCAGGGCGTCGGCCCCAGTGAAATCGTATTTCTCTTTTTCGGGATGGATGTCGAACCACTTAAAGGCATTTTCGCTGACCACGATGCCGCATTCGGCAAACACGCGGTCCATCAGCGCCGGATCTTTCGCCAGCGGCTCACTGGCCACTGCCGTTCCGAAAAACATACCCTTGGTGCGCGCATGCGCGTGCAGGCCCGGCTGCGGCTGCTGATCGGCCCAAGCGGGCAGGCTGGCAGCCGCGAGAGTACTGGTGAGAAGGGCGCGGCGCGAGAGTTCGGGCATGGACCTATCCGGCTGTGAGTGCCAGTTGGATGCGAGAATCACCGCGCCGCGTCAATTCATCACGCCGCGCGCGGACGCGCCACTCGGGCGGTAGGTGCCGGCAATTGCGGGATTTTCATGCGAATCACTTTCTCGATATCGCGCAGGAAAGCCCGCTCCTCACCGTCACACAAGCTGATAGCCGCCCCATCCGCCCCGGCACGCGCGGTGCGGCCAATGCGGTGGACATAGGTTTCCGGCACGTTGGGCAGATCGAAATTGATCACGTGTGACACGCCATCAACGTCGATGCCACGGGCTGCGATGTCGGTGGCAACCAACACCCGGCAACGGCCGGTCTTGAACTCAGCCAAAGCGCGCTCGCGCTGGCCCTGGCTCTTGTTGCCATGAATGGCCACTGCCGCCAGACCGGATTCGCCCAACTGCTTCACCACGCGATCCGCGCCATGCTTGGTGCGGGTGAAGACCAGCGTGCGGCCGGAAACCACCGAGGAGAGCAATTCGCACAGCACCGAACGCTTATGCGAGGTGTCGAGCAGAATGACATGCTGACTGATGCGCTCAGCCGTCGTCGCCACCGGGGTGACGGCGACATGGGCCGGGTTCTTCAGCATCTGGCTGGCCAGATTGCCGATTTCCTTGGGCATCGTTGCCGAGAAGAACATCGTCTGACGCTCGGTCGGGATCGTTTTGACGATCTGACGGATCGGCACGATGAAGCCCAGATCAAGCATATGATCGGCTTCGTCGAGCACCAGCACTTCCACTTGGCTGAGGTTGACGGCGCGATCCTGCAAATGGTCGATCAAACGGCCCGGCGTGGCGACAAGCACGTCCACACCCATCTGCATCGCACGCGCCTGCTTGCCCTTCGGCACGCCGCCGAACATCACCGTGCTGCGCAGATCCATGAACTTGCCATAGGCGCGGAAGCTGTCCGCAATCTGGCTGGCCAGTTCGCGGGTCGGCGAAAGCACCAGCACGCGGCAGCAGCCCGGAGCCGGACGCTTCGGATTGGCGGCAAGGCGGTGAAGAATCGGCAGCGCGAACGCGGCCGTCTTGCCAGTGCCGGTCTGGGCAATGCCCTGCACGTCCCGCCCGGCGAGCGCCAGCGGAATGGCCTGTGACTGGATCGGCGTGGGAGTCGTATAGCCCTCGGCGTCAAGCGCCTTAAGCAGTTTCGGGTTGAGCCCGAGATCCTGGAATGACATCAATCTCTTTCTGGTAGCGACAGCGCGCGCCGTGATAGGCGACGAGATCGCTGGCTGGCCTGCATCCACTCGGGCAAGTGCCGGCAGATGCGGATGGGCGGAATTCGGCACGCGACAAAGGCCTCGCACCTGGGCCTGACATGACGGATCACTTGGCCAGGGTCAAGAAAATCCGCTCGCCGGGCCGCGCAGACCAGCCTCCCGCCTGAAATCAGCCGAATGGGGCTTGTTTCACTTCGCTCCAGGCACCGGGTTGCCGAGGCAGAAATACACCGTATCGCTGGCCAAATTCACCAAATTCGTCGAAATATCCACCTGATCGGTGCTGCCTTTGGGCTGCTGATCAAGCCTCGGCACCTCGGCCAGGATGGCGTCGTAGAGCGCCTTCATCCGCTGCGGATCAAGTTGCACGGGAATGCGAAAGCGCACGCCGTCATTGTTGATCGGCGAATATCGCTCCGCCCGTTCCCCCACGCCGCCTTTGGCGCGATGCAAATATTCGCACACCTTATAGGTGCGACCACCGGTGAAATACTCACCAAGCAGTCGGCGCTCACCACCCTGATCCGGAATCAGCGTCCAGGTGAAATTTCCATCATAGGTGCCTTTTTTCGGCATAACGTCGATCAAGTCCGGTGCCGTCGCCTGTGGGGTGTAGGTCACGCGCACCCGAGTTTGCAGCAGCACACGGTCGCCAAATTCATTGTGGCTGATCTTGAAGCCGAAATGCCGCTGATCTTCCAGCACCACCTTCGGGCCAACGCCAATGCTGGGAACGATGCCCAGGCGAGAGAGCAGCAGGTAGAGCGCTAGCAATCCCAGGACAGCGACGAACAGGCGCACCAACAGACGGGACATCCCGACACCCTTCATTCGACAGCGATCACGTTATGGAAGCTTTAACGGTGACAACCGCGCCAAACAACCCGAGCGCGTCATTAATTGCAGGCAATTGAACTCTCGTCGCCCTCGCTGTCTCGTTGATACCGCCAACATGCCAGACACCAGATGCACCCCCCTGGTCCGGGCCGATGCAGTTGGGCAGGATAACGCAACCATCCGTGAGGGGAGCCCCTATGTCCGTACGCATCGTTGACGTCAGAGAGATCACCCAGCCGATCAGCTCGCCGATCCGTAACGCCTATATCGATTTCACCAAGATGACGACGAGTTTGGTGGCGGTGGTGGTTGAGGCCAATGGCCGCCGGGTGGTGGGCTACGGTTTCAACTCCAACGGTCGCTATGGCCAGGGCGGCCTGATCCGCGAGCGCTTCGCCCCGCGGCTGTTGGAGGCCGATCCGGAATCATTGGTCGATGCAACCGGGCGCAACCTCGATCCGGACCGCGTATGGGCCACGCTGATGAAGAACGAGAAGCCGGGTGGACATGGCGAGCGCTCGGTGGCGGTGGGCACGATCGACATGGCTGTGTGGGATGCGGTGGCAAAAATTGCCGACAAGCCGTTGTTCCGCCTCTTGGCCGAGCGCCACAACCGTGAGGCCGATCCGCGCGTATTTGTCTATGCGGCGGGCGGCTATTATTACCCTGGCAAGGACGATGCCCAGCTCTGTGCTGAGATGCGCTCCTATCTCAACCGGGGCTATTCGGTGGTGAAGATGAAGATCGGCGGTGCGTCCATCGCGGAGGACCAGCGCCGCATCGAAGCCGTGCTGAACGAGATCGGCTCCCAGGGCCGCCTGGCCGTAGATGCCAATGGGCGTTTTGATCTGGAGACCGGCATCGCCTATGCCAAGATGCTGCGGCAATATCCACTGTTCTGGTACGAGGAAGTCGGCGACCCGTTGGATTATCAGCTGCAAGCAGCCTTGGCGGAATTCTATCCCGGCCCGATGGCCACCGGTGAAAACCTGTTCAGCCACCAGGACGCCCGCAACCTGATCCGCCATGGCGGTATGCGCCCAGACCGGGACTGGCTGCAATTTGACTGCGCACTGTCCTATGGCCTGTGCGAATACCAGCGCACCTTGCAGGTTCTCAAAGACGCTGGCTGGAGCTGGACACGCTGCATTCCGCATGGCGGCCACCAAATGTCACTCAACATCGCCGCAGGCTTGGGTCTGGGCGGCAATGAGAGCTACCCAGATCTGTTTCAACCCTATGGCGGCTTCCCGGACGGTGTGAAGGTAGAAGACAGCATCATCACCATGCCGGAACTGCCGGGCATCGGGTTTGAGGGCAAGAGCGATCTGGCGAAGGTGATGCGGGAGCTGGCCAGTTAGGCCAGCGCGTTTCAGCGCGCCGCCGCGAAATGCGAGATCTGAACACTGCAAGGATTGCCGAAACTCACGCGCCGGGGTTCACTGCGGAAAAGTCTGGGAGAATGCCAATGACCGATCTTGTCCGTCTCGAACGCCATGAAGATATCGGTGTGATCGTGATCGACCATCCACCGGTCAACGCACTGTCATCGGTGGTGCGCAAGGGTGTGATTGATGCGTTGGAAGCGTTGGCCAACGATTCGTCGCTCAAAGCGGGTGTGCTCACCTGCGCCACACGCACTTTCGTCGCGGGTGCCGATATCCGTGAGTTCGACAATCCGCCGCCGGGTGCCAAGACCACCAATGATGTGTGTCGTGCGCTTGACCAAAGCCCGAAGCCGGTCGTCGCTGCGTTGTTCGGAACGGCGCTGGGCGGCGGGTTGGAAATCGCCCTCGCCTCCCATGCCCGTGTGATCGCGCCCGATGGTGCGGTGGGATTGCCCGAGGTGAAAATCGGCCTGTTACCGGGGGCTGGCGGCACACAGCGCCTGCCGCGGCTGATCGGGGCACTGTCCGCGCTCGACATCATCACCTCCGGTCGCCATGTGCCTGCCGCTGAGGCGCTAACACTCGGCATTGTGGACGAAATCGGCACCGACCATCTCGGACTTGCGATCAACCGCGCGCGGGCGATGGCGCAGACCGGGGAGCGGCCTCGGGCGCGCGATCTGGCAGTGCCGGAGTTGGATCGGGCCACATTCGACAAAGCCGTTGACGCCATTCGCAGGAAGGCACGCGGCGCGGTGGCCCCGGCTGAGGCTGCGGCGTCGGTGGCGCGGGCATTGGATGTGCCATTCGACGACGCCATCCAGGCCGAATCTGCGGCATTCCAAGCGCTGCGCACCGGCCCGCAATCCAAGGCGCTGCGTCACATCTTCATGGCCGAGCGCGCGGCGGCCAAATTGCCCCCCGGCACGCCCGCCGACACTCAGCCCTGGACAATCCGCTCCACCGGCGTGATCGGCGGCGGCACGATGGGGGCGGGCATTGCCATCTGCCTCGCCGAATCCGGCTTGCCGGTGACACTGGTTGAAGTCTCCGACGCGGCTGTGGAAGGCGCACGCGGACGTATCACGGCTGTCTATGACCGTCAGTTGAAGCAGGGACGCCTGTCCGCCGCCGAATACGCCCATCGCCTCTCACGCATCGATTTTGCCACCGATGTGAAGGCGTTGGCCGATGCGGATCTGGTAATCGAGGCGATTATCGAAAATCTGGAGGCCAAACAGGATCTGTTCCGTAGGCTCTCTGCCGTGGTGCGGCGCGATGCGGTGTTGGCATCCAACACCTCCTATCTGAACATCGAGTTGCTCGCCGATGTGGTCGATAACCCCGAGCGCGTGCTGGGGCTGCATTTCTTCTCGCCCGCGCATGTGATGAAGCTGCTGGAGATCGTCCGCCCGAAACGCCTCGCCGCCGCCGGGCTTGCCACGGCGCTGGCTTTGGCCAAGCGCATTCGCAAGCAGCCGGTGATCGCAGGTGTGTGCGATGGCTTTATCGGCAACCGCATCTTTGCGCATTGGCGTTTGCAGACCGATTTCGCACTGGAAGATGGCGCATTGCCGCATGAGGTCGATGCCGCCCTGGAAGCCTGGGGTTTGGCGATGGGGCCGTTCGCTGTGGGTGATCTGTCGGGGTTGGATATCGGCTGGTCC
>Ga0316222_1003347_pt1 | contig 15857 bp, 11 predicted proteins | sample TBH18011metaG_FD_206008 | JGI IMG/M metagenome (GOLD analysis project Ga0316222, IMG submission 206008) | Freshwater microbial communities from Trout Bog Lake, Wisconsin, USA - TBH18011 | ecosystem: Environmental > Aquatic > Freshwater > Lake > Hypolimnion/Profundal zone | place: USA: Wisconsin...
CCGGCGCCGTACTCAAGATGGCGATCAGCGTGCCGGCGGCGTTGGAGCCGGCGCGGCCGCTATTGGCTTGCCGCCGCGGCGCTCCCGCCGCGATCAAGGACACCCCCGCCCGTCGCCGCGTGTTCGAGGCGCTGGACCGGCTGCCGCCGCTGGCCTTGGCCGATCTCGCCCGCGAGGCGGGGGTGGGGCCGGCGGTGGTGCGCGGGCTGATCGAGGCCGGCGCCATCGTCCTGCTCGAAGTCCCGCGTTCGCCGGTCCACGGCCTGCCCGACGGCTTCCACGCCGGGCCGTCGTTGTCGGAGAGCCAAGCCGCCGCCGCCGGAGCGCTGGCCGGGGCGGTGGGCAACGGTTTTTCGGTGGCGCTGCTCGACGGCGTCACCGGCTCGGGCAAGACCGAGGTCTATTTCGAGGCGGTGGCGGCGGCGTTGGCCCAGGACCGTCAAGTGCTGGTGCTGCTGCCTGAAATCGCCCTGTCGGCGCAATGGCTGGGCCGCTTCGCCGCGCGCTTCGGCGTCGCCCCGGCCGAGTGGCATTCCGAATTGTCCGACGCCCGCCGCCGCGACACCTGGCGGGCGGTGGCGGCGGGCGAGGCGCGGGTGGTGGTGGGGGCGCGCTCGGCGCTGTTCCTGCCCTATCTCGAATTGGGCCTGATCGTCGTCGACGAGGAACATGACGGCGGCTTCAAGCAGGAGGAGGGGGTGTCCTACCACGCCCGCGACATGGCGGTGGTGCGCGCCATGCTGGGCGCGGTGCCGGCGATCCTGGCCACCGCGACGCCGTCGCTGGAGACCCTGGCCAACGTCCAGGCCGGCCGCTACACACGGTTGCACCTGCCCGACCGCCATGCCGGCGCCGCCATGCCCGAGATCATCCCCATCGACCTGCGCCGCTCGCCGCCGCCGCGCGGCCGCTGGCTGGCGCCCGCCCTGGTGACCGCGCTGGAGGAAACCCTGGCCGCCGGCGAGCAGGCCATGCTGTTCCTCAACCGCCGTGGCTACGCGCCGCTGACCCTGTGTCGCGGCTGCGGTTTCCGCCTGCAATGCCCCCATTGCACCGCCTGGCTGGTCGAGCATCGCCGCGCCGGCCGCCTGGTCTGCCACCATTGCGGCTACACCCTGACCCAGCCCGAGCATTGCCCCGAATGCCAGGCGGAAGATAGCTTCGCCGCCTGTGGTCCCGGGGTCGAACGCATTGCCGAGGAGGCCGCCGCCCTGTTCCCCGAGGCCCGGCTGGCGGTGATGGCCTCGGACACCGTCTCGGGACCGACCGCCGCCGGCGAGTTCGTCCGCCGGGTGGCCGACCACGAGATCGACCTGCTGATCGGCACCCAGATCGTCGCCAAGGGCTACCACTTCCCGCTGCTGACCCTGGTCGGGGTGGTCGATGCCGACCTCGGCCTCGAGGGCGGCGATCTGCGCGCCGGCGAACGCACCCACCAGCTGCTGTGCCAGGTTTCCGGCCGCGCCGGCCGGGCCGGGCGGCCGGGGCGGGTGCTGCTGCAGACCTGGGACCCCGAACATCCGGTCATCCAGGCGCTGGTCTCGGGCGACCGCGACGGCTTCATCGCCCGCGAGGCCGAGGCGCGCCGTGCCGCCGGCATGCCGCCCTTCGGCCGCCTTGCCGCATTGGTGGTGTCCGGTCCCGAAGCCCCCGAGGTCGACGAGGTCTGCCGCCGCCTTGCCCGCGCCGCGCCGCGCGGCGGCGGCCTCCAGGTGCTGGGCCCGGCCCCGGCGCCGCTGGCCCTGCTGCGCGGCCGTCACCGCCGCCGCTTCCTGGTCAAGGCGCCGCGCAGCTATCATCTCCATGCCGCCCTGCGCGCCTGGCTGGCGGCGGTGGCCTGCCCCCACGCGGTGCGGATTCAGGTCGACGTCGACCCCTATAGCTTTCTTTGAGCTGAACAACCCCTCTCTTCCGCCCAGCCCACCCCTGCCGACCGGCTGGGCCGCGGCGGCGGCTGGGGCGGAAATCCAAGGCGTTGGCGCCATGCGCGCATCGCCGCCTTTCTTGCCAACCCGCCCAAACGGGGAGGACTCGGCTTGCAAGGCAAAACTCGATGTGCTAGTTAACCGACGCACTTTCGGAGGTAGGTTTCACCTTCCGCCGGAAAAATGCGCGAAAACAACAAATTACGACCGCGGGCGACTCTCCTTTCGCTCCATTCGAGGACCAGCCAAGGTGCCATCAGAAACAATTGGCGTGATCGCCGAACGCTATGCCACCGCGCTTTTTGATCTGGCCGACGCCCAAGGCGCGCTTGATCAGGTGGCGGGTGACCTCAAGACGCTCAAGGTCTTGTTGCACGAGAGTGCCGACCTGCGTCGCCTGATCGAAAGCCCGGTGCTGTCGCGCCGGGAACAGGGCGGCGCCGTCGCGGCACTGGCCGCCAAGGCCGGTTTCGCCCTGGCGACGACCAACTTCCTTGGGCTCGCCGCCAAGAACCGGCGCCTGTTCACGCTGCCCGGCATCATTGACGCCTATCTCCGCCGGCTGGCCGCTCGCCGCGGCGAAGTCTCCGCCCAGGTGGAAACGGCAGTCCCCTTGAGCCAGGCCCAAATCGATTCGTTGACCTCCACCTTGAAGTCGGCCTTTGGCGGCAATGTTGCCGTCGACGTGGCCGTCGATCCCGCCCTGTTGGGCGGTCTGGTGGTGAGGGTCGGCTCCCGCATGGTGGACAGCTCGCTGAAGACGAAGCTGCAGCACCTTAAGCTCGCTATGAAAGGGGTTGGATAATGCAAATCCGCGCGGCTGAGATCTCCGCGATCCTCAAGCAACAGATCGCCAATTTCGGAACCGAGGCGGAAGTCGCCGAGGTCGGCCAAGTCCTGTCGGTCGGCGACGGCATTGCTCGCGTCCACGGCCTCGACAAGGTCCAGGCCGGCGAGATGGTCGAATTTCCGGGTGGCATCAAGGGGATGGCGCTGAACCTGGAAGTCGACAATGTCGGCGTGGTGATTTTCGGCAACGACCGCTCGATCAAGGAAGGCGACGTCGTCAAGCGGACCGGCGCCATCGTTGAGGTTCCGGTCGGCAAGGGCTTGCTGGGGCGTGTCGTCGACGCGCTGGGCAACCCGATCGACGGCAAGGGCCCGATCGAATCGGCCGAGCTCCGCCGCGTCGACGTCAAGGCGCCGGGCATCATTCCGAGAAAGTCGGTGCACGAGCCGATGTCCACCGGCATCAAGGCGATCGACGCCCTGATCCCGGTCGGCCGCGGCCAGCGCGAATTGGTGATTGGTGACCGTCAGACCGGCAAGACCGCCATTCTGATCGACACCATCATCAATCAGAAGCGTTGGAATTCCGGCACCGACGAGAAGGCCAAGCTGTATTGCATCTATGTTGCCGTCGGCCAGAAGCGCTCGACGGTGGCCCAGATCGTCAAGACGCTGACCGATCTTGGCGCGATGGAATACACCATCGTCGTCGCCGCCACCGCCTCGGAGCCGGCGCCGCTGCAGTTCCTGGCGCCCTACTCGGGCTGCGCCATGGGCGAGTACTTCCGCGACAACGGCATGCACGCCCTGATCATTTACGATGATCTGTCGAAGCAGGCGGTCGCCTATCGTCAGATGTCGCTGCTGCTCCGTCGCCCGCCGGGCCGCGAAGCCTATCCCGGCGACGTGTTCTACCTGCACTCCCGCCTGCTGGAACGCGCCGCCAAGATGGGCGACGCCCATGGCGCCGGCTCGCTCACTGCCCTGCCGGTGATCGAGACCCAAGCCAACGACGTGTCGGCCTACATTCCGACCAACGTGATTTCGATCACCGACGGTCAGATCTTCCTGGAAACCGACCTGTTCTATAAGGGCATCCGCCCCGCCGTGAACGTCGGCCTGTCGGTGTCCCGCGTCGGCTCCGCCGCCCAGATCAAGGCGATGAAGCAGGTCGCCGGCTCGATCAAGCTGGAACTGGCTCAGTACCGCGAAATGGCGGCCTTCGCCCAGTTCGCCTCGGACCTCGACGCTTCGACCCAGCGCCTGCTGAGCCGTGGCGCCCGTCTGACCGAGCTGTTGAAGCAGCCGCAATACTCGCCGATGGCGGTTGAAGACGAAGTCGTCGCCATCTACTGTGGCGTCAAGGGCTATCTGGATCGGGTCGAGATCAAGGACATCTCGCGCTTCGAGACCGGCCTGTTGGCGGAGATCAAGGCCAAGCATCCCGAAATTCTGACCGCGATCGCCACTGAAAAGCAGATCACGGCGCAGACCGAGGAAAAGCTTCGCGCCGCCATCGACGCCTTCACCAAGACCTTCGCCTGAACCTAGAGAGCCCCGATGCCGAGCCTCAAGGACCTAAGGCTGAGAATCGTTTCGGTCAAATCGACCCGAAAGATTACCTCAGCCATGAAGATGGTCGCCGCCTCAAAGCTCCGTCGCGCCCAGAGCGCGGCGGAGTCGGCACGGCCTTTCGCCGAGCGCATGGAGCGCATGCTGGGCACGCTGGCGGCTTCGCTGGCGGGGCAGAGCGGGGCTCCACGCCTTTTGGCCGGCAACGGCGCCGACAAGGTCCACCTGATCGTCATGGTGACGGCGGACCGCGGCCTGTGCGGCGGCTTCAACTCCTCTATCGCCCGTAACGTCCGCCTCTTGACCAGCCAGTTGCTGGCCCAGGGCAAGACGGTGCTGATCCTGCCGGTGGGCCGCAAGGGCCGCGAGCAGATCCGGCGCGATTACGCCAAGAACCTGGTGGAAGGGTTCGAGCAACTGGGCCGCAAGGGCATCTCGTTCGCCGAGGCGGACCAGGTGGCGACGCGCGTCACCCAGATGTTCGAGGCCGGCGAATTCGACGTCTGCACGGTGGTGTACAACCGCTTCCAGTCGGCGATCAGCCAAGTGGTGACCCGCCAGCAGCTAATCCCCTTCCCGGTGCCGGCCCAGGCCTCACCGACCGAGGGGGCGGCCAAGGCGCTCTACGAGTTCGAACCGTCCGAGGAAGAGATCCTCGCCTCCTTGCTGCCCCGCAACTTGGCAGTGCAGATTTTCCGCTCGCTTCTGGAAAGCCAGGCGTCGGAGCAGGGGGCGCGGATGTCGGCGATGGACAACGCGACACGCAACGCCGGTGACATGATCAACCGCCTGACCATTACGTACAACCGGTCGCGGCAGGCTCAGATCACCAAGGAATTGATCGAAATCATCTCCGGCGCCGAAGCGCTGTGATGCGAAACTAGGAGTTCTCCCCATGGCAAAGACCAACGTCGGCACGATCACCCAGGTCCTGGGCGCCGTCGTGGACGTCCGCTTCGACGGTCCGCTTCCGGCCATTCTGAACGCGCTGCACACCCAGAACCAGGGGCGGACCCTGGTGCTGGAAGTCGCCCAGCATCTGGGCGAGAGCGCGGTGCGCACCATCGCCATGGACTCCACCGAGGGTCTGGTCCGCGGCGCCGAAGTGTCCGACACCGGGGCCGCCATCACGGTGCCGGTCGGCCCCGAATGCCTGGGTCGCATTATTAACGTCATCGGCGAGCCGATCGACGAGCGTGGTCCGGTCAACGCCAAGGCGACCCGCGCCATCCACCAGGACGCCCCGGACTTCGTCGCCCAGGCGACCGAGACCGAGATCCTGGTCACCGGCATCAAGGTCATCGACATGCTGGCGCCCTACGTGAAGGGCGGCAAGATCGGCCTGTTCGGCGGCGCCGGCGTCGGCAAGACGGTGCTGATCATGGAGCTGATCAATAACGTCGCCAAGGCTCACGGCGGTTATTCGGTGTTCGCCGGCGTCGGCGAGCGCACCCGCGAGGGCAACGACCTCTACCACGAAATGATCGAATCGGGCGTCATCAAGCTGGATGGCCCCGGCTCCAAGGTGGCGCTGGTCTACGGCCAGATGAACGAGCCCCCGGGTGCCCGTGCCCGCGTCGGCCTTACCGGTCTGACCGTCGCCGAGTACTTCCGCGACGTCGAGCATCAGGATGTGCTGTTCTTCGTCGACAACATCTTCCGCTTCACTCAGGCGGGTTCGGAAGTGTCGGCGCTGCTGGGCCGCATCCCGTCGGCGGTGGGCTATCAGCCGACCCTGGCGACCGATATGGGTACCCTGCAGGAACGCATCACCTCGACCAAGGACGGCTCGATCACCTCGGTGCAGGCCATTTACGTGCCGGCCGACGATCTCACCGACCCGGCGCCGGCGACGTCCTTCGCCCACTTGGATGCCACCACCGTGCTGTCGCGCCAGATCGCCGAGCTGGGCATCTACCCGGCGGTCGATCCGCTCGACTCGACGTCGCGCGCCCTCGACCCCCGCGTCGTCGGCCAGGACCATTACGCCATCGCCCGCGAAGTGCAGCGCGTGCTACAGACCTACAAGTCGCTTCAGGACATCATCGCCATTCTCGGCATGGATGAGCTGTCGGAAGAGGACAAGCTGGTCGTCGCCCGCGCCCGTAAGATCCAGCGCTTCCTGTCCCAGCCCTTCCACGTCGCCGAAATCTTCACCGGCTCGCCGGGCAAGCTGGTGTCGCTGGAAGAGACCATCAAGGGCTTCAAGGCGATCCTCGCCGGTGAATACGACCATCTGCCGGAAGCGGCGTTCTACATGGTCGGCGGCATCGAGGAAGTGGTCGAGAAGGCCAAGAAGATGGCCGCCGAGGCGGCCTGAGGCCTTAAGGAAGGATCACGCTGATGGCCGACAAGATCCTGTTCGAACTGGTGTCACCGACCAAGCTGGTGGTGTCTTCGCCAGTGGACATGGTGGTGGTTCCGGGCACCGAGGGCGATTTCGGCGCGCTTGCCCAGCACGCGCCGATGATTGCCACGGTGCGTCCCGGTGTCATCGACATTCATGACGGCGGCAAGGTGGCGAAGCAGATCTTCGTCGCCGGCGGCTTCGCCGAGGTCACCGAGGAGCGCGTCACCGTGCTGGCCGAGGAGGCTATCCCGTTGGCCGAGTTGACCAAGGACCTCGCCGCCACTCGCATGCAGGCGGCCCGGGTGGCGCTCAACGACGCCACTGGCGAGCATGCCCGCGGCTTGGCCGAGGCGCAGATGCTGATCGCCACCGCCATGGAGGCGGTCGCGCACTAAATTTAAGGTTTTTGCCGAAGTGAAAAGGGGGCGACCGCAAGGTTCGCCCCCTTGTCCTTTTGAATCTTCTTGAAAAGCCGGCCAGTAGCGACAAAATAGCGCCGGTGTTGGCCATTGCCCGTGGGGCGTCGTGATGAAGCGTTGGTGTCCGGACGACATTCCCTGGCAGTCCTTCGACCCCTTGCGCCTTGACGCCGATGTCTTGAAACTGGTCAAGGCGGCGGCAATGGTCGAACGCAATGCCGGCGACTATACCCAGTATCTCAAGACCATTTTCCGCGCCGAACCGGCCGTTCTTGCCGTCGCCGACCAATGGGGCGAGGAGGAGGTCCAGCACGGCGCGGTGCTGGGGCGTTACGCCGAATTGGCCGATCCCAGCTTCGACTTTCAGCGCCGGTTCAAGCGGTTCGTCGACGGCTATCAGATCCCGCTGGAACGCACCGCGTCGGTGCGCGGCTCGCTGACCGGCGAGCTGATCGCGCGGTGCATCGTCGAGACCGGCACCAGTACGCTCTACTCGTCCCTAAGCGACGCCGTCGACGAACCGGTGCTGAAGGCGATTTGCCACCGCATCGCCGGCGACGAATACCGTCACTACAAGATGTTCTACGGGCTGATGCGGCAATTGCGGACCGGCGAAAGCGTCCATATCCTGCGCCGCCTGATGGTGGCGGTCGGCCGCATCCGCGAAGCCGACGATGACGAACTGTCCTACGCCTGGTTTGCCGGCAATGAACCGGTCGACGCCGTCTACCGCCGGGATCACTGCGCCCGTGAATATTCCCGCCGCGCCTTCCGCCACTACCGCGACAAACACGCCGAGCGGGCGGTCAGCATGATCATGAAGGCGGTCGGATTCGACCCTACCGGCTGGCTGGGCGCCCAGGCCAAGGCCTTCGCCAAGCGCAAGATGGGCGCGCTATCGGCGGGGTGACAGCTTCGGGGCGTCCTGCCTTACGCCGCGCCGTGGCAGTGCTTGTACTTCTTGCCGGAACCACAGGGGCAGGGGGCGTTGCGCGGGGTGGTGGTCCAGGTCGAGGGGTCGGCCGGGTTGGCGCTCTGGCGGCGCATCGGCTGGGCGGAGCCGGCGACCGACTCGGCGGCGAAGGCCGGATCCTCGTGGCCTTCGTGCATCTCGCGCGGGCCGCGCGGCGGTGCCAGCGCCTCCTCGGGCTCGTCGGCCGGGCCGACGCGCAGTTCGACATGGGATAGCACGCTGGTCACCTTTTCGCGCAGGTCGTGCAGCATCTGTTCGAACAGGTTGAAGGCCTCGCGCTTGTATTCGTTGAGTGGGTCGCGCTGGCCATAGGCGCGCAGGCCGATGCCCTGGCGCAGATGGTCGAGCTGGAGCAGGTGTTCCTTCCAGCTGGCGTCGAGGATCTGCAGCAGCAGGCTCTTTTCGACCATGCGCATGATCTCGGGGCCAAAATTGGCCGCCTTTTCCGCCATCCGCCGGTCGGTGGCGGCGATGATGCGGGTGCGGATCTCCTCGTCGGCGATGCCCTCTTCCTTGGCCCATTCGGCCACCGGCAGGTCGAGACCGAACACCCGCAACGTCTCTTCGTGCAGCGACGCGACGTTCCAGTTCTCGGCGTAGGCGCGTTCGGGGATGCAGCGGGCGACCATCTCCTCGACGGTTTCGTGGCGCATGCCGACGATGTCGTCGGAGACGTCCTCGGTCTGCATCAATTCCTTGCGCTGCTCGTAGATCACTTTGCGCTGGTCGTTCATCACGTCGTCGAACTTCAGCAGGTTCTTGCGGATGTCGAAGTTGCGCGCCTCGACCTTCTGCTGGGCCTTCTCCAATGCCTTGTTGATCCACGGGTGGACGATCGCCTCGCCCTCCTGCAGCCCCAGCTTCTGCAGCATGCCGTCCATGCGCTGCGAGCCGAAGATGCGCATCAAATCGTCTTCCAGCGACAGGAAGAACTTCGAGGCGCCGGGGTCGCCCTGGCGGCCGGAGCGGCCGCGCAGCTGGTTGTCGATGCGGCGGCTTTCGTGGCGCTCGGTGCCGACCACGTAGAGGCCGCCGGCATTGAGCACGGTGGCCTTGGCCTCGGCCACCTCGGCCCGGATGGCCTGCTCGCGCGTCTTGCGCTCGGGGCTTTCCGCCACCTCGTCCAGCTCCAGCCGGACCCGCATGTCGGCATTACCGCCCAGCTGGATGTCGGTGCCGCGGCCGGCCATGTTGGTGGCGATGGTCACCGCGCCCGGCCGCCCGGCCTGGGCGACGATGGTGGCCTCCTGCTCGTGGTAGCGGGCGTTGAGCACCTGATGCGGAATCTTCTTCTGCTTCAGCATGTCGGACAGAAGTTCGGATTTCTCGATCGAGGTGGTGCCGACCAGGGCCGGTTGCTGGCGGGCCAGGCATTCCTCGATCAGAGTGACGATGGCGGCGTATTTCTCGCGCGCGGTGCGATAGACCTCGTCGTCGGCGTCGATCCGGGTCACCGCCATGTTGGTCGGCATCTCGACCACTTCGAGCTTGTAAATCTCAAGGAACTCGCCGGCCTCGGTCATTGCCGTGCCGGTCATACCGGACAGCTTGGGGTAGAGGCGGAACAGGTTCTGAAAGGTGATCGAGGCCAGGGTCTGGTTCTCGTTCTGAATCTCGACCTGTTCCTTGGCCTCCAACGCCTGATGCAGGCCCTCGGAGTAGCGCCGGCCTTCCATCATGCGGCCGGTGAACTCGTCGATCAGCACAACCTTGTTGTCCTTGACCATGTAGTCGACGTCGCGGGCGAACAGCTTGTGCGCCCGTAGCGCCTGGTTGACGTGGTGGACCAGATTGACGTTGCCGACGTCGTAGAGGGCGCCCTTCATCAGGCCGGCGTCGCGCAGCAATTCCTCGATGTGGTTGACGCCAGCTTCGGTCAGCGTCACCGCGCGGGCCTTCTCGTCCTTCTCGAAGTCTTCGGCGATCAGGCCGGGCATCAGCTTGTCGACCAGCCGGTAATGATCGGAATTGTCCTCGGTGGGGCCGGAAATGATCAGCGGCGTGCGTGCTTCGTCGATCAGGATCGAATCGACTTCGTCGACGATGGCGTAGTTGAAGGGACGGTGGACCATCTCCTCCAGGCGGAATTTCATGTTGTCGCGGAGGTAGTCGAAGCCCAGCTCGTTGTTGGTGCCGTAGGTCACGTCGCAGGCGTAGGCGGCCGCCCGCTCGGCATCGTCCAGGCCGTGGACGATGATGCCGACCGACAGGCCGAGGAAGCGGTAGATCTGTCCCATCCACTCGGCGTCGCGGGCCGCCAGGTAATCGTTGACGGTGACGACGTGGACGCCGAGCCCGGTCAGTGCGTTGAGGTAAACCGGCAGGGTGGCGACCAGGGTCTTGCCTTCACCGGTCTTCATTTCGGCGATCTTGCCCTGGTGCAGCACCATGCCGCCCAGCATCTGGACGTCGAAATGGCGCTGGCCCAGCGTCCGCTTGGCCGCTTCGCGCACGGTGGCGAAGGCTTCGATCATCAGGTCGTCGACGGTTTCACCCGCGGCCAGCCGCTGCTTGAACAGATCGGTGCGACCGCGCAATTCATCGTCCGACAGGCGCTCGAGGTCGGGCTCCAGCGCGTTGATCGTCCCGATATGCTGCTGCAGACCTTTGAGAACACGGTCGTTGGCGGTTCCGAAGAGCCGCCGGGCGATGGCGCCGAACATGAGGGGACCTCGAAGACATGGAACAGGTGCCGGCCACCGAGACCGGAGCCTGGCGCGATGCGCTCACAGATAGAGGCCGAGGCGCCATCTGTCAATGTCGGCTGCCCGGCGCGAACCCTTGCCCTAGGACGGCAGCCGCAGTCGTTTCAAGAACTTGCGCTGTCGGGAAGGCGGAAGCGGATGGTGCTGCCCTGGCCTGGAACCGATTCCACCCAGATCTCGCCACCGTGGGCCTGGACCAGCTTGCGGGCCAGCGCCAAGCCGGTTCCGTTGCCTGAAATGCTCTCGCGCCCATGCAGCCGGCGGAACAGCGAGAACACCATCTCGTGATATTCCGGGGCGATGCCGGCGCCGTTATCGGTGACCTGTATGACCCAGGCCGAAGGCTGGCGCTCGGCGTTGACGGTGATCCGGCAGGGCGCTTCGGGGCGGCGGAACTTCACTGCGTTGTCGAGCAGGGCGAACAGCGCCAGCTCCAGCTTGTCGGCATCGGCGGTCATGCGGGGCAGCCGGCCGATGACGATCACCGCGCCGGCCTTCTCGATTTCGGCATGCAGGCGGTCGAGCACGCTGTCGAGCACGGCGCGCAATTCGACCGGCTGCAGGTGCAGCACCGGCTGGGCGGCGAAACGTTGGGCATCGACCATCAGCGCCTTCAGCCGGCGCACCCCCTCGACGGCGAAGGCGATGTATTCGTCGGCCTCGGAATCGAGGCGGCCCTGGTACTTTCGCTCCAGCAACTGGACGAAGCCGTTGATCTGGCGCAGCGGCTCCTGCAGGTCGTGGGAAATGGCGTGGTCGATTTCGCGCAAACGGCTGTTGGTCGCCGTCAGCTGGTCGAGACAGCCGAGCAATTGGGTTTCCGCTTTGCGGCGCTGGCCGATATCGGTCAGCGCGATCATTCGCATATTTCGCGCCCCTAGCGCCACCGAGCGGCCCTCGATTTGGACGTCGGCCAGGCGGCCATCCTTGCGGATCAGCCGCCACACGCCGCGAGCCGGAATGCCGGCGCGGATCTCGGGCATGCGCTGATTGAGCGCGGCGTGGTCATCCGGCGAATGGAGCTCGCTCAGCGGCTTGCCGATCAACTCCGCCGCCGCATAGCCGAGATAGCCACAAACCGCACGGTTGGCATGGGTAACCGTCATCGAGTGCGGGTCCAGCACCATCATCGGCATCGGACTTTCGGCGAACATCAGCCGGTAGCGAGCCTCGGAGGCGTCGAGCCGGGCGGAAAAGCCCCGGACCACCGCGTAAATCAGCAGCGAACTGGCGGCGACGAAGATCGAGCCCTTCCACATCGCCACCACGGTGAGCATGTGGTGGTCGGCCACCAGCGCCTCGGCCAGCGTGTCGCTGGCGGCGATCCAAATGAAGCCGAACGTGGCATAGGCGGCCGTGACTTTGGCGGCTAGGCCGATCCCCCTTCGCGCCATCCCCATGGCCCTTCCGTCTCGCGGATCTGGACTCCCAAGCTATCAAGTCGTGGGGGAAAAGGGGGAAAAAACATTCTGTTACCATGGCCCCCCCTTGTGCTGCCCGCGGGGTTGTGCTTCAACCGCTGCACGGGCTGGCCGGGCACCGGATTCGTTCGACCGGCTCGTGTCCATCAACGGAGAATGTCATCCAATGAAGATCATCACCGCTCGCCGCGGTGCGCTGGCCCTGGGGCTGGCCGCCGGCCTCGCCGTGTTGCCCGCTCTGGCCGCCGACAAGGACCCCGTCGCCGCGATTGTCAACGGCACCGAGATTCACGTGTCGCAGGTGGCTGAGTTCCAACGCTCGCTGCCGCCGCAGATGGCGCAGGCCCCCTATGCCATGCTGCTCGACGCCAAGATCAACAACATGCTGATCTCGGACGCCGCCCGCAAAGACGGCATGCAGAACGATCCCGACGTCAAGCGCGCCGTGCGCGACGCCGAGGACCAGATCCTGCGCAAGGCGTGGATGACCAAGAAGCTCCGGGCCGAAATCACCGATTCGGCGCTGAAGCAGCGCTACGACACCTTCGCCGCCAACTTCAAGCCCGAGGAAGAGGTTCGCGCCCGCCACATCCTGGTCGAGACCGAGGACATGGCCAAGGCGGTCATCTCCGACCTCCGCAACGGCGCCAAGTTCGAGGAATTGGCCAAGACCAAGTCCAAGGACCCGTCGGCGGCGCAGAACGGCGGCGATCTCGGCTACTTCACCAAGGGTGAGATGGTGCCGCAATTCGCCGACGCCGCCTTCGCCATGAAGGTGGGCGAAGTGTCGACCGAGCCGGTCAAGTCGCAGTTCGGCTGGCACGTGATCAAACTCGAAGACCGTCGCCTGTCGTCGGTGCCGCCGTTCGAGGAAGCCAAGGGGGTGATCCAGCAGCAGCTGGCCGAGCAGTTGGCCCAGCAGACGGTGACGGACATCCGCAACAAGGCCAAGGTCAAGCGGTTCAACCCCGATGGGTCACCGATGACCGACCAGCCGGCCCAGCCCAAGAACTAGGCCTAGAACTGAGGAAAAGACCACCATGACCGCGCTGTCGCCCCTGGCTCCGGCCGCGTTTCCCACCATGCCGATCGTGGCCGGCGTTCGTCTCGCCGGCCACGAATGCGGCATCCGCTACTCGGGGCGGCCCGACCTGCTGATGGTCGAGCTGGCTCCGGGCAGCACGGTGGCGGGCGTGTTCACCCGTTCCCTCACCTGTTCGGCCCCGGTGGTGTGGTGCCGACAGGCGGCGGCCAAGGGCAAGGCGCGCGTCGTGGTGGTCAATTCCGGCAACGCCAACGCCTTCACCGGCGCCGCCGGCATGGCCTCGGTCGAACGTACCGTGGCCAAGGCGGCCGAGGTTGTCGGCTGCAAGAAGTCCGAGGTGTTCGTCGCCTCGACCGGCACCATCGGGGTGCCGCTGCCCGACGAGAAAATCACCGCCCATCTGGACGCCGTGCGCGGCAAACTGGAAGCCGAGTCCTGGGACGCGGCGGCGCGGGCGATCATGACCACCGACACCTTCGCCAAGGGGGCGACCCGCACCGCCGTGATCGACGGGACCACGGTGACCATCAACGGCATCGCCAAGGGCGCCGGCATGATCGCGCCCGACATGGCGACCATGCTGGCCTTCGTCTTCACCGACGCCGCCCTGCCGGGCGAGGTGCTGCAGCCGCTGTTGGTCAAGGGCGCCGACAAGTCGTTCAACTGCATCACCGTCGACAGCGACACCTCGACCAGCGACACTCTGCTGCTGTTCGCCACCGGCCTGGCCGGCAATTGCCGCATTGACGACGCCAAGGATAAGCGGCTGGCCGATTTCAAGGCCAAGCTGAACGACCTGCTGCTCGACCTCGCCCTCCAGGTGGTCAAGGACGGCGAGGGCGCCACCAAGTTCGTCGAGGTGCGGGTTACCGGCGCCGCCGGCAACCGGGCGGCGCGGCGCATCGGCCTGGCCATCGCCAACTCGCCGCTGGTCAAGACCGCCATCGCCGGCGAGGACGCCAATTGGGGCCGCATCGTCATGGCGGTGGGCAAGGCCGGCGAAAGGGCTGACCGCGACCGTCTCGCCATCAGCATCGGCGGCGTCGTGGTGGCCAAGGACGGCCAGGTGGTCCCCGGTTACGACGAGGCGCCGGTCAACGCCCACATGAAGGGCAGCGACATCGTCATCGAAGTCGATATCGGCCTCGGCAAGGGCAAGGCGACGGTGTGGACCTGCGACCTCACCCACGCCTATATCGACATCAACGGGTCTTATCGCACTTGACGGATGACCAGCCCGGCTGCCGCCAGGTTGGGACGGTGTGGGCGGGGCATCCGCTGCTGAGCCAGCGGCTGCGGCTGCGCCCCCTGACCGAAGCCGACGTGCCGGACTTGGCGGCGCAACTCGACGACTGGCAGGTGGTCAAGCACACCGCCAACATTCCCCATCCCTATCAGGAAGCCGACGCCAGCGCCTTCGTCCGCCAAATGGCGGTCAAGGCCCAGGCCCGCACCGGGGTGGCGCTGGCGATGGAGCGCACCCTCGACCGCCGCCTAGTCGGCTGCATCGGCTTCGGCACCGAGGGCGACGGAACCCCGGAGATCGGCTATTGGATCGGCCGCGACCATTGGGGCGCCGGCTTGGCCACCGAGGCGCTGCGCCGGCTGATGCGCCACCTGTTTGCCGACCTCGGCGTCACTCGGGTGTGGGCTTCGGCCCATCCCGACAATCTGGCCTCGCGCCGGGTGCTGGAAAAAGCCGGGATGCGCCGCGCCGGCCACCAGATGATCGGTCAGCCGGCCCGTGGCCAAAGCGTGGTGATGCCGGTGATGGAGCTGGACGCCGACGCGTGGCGGCTGGCCCATGCCGCCCGTCCAATGGTGCTGGTGGTGGCGGCGGCGCTGATCGACCCCGACGGCCGTGTCTTGATGGCCAGCCGGCCGGCCGGGCGCAGCATGGCCGGGCTGTGGGAATTCCCCGGCGGCAAGGTGGCGGCGGGCGAAACCCCCGAACAGGCGCTGGTGCGGGAATTGGCCGAGGAGCTGGGCATCGACACCGGCGAAAGCTGCCTGGCACCGATCGCCTTCGCCTCGCACGATTACGACACCTTCCACCTGCTGATGCCGCTCTACGCCATCCGAGTGTGGCGGGGCAACCCGGTTGCCCGGGAAGGCCAGGACCTGGTCTGGCGCCATCCCAATCGCCTGGGCGAACTGCCGATGCCCCCGGCCGACATTCCGCTGCTGGCGCTGCTGCGCGACTGGGCTTAACTCAATACCGGGGGTGGTCCAGCAGGTTGGCCGGCACCCCGGGGATGCGGGGCCAGTCGCGCGGGCAAGCCACCGGGGTGACCTGGGTCAGCACCGCCATCGAGGGCGGCAATCCGGCGATATGGGGCAGTCCGGCGGCGGCGCGGACCTCGGCGGCGGCCTTTTGTCCCCGGCTCGGCTCGCCGCCGTCTGTGACCATCATGCCGGTGCCGTAGCCGGTCACCGGGTAGGTGTGGAAGTCGCCGACCCCGCCGGTCGTGTCGGTCCAAGACCAGTGGTAGACGTAGAACCAGCAGGCCGGCTGCGGCAATCCGTCGGCGACCGCCGGTGTCGCGCCCAGGGCGAGGAAGATCGCCGTCGCCGCCCGCCGAATGTTCGTCGCCTTGCCCACGCGCTGTCGTCCCCCGCTGTCGTCCCCCGCAGGATAGCGGCAACCCCGGTCGGCGA
>Ga0316222_1003348_pt1 | contig 15856 bp, 2 predicted proteins | sample TBH18011metaG_FD_206008 | JGI IMG/M metagenome (GOLD analysis project Ga0316222, IMG submission 206008) | Freshwater microbial communities from Trout Bog Lake, Wisconsin, USA - TBH18011 | ecosystem: Environmental > Aquatic > Freshwater > Lake > Hypolimnion/Profundal zone | place: USA: Wisconsin...
TCATGGATTTCAGATTTAACGGAAAGCAGCCTGCTCGCCCCGTCAGTGCTGATTGCACGTAACACTCCTCCCAAATGGGTAACCGTCCCCACCGTAGCTGCCCAGGCGAAAACAGGCAACAGCAGTCCTATCAAACAAATCAAACTAGCATTTATTAGGTTTCGCATTAGGTTTTCCATTGCTGTTATTTTGATCAGTGGTGTTTGGTGTGTTGCCACTATTTCCTGTGCCACCATTGTTTCCACTGTCGCCACAGGCTCCCAACCCAGAATCGCTACATCCTCCAAATGATCCGCTGGAATTTCCTATGGTTGGCTGGGTAGCATTTAGCAAGGCCTGGAAATAGTTGTCGTTCGGCAATGAGTTATTCAGATTGAACAAATCTTGAACATTGCCTGCACCTTGAACATTGGTCGATGTTGCAGTAGTAGTTATATTAATCAACTGTTGTACTGACAAGGGGGCACTCGAAAACACAACGCTACCGTCAGTAATCGAGTAAACCCCTCCCACAGTTACATTCAGGGTTTGTACACTTGTATTAAAGAAGGCATTTCCCCCCACATTGATGGTTGCTATTCCACCAGTAATATTTGGGCCGGAATACCCGGGAGCTGAAGAAACATTTCCACCAGCTGTTAAATTGACAGCACCGTTACTGCCAGCATTGATATTGGCCAACACAACATTTCCCAATGCCTGCAAACCTATCGATCCTCCACCCGAACTAATTGAAGCTCCATTGCTCATATTCACATTAGCCGGCGGGTCAATCAATATGCTTCCCCCTGTTGAGGTTACCGTGCTTACTATATTCAAATCGTATCCGTTCTGACTGTAAGTTATGGGAGAGTTGGTTCCCCCTGCAGTCAAAACACCGAGTGTGACTGCTGTAGCCGGGGCATTGAAGATATCAATTCCGCCTGAAGTCGTAATAACATTCAAGAGACTAAACTGATTGCCCGTATCCGTCAGCGTCGTATTGGTTGCAGAATGTGTAACCAGCGTTGTAGCCACAATCGGCCCCGTCTGCAAAATTGCTCCACTGGATGCGACAAGATTAACTACAGGAGCATTGAGGTTGGCTATGCTTAGATCGCCGGTAGCCTGCGTGATGCTGGCAACCCCCGTCGTACCATTGAGAACGATTCCACCGCCTGATTGGGAAAAACTATTGGTTACTGCAAAAATACCACCGCTGGTCAGGGTGCCAGCGCTCTGTGTGTAGGAAGCCGCATTAAAATTGGCAAGAGACAAACTCCCCCCGGCCATAATAAAGCTTCCCGAATCGGTCACGGTAAGACTACTCATATTAGTGGTGCCACCACTGTAAGTCACCACTGCGCCTGACGGAATAGTGAGCAACGAAACATCACCATTTGTAGGGAGCAGTCCTCCCGGCCAATTGCTGGCCGCTGACCAATTGATCGCGCCAATTCCCCAGGTCACCGAAGCAGGAGTAATGCTCACACCGCTCGTTACCGTGGCAATACTTGGCGTGGCGAAAATGTAGTCCGAGGGTAGACTACCCACCGTGCTGGTTATGCCGAGCACAGCCGAACCTGAGGCAGTAATCGAGTTGGCAACTGCAACGTGAGGCGAATTGAAGGCAAGCGAGATTCCGCTTGTATCCAGAGAAAGTGTGTCGCCGCTTACTCCACCGCTTACACCACCAATGACCGATGCAGTCGCGCCACTGACCGTGTTTGTGCCATCGTAAACTTTAGTCAATGTACCAACAATATTTGCCGTCGAATTAAGCTGTTTCCGGGTGATCGTACTGGCAACGCTCAAGCTGGTCACACCGTTCAGCGTATAGTCACCCGGCGCGCTGCCAACCGTGCTGCCCGTAATGCTGCCTATCGTCAGGCCTGATACTGTCAGCGCGTTACTACCGTTGTTCGCAACGTGCGCATAACTGTAAGCTGCGCCCGTATCGTTCAGCGTAGCCGACGCCGCCGAATCGGCCGCCACGTAGCCAGTAATATTGTAGGTCGGTGTGAAGCCCGTCGGCGCGTTCAAGGTGCCGTCGTAGGTCTTGGTCACACCCGTGTTGGACAGGCTCGCCGTCAGGGTCGCCGCCGTAATACTCGCCGTCTGTGTGCCACCGACAAACATGTAGTCCGATGCCGTACCTGCCGTGGCTCCCGTCGTACTGTTCAGCGTCAGACCGCCGGTATTCACCGTTTGCGATCCCGCCGCAACGTGCTGGCTCGCCACCGTACCCGCACCGGTCAGCGAAAGGGTCTCATTGCCTACCCCGGTCGTAATGACTCCGCCCGTGCCAAAGTCTCCTGCGACAAGGCTTTTGCCTCCGTTGTAAACCATGCTGCCGGTGAAATTAATCGGTGCCGCCGTGATGCTCGCCGTCTGCGTGCCACCGACAAACGTGTAGTCCGATGCCGCACCTGCCGTGACTCCCGTACCCGCGCTAACAAGCGTTAAACCGGTGGTGTTCACCGTTTGCGATCCCGCCGCAACGTGCTGGCTCGCCACCGTTCCCGTACCAGTCAGTGCCAAAGTCTCGCTGCCTATCCCGGTTGTGATAATTCCGCCCGTGCCAAAATTCGCTGCGGAAAGACTAGTGCCGGCGTTGTATACCATGCTGCCAGTAAAACTAAGCGGTGCCGCAGTGATCTTGTTACCGGCCGCCACAGACAATATCGTCGGCTGTGCCGCCAGTTCGTAATCACCCGCATGCGAAACTACCAGATTGCTGGCGTCGCTGCCGCTAAAATTGCCGCTGCCCGAACTGCTCAACACACCCAATGCCACCACGCCACCCGTTTGACCAATTGTTTTTCCGGTTGCTAAAACGTGTGCATCACTGAACCCCAGAGTTACGCCACTGGTATCCAATGTGATTGAATCATTACCAACGAAACCACCTGAAACTGTACCACTCACCGAGGAACCGGTTGCTGCCAATGTTCCGTCGTAAACTTTGTTCGCAGCCACAATATTAGCAGTTGCGTTCAGTTGTCTAGCAGTGATTGTTCCACTCACGGGCTGAATAGTTGGTTGTGCCGCCAGCACGTAGTCGGTCGATTGCGATACCACTAGATTGTTGGCGTCGCTGCCGCTAAAATTGCCGCTGCCCGAGTTAGTTACTGCACCCACCGCCACATTGCCGCTCGCGCTGATGGCCTTGTTTGCCGTCGTCACATGTGCGTCGCTGAAGTTGAGACTCAGCCCGCTGGTGTCCAGCGCAACTAAATCCGATCCAACGACGGTACCGCTTGTGCTGCCGCTTACCGTCGAACCCGTTGCCACTAACGTTCCATCATAGACTTTATTTACGGCAGTGATACTTGCCGACGCTGAAAGTTGTACCGCATTAATTTGCGCCCCAGTTGCAGGCGCAATGGTGAGGCCGATCAAACTGTAGTCGCTGATGCCACTGTTCGAATTAGTGCCTCCTATACTGAAAGCCATCGCACCGCCCGTTGCATTAATCATGTTGGCATCAATATGGTGAGCCGAATTGTAATTTAGCGTGAGGCCTGACAGATCAAGACTTAAACTGTCGCCCGCTATCCCTGCCACCGTACCACTCGCGCTCGCGCTCGCGTAAGTCGCCGTCGTGGTGCCGTCATAGGTCTTGGTAAGTGTGCCACTTATGCTCCCAGTCGCAATCAGCGGAGCCGCCGTAATCGTTGCTGTCTGAGTCCCACCTATCAAAGTATAGTTCGTGGATGCAAGTCCAGTTGTTCCATCTAATAATGTAAATGCCCCTGACGACAAGTTTTGACTGCCCGCCGAAACATGCGCACTGGCGACGCTGCCGGTTCCGGCCAGATTGAGAGTATCGGAGCCTATCAGCGTACCCAAGGTAAATGTTCCGGCAGACACCGAAGTCGTACCATCGTAGGCACGACTTCCCGTCAGGTTGATCACATAGGGAGTGATGATCAGATTTCCACCGGTGATGTCATATTGGGTTGAATAATAAAGGTTATAAACACCCGCATTGCTTTGGTTGGTTATTGAACCAGCATCTATCACGCCGCTGATTAATGTGTTCACACCATATTGCATGCTTCCCGTGTAAGTTGTTGTGTACGTTTGAGGATTAATGCTGTAAGTCACAGAAACATCCTGAGCACCGGTAAGCGTCAAGGGTGTCAAAAAGCTGGTTAGTAAAGGTGCAGTATGACCTTCGTAAATGCGCCATACAGCACCGCTGCCACCGGTATTGGCAATATTCCAGCCGGTGTAGCTGGATAATTGCAACATTTGAGTTGAGGTTGAAGTTGGGTTCAGACCCATACCGCCTGCGGATGTTGTTTGTCCAGAAGTATAAATGTCCCAGAAGCTGTTGGTGACGGTGCCGCCGTTGTTGGACCCAACCAGTCCACCGAGGCTGCTTGAGCCGCTTACGCTTCCCATGGAATAACTGTTGCTGATCGTGCCGACGTTCGCCCCCACCAGTCCTCCGACATTGGTGCCCGTACCGGATACGGTGACCGTTGCGTAGCTATTGCTGATCGTGCCATAGTTGGCTCCCACCAGTCCACCAACATTGTTATTACTCGCGCCGGTCACTCTGCCCGTGGCGTAACTGTTGCTGATCGTACCGCCGCTGTGATATCCCACCAGCTCGCCGACTTCGGTGTTACCACTGATGCTGCCACCGACCAAACCGACGTTCTGGATTACAGAAGTCGTGCCAGAAACGAAACCAAATAGCCCCACATCAGCGGTTCCAGGCAAATTGATGGTGAGATTGCTGATGGTATGGTTCTGCCCGTTGAATGAGCCGGTGAATTGGTTTACCTGTAAGAAACCAGTGTTCATGCCTAAGGGCACAAAACCCGAGCTACCCCAGACATCCGTACTGTTACCGGTAGAAGCAGCATTGATGTTATTACCCAATGTGTAGTTTCCGGCAAGGTTCATCGCCATCAACTGCAACTGGTGCGCATTGGTGATCGTGGTTGAATATTCGGAGGCCAGCATGGGGAGGGTTGCGCCAGTGCTGCTGACATTGGCATTGTTCAGCGTTCCATCAGAATCCACGATGACCCAATTGTCGCCCGTGGCGTATCCAGTTGCGGGAGTGAACGTAGAGAAATTGGATAGTGTCCGCATTGCCCCGGATGTTATGCTCAGTCCACCAGTAGTAACTGCACTTCCAGTACCTGCACCTATACCATAAGTATTAACGTCGATATTCCAATAGCCTCCGGTCACTGTGCCACTGTTGCTACCCACCAACCCACCTGAAACTGTGCCACTCACAGTACCTGTAGCATACACATTGACTACGCTGGCCGACCCGGTGCTATATACATTAACCCCCCCCACCAACCCGCCAACATAAATATTACCCGTTACATTGCCAAGCGCATAACTGTTACTGATGGCTGCGACGCCGCTGGCAACGCCATAGTTGTAACCCGCCAGCCCGCCAATATCTTGACCTGTACCGGTCACATTTCCTAACGCATAGCTGTTAGTGATGCTACTCGTCCCGCCACTACCACCATAGTTAAACCCGACCAAACCACCCACATAACTGGCGCGCACGTTGACCAGGCCTGTTGCATAGCAATTGCTAATACTGTTCGAGCCGGAACTAGAAGAGTTATACCCCACCAGACCACCGAAATAACTTCCACTTATAGTCCCGCTACTGGCCACATTACCTGTTGCATAGCTGTTGCTGATGCTTACAATCGCACCGCTACCGGTGCTACTGTTTTCGCCCACAAGACCGCCAACATTAATAGTGCCTGTATCAGTACCGGAAACACCTGTCACATTGCCACTGGCGTAACTGTTGCTGATATTAGCCGTAGCGGAAATGCCCTGGTTATATCCTACTAATCCACCCACCTCGCTATACCCGCTCACGTTGCCGGTGGCATAACTGTTGCTGATAGTTGAAACTTTGTTGGCGGGGGCAAAGTTATAACCCACCAGCCCGCCGATGCTAGTTGTGCCACTCACATTACCTGTAGCGTAGCTGCTAGTAATTGCACCTCCGTATGCTGGATTGCCATTTTCACCCACTAAACCGCCAAAGTTATTACCACTAATGCTGGAACTAATCACACTGCCTGTAGCGTAACTGGCGCTGACTGTACTATCGGCATTGTCTCCCACTAAACCACCGACATTCGTTGCTCCGCTTACAGTACCGCTTACAGTACCACTTACATTTCCGCTGGCATGACTACCGGTGATAGTAGCCGAACCAAAACCTTGACCATAGTTGTAGCCCACCAGCCCGCCGATGCTAGTTGTGCCACTCACATTACCTGTAGCGTAGCTGCTGCTGATGCTGGTGTGGCCACTGGCTGAGCCATAGTTAGATCCCACCAATCCGCCAATGTTCGTTGTACCGCTCACGCTCCCCGAGGCATAGCTGTTGCTGATTACACCACCGCTTAAATTAACTCCCGCCAATCCGCCAATCCCAGCTAAGCCGCTCACGCTGCCCGAGGCGTAGCTGGTTTCAATTGTGCCGGTATTTGAGCCCACCAGTCCACCGACATTTTGACCGGTCAGACCTCCGCTCACGGTGGTTGTTGCGAAACTGTTGTCGATCGTGCCATGGTTGGCCCCCACCAGACCGCCCGTTCCGTTGGTACCCGTGCCGCTCACATTGCCCGAGCTATTCGTGTTATTGATCAAACCATAATTCGTTCCTGCCAAAGCACCGACGACAGTACCTCCGGTCACGCTGGCAGGATTTAAGGCCACGTTCTGAATCACTGAACTTGCACCCGAGACGCCAAACAGACCCACATTAGATGATGCCTGATTAATGGTGAGTCCAATGATCGCGTGGTTTTGCCCATCGAAGGTGCCTGTAAATTGGGTACTGGAATTCCCGATTGGCACAAATGTCGAACTGCCCCAGATATCACCGGTTGTTGCCGTTGCCGAAGCATCGACGGTATTACCCAAAATGTAGTTTCCGGCAAGGTTCATCGCCATCAACTGCAACTGGTGCGCATTGGCGATCGTGGTTGAGTATTCTGAAGCCAGCATAGGAAGCGTTCCGCCGCCAGCACCATTTAAATTCAAAGATCCGTCAGCGTTGACAATAACCCAGCTACTGCTATTGGAACCACCAAGCGTATTGTTGGCGAAGGTGAAGTTTGTTAAATTGGAAGCTGTCTGCATCTGGGAAACACTTCGCCCATACACGTTTACGGTTGACGTACTGTTATCTGTGTATATCCCGTAATAGTTCGCATCATTCCAATAACTGTTGGTTATCGTGCCACTTGCATCGTTGTAGCCCACCATACCGCCGTAGGCGTTAGACCCATTCCAGTTCACAATGCCGGAAGCATAGGTATTGTTGATTGTTCCGTAGTTTGCTCCCACCAGCCCGCCGACGTTATTTCCTGTCACGTTGCCCGTAGCGTAAGCATTGCTGATATAGCTATTCGTGGCTCCCACGCCGCCGTTTTCCCCCACCAACCCGCCGACATAGTTATTGCCGCTCACACTGCCGGTGGCATAGCTGTTGCTGATGCTGGCCGTGCCGCTTTTACCATAATTGAATCCAACCAACCCGCCAGCATTGTTGCCTATGCTAGTCACGTTGCCAGTTGCATAACTGTTGTTGATGCTGACTACGCTGCCGCTGACGTTTCCATAGTTATACCCTATCAGCCCGCCAACGTTACCTACCCCGCTCACGCTACCCGATGCAAAGCTGGTAGTGATGCTTATTCTGTACCCATTGCTTCCGTAGTTATAGCCTACCAACCCTCCGACGTTGTTTCCTGTGCCAGCCACGTTGCCTAAAGCATAGCTGTTGCTGATGCTGATTGAGCCCAGTTGCCCCGCATTTTCACCCACCAGACCGCCGACATCGCTGGTTCCGCTCACACTACCCGTGGTGTAGTAGCTGTTGCTGATCGAGCCGTAGTTGTATCCCACCAGGCCGCCAGCAATCGTGCCGGAAGCGGTTACGTTGCCTGATGCGTAGCTATTAGTGATCGGGCCGCTGTTGTACCCCGCCAACCCGCCTACATAGCTACTTCCGCTCACGCTGCCCGACGCATAGCTGTTGCTAATCGTGCCTTGCTGGTTATATCCGATCAGGCCACCAACATCATTGCCGCTACTGCTCACCGTGCCCGTTGCATGACTGTTACTGATAGTGGAGGAGACTCCATAGTTGTATCCAAGCAAGCCACCCACCATTGTTGCTCCGCTCACGGTTCCAATGGCATAACTATTGCTAATGGTTGCATCGTAGTTTTTTCCGACAAGTCCGCCAACATAACTTCCCCCATTCACGCTACCCGAGGCGGAACTGTTGCTGACCGTGCGATAGAAGTTCGTTCCCACCAACCCGCCAACGTTCTCTCCGCCACTCACAGTACCGGTGCTAGAACTGTTGCTGACCGACCCAGCGTTATATCCCACCAGCCCGCCGACGTTGTTTATCCCGCTCACGGTGACATTAAGCAGCCCCACGTTTTGAATCGTGGAACCCGAGCCCGTAGATCCAAACAGCCCCACAAAATAATTGTTCGGCAAATTAATGGTGAGATTGCTGATAGTATGACCTAGCCCGTTGAAGTTGCCGGTGAACGAGGTAGAAGGTGTAGTCGTTGTTGATAACCCTCCGATCGACACAAAAGTAGAATTAGCCCAGACATCGCTGACACTTCCCGCTGTTGCCAAAGCATAGAGGTTGGTAGCCAGGGTGTAGTTCGCGCCCAGGTTCATCGCCATCAACTGCAACTGATGCGCGTTGGAGATTGAGGTTGAATATTCGGAAGCCAGCATGGGCAGCGTCCCGCCGCCGGAAGTGCCGTTTGAATTCAACGATCCATCGGCATTCACTATCACCCATGAGTTGCCAGAGAGGCCAGGGGTGTTGGTGAAGTTAAAGCCGGTGAAATGGGAGGCGGTTTGCATTGAAGTGATGCTCATCCCGCCAATAAGAGAGCTGCTACCGGTCCCTCCTCCGATACCAAAACTATTTGCGACAGAATTCCAGTAGCCATGGGTGATCGTACCGGAGACGTTGTTCCCTACTAATCCGCCAAGGTTGGTTACTCCTGCCACACTCCCGGAAGCGTAGACGTTGGAGATAATACCACCCGTATTATTTAACCCAACCAGCCCACCGACGTGGGTGCCGTAATTGCCGGCACCCACGTTCCCCGTGGCGTAGCTGTTGCTAATCGTGCCATAGTTGAATCCCACCAGCCCGCCAATATTGTAGCCTGTACCACTTACGCTCCCCGTGGCATAGCTGTTGCTGATGTTAGCCGTGCCACCCAAAGTGGCAGAAACACCATTTAAACCCACCAACCCACCGGCATTGGAATAAGTATTACAATCCCCACAAGTATTACTCACGAACCCCGTGGCATAGCTGTTGTTGATGCTGGCCGTGCCACCGTTGGCATAATTGAATCCCACCAGTCCGCCAATATTATAGTAAGTACCGTTTCCAGCGCCGGTCACGGCGCCCGTGGCATAGCTGTTGTTGATGCTGGCTGCGCCGCTGTTGTGGGCATAGTTGTAACCCACCAAACCACCGATGTCGCTGCCGGAGCCGGTCACATTGCCCTTGGCGTAGCTATTACTGATAGTGCTGTTAAGATTAAATCCGACCAGACCGCCGACATAACTACTTCCGCTCACATTGCCCGTGGCGTAGCTGTCATAGATCGTGCCTCCGTTCCAACCCACCAACCCGCCAATATGACCATACGAAGAGGATGTGCCGGTAACTGCTCCTGTAACATAACTATTGCTGATCGTTCCCCCCAACACAGATCCGACCAACCCTCCAACTTGTTCGTCACCGTGGACGGTTACGTTGGCATTGCTTCCGCTAACAGAACCCGAGTACATGAGCCCAACCAACCCGCCGACGTAAAAGCTATGGTAGTAATTGTTACTTGAATTGTCGGAACCAGTGTGCCCCGTAATACTCCCTCCGGCGAAGCTGTTGCTGATCGTGCCAGTATTGTAGCCCACCATCCCGCCCATATCATGGATGGCGCTAACTGATGCAGTCACATAGCTGTTGGTGATCGTGCCGTCGTTTTGCCCTGCCAGCGCCCCCACATAGCCAGCGCCCGAGATGTTGGCGTTGACCAGACCTAGGTTGGATACGGTAGCGCCGTAACTGAGATAGCCGAACAGGCCAACATAGTTGTAAGTCGGCGTGTTGATCGTTAGATTGCTGATGGTGTGACCTAGGCCGTCGAAGGTGCCGTTGAATTGGCTGATTTGTGAAGAGGTGCTGTTATTACCAATCGGTGAAAAACCGGTATTTGCGGTCGCCGTTGCATCTATGTTCCTGCCCAGCGCGTAGTTGTTGGAAAGTGTAGAAGTATTAAAATTTATCGCTTGTAGCTGGGTCAAGTCGTTCACCAGCATGAAAGTATTAAGTTGTGTTCCGTTGGTTACGTATGAAGTGAAGTTCGTCGGAGAAGTATAGCTTGGATTTGACGAATTTGAGCCAGTTGGGTTGTAGTAGATATTTGCTGTTCCAGCCGTAATTGTGTCTGAAATGCTGCCGAAACTTACATTGCTGCAAGTACCCGCATTCGTCACGCAGGCTCCGAGTGAATCCGCACGCAGGCTTACGGTGCCTGTTCCAACATTGATCGCCGTATTTACAATCAGATTTTTGGTGGCTGAAATATCAATTGTGCTTGAGCCGGAATTGACAAAGTAGGGACCAAGCGTAAGACTGCCGGTATGATTCAAATACACTAAGCTTGGCCCGGTACCATTTAAGCCAACCCAGATATTCGCATTACCTACACCACCAATAGAGCTGGTATGAAGAGGAGAATCTACTGAGCCGATTGCACCGGTACTGTAGCCGTCACTTTGCAAGCCGATGTAGTTTGAGGTAATCAGACCTGAACCCGAGATTGTTCCTGTATATGCTGAAAGAAGCGCAGTATAAGTTGGCTTTGTAGTCAGCGCACCATTGATCGTAATCGCGCCGTCCGATGTCTGAACTGTAACATTGTTACCCGAAATAGTCGCTCCGGTCGCCACAGTTGCGGCTCCTGTTAGCGAAGAAACTCTTAGCAACACATCACTTGAATTTGAAGTGACATTATTATTGACAATAATACCCCCGCTGTAAGGATATATTTGTTGAATACTAATTGCGCCGCCTGCTGTGACCCCACTTGTTATTCCAAGTGCGCTTGAAACAGTACCCACAGCAAAGTCTGAAGAGGTATAGTTTTGAAGGGTAAAACTACTATTGACCCCTGAAACATTTGCAGCAACGGTATTGATCTGATTGTTTCCGGTCAGCGACACGTTGCCTGAAGAAAGAATTTGCAGGGTGTTGGCCGAAATTAATCCGGATGTGGAATTATTTGTGATAGAGCCTGCTGGGGCATTCAGAACCAGCCCGCCTGCAGAACCCGATAACGCTGCATTAATATTAATGTTATTGCTTGCCGAGAGGGTCAAGCTGTTTGTGCTGGTCCAAGTCACCGGATCAGCTACGAAAATGTCGCCGTTTCCCGTTCCGGTAGCAAGAGTTTGAATGGTTATGTTTCCGCTAGCTAAACTGGTTGCCAGTGTGGTGTTGGACATGTAGCTACTACCGTTTCCCGGATTAGTCGCTGCAATAGTGTAGTCAGTCGGGTCGATTAGCCAAGTGCCGCTTTTCCCATTGGCAGCTTCGGTAGTAATGTGGGCGGTGTCGGCTATGGTTACGTGGGCTGCGGAAGTTTCTATGAATCCTCCGTTGGACGTGTTCGTTGCGCCTTCCGACGTGCTCCCCCTCCCTAGCCCTCCCCCGGCGGGAGAGGGGACAGAGGCATCCAGTGTACCGGTGACATTAACCGTTCCATTGGTCATGTCTGCCAGCACGGAGATATTGCCGCCGCCGGTTGCACCTTCGGCGCTGATTGTGCCGCCTGCCTCGATACTATTGCTTGCCTTAAGGAATACTCGTCCGCCCTGACTAACCAGGCTATTTGCACTGAGCGTTCCACTGTTGTTAACTACTGCGCCCACCACTCCAATGCGCCCACTGTCGGCAAGAATCTGTCCAAGATTGGTTGCTGTGTTGTTGCTACCGGTAATTTTCACCGCAACGCCGGGGGTCGCCGTATCCATTAGCTGCACGGTATTACCTGCAGCAAGGATGGTTTCGCCTTTCGGAGTGTTGATCACGCCATAATTTTCAACTTGCGGGGCAACCAGGTAAACCGAGCCGCCTTCGGGGGTAGTAATGGTTCCGTTGTTAATTACGGAGACTGCCCCCTCCCCTGACCCTCCCCCGGCGGGAGAGGGGGCCGTGAAATTCAGCTTGCCCGCGAGAAAGTCCGCGTTGGAGAGGTTGAGAGAGGAAGATATAAAACTACCTACATCAATTCTGGCTCCTTGACCGACCAAAATTCCGGCTGGGTTAATTAGATATACCCGGCCATTCGATGTCAGTGTTCCCAGCAATGATGAAGGATCAGGCCCAACCACCCTATTCAGTACGGAACTGCTGGCAGATTGCTGGATGAAGTTGGTGGTTTGTCCGGCACCAATCGAGAATCCCTGCCAGTTGATAATGGCGTTGGGGCTGTTGGTTACGGTGAGAAGGTTGCCGCTTTGTTTAACATTTGCGCTACCGCTGACGATTTGTGCGCCGGTGGGATTAGCTTCGGCCTTTAGAGTAAAGCAATAGGCCAGAGCAAAGATAATGAGTTTGAGCCGGAGTCTGGTTTTACTTTTGGCAATGTTTCCTGATTCGCTATCGTTCTCGGCCAGCGCTGCACCATTCAATACACACGAACGGGATTTTCCTTTGGAGGGAGTCAGCTCTGACACCGCTACCCAAGTGTTCAGCGCTTCAGACCAGATGGTGCGGAAAATATGATTGAGTGATGCTTTCATGCTTTGCTCCGTGAAACTGAATTTTGGTTATTGCTAATGTTTTTCCCTATTTTTAATAGACGGCCCCTATAAAATCGCCTTAAAAAACCTGAGGAAAATTATTTTTTTACACAGCCAGTTATGGTAAAAATAACCATAATTTCATAATAGTATTCTTCTTATATTTGAGGGTCAATCGTAATTTAAGTACGTAATTTTTCGGGACTAGTGGGCTAAAATCCCACGTCTTAGTTATGCCCTATTTTATTGACATTCAAGGGATGCCAACGGGCTTATATGAATCAATTGCTAATTTTCAACTAAACCGCTTAAACTAGCTAATTAGATCCTTAGTCAGGAAACATAGCTCTCTACTGAGTGCTGTTTTAATGACCCATCTTTAGCTTAACGTGACTAACCATACTCCACTACAAGAGCCTCCCACCATTCAACGCAAAGTCGCTATTGCGGCTTGTTTCGGCACCTTTCTTGAATGGTATGACTTCCTCACTTTCGCCTCGTTGGCAACCTATTTCAGCCTGCTGTTTTTTCCTCCGGACAATCCGGTTGCCGCGCTGTTAGCCAGCTTGGCCACTTTCGGCGTGGGCATGCTGGTGCGCCCGCTCGGGGCAGCATTATTTGGTTCTCTGGCTGACAAATACGGACGGCGTCCGATTTTTATCACGACCATCGTGCTCATGGGGCTTTCGACTTTTGGCGTCGGATTGTTGCCGACTTATCAACAGGCCGGCATGTTGGCACCGCTGACGTTGCTGGTGTTACGTCTGTTGCAGGGATTTTCTGTGGGAGGAGAAATCGGCGGCTCGGCGGTTTATCTGACCGAACACGCGCCCGCCAATAAGCGCGGCATTTATACCAGTGTGCTGCAATTGATGGGGCCGCTGGGAATTATGGTTTCCACATTGCAAATTCTATTGCTACAAGGAGTATTGAACAGCGCAGATTTCAGCGCCTGGGGATGGCGCGTGCCTTTTTTATTTTCCGCCGTGCTGCTGCTGGTTTCGTTGAAAAGCCGCCTGAACCTGCATGAGTCGCCGATATTTCAACGCATGCGTGAAAACAACACTGTGTGCCGAACTCCGTTACGCGAATGTTTCACCGATCGAAAAACGTTGGGGCGTATGGCGCTTTTGTTTTTCTGCATTTCAGCAGGAGGTTCACTGCTATTTTTTTCGTCGCAGGTGTACACCAACGTTTTTTTAAAAAACGTGGTCAGACTTGATCCGCAACTGTCGGGAACGCTCGTCATGGAGAGTACTCTTTTGTTGTTCCCGCTCACCATCCTGTTTGGCTGGTTGTCCGATCGTATCGGCAGGAGGCCGGTTCTGCTGGCCGGATTATTACTGGGAACTCTGGCCATTTTACCCGTGTATAAAGGACTCATGCATTTCGGCAATCCGGCACTCGAACGCTTTAACCGCGCAGTTCCGGTTGCATTGTACGGCGACTCCTGCGACTACAGCCCATTCACAGCGCCTTTGAATGACTGCGAACGCAATCAGGAATTGCTCGCCAAACTGGGGATAACCTATAGCCTAAATCCCGCCCGGACACCCGGCGAAATAGTTCTGCACATCGGCAAACAGAACAACTTAACGGGATTCCATTCAGCCAATGTGACTGAGGCCCTGAAGGCCGAGGGATGGACGGAGCATGCCGACACACACCAGTCAAACAAGATGATGATATTCTTTCTGCTGTTGATTCTGGTGGTTGCGGTCGCACTCATTACCGGCCCGCAAACCGCCACCCTCGCCGAATTATTTCCGGCTCGCACGCGCTACACGGCAGTTGCCCTGCCCCATAATCTGAGCGCAGGGTGGATAGGCGGCATGTCCCCTTTCATGATTACTCTATTAAGTGTAAAAGCCGGCAATGCAATTTCAGGCTTATGGTATCCGGTTGGGTTGCTGGTGATCGCTTCGGTCATTGGGCTATTCTTTTTGCCGGAGACAAAGAATATTTCTCTGGAGGGGTAGTACCCGTAGATTCTACATCTTAACCGGCACGTCTGAATAATCGGATACGAATCAAAAAATTGCCAATATGACTCACTCGCAGCAGTTTGAAAATTTGCTTTGCCCCATCTGCAACGGTGCGTGCTCACTGCTTGAGGCAGTTGACTTCAATAAATCATGCGAAGAAAGAAACGGGAAATTTCTTACTCCTGCCGGTATACCGGTTCACTATGCGCTTTGCAGTCAATGCGGTTTTTGTTTCGGACAGGAGTTAGTGAATTGGCCGGTAGCAGAATTTGAGTCGAAGATATACAACGACGAATATATTCTGGTTGATCCTGATTACGTTGAAGCCCGACCAAGAGCGAATGCAATTCATTTAATGTCGCTGTTCGGAAATCAGACTCCTTCCATCAGACATCTTGACTACGGCGGGGGCAGTGGTCGCCTCGCTAAAATTCTGCGAGACACGGGTTGGCAATCCCATTCCTATGATCTGATTGCAGATAAAAAATCCTCGCTGGAACAATCGGGAAAGTTTGATTTAATTACTGCCTTTGAAGTATTTGAGCATCTGCCGGATGCCAGTAAATTAATGTCAGACATACGCTCATTGCTCGCCCCCAATGGGCTGATATTGTTTTCCACTTTGTTATCCGACGGAAATATACAATCGAACCGGAAATTAAATTGGTGGTATGCAGCTCCTCGCAATGGACATATCAGTTTGTTTTCTAAAAGTAGTCTATCGATTCTGGCTAAAAGCAACGGCTTTAATTTCGCAAGCCTATCAGACGGCCTTCATGTTTTTTGGGCCGAAGTTCCTCCCTGGGGACATCATATCCTCAATTTTCAAGGTACCGTGCCTATGCACAATATTCCCCTGAATAATGCAATGAGTCAGGCGCACACCCATGCGCAAGCTGGTCGTGTTGCCGAAGCCGAATCGGTTTACCGGAGCATCATAGCTGCCCACCCCAAGTTTCACCCGGCATATCAGGAGTTCGGGCTTTTGGCCTACGCTGCAGGAAATCTTGCAC
>Ga0316222_1003354_pt1 | contig 15831 bp, 13 predicted proteins | sample TBH18011metaG_FD_206008 | JGI IMG/M metagenome (GOLD analysis project Ga0316222, IMG submission 206008) | Freshwater microbial communities from Trout Bog Lake, Wisconsin, USA - TBH18011 | ecosystem: Environmental > Aquatic > Freshwater > Lake > Hypolimnion/Profundal zone | place: USA: Wisconsin...
CCCTTCGGGGCCTCAAAACCGGCGGGCAATTTTAACGCTTCCGGCGAGGGCGTCGCGCCCACCGGCCGGACCGTGAACAGAAACTTGAACGACGGCATGGTCGAATCCTTCACCACCGCCGTGGGCGCGTAAAGGTGCACGAGCTGCTGGTTCGCATCCGGGTTGCGCTCGCCGACGTTGGCCAGATCCGGACCCGCCCGCAGATTGCCCAGTTCCACCGGCGCATCATACAGATAATCCGCCGCCACGCTGCGCCGGAAACCCCAGCCGCGCGCGATATCCGTGCCCGTGGCCGCCAGATGCGTCTCGGTCTTGCCGCCGGCCGCCGCAAGGCTCTGCGCCGCCGCGTCCGCCGCTTCCTTCGTCAGGCCGGCCGTTTTCAAAGTCGAAAGCAGGTTGGTCACCGCCATGGCGTTCGTGCCCGGCGAGGTCAGGACGACTTCAAAGGCCACGCCGTCCTGCTGCACCTGGCGCGTATGGCACGCCGCGCAGCCGTTCGCGCGATACACTTGCAATCCCAGCGTGGCCGCCCCCGGCCGCTGGATGGGATACACGTCGGACGAGTTCAGCACCGTCGTCTGCTGGGCGTCGCCCAACTGCAGCATCGGCGCCAGCACCAAGCCGGCCCACGAGGCGCCCAGCGCCACGAATGCCGCCGTAAAGATTCCGATTCCAGTCTTCACGCTTTCACCTCCGCTTCCGGCAACGGCGCCTTGACGGCCGCCCAAACCGATTTGGCCAGCGCGAGCTTCCACTTGATGGTCATCACGAAAATGTTCAATGCAAAGGCCAGCGCCCCCAGCAGAATCAGCAACTGCCCCGTCGTGCTGATCCGTAACCAGAACAGCGCCGCATGGTTCGCATCCGCCACCGGACCGCCCGCCTTCAAAACCAGCCCCTGCTCCACTCCGCCGACCAGCAGCGGCACCGCGAACAGCAGCACGCCCAGCGCATTCAGACCGAAGTGCGCCTTCACCAGCCCCGGAAACGGCAGCGCCAGGCCCGAGGTGCGCGGCAGAATCTCATACACCGCGCCGAAGACGATCATCGCAAAGAAACCGAGCAATTGGAGTTGCGTCTGGCCGAAACTGAACCAGGTGAACTGCAAAACCTTGCCCATGTGCGGACAGGCCGGGAGCAGATACAGCAGGCTCGACAGGACAAAGCTCATCATGCCGAACCGGACAAAACAGAACGGACCGCCGCCGCATTTCGTCTGGCCGAAGGACGTCGTGCGCCAGTTCACGATCGCGATCGCGATGATGGCCGGCAGCGTCAGCACCGCGGCCACCGTGCTCACCACCGGGAGCCACGCCGGCACCGGCGCGCCCGTCGGGATGCCGCACCAGGTCCCGAAGAAAATCAGCGCAAAAAACGCATACAGCGCCAGGCCCGAATTCGCCAGCGGCCGGCCGCTCAGCTTCGGGATGAAATAGAAGCCCATCCCCACGCCCGCCAGGGCGAGCCAGATGAACACCACGTTGTTCGTGAACCACCAGTCGATGATCGACTGCACCACGCCGCGCGGAACGTAAACGGAAGTCAGGAACAGATTCGCCGTCGAGTAGCTCCAGGCGAACCACAGCAGCGAGGCGAACAGGAACCAATGCGCCGGATACAGCGCGCGTTCGCGCCGCCAGCCGAAGGTGCCCGCCGCCGAAACCGCGATCAGCAGAAACGCCGCGAAAATGATGACCGCCGCCGCGCGGGGAAATTCCAGCCAGGCATAACCCGTGCTCTCGCCCAGCAAAATCCCCGCCACGCCCACCAGCACCCCCACATGCCAGAGATTGGCCGCGACCACGGGAACCATGGGCAGCACCAGCGGCATGCCGCTCAAACGGGCAAAAATCCACAGTATCACGCCCAGCGCCGCCGGCATGGCAAAGCCATACAGCACAAGGTCGTTCGCCGCCGCCACCGCGCGGCCGTAGGACAGCACCGGGCAGCCGCCGAGGAAGTCCGGGGCGTGAAACTTGATCCCGGCGATGAGGCCGAGCACGAGGCCGAGCACCAGCCAGAGCGCCGCGCCCCCGAAGAGCGCCAGCAACGGCGCGCGCAACGAGGCGTCAATCTCGTTGACGTCCGGCGGGCAAATTTTGTTCTCGTTCGGGTTCATTCAAAAGCACTCGGTTTGGGCGGGGCCGGCGCGGCGGGTGCCGCCGCATTCTCGGCGCGGGTCTTCAGGTCGGCCCGGGCCGCCGCCGGATCCTGCCACTTGGTGGCGGCCAGCTTGATGGCGGATTCGATGGGCAGCCGCACGATGCCGCGCGATTCATCCATCCAGCCGGGCGCCGTCAGTTGCGCCGTTTCGTTCGTGCGGATCTCCGCCAGCGCGGCGGAACGTTCCGCCGCACGCGCGGCGTTCACATCCGGCGCGGCAACCGCGAGTTTCACCACCACGGAGAGGACGGCGAAAATGCCGCCCGCCAAAATCAGGCCCAAGGCCGCGCCCGAGGCGCTGTTGATCGTCTTATGATTCACCGGGCACCTCCCGTGTTTTGACCGGCCAGCTCGTTGGCCAGGTGCGGATTCACGCCCATCGCCTCCAGCAGGCGCGGGTCCTTCTGCGGATACGCCGGATGCACATGCAGCTTCTTCAGGAACGCGCGCCCCAGGAAACCGCCCTGGAACGCCAGCGTGGCCAGCGGCAGCCAGAGCCACTTCAGCGGATAACCGTCCGGATGGCGCGCCGGGAAAATGTTGAACGCCAGGTCCAGCGCATGCATCACCCAAATCCACAGGCACAGCGGCACGATGACTTTCGCGCAGCTCTTGACCTTGGCCGGCAACAGCACGAAGAACGGGAGGAAGCAATGCCCGAAAATCAGCACCACGCTCACCGTCCACCAGTTGCCATGCTCGCGGATGAGATAATAGAACGTCTCCACCGGCATGTTCGCATTCCACACCACGAAATATTGCGCGAATTCAATATAGCCCTGGAACAGCGTGAATCCCATCAGCATGACCCCGATGTAATAATACGCCGCCGACGGCACCACGCCCGCGATATAACCCTGCCGCTGCAGGATGACCGTGATGACATAAATGGTGGCCAGACCGGCCCACACGCTGCTGCCGAAGAAATAAACCCCGTACATGGCCGAATACCACTGGTATTGCAACCCCTCCACCCACAACGCCGCCCCGAAGGTGAGCGTCAGCGCAAAAGCCACGATGCCCCAGCCCGCATGAAAACGCATCTTATGCGTCAGCGCCGCCGCGCCCGTCAGATCCTGCTGCAAGGACAGCCGGCTCAGCCGCGAAGTCAGGAACCAGAAAATCGCCAGGAAGGCGGCCGACACCGCATAGAAACCCACTTTGGTGAACACCGGGGCCTTGGCCGCGATCAGGTGTTCCGTGGCCGGCACCGACATCCACGCGTAGATATGCGGGGCCAGCGCCGCCACCGGCAGAAACAGGGCGACCATTTGCCACCCCATCAGCGAGGCCAGATGCTCGCAGAAACGGCGGATGCCCACCGACCACCCCGCGTCCGTCAGATGATGCACCAGCACCAGGAACAGCGCGCCCAGCGCGATGGAATAGAAGAAGATGAAGGCAAACAGCCAGGAAAACCCGAATTCCGCCGGGTTGTAGAAGCAGCCGAACGCCGACAGCACGCCCCCCACCAGCATCAGCAAGCCGGGAACCGCCTGCCAGGCGGACAGGTTCAGCGGGGGCCGTTGTGGATTGTCGTTGCTCATTTCAATGATTCGTCAGTTGCGCCGCTTCCGCCGCCGAAAGCTCGTTCGTGGTGCCCAGCCGGCTCAGTTGCAAAGCCCGCAGATAGGCGACCACCGCCCAGCGGTCCGCCGTGGGCAGCAGCGGACCCGCCGCGCCCATCACACCCTTGCCGTGCGTGATCGTGTGAAAAATCTCGCCGTCCGCCAGTTCCACGATGCGCTTGTCATGCAGATTTGCGACCGCCGGCATGGCCCCGATCTTCTTCGTGATGCCGTTGCCGTCGCCCAGCTTGCCGTGGCACGGCGCGCAATAGATGTTGAAACGGTCCTGCCCGCGATAGAGCAACGCCTCGTTCACCGGCAGCGGATTGTTCTCGACGTAATTCGTGGTGCCGGTCACGCAGCCCGTGTTCACCGGGGAATCCTCGAACGCCTGCACCGGACCGCCGGCGGTCTGGATGGCCTCGCCGCGCGCCACGGTCCCGGCCGGGGCCATTTGCGAGCTCACGCCGTTCGGAAAGAACGAATTCGGTTCCTGCGGGCGCAGCTTCGCCTGCCGGTCCATGTCCGGAAACAGCTCAAACGGCGGCTTGCGCGACATCCGGCCCTGAAAGCCGAGAATGCCCACGGTGGCCGCCCCGATGGCCGCACCGATCAATAAAATGGAGACGATATAGCGCATCAGTCGTTGTCCTCCACCAGGTCCACGCGCGCGCCGCCCACCGTCTCCAGCAGCTGGCGCGTTTCCGTGACCGAGAATTTCGGGTCCTGCGAGCCGATCACCATGATAAACTTGTCCCGGCTGGCCAGCGCGAACCGCGCCTTGTTCAGCAGCGGATGGTGCAGGCGCGGCAATTGGTTGAAAGCGAGCATCCCCACGAGCGCGCCCACCGCGCCGCCCATGATGAGCATGATGTACGAAGGCACAAAGGTCATCGGCACGCTGAACATCGGCTTGCCGCCCACAATCAGCGGATAATCAAACGCGTTCGCGAACCAGATCAGCCCGACCACGTTCAGAAACGCCCCCACGCCCAGCGCCAGCGAAACCCAGCCCACCAGCGAGTTGCCCATGCCCATGACTTTGTCGATGCCATGGATGGGGAACGGGGTGAACACGTCCCAGCGGCGGTAGCCGGCGGCCTTCACCTTTTCCGCTGCGCGCAGCAATTCGGCCGGCGTGTCGAACTCCGCCATCAATCCGTAAATCTTCTCACTCATGGCCGCCCTCCTTGTTCGCCCCGCCGAGCGGGTGATGGGGATCGGCTTCGGGCATGACGCCCTTCACTTCCGAGATGGCGATCATCGGCAAAAATTTCACGAACAGCAGATACAGCATGAAGAACGCGCCAAGCGTGCCGATGTACAGGCCGATATCCCACATGGTGGGCATGTATTTGCCCCAGTTCGCCGGCAGGAATTCCTGGTAAAGCGAACCGACCACGATGACAAAGCGTTCCGTCCACATGCCGATATTGATCAGCACGCCGATGATGAACAGCCATGCGAGGTTCGCGCGGACCTTCTTGAACCAGAGCAACTGCGTCACACAGACGTTGATGCCGATCAGGATCCAGCCCAGCACCATGTAGGTGTGGCCGAAGAGGCGGTGGCCGAACACCCAGCGTTCATACTGGTCGCCGCTGTACCAGGCGATGAAAAACTCCATCAGATAGATGTAATCGATGATCAAACCGCTGACCAGGGCCAGCTTCGCGACCTTGTCGATGTGGCTCAGCGTGATGACCTGTTCCAGCCCGCACCATTTGCGAAGCGGGATCAGGATCACCAGCACCATGCCGAAACCGCAGAACACGGCGCCGATCACGAAATACAGCGGGAAGATGGTCGCATGCCAGCCGGCGATCTGCGCCGTGCAGAAGTCCAGACCGACGATCGAGCTCACCGTGAAGACCAGCAGCGTGCACAAACCGCAAAGCACGACATAGGCCTTTTCATAGTGATGCCACTGGCGGGCGGAACCGGTCCAGCCCATGGCCAGGAAACTGAAGATGCCCTTCCGCAGGCGGGTGGTCGCCCGGTCGCGCAGCACGGCGAAATCCGGGATCATCCCCATGAAAAAGAACAGCGAGGAGACCACCAAGTAGGTGTTCACCGCGAACACGTCCCACATCAGCGGCGAGCGGAACTGGGGCCAGAGGCCGTTCGAGTTCGGCACCGGGAACATGAACCAGTCAAACCACGCGCGACCGACGTGGATGGCCGGATAGAGACCCGCCATCATGACCGAGAACACCGTCATCGCCTCGGCCATGCGGCCGATGGTCGTGCGCCAGTGCTGCTTCGTGAGGAACAGCAGCGCGGAAATCAACGTGCCGGCATGCGCCACGCCGACCCACCAGATGAAATTCACAATGTCCAACCCCCACATCACCGGATGGTTGTTGCCCCACACGCCGACGCCCGTGAACACCTGGTAGAACAGGCAGGTCGGGAAGATGACGGTGGCCGCGAACGCCGCCGGGAGGAACAGGATCCACCACCAGCGCGGAATCTTGCCTTCGGCGAACACGGACAGCTTGTCCGTGAGCCAGCCCAGGCCGCGGTTGCCTTCCACCACGGGAGCGCGGCGGAGTTCGGCCGGGGCGGCCAGCGATTTCAAATGTTCAAGGGATTCGGACATCAGCTGTTCCCTTTCGGCGCGGGTTCCGTCGTTTCCCCGCTGAATTTCTCATACTCATCATGGCTGTACGGCCAATTGCGGTAGTCCGGCATGTCGGGATTGGGATTCCGGATGCGCGCCAGATACGTCGTGCGGGGCTTGGTCAGGAGTTCTTCCAAAACCGAGTAATTCCGCAGGCCCTGCTTCAGCACGGAGACCTGGCTGGTCGGATCGCTCACATCGCCAAACACGATCGCACCCGCCGGGCACGCCTGCTGGCACGCCGTCTTCGGCACCGTGCCGGCGGCTTCGCTCAGACGCACGTTGTCAGACGCGCCGGCCTTGGCCTTCTGCGCGATCTTCGCGTGCTCGATGCGCTGCGTGCAATACGTGCACTTCTCCATCACGCCGCGCATGCGGACGGTGACGTCCGGGTTCTTCGAAAGCTTGATGAGATCCCACTCGTCTTCCGTGCGCATCCCGCTGTTCGGATCATTCCACCAGCGGATCAAATCCCACTGGCCGTCCGTCTTGTGCGTGAGCGTGGTCGAATACATCGTCCCCTTCAGTTCGGTCAGGGGGCGCTTGTTGAAATCGAGATAATTGAACCGGCGGACCTTGTACGGGCAGTTGTTCGAGCAATACCGCGTGCCGATGCAGCGGTTGTAAGCCATCACGTTGAGGCCTTCCTGGTCGTGAACGGTGGCGTTCACGGGGCAGACGCTCTCGCACGGGGCGGTCTCGCACATCTGGCACAGCATGGGCTGGTTGACTGCCTGGACGTCGTCGATCCACTCCGCAAATTGCTGGTTCTCGTCGGTCTGATACGCATCGGCGGGCTTGCGCTTCACCGGGTCCGCCGTGAAATAACGGTCGATGCGCAGCCAGTGCATTTCGCGGCCGCGCTTCACCTGATCTTTGCCGACAATCGGGATATTGTTCTCGCTCTGGCAGGCCATCACGCACGTGCCGCAACCGACACAGGCATTCAGGTCGATGGTCATCCCCCACTGATGCAGCGCCGTCTTCTTGGCCGCGTCGAGCGGGTTCGGATACAGCGATTGCACCACCGGCGGCGGCGGCTCGGAGTAGCCCTTGTCGTAATCAAAATCCTTCGCAAACTGCTCGAGGTTGCTCTCGCGCACGGCCGGGCGGCCTTCCATGGACCAATGATGCTGCGTGCAGGCCAGCACATAGGTGCCGCCGGTCTTCTTGAGCGTGGCGCCGGCTTCGACGTAGCTGCCGTTGAAAATCTTGTACGCGTTGAAACCCACGCCGGTGCCGACGCGGCCGGCCTTGTCGCGGCCGTAACCGAGCGCGAGGCCGAGCGAATAATCCGCCATGCCGGGCTGGGTCCAGATGGGCCCGCTCACCGTGCGGCCATTCAGCGTGATCTCGACGATATCGCCATTCGCCACGCCCAGGTCCTGCGCGGTCTTGCGGCTCACTAGCACGGCGTTGTCCCACGTCATCTTCGTGACGGGTTCGGGCAATTCCTGCAGCCAGCCGTTGTTGGCGTACCGGCCGTCATCCGCCTTCGCATCGCGGTAGAAAACCACTTCCAAGCTACCCGCCGTGGGGGCCGGCTTGGTCACGCCCGCAGCCAACTGTTTCAACTGGCTGAACGTCTGCACCAGCTTCGGCGACGACAGCGTCACCGGCGTGGCCGCCAGAAAACCGTTGAACAAAAATTTCTTCCACGCTTCTTCGCCCAGACCGACGGTGGCGCGGACGATATCGCACGGATTCGTCTGGGTCTCACCGGCGAGGCGCGCGAGGAATTCCAACTCGGTCAGACCGTCGAACAACGGCTGGATGAGCGGCTGGACGGGCACCAAAGTGCCATCGCTGGTGGTGGCATCACCCCAGGATTCGAGGAAATGCGTCGCGGGAAAATTCCAGTCTGACTTTTCCGCGGTTTCGTCCTCGTAGTAGCCGAGGCGCACGACGGTGGCGGGCTTCTGCTTGGGCGACCAGTTGAGATTGTAAACGGGGTTACCGCCAAGAATCACCAAGGTGTCGGGCGTCGCCGCCGCGAAGCTCTTGGCATCCAGCCCAGCTGATTCCGGCGCGGAAATCAGGGTCACCGTGGTACCAATGCTGTCCAGCGCGGTGTTGATGGCATGGGCCAGCAGGTGCACTTCCAGCGGCTGCCGTTGGCCGGCCACCACGAGCACTTTGCCCCGGTTGGCGGCCAAATCCTTCGCGCAGGTGAGCATCCAGCGGTCGAGCTCCGCCGTCGCCTTCATCGACGAGAGCGAGGTGCCCGCGGAATCCTGCACCAATAAATTCAAGATGCCGCTGGCGATACCGGCGACCGCCCCGGCGGCCACGCGGAGACGGTGGTCGGCCCCCGCGCCCGTGAGCGTGAACAGCGATTCCACCGCATACAGGCGGTTCATGTTCGGACCCGGCTTGCGGCTGGCCGCGAACTTGCGAATATGATTGTGCAGGTCATCCTCGCCGCCCAGGAAATCGGCGTCCAGAGAGACGATGATGGCGGCCTGGTCAAAATTGAAAACAGGCTTCACCGGCTGGCCGAAGGCCTGCGTGGCGGCGCGCTGGTGGATGCCGGAATCGACGGCATCATAGGTGAACCACTGCGCCTTGGGATACTTGCCGGCGATGATTTTCTGCAACCGCGCACGGGACGGCGAGGTGCTGCTCTCGGCGAGCAAGGCCAGGCCTTCGCCCTGATTCGCGGCGAATTTTTGCGCGAGCGTATCCAGAAAAGCCAAGGCATCGGCGCGGGCAACTTTATTGCCGGCGGACGTGAAGCGGCGGGCGCGGTCAACGTCGTAAAGATCGAGGACGGAAGCCTGCGCAAAGCGGTCGGTGCCGCCGTTGCCGTTCGGGAACAGGGCGTTGCCTTCGACCTTGATCGGGCGGCCTTCGTAGGACTTGGCCACCAGCGGCACGGCACCCGTGCGCGTGGGCATGGCCGTGGCGAAGTATTCCGCCGTGCCAAAAGTGTAGTTCTCGGGCTGCTGACCGTACGGGACCAGCTTTTCCTCGGGCCGGCGGCAGCCGGAACCCATCACCGCCACGCCCGCGAGGGCGAAGGAGGCGGACATGATCTTAAGGAAATGGCGGCGGGAGGACCCGTCTTCCAATTCGCTCGCGCCCTGGGGAAATTCCCGGTGCAACCATTCCTTGAACTCCGGCGTGTCAGCCAGTTCGTCCAGACTGCGCCAGTAACGGCGGCCGGTGACGGGGAGGGCGGGTTGGGAATTCAAATTTTTCATCGGTGACAGGCCGAGCAGCTTTGCAGCGATTCCACCTTCCAGTCGTGAACGAACTTCTTCCCGTTCACATCTTGCAACTGGTCGGCCTCGGCCGCATTGGTGCTCCATTGCCAGCCCAGATCGGTCACCTTGTCGGTGGGCCGGATATGGGCCGCGGGGTCGCGATGGCAATCGAGACAGAAACTCATGCTGAAAGACTTCTCGTGGCGGACTTCATCCATCTGGTCCACGCGCCCGTGACATTCCACGCAGCTGATGCCGCGGTCCACGTGCACGGAGTGGTTGAAATAAACGTAATCAGGCACTTTATGCACCTGCACCCAAGGGATGGGCGTGTTGTTCGCCGCGCTGTCACGGACGATCTTCAACCGGGGATCGTCCTTCAGCACCTGGTTGTGGCAATTCATGCAGGTGGAGGCGCCGGGAAGATTGGAGAACCAGGAACGCTCCACGCCATTATGACAATAGCGGCAATCGACACCGAGCTGCCCGGCGTGGATTTTGTGGGAAAACGGCACCGGCTGCACCGGCTGGTAAGCGGCACGGGTGTATTTGGGCGTGAGATAGAAGGTCACGCCCGTCGCCACGCCGCCGCCGGCCAGGGCAGCGCCCAAGCCAAGCACCAGCGGCAACCAGTTTGTCCACTTAGGAAAAATCACTTCAGCAAATACCGGATTATAACGACGTTAAACGCGACGAACCGTAAATTGCCCGCCGCCCCGCAAAGTTGAGCCATTTATTTAGCAATTGTGCGCGTTCACCGCAAGAAAAGTTTGTGAAAAATTTCACTTGGATGAGCCGAAGCCGGTATCGCCAGCCGGCTCACCTGCTAACGTAGCGCCGACTGGCAGTCGGCTGTATCGCGGGCTGGCAGCCCGCTGCCGCTCCGCCTGACAACCAACATACCGCGCTCCACGGCAATTTCTCCACACGCCTTCCCGGCCCTGCCGCCACCGGTTCAAACCATTTTTTTGATGACACCGCCGCCGGTTGGGTGGAAAATGCCGGCTTGAACTGTTTCCGTCCCATTTTTTGAACCGGAGCCGCACCGCATGACTGTCACCCTGTTCATCCCCTGCTTCATCGACGCCCTGTTCCCGCGCGCGGGCATCAGCATGGTCGAGATTCTGGAACGTCTCGGGCACAAGGTGGTCTGCCCGGACGAGATCAATTGCTGCGGGCAACCGCCGTTCAATTCCGGCTATTGGGACGAAGCCCGGCCGGTGGCGGCCAAGGTGCTGGTCCAGCTCGCGAATGCCGACGCCGTGGTGATCGGGTCCGGTTCGTGCGGCGCGATGGTGAAGAAGTTTTATCCCGAGCTGTTCGCGGGGCGGCCCGAGGAAATGCTTGCCAAGCAAGTGGCGGCGCGCACGTGGGAGTTCTCCGATTTTCTCGCGACCAAGCTGGGAGTGACGGCGCTGGGCGCGAAGTTTCCGCACAAGGTCACTTTTCACGACGGCTGCCACGGCCTGCGCGAACTCGGCGTGAAGCAATCGCCGCGCCTCCTGATGCGCCACGTGCAGGGCTTGGAACTCGTCGAGATGGGCGAGGCCGAAACCTGCTGCGGCTTCGGCGGCACCTTCGCCGCCAAGTTCCCCATGATCTCCACGGCCATGGGCGATGTGAAATGCACCTCCGCCGGCGAGACCGGCGCGGAGTATATTGTGTCCAACGATTCGAGCTGCCTGATGCACCTCCAAGGCCTGCTCTCCCGCCAGGGCAAACCGCTCAAGACCATTCACTTGGCGGAGGTACTCAATCAGCACTGATCTTTAGCCACAGATGAACACAGATGAACCACAGATAAAGACGGCGGAGAAGCTCGATTGGCTTATCGAGCAGTGGTGTGAACGTAGGGAACCTCACCCCTTGAAATATTTGCTGCCGATTTACCCCGGAACTCTGGTCCACGCTGACCAAATCAGCCAATTGCTTGAATCTCTTCGGGACATTAAAGGTTTGGGTCGGGAAAAACTGACGGCTGAGGAACTCAGCTGCGTTATTGCTGCCAACAAAGAAACTGAGGATGCTTTTTAAAAATGATAGCGATAGACAATATTGGTTTTAACGCTCGCCCTCACCCGGCCCTCTCCCCCAGGAGAGGGTTTTCACCTGGCCCGTTTTCAGTGATTCGTCCAGCCGTCCGACCAATCCAGCGACTCGTTTTGCCAAAGACGCTGAAACCGTTTCCCCCTCTCCTGGGGGAGAGGGCCGGGGTGAGGGCGAGTAATCAAACCAACTTTGCCTTTTCCGCCTTTTGCCGAGGCGAACAATTGATTTCGCCGCCCCCCGGTTTTTAAAACGCCCCCCAATAATTTGTCATGAGTTTTGTTTCAGAGTTCAAGGCGAAGGCCGCGGAGAAGACGGGCGACCTGCGTCACCGGCAGGTCATCCGCACGGCGTTGCGCAGCTATGAAACGGTGCGGGACAAACGCAAGGCGGCCTTCCAAAGCTGGGAATCGGCGCGGCAGGCGGCGGCGGAAACCAAGTGGGAAGCGGTCAACCATCTGGACAAGCATCTCATCGCGCTCACGGCCAAACTGGAGGCGCGCGGCACCAAGGTGCATTGGGCCAGCAACGCGGCGCAGGCGCGCGACATCATCAGCGGGATTCTCCGGGACAAGCAGGCGAAATCCATCATCAAGTCCAAGGCGATGACCTCGGAGGAGATCCACCTGAACCATGCCTTGGAAGAGGCGGGCTACACGGTGGTGGAATCGGACCTGGGCGAATTCATCGTGCAGCTCCGCCACGAGCCGCCGTATCACATCGTGTTTCCCTCGATGCACCTGACGCGCGGGGAGATCCGGGAATTGTTTTTGCGCGAGCTGGGCGACGCGCCATCGGACAGCCCCGAGGAACTCACGATGGTGGCGCGGCGGGTGATGCGGCAGAAGTATATCACGGCGGATGTGGGCTTCACGGGGGCGAACTTTGCCATCGCCGAGACCGGGATGATCTCGATCACGGAGAACGAGGGCAACGCGCGTCTCACCGCCGCGCTGCCGAAGACGATGATCACGCTGCTGGGCATCGAGAAAGTGCTGCCGCGCTTCGGCGATCTGGCGCTGTTTTTGCCGATGCTCGCGACGGCCGGGGCGGGCCAGGCGATGACCTGCTACAACACGATGTATTCCGGTCCGCGCCAGCCGGGCGAGGCGGACGGCCCGGAGGAATGGCACGTGGTGCTGCTGGACAACCGGCGCACGGAATTGCTGGCGGATCCGGAACAGCGCGACGCGTTGCATTGCATCCGCTGCGGGGCCTGCCTGAACGTGTGCCCCATCTTCCGCAACGTGGGCGGGCATACTTACGGCACCACGTACAGCGGACCCGTGGGCTCGGTGATCACGCCGCATCTGCGCGGCTTGCAGGATTGGAAGCATCTCTCCAACGCGTCGTCCCTGTGCGGCGCCTGCACCGAGGCCTGCCCGGTGAAGATTGATCTGCATCACCACCTGTTGCAGAACCGGCGCAACGCGGTGACGAAAGAGCCGGCGTTTTTCGAGCGGCTCTCGTACAAGGCGTTCGGCATGCTGGCAGGCAGTCCGACGCTCTGGGCCGCCGCCAAGAAGATGGGGCGGCTGGCGCAGCCGTTGCAGGGACCGGTGAAGGGAACCTTCCTCGACCCGGCGAAGGCGTGGACGAAGACGCGCGATTTGCCCCCGCTGGCGAAGGAGTCGTTCAAAGAATGGTGGAAGAAGCGGCCATGACCGGAGCGTGTTTATAAAATGAATGCGATGGACAAAATTGGTTTAAACGCTCGCCCTCACCCCGGCCCTCTCCCCGGGGAGAGGGCCGGGGTGAGGGCGAGCTATCACACATACTTAATCCCCCTGTCATTTTTATCATGAGCGAACGAGAGAACATTTTGGGGCGCATCCGCGAGGCGTTGTCAGTGCCCGCGCCGATGCCGGGGGCCCACGCGGCCGGCCCGGCGGCGACGCCTGAGGCGGCGGAATCCCCGGTCGCGCACGCGCGCGAGTGGCTCCCGGCCGTGGGTGCCACGGTGGCAGAGCAATTGGCGCTGTTCGCGAAAAATGCGGCGGATTTGAAGGCGGATTTCCAAGTGCTGGGCAGCCGCGAAGAATTGACGGCCGCGCTGGAGCGGTTGCGCGATGCCGAGAACTGGAAGCGGATCGCCACCCATCACGGCGAGCTCAGCGATTTTGCCGCGACGGCGATCGGGCTGCCGGTGTTGCATACGGATGGCGGGTATCCGGTGCAGGAACTGGAGCAATGCGACGCCGGCATCACGGAGTGCGATGCCTTGGTGGCGCAGACGGGCGGCGTGGCGGTGACGAGCCGGAGCGCGGGCGGCCGGGCGCTCTCGGTGCTGCCGCCGCATCATGTGGTGATCGCACGGAAAGACCGGCTGGTGGCGGATTTGCCGTCGGCCTTCGCCCTGTTACAGAAGAAGTACGAACCGGATTTTCCGAGCATGATCTCGTTCATCACGGGACCAAGCCGGACGGGGGACATCGAGCGCATCCTCGTGCTGGGTGCGCACGGGCCGAAGAAGCTGACGATTTTTTGTCTTTGAAGAATCGGAGGAATTAAACACTGAAACGCAGTGCTGGGAGGAGAACCGCAGAGCAGCAGTCCTGCCGTCATACGGGGCCCGGCCAACCAGTCCGGGCGGGCGCCCATCAGGGCGTTTTTTTCAACGGCGGGCCAAACAATCAGCCGGAGCGAAGTTGCGGTGCTTATCATAACCGGTTCGTGCTTAAAGCATTTGACAACAAATGGAGATGGGCTGACAATTTATGCGTAATCAACCCCCGGTGTGAAAGGAACCTGAAGCGCATGAAGAAAAAAATGTCCACCCGTCCGGTCAAGGCTCCGCTCTCCGGGGTCATTCTGGCCTCCAGCGTGATGCTGGGGCACGCGCAATCCACCATCGTCTTCAACAGTCTCGGTAGGATTGACCCCGAACAGGCATCCGAACAGGGGCTGGTGATGAATTATTATTATTCAGGAACCAGCTATTTCCAATCGCTCGCCCTCGGCTTCACCACGGGAACCAATGCGCAGACTCTGGCTTCCGTGACGCTGAATCTATGGGGGCTTTTTGGGGGCGGTGATCTGCAAGTGGGGCTTTACAGCAATTCCGGGGGCACCCCGGGCAGCGAGTTGGCACTGTTGGCTGGCAATGACAGTCCCAACAATATAGCTGACTACGTTTACACCCCGGCCGGCTCGGTGATTTTGAATGCCGGCACCACCTACTGGGTGACGGTGGCGGACTTGGGCGGAGCCCAGTATGATTCGGACCTTGAAGGTTATCGATGGTTGGACGGGCGTCTCGCAACCGGCACCTTGGCCGGTTACCTGAGCAACCCCGGATCGGGGTGGCAGAGCTACCCGGGACCGCTGGAAGGCATGGAAGTCACGGGCAACCCCATGGCCACCCCGGAACCGGGCACGGTGGCGCTGGGCGCGCTCGGTGCGGTCGCATGGGTGGCGGCGCGACGAAGATCCGCAGCAAGAAAACGTTAGATTTGGCCCCGGGGGATGCGTCCTCCGGGGCTTCTTCTTGACAAGGAGGGAGGGGTGAATTTTGAAGCAGGCGCAAGGTGGCGGTTGGCAAGAGGCAAGCCGGTTTTAAGTTGGGAAAAGCCTCACAAAGAGCCGAAACACCGGGCGGAAAAATTCCACTTGCCACTTTGGCGGCAGTTGTACTACATGTGCTAATATGATAATCTGATGAGTTTGGAAGCATTATTGAAGGGTTGGAAGATTCGAGCTGTATTCGGGGATTCCCGTTCACAAGCAGATCGCGAACCGACTGACGTCGGCGACGGTGTGATTATTTGAGTCAAACCATGACAGCATCGACCAACAAACGGCTTTATGCGCTCGCCGTGGCGATCATTCTGATGATCGGTTACGCAACCAATCGTGATTCGGTCCGGAATTATTCCAATTTATCTCCCAAAGAAATCAAGCCGATCGTCCAAGGCGCGGTTGAATGGAGTTCCCCCAAATTTTTCCGGCACATTGAGGTGCATCCAGCGCAAGACGGTGCCATGGCGGCCTGGATCCAGGAGCCGGAAGGCCGCTGGAGTGTTACCGCGTTCACAAATTACCAAGGGGAATGGAAAAAGGCCGGTTGGTTTCTGCTGAAAAAGGATGCCAGTATTCCCGAAAAATAATTTCTTCAGCCACGGGCGAACTGTCCCGGGCCGGCGCATGGGTCGGGGCGATGGGCATTCAACCTTTTCAAGGTTGAAAATGAATGCCGGGGCAGAGACCTGGCGTAGCCGCGGAGCGG
>Ga0316222_1003358_pt1 | contig 15817 bp, 16 predicted proteins | sample TBH18011metaG_FD_206008 | JGI IMG/M metagenome (GOLD analysis project Ga0316222, IMG submission 206008) | Freshwater microbial communities from Trout Bog Lake, Wisconsin, USA - TBH18011 | ecosystem: Environmental > Aquatic > Freshwater > Lake > Hypolimnion/Profundal zone | place: USA: Wisconsin...
CGCGGCTTCTTGGCCTCCGGGACCTCGCGGACGAGATCGATATGGAGCAGGCCATCGACCAGGGCAGCGCCCTCGACGCGGATATGCTCGGCCAGCTCAAAGCGACGCTCGAACGAGCGGCCGGCTATGCCGCGATGCAGGTATTGCGCGGTGGCCTCATCCTTCTTGGCCTTACCAGTGACAAGCAGGATGTGGTCCTGGGCGACAATGTCGATGTCGGAATCCGAGAAACCAGCCACCGCCATGGTGATGCGGTAATTGTCTTCGCCGAGCTTTTCGATGTTGTAGGGGGGGTAGGACAGCGCCGTCTCGTCGAGACGGGTCGCGGCGTCCAGCATCCGGCTTAGATGATCGAAGCCGACGGTCGAACGGAACAGGGGAGAGAGGTCGAAGTTACGCATTTTCCAGTCCTCCGAGAAGCAACTGACGAAACGATGGTGTCCGGGCCCTCACCAGGGAGCGGCCTCCAGCCATCGCACGGCCCCATGATGGCGATCGTGCATAATTGAGATAAGGTGGCCTGAAGCGCCGTCAAGTGGATCCTGTCCCAGTGCTTGGTGCGGCCGCTCATTGTTGGGAGACGAGTAAGCCCCGATTCTTTTCCGTTGGTGTCCGGTGCCATTCGCTGATCGAAAACAACATATAAATATCGTATTAACACGTTTGACAACGCATGCCGCGCGTAAAACCTTTCTAACGAGTAGAAAGGTGTGCTATATGGATGGCGACAGGCGCCGGTGTCCGCCACCGGTCCGCCTTCCACAAGGAGACGCCGATGACGACCGCCGCCCCCACTGCACCGAAGGCCACTGAGGATTGGTTGTCGCTGGTCATAGGCCTGGCCATCTTCCTTCTGGCCCTGACAGGTCTGGCCGGCTTCGACTTGCTTGGCTGGGCGGTAACCGCCTCGGTGTGGACTGATTTCGGCAAGGCGCTTGGGACGGTCTCGAAGGCCTATGCTAGCTTGGGTGGGTGGGGCGCGCTGCTTGCCACCTACGGGGCGCTGCTGGCGGTCCTGACCGGCAGTGCCGTCCTGCTGGGGCTTGAGCCGAAGCGGTTCGCCCTGGCCTTCTCGGCGGTGTTCTGGATTGCCTATGCCAGCTGGGTGGTCGGCAGTTACGCCCATCTCGCCGCAGTCACACCAGCCGATCTGCAGAAATTCGGCATTGGCTGGTCGGCCAAGCTGACCAACGAGGGCGGCTTCCTGGTGGCGCTGGTGTCGGGGCTGGTGATCGCCAACGTGTTTCCCCGTTTCGCCGACTGGCTGAAGGACGCCATTCGCCCCGAGCTTTACATCAAGGTGGCCATTGTCATCCTTGGCGGCGCCCTGGCGGTGACCGTCGCCGGCAAGCTCAATCTGGCCAGCTCGCTGCTGCTGCGCGGTCTCGCCGCCATCATTGAGGCCTATCTGATCTACTGGGCGGTGGTCTACTATCTGGCCCGGCGCTATTTCGGCTTCAGCCGCGAATGGGCGGTGCCGCTGGCGTCCGGCATTTCGATCTGCGGCGTCGCCGCCGCCATCACGACTGGCGGCGCCATCCGGGCCAATCCGGCGGTGCCGATCCTGGTGTCGTCCCTGGTGGTGGTGTTTGCCGTCGTTGAAGTTTTGGTGTTGCCTTTCCTCGCACAGACCTATTTGTCGGATGAGCCGCTGGTGGCTGCTGCCTGGATCGGCCTGGCGATCAAGACCGATGGCGCCGCCGTGGCCGGTGGTGGCATTACTGAATCGCTGATTCTGGCCAAGGCCGCAGCCAACGGCATCAATTACCAGCCGGGCTGGCTGCTGGCCACCACTGCCACGGTCAAGGTGTTCATCGACATCTTCATCGGCATCTGGGCCTTCATCCTTGGCTACATTTGGACCAACCACATCAATCCCTTGCCGGAGGGACAGCGGGCCAGGGCGATCGAGATCTGGCAGCGCTTCCCCAAATTCATCCTTGGTTACCTCGCCACCTTCGCCATTGGCCTCGGCATCGCCCTGCTGGCGCCCAAGGATATCGCCGCCAAGCTGCCAGCGGCGGTGGGCGAGGCCAACAACTTCCGGGTTATCTTCTTCGTGCTAACCTTCTTCTCGATCGGCATCCTGTCCAATTTCAAGGTTTTGTGGCGTCAGGGCGTCGGCAAATTGGCCGCCGTCTACGTGGTCAGCCTGTTCGGCTTTGTGATCTGGGTTGGGTTGTTGATTTCCTGGCTATTCTTCAGCGGCATCAAGCCCCCGCTGGCCGGCTGACTCTCATCTGGAGGATTTCCATGACCACATCGACCAATGGCTCAGATCTGGCCCCGCCGGTGGCGGAGCCGCTGCTGCCCATCGAAAAAAAGCTGATTGCCTGGAGTCTCGGAATCGGTATCGTCCTGCTGGTGGTTCTGGGCGTGGCGGGCAAGGTGTTGTTTCCGGCGTGAGGCGCTTTCTCTTCGGTCCGGTCAATTCCCGCCGCCTGGGGCGCTCGCTCGGCATCGATCTGCTGCCGTTCAAGACCTGCTCACTGGACTGTGTCTATTGCGAATGCGGCTGGACCACCGACAAGACGATGCGGCGCGGCGAGTTGGTGCCGGTCGATGCGGTGCTGGCCGAACTGGATCAGGCTTTGCCGGCCGATCCCAGCATCGATTACGTGACGTTCTCCGGGGCAGGGGAACCCACGCTCCATAGCGGCATCGGACGCGTCATCGCCCATCTCAAGAGCCATCATTCCCGCACCAAGGTCGCGGTCCTGACCAACGGCACCTTGCTTGGCGATCCGGCGGTACAGGAAGCGCTGGCCCAGGCCGATCTGGTCATTCCCTCGCTGGATGCCGCCACCGATGCCGCTTTCGAGGCGATTTGCCGGCCGGCCGAGGGTCTGACGGTCGCGGCGGTGATTGATGGCATCGCCGCCTTCCGCCGGACGTATTCCGGCCTGCTGCTGCTGGAGATCTTCATCGTCCCCGGTATCAACGACACCCCCGACGAATTGGCGGCATTAAAGCGGGCGGCAACGCGTATTGCGCCCGATGCCATCCAGCTCAACAGCCTGGACCGGCCGGCGCCCGACGTCTCCGTCATTCCTGTCGATTCCGAGACGCTGCGCCGTATCGCCGAGTTCTTCCTGCCGCTGCCGGTACAGACGGTAAGGCGGCGGAACGCGGACGAGCCGCCGCCCTGGAACGATCCAGAGCTATTTAAGCGGATTTCGGCGCTCACGGCCAAGGGGCCGATCTCCCTCGGCCGCCTAGCGCTGGTGACCGGACTCCGCGAGGGCGATCTAGCCAAGACCCTGGCCCGAATGGACGCCCAGGAATTGGCGGTCGATTAGTCCCCCAGGACTGTCGGTTCGGGTAGAATTTTGGCGGGATTGACCCGATGATTGGCACAGGAGCAAGCTCACCGATGACCCTGACCGCCCTTGTCCTTGCCGCCTTCGCCACCGTCATTGCCGGTTCGGCCCTCGCCGTCGCGTTTTAGCTCTGCTCGAACAGCGCGGTCGATAGGTAGCGTTCGGCGAAGGAGGGCAGGATCGTCACGATCAGCTTGCCGGCCATTTCCGGACGCCGGCCGACTTCCAGCGCGGCGGCAATGGCAGCTCCCGACGAGATGCCGACCGGCAGGCCTTCCAACCGGGCGGCCCGGCGGGCGGTGGCGAAGGCGGTTTCGTTGCCGATCTGCAAGACTTCGTCGATCACTGCGCGGTCGAGAATCTTCGGCACGAAGCCGGCGCCGATGCCCTGGATCTTGTGGGGGCCAGGCGCGCCGCCCGACAGCACCGGGCTGTCCTCGGGTTCGACCGCGATCAGCCGCAAGCTCGGCTTCCTCGACTTCAGCGCATGGCCGATGCCGGTGATGGTGCCGCCGGTGCCGACGCCCGCGACGATCACATCGACCGCGCCTTGGGTATCGTTCCAGATTTCCTCGGCAGTGGTGGCGGCGTGGATGGCCGGATTGGCCGGGCTTTCGAATTGCTGCAGCATCACCGAACCAGGGATTTCGCCCAGCAGCCGTTCGGCCTCCTTGACCGCGCCGGTCATGCCTTTTTGCGCCGGTGTCAGAACGATCTTGGCGCCCAACAGCACCAGCATCTTGCGCCGTTCCACCGACATGCTTTCCGGCATGGTCAGGATCAGATGATAGCCTTTGGAGGCGGCGATAAAGGCCAGGGCGATCCCGGTATTGCCCGAGGTCGGCTCGACTAGGGTGGCGCCAGGCTTGAGGCGGCCATCCCGCTCGGCGGCTTCGATCATCCCCAAGCCGATGCGGTCCTTCACCGAACTCAAGGGGTTGAAGAACTCGCACTTGCCGGCGATGTCCGCCTTGGCGCCGACCTCAAGCGCCAGCTTTTTCAGGCGCACCAGCGGCGTGGCGCCGATGGTATCGACGATGGATTCGTAGATGCGTCCACGGAATTCAACCTTGCCCTGCTGCTTTGCGTTCATTCGACCACCCTCGCGTCATAAAAGATTGGATCCGCCCGCAGGCAAAGATCGTGGATGCTGATGGCGTCGAGACGGGCCATGAATTCGTCCGACAGCCTTGCCCATAGGGGGCGAATGAGGGTTCGGCCGAGCGCCGATACGACCATTTCCTCACGAGGGCTCTCCGACACTTCCATCAGACGGACGACTCTGGCGACGTCTCCCACCGTGAGCAGCTGGCGCTCGCGGGCCAGCCGATAGCCACCACGTGGGCCGCGAACGCTGTTCAGCACTCCGGCGCGGACAAGCTGTTGGAGCGTCTGTTCCAGGAAGCGATGGGGAATGCCTCGGCGACGGGTAATGTCCAAACTCGGAATGGGCTCGCTGCTGGCGTGAGTGGCGATATCGACCACGGCCTCAATGGCGAGCTGCATTTTTTTTGTTAGCCGGACCATCGGGTGCGCAGCCTAAATCGAGAAATCTTCGCCATGCCAAATGCCGTTCTGGTCGGGTGTCGGCAGATGAGGCGGCGGTTTGACTGATTGTGCTTCCAAGTGTTCGACTCGGGCCAGCAGGGCGACCAGGCTGGTGCCGATCATGTCGGGCATCAAGGCGTGCTGGAAATCGGGAGGGTCGGAGGCGTCGTGGCGTTTCGACCTCAGGATCGCTTGGCCGGGGATGCCGACAACGACTGAATTGGCCGGCACCGACTTGACCACAACGGCGTTGGCGCCAATGCGGCAATCGTCGCCGATATGGATGTCGCCCAGAACGGCAGCGCCGGTGCCGACCACCACCCGGTCACCCAGGGTCGGGTGGCGTTTGCCCTTGGCCAGGCTGGTGCCGCCCAAGGTGACGCCGTGATAGACGGTAACGTCGTCGCCGATCTCGGCGGTTTCCCCAATCACCACCCCCATGCCGTGGTCGATGAAGAAGCGGCGGCCGATGGTGGCGGCGGGGTGGATCTCGACCCCGGTCACCAGCCGCAGCACCTGCGACAGCGTTCGTGCCGCGCCGCCCCAGCCTTGATGCCACAGCCTGTGAGCCAGACGATGGCCCCAGAGCGCATGCAGCCCGGGATAGGTCAGCGCCACGATGAAGGCGCTTTGGGCGGCGGGATCGCGCTCCCGCACCGCCTGAACTTCCTCACGCATGGTGTCGAGGAATCCCATCAGGCGGCACCCTTCCCGGCCTGAATCCGTCTCAGGCTTTCGACCAGTGCGTCAATGTCCTCGCAGGTGTTGTAGAGGGCCAGGGATGGCCGCACCGTGCTTTCCAGGCCGAAGCGGCGCAGGATGGGCTGGGCGCAGTGGTGGCCGGATCGGACGGCGATGCCGTCTTGGTCCAGCGCGTTGCCGACCTCCTCGGTGCGGAAGCCGTCGAGGACGAAGGACAGCACGCCGGCCTTTTCCTTGGCGGTGCCGATCAGGGTGAGGCCGGGCACGGTCAATAGGCCGTTGGTGGCATATTCCAGCAGCAGGTGTTCGTAATTGGCGATGGTGGCCATGCCGATGCGTTCGACATAGTCGATGGCGGCGCCCAGTCCGACGGCATCGGCGATGTTGCCGGTGCCGGCCTCGAAGCGGGCCGGGGCGGGCTGGTAGATGGTCTTCTCGAAGGTGACGTCGGCGATCATGTTGCCGCCGCCCTGCCAGGGCGGCATGGACTCGAGGATGGCCTTCCTGCCCCACACCGCGCCGATGCCAGTGGGTCCAAACACCTTGTGGCCGGAGAAGATGTAGAAGTCGCAGGCGAGCGCCTGGACATCGACCGGCATGTGCGACACCGCCTGGGCGCCATCGACCAGGACGCAAGCGCCGTGACGATGGGCGATGGCGGTCATTTCGGCGGCCGGGGTGACGGTGCCCAGCGCGTTGGAGACCTGGGTCAGGGAGACCAGCTTGGTGCGTGGACCCAGGAGCTTCTCGTATTCCTCAAGGATGATCTGGCCGGTATCATCGACTGGGGCGACGCGCAATTTGGCGCCCTTTGCGGCGGCCAGTTGCTGCCAGGGGACGATGTTGGCGTGGTGCTCCAGCCAAGTGACGACGATCTCGTCGCCCTCGCCGATATTGGCGCGACCCCAGGATTGGGCGATCAGGTTGATGCCCTCGGTGGCGCCGCGGACGAAGATGATCTCCTCGGTCGAACCGGCGTTGACGAAGCGCCGCACCTTCTCCCGCGCCGCCTCGTAGGCGTCGGTGGAGCGCGCCGCCAGGGTGTGGGCGGCACGGTGGATGTTGGAATTCTCGGTGGCGTAGAATTTCGACAGCCGGTCGATCACCGCCTTGGGCTTCTGGGTGGTGGCGGCGTTGTCCAGCCAGATCAGCGGCTTGCCGTGGACCTTCTGGTCAAGGATGGGGAAGTCGCGCCGCACCGAATGGGGATCGAAGGGCCGGGCCGGCAGGCCAAGGTCCGGCACCAATTCTGGGCGCAATTCGGTCGCCAGCGGCTGGGGTTCGGCCTTGGGGGCTGGCGCCGGGGCGCGCGGCAGGGCGCTGGTGCTTTCGCTGAGGAAATAGGCCGGCGCGGCATCGGCCGAGGCCGGGGTTCCGAAGGCGGGCGCTTGGGCTGGCGGCGCGGCCAAGGGGGGCGGGGCCAAATCGAAGCCGCGCGGCACCAGGGACAGGTCGGGCGTCGCCGGCAGGGCCGGGGCGCCAGACGGGGCGGAGATTGCGGGGGCGGAGATACCCGAGGGAGCAGCGGGCGCATTTGGCAGGGCCGGCTGGGCGCGGCCGCCCTCGGTGAAATAAAGGCTGCCATCGGGCGGCGCGGTGGGCGCCGTGGCGGGCGGAGTCTGGCGCTCGGGCGGGACCAGGGCGGTGGCGCCGCCCAACTGGCCCAGCAGGTTGCGCAGATCGCGCTCGCTGGGTTCGGGGGCGGGCGGCCAGCCGGTGGGGTTGACCGGCGGCGGGGTTGGCGCCCCGGCCAGCGGCCCAACCTGAGGCAGCGCCAAGACCGAAATGGGATGGCCGATGCCGGGGACGGTCGGTGCCCCCGGCGGTACTGCGCCGCCGGTGGGGCCGGATTGCAATCCCGGCAGGCCAGGCGGCGCCACTCCCACCGAAGGGACCGACCCGCCGGGCAACGCGCTAAAAAACGCGTTGGCCAATTGGGCGATCACCGCCGGATCGGGTGCCCCGGCCAGGGCGGCGGAAGCCGCGTCCAGCCGGGTGACCGAGGGAAGGTCAGACGTACTCATCGGGGTACTTGTGATAGCGGCCGACATCGACCCCTTCGAGCACACCCAGGGCGTCCTCGGTCAGGATCGCCGACGAGCAATAAAGCGAGATCAAATACGAGGCGATGGCCTTGCGGTTGATCCCCATGAAGCGGACCGACAGACTGGGCGCCACCTCGCCGGGCACACCCGGCTGGAACAGGCCGACCACGCCTTGCTTCTTCTCTCCGGTGCGCAGCAGCAGAATGTTGGTCTTGCCGTTTTCGTCGATATAGAGCTTGTCCGACGGCACCAGCGGCAGGCCGCGCCAGGTCAGGAACGGCGACCCGAACAGGGTGACGGTGGGCGGCGGCACGCCGCGACGGGTGCATTCACGGCCGAAAGCGGCAATCGCCTTGGGATGGGCCAGGAAAAAGGCCGGCTCTTTCCACACCTTGGAAATCAGCTCGTCCAGATCGTCGGGCGTCGGCGCCCCGGTCCGGGTGCGGATCTTCTGGCCGGCGGCGGCGTTGGTCAACAGCCCGTAATCGGCATTGTTGACCAGCTCGGCTTCCTGCTTCTCCTTGACCTTCTCGATCAACAGCCGAAGCTGCTCCTGAATCTGGTCGATCGGATGGGAATAAAGGTCCGAAACGCGGGTCTGCACGTCCAGTACCGTGGTCACCGCGTTGAGCGAATACTCGCGCGGCGCTTCCTCGTAGGGAATGAAGGTCTCGGGCAGATCGGCGTCGCCGCGCGGGCTGCACTGCACATCGGCCGGAGCCTCCGAGCGCGCCGCCTTGACCCGGTTGAGCCGGTAGATGCCAGCCTCCACCGGAACCCACGGAAGGAACGACACCAGCCAGCGGGGCGTGATCCCCGACCATTGGGCATGGGTCTTGGTGGCGTTGGCGAGTTGGCGCGCAGCCGCCTCGCTCAAAGTGCGGCGAATTTCGGTGTCGTCTGCCATGGGGCCGGTTTCCCTTCCATCCGTTTTCGTCAGAATAACACTAGAAAACTAGGTTAGTGGGTTTGTGTCAAGCGGCTAGATTCCCCTAGAGCAAACGACGCAGAAAAAAGTGTTCAATTTGGCAGTGGCCCGGACTCGGGTCGTTGGGGCGCTGCAGCAGTGCCTAGGGCGGTCAGGAATGCGGCCAGGCCCGACCGGCGGACCGGTACGAAGGGCTTTTCCCAGCGGCGGCATAGTTTTTTCAATTCGTCTTGGGCCATGTGGCTGACGCAATCGACCGGGAACAGGACCGCGTCGGCGCGACCAAGCAGCCCGCGCAGGCGTGGGATGCTGTCATCAATGCCGCCGTCGTGGTGGATAAAGGCGCCGTTGCGGTCTTCGACCAGTCGGCGGTAATGGGGGATGTGTTGTGTCCGCCCGCCCACCACCAGAATGGTACGGCCTTCCAAGTTGGCGTTCGCCGCCAATGGCTCGTCGTTGTCGCTTTCGGGCTGGTCGAGGCGGGCCAGGTTGGCGTTCTCGGCCACCAATTCGTCGTTCCGTTCGGTCAGGCGTTCAAGCTGTGAGCGCAAGTCCCGCACTTCGACTTGGGCTTGGCGCGCTGCTTCGTCGATGGCTTGGCGGCGGGGCGCCTCGGCCTCGATCCGCTGTTGGAGGTCGGTCGCCAGCTTTCGCCAGTCGACCGAGTCGGTCGTATCGCCGTCCGCCGGTCGGCGCCCTAGACGGCGGCGAAGCTCATCGATCTCGGCATCCTTCTGGGTCAGGTCTTCCCGAGCCTGGGTCAATCTGCGCGCGGCCTTGGCTTCAATTTCCGCCTTTTCCCGCTCCAACGCCTGGGAGCGGCGGACTTCCGCGCGATTGGTGCCAATCGCCTGGTAAAGGCGCATATGAGCGTCACTGGCGATGGCTAGGCGCAATTCCTCCGTGGTGGCGGGGTGGGCCATCACCGCCCAGTAGGCTCCGGCCAACTCGCCCTCGGCGACCAAACTCTCCCACCGCGCATGCAGCTCGGACGGGTCGTCGATTTCAGCTAGTTGGGCGATGAAGCGGGCATGCTTGCGCTCCAGCGCCTTGGTCAAGGCCTTACCGAGATCGCGGTCGCGGCCGGCAAACCGAAGCACCGCAATATGGAGTTCGAAATCGGCGCCATTTTTGGCCTTGGCTTTGACGCTGTCATGCTTGGCCCCGATGGCTCGCAACTCGCTGGCGGTCAAGCATATCCCCAGCAAACCGCATTGCCACGAACGGTCGATTTCCCACCATTTCAAGCGCGGCCGCTTGCCGGACCCGGATGGCGCGACCGAGGCCGCCAAATTCGCTGGGTGGCGCATCGCGTCGGCCAGCATCGACGATAGGCCCGTCAGGCAACGCGGGGCCAGGGATGGCAGTTGGGGCGACCCCGTTTCGACGCTGGCGAGCGCGTGATCGGCGGATCGAATTGCCGTGGTCAATGCACCCATGACAACCTCCTTAGCAATATAATCGATACTCTACTAGGAAATAGGGTAACGTCAAGCGCAGAGATCGCTCTGGGCGCAATGCGGCAGTTATGTGGGATTTTGATGGTTGACAGCGGGGGGCGCGATGGGGTAGCCATCATCACCACAGTAGATCGATAGACTGACTGATCTATCTCACCGAGCTCAACCCGGCAGGCAGCACATGGCCAGTTTCGCACACCCCCGCAACCCATCCCGGCAATTGGTCGGCTTCGCTGGCGTGGTGCTGCTGCATCTCGGCATCGTTTACGGGCTGGTGAACGGATTGGGGCGCCAAGCGATTGAGATCATCCGCCAGCCGCTTGAAACCAAGATCATCGAGGAACTCAAGCCGCCGCCGCCGGATTCGGCGCCGCCACCCTTGAAGCTGACGCCGCCGCCGCCGCCCTACATCCCCCCGCCGGAAATCAACATCGCGGCACCGACAGTCGCCAGCAACGCCATCGTCGCCATCACCACCGCCAAGCCGGTCGAGCCGCCGCCGGTGGTGCGGGCGCCGCCAGCCGAGGTGGTCCATGTCGCGCCGGTGATTGATGCCGCAAAATCCTGCCGCCAGCCGGAATATCCCCCGGTGTCGCGGCGCAACGAGGAATCCGGCACTGTGGTGCTGCTCTTCCTCGTCGATGTCGATGGCAAGGCGCTCGACAGTAAGGTCGAAAGCTCCAGCGGCTACGCCCGCCTCGATTCCGCCGCCCGCGACGCGCTGCAGCTTTGCCAGTTCAAGCCAGGAACGGCCGACGGCAAGCCCGAGCGCGCCTGGGGCCGAATTCGCTACACCTGGCGGCTGCAATAGCGCCGATTCGTCCGAGGAGGACCTTACCCATGACCATCTCCCGCTTACTTCTTCGTCTTGGCGCCTTGGCCGCTTTTCTCCCCGGCGCCGCCTTCGCCGCCGAGTCCGAAGTCTCCACCCAGTTGGTAACGAATCCCTACGGTCTGGACGCCTTGTGGGGCCAGGGCGATTTCGTCGCCCGCGGCACCCTGGTGATCCTGGTCACCATGTCGGTGTGGACCTGGTACATCCTGTTCACCAAGCTGATCGAGCAATCCCGTGTCCTGCTCCAGGCCGGCCGCGTCGATAAGACCTTCTGGAAAAGCGCGTCGCTGGCCGAGGGCATCGCCACTTTGAAGGATGGCGATCCCTTCCGCGATATCGCCGAGGCCGGGGTGAGGGCGATTGAGCACCACGAGAACACCCTGGTCGAGCAGATTGATTCCAACACCTGGGTCACGGTGACCATCCAGCGCGCGGTTGAGGGCATCACCAACCGGCTGCAAGGCGGCCTGGCGGTGCTGGCAACCGTCGCCTCGACGGCGCCGTTCGTCGGATTGTTCGGGACCGTTTGGGGCATTTATCACGCTTTGACTGCCATCGGCATCGCCGGCCAGGCCTCGATCGACAAGGTCGCCGGGCCGGTGGGCGAGGCGCTGATCATGACCGCCATTGGTCTTGCCGTGGCGGTCCCCGCAGTGCTCGGCTACAACTGGCTGGTTCGGCGCAACAAGGTGGCGATCGACACCATCAAGGCATTCAGCTCGGATCTCCATTCGGTGCTGTTGAGCGGTGCCCGAGTTGGCGACAAAGTCCGGTCCCGCGCCGGGGCCGGCGTCGCGCGGGTGGCCTGATCATGGCCGGACTGTTCGAGGGTGAGGAAGAGCAAAGCCTGGTGTCGGCGATCAACACCACGCCACTGGTGGATGTGATGCTGGTGCTGCTGATCATCTTCCTGATCACTATTCCTGTGGTGACCCATACGGTGCCGGTGGCGCTGCCCAAGGAAGTCAACATTCCGACCCAGACCAAGCCCGAAAATATCAACATCTCGGTGGATCGCGAGGGTGGCGTGTTCTGGAACCGCGAGGCTCTGGCCTTTCCGGCTCTGCTGGAGCGGATGAAGACGGTGTCGGTTCTGGTGCCCCAGCCCGAGGTCCATATCCGCGGCGATCTGGACGTGCGCTACGAGTTCGTCGGCCGGGTCATTTTGGCCTGCCAGCGGGCCGGAATTGCCAAGGTCGGCTTCATCACCGAACCGCCGCCGCGCGGGTAGAGGAATAAACACCATGGCGATGAACATTGGGTCGGGGAATGGCGAGCAGGACGTGGTGATGGAGATCAACACCACGCCCCTGATCGACGTGATGCTGGTGCTGTTGATCATGCTGATCATCACCATCCCGGTGCAGACCCACGCGGTAAAGCTGGACATGCCGACCGGCGCAGTGGTTCTGCCGGCGGTGCCACCCGAGGTGGTGCGGGTCGATATCGACTTCGATGGCACCATTCTGTGGGATGGTCAGGCGGTGCCCGACCGTTCGGCCTTGGAGGCGCGCTTGGCCCAGGCGGCCGCGCGGCCAATCCAGCCCGAGTTCCATGTCCGCCCGAATAAGCTGACCACCTACAAATACGTCGCCGAGGTGTTGAGCTCGGCCCAACGGCTTGGCGTCACCAAGATCGGCATTGTCGGCAACGAACAATTCGTGGAGTGAGTCTCATGCGTTACGTCATTCTTCTCGCCGCCGCCCTGTTCGCGTTGCCGGCTGTCGCCGCCGAGCCGGACACTGTTCGGCCCGAATTGGGCAAGCCGCTTCAGGCTGCGCAGGAACTGATCCAGGCCCACAAATATCGGGATGCGCTGGTCAAGGTCCGCGACGCCGATGCCGTCGGCGCCAAGACCGCGACCGAGAACGGGGTGCTGGAGCAATTGCGGCTGATAGCCGCGACCGGGGCGGGCGAGCCGGCGCTTGCCGCCAAGGCGTTTGAGGCCCTGGCGGAATCCGGGCGGGTGCAACAACCCCAATTGGCCCGCTACGCCCAGGCCATCGGTAACAGCTATTACCAGGCCAAGGACTATTCCCAGGCAGCGGCTTGGGGAAATCGCTATTACGCCGAGGGCGGCACCGATCCGCAGGTGCGGGTCCTGGTGGCGCAGTCGCTCTATCTCGGCGGCGACTATGCCGGCGTGGTGCGGGCCGTCACCGCTGACCAGGCGCGCGGCTCGGAGAGCCAATTGCAGTTGTTGGCGGCCGCCTATGAAAAACTGGGCGACCAGGCGAATACCATCACCACCCTGGAATATCTGGTGGCGGTTGCGCCCAAGCCTGAATATTGGGCCGATCTGATCCACCGGGTCTCGACCCGTCCCGGCTTCGCCAGCCGGCTGGAGCTGGATGTCGGCCGATTGCGGCTGGCCTTGGGCGGTCTGTCTTCGGCCGATCAATATGTCGATCAGGCCGAACTGACCCTGCAAGCCGGACTGCCGGGCGAAGCGGTAACTGTGATTGAAAAGGGCTTCGCCGCCGGCTTGCTGGGCACTGGCGGCAACGCTGATCGCCACCGTCGTTTGCGCGATTTGGCGTCCAAGTCGGCGGCAACCGATCGCGCCGGCCTAGTCAAGGCCGAGCAGGAGGCGGCGGCTGCCAAAGATGGCAACGCCTTGGTTGCCACTGGATTGGACTATCTCGGCTATGGCCAGCCCGATAAGGCCGCGGCTCTGATTGGCCAGGGGATCGCCAAAGGTGGCTTGAAGCATCCCGATGACGCCAACCTGCATCTTGGCATCGCTCTGCTCCAGGCTGGCGACAAGGCCAAGGCTGTTGAAGCCTTCCATGCGGTCCAGGCGGCTGACGGCGCCACCGATCTGGCCCGCCTGTGGGGGCTGGCGCGCAATGGGCGGGCGCAGCTATCGGCCGCTGCACCTTGACATTTGTTCCCCCGCCTGGGAATCTCCGCCGATCAGGCGTGACGAAGGGCGGATTATGCTTTCCAACAAGGCCAAATACGGCCTGAAGGCTCTCATTCATCTGGCCAGCCATCGAGATCGTCCGGCCCAGAGCGCCGAAATCGCTGAAGCGCAGAACATCCCGAAAAAGTTCCTCGACGCGATCCTGCTTGACTTGAAAAACAACGGAATACTGTCGTCGAAGAAGGGCCGTGGTGGTGGCTATCAATTGGCTTTCCCGCCCGAGCGAATCCTCGCCGGGCGGGTGATCCGCATTTTCGACGGCCCGCTGGCGCCGATCGCCTGCGTCAGCAAGACCGCCTATCAGGCCTGCGGCGATTGCCGCGACGAAGGGGCCTGTAAGGTCCGCTCGTTGATGGCGGAGGTCCGTGACGCCATGGCGATGATTCTCGACAACCGCAGTCTGGCCGATCTGATGGCCGCCGGTCCCGAGCCGACGCCCTTTATTCTGCACTACGATATTTGAAGCAGAGCCGTCAGCGCCTCGACCTGGGGGCGGATGGTGGTGATCGGCGTGGATTCCAGGCCGTAGGCCCAGCGTGACTGGCCCAGGCGGAACAGGGCGGCGTTGGGTCTGCCGTCAGCGCCGACGAGTCGGCCGTCGGCGTCGGTCTCAAAGCCGCGCCCAGTGCGGTTGGGCCGGGCCAGACCCGCCGCCAACAGGGCTTCGGTCAGCGGGTCACGGGGGGCGGCGAGCAAGGGCGGCGGCGGGGCGCAATTGACCACCCAATCGACCTGACGGGCAATCGCTCCGGCAGCTCCGCGAAGGAGAACATGCGCTTCAAGTCCGTCAGGGATGGGGCGAAGGCCGACAACCCGTCCCGCTTCCACACGCAACTGGCCGGCGGCGGCGCGGCGCAGCAGCAAGTCGGCCGCCTCGGCGGGAATTCGGTGGCGATGCATTTCCCAGAAAGGGGCAAGGTGCCGCAGGAAGCGATCCTGCTCGGCGGGCGCCAGGGCATTCCACAGCGTATCAAGCGTGGGCCGCAGGGAATCGACGGCGCTACGCCAATCCGCATCGCCATTGGCGATGGCCGCTCGCAGCTTGGTGGTAGCGTGGCGGATTCCGGCGGAACCGTCTGCCTCGGTCAAGCGAGGAGCCAGTCGGTGCGACACGCCCCGGGAGGCCGGAGGCAGACCGTGCGGCGAAATGACGGTGACAACGCCGCGATGGCGGCGCCGTTCCAACGAGTGGAGAACATCGACCATCCCCAACCCGCCGCCGATCACCAGAACTCGGTCGGTGGCGCCCACGTCTTTCAGCGCCCCCGGCCGGGAAATGTCGGCGATGATACGGTGGCTCGCGCCTTCAACCGGGATGGACAGGGATGGTGCCCGCGCGCCGGTGGCCAACACCGCCCGATCGGCTGTGATAGCTTCGCCCGATTCAGACTCAACGGTGAAGCCGTTCGCTGCGGGAATCAGGCGGCGCGCCAGCGTGGCGTGATGGGTCAGGGTGGCACCGTCGGCGGCGCGGGCCGCAGCGTCCTCAAGCCGCGCGGTAAGGTACTGACCGTAAAGCTGCCTGGGCAGGTACGAGGCGGCATTGGCGTTGGCGGCGGCGCGCCAACCAAAGGTCTGGCCGTGGGTGCGGACCCAATTGACGAAATCGTTGGGGCCGTTGCCGTACAGGCTCATGCGTCCCGCTGGCACGTTGAGAAGGTGGCTGGGATCGCCATCGCCGAAAGCCCAGCCGTGGCCAAGCTGGCGGCGCGGTTCGAAAATATGGAGCCGCAGCCCTGGGATCCGCTCGGTCAGCAGATGGGTGGCGAGCGCCGTGCCGGAGAAGCCTCCGCCGATGATGGCGACGACATGGCTGGGTGTGGGCATGGCGTCCTGCCGATACAGTCTAAAAAAAGATAGGTTAATGGGTTGTGTGATTTAGTCAAGGCCGTCGTGGGTTCGATGATCACCTACGAAACAGCACAGCGAATCGATAGACAATGTTGACTTAGGCTGTGAGGGGCTGCCATAACGGGTCACCCAATCCGTCGGAGGGATCGATGACCCATACCGTGCCAAACGCCAACCGCTCGGCCGAGCGGTTCCGCAGCGC
>Ga0316222_1003359_pt1 | contig 15817 bp, 10 predicted proteins | sample TBH18011metaG_FD_206008 | JGI IMG/M metagenome (GOLD analysis project Ga0316222, IMG submission 206008) | Freshwater microbial communities from Trout Bog Lake, Wisconsin, USA - TBH18011 | ecosystem: Environmental > Aquatic > Freshwater > Lake > Hypolimnion/Profundal zone | place: USA: Wisconsin...
GTGACCGCCTCATCGCCGGTCTCTTGCGCTGACAAGGTCAGCGTGAAGCTCCGATTGTTGAGGATCGCCAGATTGGCTTGCGACAGCAGGATGGCCGGCATCACGGTGTTGGTGTACTGGCTGATCGCCTCGAGGGTGTTGAAATTGGTGGGCAATTCGGTGTTCTCATTGGTGTCCTGCGGCAGTTCGGCCGTCCAATCGCGAAGATCTCGTCCGGTGGCGGGGAACCCAAGCCGGTTCAGAAAATTGCTCCCAGCGCGTTGCTGCGGCAGGGCGAGAATGCGGGTCGCGCCGGCCAGCGCGTTCGCCTCCAGGTAAAGGGGCGATAACCTAACTGCATTACTAAAAGTGATGCAGGCCCCCGCGAGGTTATTGGTGACCAGCATCGCCCGGCCTTGCGTAACCAGGTTGGTGGCGGCCGATTGCGCCGCCAGCGGGCCGGCTGAGCCGAGGCAGACCGCGAGGATAAACAGATTGAGGTGATTTCCCGGTGTTTTCATGGTGTTTCGGTGGTGTTAACTTGATGGTTTCGCACTGGCAGTACCTGGGCGGTACTCAAATCCCATTGGAAGGCAGCGCCTTGTGCTTCCCAGGCAACCCGGCCTGGTTGGCCCTCCAGTAATAGTCTCGCATGCGGCACGCGCACTACCTCGCCGCCGCTGTGGAGCGTCACGTCCTCCAGCACCGCATAGGTCCCCTTGGCGCTGGACGGCAGCAAGAGCCGACGGGCCTCGAGGCGCGGTTGGGTTTCGGGCAGCCAACCGACCTGCAAGTTACGGCACTCGATCTGGCTGGTGGCGCGGGCGACCGGAACCAGTTTGGAGCGGATGCTCGCCGGCCAGTCCAGGTTGGTGGCCGAGGGGGCGATCCCGAGCCGAAGCCCTTCCACCACCACCACCGGCATCACCCTGACCTTGAAAAAACCCAGGTGGTGACGGTCGGTGAAGATCCGGTCGGCCGCCATGGTGATGGCCGGGGTCAAGGAACCCTTGGCGTAAAGGGTCATCCTCACCTTCCGGCCTTCGGAAAGTCGGAAGTCGGCTGCCGCCTGGCAATAGTCCGTGACCAAGCCGAGGCTCGCCGCGCAAAACAGCACCGACCACCACCTCACGGATCGGGTCCGGCACTTGGACGTTTGGGCGACGAAGGCATCGGTAGCCATGGAGTATTCCCCTTCGGTCGTTCAAATCCTGGTGGGTGCGAACAGGGCCTTGCTGAGTTCAAAGCGAAAGCTAACCATTCCCGCCATGACACCAAGTCTATAAAGAAGTGTCAAGATAAAAAGACTCAAAAAAAGACTCGTAGCCCGACGCGCGCTTTAGCCGCCGACCTGAGCCGGCGGACCGCTCGGCGCTCCGCTGGTGGTCTTATTTTGCGGAGAGGATGAGCACCCAATCAACCGCGCGGAGAACCAATCATCGACGGCGATCGGCAACCGGGCCTGGGTCACGCTGCTGCCTTCGGGCAGTACGAAGGTCCGGCGGCAAAACCGCTTGGCCACCGGCGCGTCCGCGGCTGGGTTGCCTTCCGGGAACCAGATCCAGTGGCTGCCCGCGAGGCCCAACTCCGGTTCTCGCACGAACGCCGCCCACTCGGGGTGGGGCCGGAACTGCGGCCACGGATAGCTCTCGAGCAACCGCTTGCCGAAGCCGACTTGCCGCGAGCCGGGCAGATTCATGGCCTTGTGATTTCCTTGAAGGGATCGGCATAAGTGCGATCCGCCCGGAGCGGGATCTCGATCATGACGTTGGCCTCCATTCGCAGGGCCGGCTCGCCGGCGGTGGCCGTCACGGCCATTCCCGCACAGAGTATTGCAGCCCAGGTGAGTGTTTCCTTTACCACAGGCTGAACCGGGCACACCAGCGGCGTCGGTGGACGCAGAGCAGTCCGGCGGCGAGGAGGATGAGCAGGGAGTTCTCGGCCAATTTGTGGCAGACATACACCTCGCCATTGCCGCAGCCACAGTCAAACTTGACCGCGCACAGCGCGAGCGAGCCGGCGCTGGCGAGGGCCAGGGCGTGTTTCAGGATCAACAGGGTGAAGGGGATCAGCAGCGCCAGCATCACCAGGGTACAGCCGCGCACAGCGATGCCGGCGAGGACGAGCAGGCCGCAAAACACCTCGAACCACGGCAGCACCGCGCTGATGACATTCAGGAGATAGAAGTTGGTGACCAGCTCATATTGCCTCACCAGGATAATGAACGGCTCGGGATGCAGCGCCTTTTGCAGCCCCATCCACACAAACAACCCGCCGAGGACCCAGCGCGACAGCACCGCGGCGCCATCGATCAGCAGGTCTTTGCGTGAGGAAAGGGGGGAGGACATGGGTGGGCTAACGACCGGGGGTGGCAACCGCGTCATAGTCAAGCAGCCGTCCGCTGTGGCGCTCGCCGATCTCGACGGGCAGGCGGTTCGTGGCCCACTCCGTCATGCCGCCACCGTAGATGAGCAGGTTGGTCTTGGAAACCCCCGACAGGTAATCGCGGAGGGCCAAGGCGGCAAACCGGCTTTCGTCGCAATTGCCGCCGTTGCAATAGACCACAATCTGCTGGGCGACCTGGCAGGCCGGAATGACGGTGGCCACGTATTTCTCGGCGTGGAAATGATTGAACTCGAACGCCCCCGGAATATGGCCGGCCGCATAAGGATCCTCCTCGCGGGCATCCACGAACAGCAGCAGGTCTTGGTCGCGACGTGGGTCGTGATACAACCGCAAGACCTGGTTGCTGTCGATGAGTTCCAAGCCGACCGACTTGAGACTCGCGGCCAGCATCTCCGTCGGAGAATTGGTATGGGTTCCGCTGGCGGGATGGCTGGTGCGGGCTGCTCCCGCACTCGGAAAGTAATCGTGGTCGAGGACCAGACCGCGCGGAGAGAGGCCGTTCGCCAGGAAGGCTACCAAGGTCCCCACCAAGGCGACCCCAAGGGCCTCAAGCAGCACCTTCTTCACCGTGGCGCTCCCACGTTCCCATCCTTCATTGAGAAGGGGGCAAGGGCGGCAGGGCGGTGTTCGGCAGTGAGACCGGCGCCGGCGGCGCTTTGGCACCCAGGGGTGGTGCGACCACCGCCTGCGCGGTGGCGGGCAGGGCAGGGTTCGGGGCCGGCGGGGCGGGACGCTTCAGCACTACGGCCCCGGGCGGCGGGGCCTGCGGTTGCTGTACCGCCGTTTTGGGCTGGCCAGGTGGACGCGGGGTTTGGTAAACGGGAACTTTCACCAACTCGAACTGCGGGTTGGAAGTTCGCGTACTGAACGCCACCGACTGCCCGGGAGGAACCTCGAAGTCCGGCGGGAAAGTCAGCGTGATCGTGTAATATCGGCCCGCCTGCAGGGTTTGGGTGGCGATTTGCACATCCTTGGAGTTGATCGTCGTGTCCGACAGGGTCAGCGGGTTCGTGGTGTTATTGATGAGGGTGATGTAACGGATCAACTGGTTGGTCGGGATCGGAGTGGCGGGCAGCATGATCTGCGGCGGCGAAATGGTCAGGGCCGCTTGCATGTTGGCATAGGCTAGCACCGACACCACCGGGAGATTGGTCACCGAGGTCTTGAGGGTTATCTGGCCCTGAATTCCGCCGGGGGGAAGCACCGTGTTATTCGAGATGATGACCAGGTAATCGCGGCCGGGGATATTCGTTCTTAACTCCGCTCCGAAGACATGGTTGTTTGATTCGGGAAGCGACAGCCAAAGCGGCGACTCGAGGCTGTTGGTGATGTGCACGGTGCCCGACGAGTAGGGGGCTTCCGACCGGAGGTTGAGCACCAGCACCTGCGGGTTGACGTCGATCGGCTTCCACACCGTCCCCTTTAGCTGGAGCGGCAGCATCGGTTGGGTCTTATCATTGGAGGTGACCGTGATGATCTTGGTGACCGGAGTGTTATAGTTGGCGGAGTTGAATTGGATGGGGATCACGCCCGACTGGCCGGGTTTGACCTGGCGCGTCCATTCACCGGTGGCCGTGCAACCGCATTGGGGTTGCACGTTGCTCAAGAGCAGGTCCTGGTTTCCGGTATTGGTGAAGTAGTACGAATGTTTGACGATCTCACCCGACATCGCCCTCCCGAAATCGAACACGGCGGCGTCGAATTGAATCTTCGGTCCGTTAGGCGCGACGGGTGCGCCGGGGGGCGTCACGTTCAACGGTTGACCGCTTGGGGGTGCCAGGGGGGTCACCGCGGCCGGGGCCGGGGTGGCTGGCGCCGGAGGCCAAGCCGGCGGCGCCACTGACGCGGGCGCGGGATCCGAAGCCAACCCGAGGGTGCCGGTCAGGAACACCGAGCCAGCCAGAACGAGACTCTTTGCCATTCGACTCATAGCTTTAATGATACCAGCACTATCATCCCACAAATCGGCACGGAAGAAAAGTTTTTTTAGCCGCGCGACGCTAGGCCGCAAGGTCCGGGATAGTATCACGCTCCCGTTCCACCGCTATCCCCACCGCGGCGGACCAACCGTCCCTGCCCCTGCGAATGCGGGCTACCTGAGGGGGGCGCCCCGTTCCGACAGGCCTTCGACCGGGGCGAAGTCATCGGTGAGAATCGGGCTTTTCGCCGCACTGGCGGGGGCCGCATAGACGATCCGTTCGACGTGCTGGCGGAAGCCGGGGAGGGCGACGCGGTGGCTGAGCACCAGCAGGTCGGCGCGATCTCGCAGGCCGTAGAGCGCCGGCAAGACGCTCGCCCGGGTGGCGAGGATCACCACATTCTGGCTGGTCTTGGCCGAGAACAGGTAGGCCTGCGGAAACACGGTCTTGAGCGTCCGATAAACCGCGCCGACGATATCCGAGCGCCAGCCATTGAGACTGCCAATCACGTTGTCGGCCACGATCCCGTTGGTGGTAAGGTGGTCCCGGGCCAACTCGAAAAACTCCTGCGTGGCCAGGTGCTGAGGCATCGAGGAACCATAGCGGCCCTGGACATAGGCATCGATGATGATCAGGTCGTACTGGGCCGTGCTCCGCCTCAGGAACATCCGCCCATCCTCGATGAAGACTCGCTGCCGTGGGGATTCCTGGAAGGCGAAATACTCCTGCGTCACCTGGAGCACCGCGGGATCGATCTCGACGGTCTCGACGGTAACGTTGGGATAGTAATGCGCGAACGCGCGCTGTGTGCTGCCGCCTCCTAACCCGATCATCAGCACCCGCGAGAGGTTCGTGTTCCAGAGCCAGGGCATGTGGAAATACTCCGTGTATTCGAAGTGCCCGCGCCAGGGGTCCTTGAGCGAAATCGAACTCTCCCACGCATCGTCGAAGCAAAGACTCCGAATGCCGTCCTGGTCGATCACCCGGATGTTATGATAGGCCGAGGTGAACTGGTGGACCAGGGTCGCCGGCGCGGCGGGGATGGGGGTGGCGAGGGAACAAACCATCCAGATCCCAAGCCCCGTCGCGACCATCACCCGCCAGGCGCGAACGGCGCTCGCTCGGAACGAGGCGACCGGAGACGGTGTTGATTCCGATGGTTCCGTGCCTCGGCTTAGCCCAAACGCGGGGATTCCGCGCACGCCAAATCCCTCGCGAGCGGCGCCGCGCCTCCCGGTTTCGCGAAGCGTTTGACGTGCGGCGCCTCCTGCCGCTCCGGATGCCCGTTGTGGCTTCAACATATTAGCCTGACGGCGGTTGGCGATGGTCCTGGTCCCTCCGCAACCAGCGATCCAACCCGAGGCAGAGCAGGCCCAGGACGATCGTCAATAGGCCCATCAGACGAAAGATACTCGACACCCGGAAATGGTCAATGAGGACGAAGCCGGACACGAACACGCCGGCGATGCTGCCCACCGTGCTGGAGCCGATGACGAACCCGCTGGACCGTCCAACCTGCGCGAGGCTCCGGGTGGACAGGCGTATCATATAGGGCGAGAGCGTGGCCAGGGCCAGGCAGGGTAGCAGGAAAACCAGAGCGCTGCCCAGGACCGGGTCGAGTTTTTGCCAAACGACGGGGATCGGCTGATCCAGCGGGTGTCGTCGGATGATCAGATCGATGAGGCGTTCGGCCCAGTTGGGCAGGAAACACAGGGCGAGCCCCGCCGGGAGCAAGCCCGCCGCCAGCACCCAAGGTCGCTGCCAGCGATCCGCCAGCGCCCCGCCCAGGTAGTAACCCACCGCCAGCGCGATGAGCACCACGCCAATCTGGCTGACCCAGACGTGAAACGAACTCCCGAAGTCTTTCGCCAGAAACCGCGCGCCGATGATCTCCAGCACCATCATGATGAAACCCCCGGCAAACACCAGCAGCGCCACGGTGAGGGTTTTCATGCCGGTGCCTAGCTTGCGATCACCACCACGTAGTTCTTCTTGCCCTTGCGCAGCAGGAGGTATTTGTCGAAGATTAGATCCGCTGTGGTGATGGCCCGCTGCGTCCCAGCCTCGCGTACGTTATTGAGGTAGGCACCGCCGCCTTCGACGTCCTTGCGGGCCTGCCCTTTGGACGGGCAAAGTCCGCTCAGCACCAGCAGTTCCACCAGGGACTGGCCTGCGCCCTCGAACTGGGCCCGGGCGAGTTCCTTGGTGGGCGCCTCGCCGATGATGTCCCTGAAGGTCGTTTCCGAGATGCCTTCCAGGTTCCCGCCAAACAGAATGTCGCTGGCGCGGATGGCCTCCTGCGTCGCGGCCGGGCCATGCACTAGGTCGGTGACCGCTTGGGCCAGGGCCTTGTGCGCCGTCCGCGTGCCGGGGTCCTGCGTGTGCCGCTGTTCCAGGTCGGCGATTTCCTCCTGGCTCTTGAACGTGAAATACTTCAGATACCGGATGACATCCCGGTCATCCGTGCGAATCCAGTGCTGGTAGAATTTATAAACACTGGTCCGGACCGGGTCCAGCCAGATGGCCCCGGCCACGGTCTTGCCGAACTTGGTGCCATCGGCGTTGGTGATGAGTGGGAGGGTGAGACCATAGACCGTCCGGCCCAGTTTCCGGCGGGTCAGATCAATGCCGGCGGTGATGTTGCCCCACTGGTCGGAGCCGCCAATCTGGAGTTCGCAGTTGGCGTCGCGGCATAGCACATAGAAATCGAAAGCCTGGAGCAGCATGTAGCTGAACTCGGTGTAACTGATGCCGGACTCGCGGTCCTCCATCCTGGCGCGCACGCTCTCTTTGGCGACCATCTGGTTGACCGAGAAGTGCTTGCCAATGTCCCGCAGAAAATCCAGAAAACTCACGGGCGCCGTCCAGGTGGCGTTATCCAGGAGCCGGGCGGGGTTGACCGCGGCCTCGAAATCCAGGAGCCGGCGGAGTTGCTCCTTGACCTTGGCGATGTTGGCCCCCAGCACCTCGGGGGTCAGCAGTTGGCGTTCCTGGGTCCGTCCGCTCGGGTCGCCGATCGACCCGGTGGCGCCGCCCGCCAGCGCGATGGGAACATGCCCATGAAGCTGGAACCGCCTCAGGACCAGCAGCGGGACCAGGTTCCCCACGTGGAGACTGTCCGCCGTCGGGTCGAATCCGCAGTACAGGGTGATGGGTCCCGGGCTGAGCCGTTTGGCCAGTTCCAGCTTGTCCGTGCAATCCGCCAGCAGGCCGCGCCACTGAAGATCTTCCAGTATGTTCATCCTCGGCACGATAGAGGGAGAGAAGCGTTGCGGCAATTCCCATTTCGCCAGTAAACCGCCCAGGGCCGAGGCCCAAAGCGGTGGAAAGCATTGCACACCAAACGCTTTGCGGCCTCCTATATGCGCAGGACATCGCGAAGCGCCGAAACAAAAACGAGCCGCCGGGTTTCCCCGGCGGCTCGCGCGTTAAGAACGAACCAAGTCAGTTCGATTACTGAGCCACTTGGACTCGGAAGTACTGGGCCGAGCCAGTGATCGGAACGATGGCCGGATTGGCGGTGCCGACCGGCTGCCAATCAACATTCGGTCCCGTGAGGGCCGGGCTGGACAGCAAGGTGCCTTCCGCCGGACTCCAGGAGACGGCTACATTTCCGTCTTTGTTATTGACTATCGTCAGCGTGGGCGGGGTCGCGATGTAGCTCGAGTTGTAGTTGGCGTAGTCTTCGGTGGCTACGTAGAGGAGGTTGCCCGCGGCGATGTTGGCGGCGCTGTCGTTGTCGTGCGCCGTCGAGCAGATGCCGACATAGATCGGATCCGGCAACGGGGTGGCGGCGCCGTTGGTGGCGGCGTCGGTTTGCGCAAGTTGCAGCCAGTTCACGCCGTTGGTCGAGTTATAGGCGGTGATGATATTCTGGACCTCGAGAGTCACGGAATTGGTGATGCGTTTCAGGCTCAGGCGGAGCCAGGCGTTGGGATAGGCCGGCGGGTACGGAGCGGCGACCTGCCGCCATGAGGCCGAGCCGGTGTCGTAGGTGGTGCGGGCGTTGCACTCCGTCTGGTTGGCGCCGTTGCCGGTGCCATCCACCGCGCCGATGCCATCACCGGAGGCCGGATCGTTGACGATGTTCCAATCGCGGCTATACGGGTCGAGCGTCTCGCGGATCATCAGGCCGCCCTTGGTCCAGTTCGAGACGTGGCTGATGTCCACCTGGCGGACGACCACATCGAAGTTGCCATCTTTGAGTTCGTACAGGAAGTTAAAGCCATCCTGCGCGTTCCAGATGTCGCTGCCTTCGCATTGGACGGTGTAGGCGCCCTTGCCATCGGCATACATCGTCGTGGCGACCGCCGGGTCAATCGTGGCTCCGATGAGGCCGATGTCGAGGCAGGTGAGGGCCACGGTGTTGACGTTGGTGACGTTGGAGCCGGTCAGGGCCAGGCCGCCGCCGAGGGCGCGGGCGCCGTTGACCTGGACCGTGAACGGAGCATTGGGCGTTACGTTGAGCGCCAGTTCCACCTGCCGGTAGCCGTTGCTGTTCACGGTGATGCTGGTGATGTTGGCACTGGTGAGCCCGCAGCCCGGTTGCGGGGCGAACACGTAGTTGTTGGCATTGAGCAACGCCACGGGGTCCATGGGGCCCGAGAAGGCCAGATCCAGGTAGATTACCGGCTGGTACAGGTACTGCAGGAAGTTCTGGCAGGCGTAGTTGGTGTAGATGGCCGAATAGACCAACGTCGGCGGGGCCGAGGTGATGATGTTGATGTAAGCGATCGAGCTGGTGGCCCAGGCGGGATTGCCGTGGCCATCGCCGTAACCCAGCGCGCGCATGGTGCAGAACACCGGCGTGCCGGCATCGCTCGGCAGCACCATCGGTATCGAGTACACCGAACTATTGGCGCCGGCGACCGGTTGTCCGTTCTTGTACCACTGGAAGAACAGGAAGTTGTTCATGTAGTTGGTCCAGGCGCTGAAATTCACGCCCACGGTTTCGGGGCCGACCGGGACGCGGGAATCGGTGTTGCCGCCGGCGCTGAACGACACTCCGGCATAGTTGTTCGTCGTGACGCTTTGCGGGTTGTTGGTGACGGTCACGAAGGTGCAGGCGGGCACAAAGGCGCCGACCTGGGTGCCGCGGATGAGGGTGCGCGAGCCACTGGCCGGGGTCGCCGCGCCGACCAAACTGTAATTGACGCACGTCTCGGTGCCGCCGCCGCCCTGATGATGCACGGCTTGCATGAAGTACTTCTGGTTGGCGGTCAGGGGGATGCCGTTGGCCCAGGGCTTGACGCCCAGAGCTGTGAAGGTATCGGAACGCTCCTGACCGGCGGTGCCGCCGGTAGAGCCCCATTGCAGCGCGCCCGCCCAACCGGTTTCCTGGGCGACCAGGACGCGGTTGACCGCAGAACTGCTGGTGCTGACAAACAGGTCGGCATCGTCATCCGAGTTCATATAGAACACGTAGTTGCCGGTCGTCGGCGGGATGAAGTAACCGATGAGCTCATCCGTAAAGTTGTCCGCGACTTCCGAGCCGCTGACGTCCACCTCGAAGGCGGGCGTGGACATGTACCAGGTCGGATCGCCGGCCAGGTTGTTCTCCACGTTGGCGCGACCCGGGTTCAGGCTCCAGTACTCGTGCAGGGCGAAGCCCGACTCATAGACGGCCTGGCCGGTCACGGTCAGGGTGGCGGGTGTGCTGTTGCTCCAGACGTCCACCAGGCTATTGTTGACAAGGCCGATGCCGCGGACCATGCAGGTGAATTGCGAGCCGTTATCGTACGGCGAGACCGGCCCGAACGCGTAGCTCGACGTGGTCGCGCCGGGGATGGGATTGCCATTGACGGTCCATTGGTAGGCGCAGTAGGAGTTGGTCCATTCCTTGGTCGGATCACCTTCGGTGCCGACGGCGCTCTTGGAATCGCTCCAGCCGGTGGCGTAGAACTTGGCCAAACCGCCGAAGACCACGCTGGTATTGGTGGGTTGCATCGTGAAACCCGCATTGAACGAGCGCGGCCCGTAGGAGGCGATCAGATTGCCGGACAGCTTGCTGTAGGAGCCGTTGAGCGGATCGGCGTCCGGCGTGCCCGTGGCGGTATGCAACTGTTTGAAGGTGGCTTCGCAGTTGTTGCCGCCGCCGGTGTCGCGGTGGATGATGGCGATGTAGCACTGCTGGCCAGCCGTCAGATGGATGCCCGCCGCAAAGGGGACGGTGCCGTCGGGCGCGGTCCATTGGTCAGAGCGCCTCATGGCGGGGGTGCTGCCGCCATTGCCCGCCGCGAGCCACTGCCAGGAATTGTCCCAGCCGGTTTCCTGGGCGACCATGACCGCGTGGGCCGGATTGCTGTCCGTGCTGAAAAACAGGTCGCCCGGGTCGTCGCTGTTGACAAAGAAGACATAGTCATCGGTCGCCGGCGGGTAGAAATAGGCGCCGAGCCGGCTCGTATAATTGGCCGGGGCGCTACCCTTCGAGTTGCCTTCGAAGAGCGGCTCGAAGAGCGTGTAGTTGGGCGCGGGAGCGTAACTGTTCAGGAGGCCATAGTTGGTGACGGTCCCGGAAGCGTTGGTGAGGTTCTGCATAAACGGTCCAAAGCCCGGATTGGGGGAGTACCAGTATTCCATCTTGGCCCAGCCACGTTCCAGGAGGGGCGACGCGACATTGAGCGTGACGACGCTGCTGGTGATGGACAGTTCGCCGTTGGCGGTGCTGGCCACCACGTAGAAGGTCGAGCCGGTGTCCGCGCTCGTGGTGGCCGGCGTCGTGTAACTCGTGCCGGTCGTGGTGGCAACGAGGGTGCCGGCCCCCAGGTTGCCTTTGTACCACGTGTAGGTGATGGGAAACTCGCTGTCGCTCGTGGCCTTGGCTTGGAAGGTGGCACCGAAGCCGACGCTGGCCGTGTAATTCGCCGGCTGGGTAACCCAGGCCAGAGTAGTGACCGCATGCGTGACCAGCACGAGGTTGCTCGTGCCGATAACGCCGGGGGCGGCATTGGTGAAATCAATCGTCCAGTTGGGGTCGGCCATCATGGTGGCCGTCTGGTAGGTCACGCTGAAGTTGTCGCCGCCACCGCCTTGGTGATGGACCAACTCAATAAAGTAAGGCATGCCGGCCGTCAAAGGGATGCCTGCCGCCCACGGCTGAGTTGCGCCACCGGCGGGGATCCACTGATCCGAGCGTTTCTGAGAGAGGGTGCCGCCGCCGACCGCGAGCCAGGAATCCAGGCCGCTGTAGGCGGTTTCCTGGGCGATGATCGTCTTGTTGGCCATGGTGGCATCGGTGCTCAGGTAGAGATCCGAATCATCATCGCAGGCCAGGAAGAAAGTGTAGTTGTCGGTAGTGGGAGGAAGGAACCAACCGCTGCTGATGCTGACGTAGTTGTTCCCGAAACCGCCCGCGTTATCCATGGTCTTGTCAACGAGGGTAGAGGTCGGGGCGCCGAAGCTGCCGCGGGAGGTTCCGGGGCAAATCTCCACCTTGGCGCCGTTGGTGTAAGTCACCACGTTCCGCAGCACGCCGGCGACCGCCGTGGCGCTGTTCGTGGTTATGGTGTTGAACGGCGCGGCGAGGGTTGCGGTGCAGTAGAGCAGCGCGCCGTCGTCGTTGGTGTCCAACAACCAGGTGTGGGCGGTGCCGGTCGCGCCGGGAATGGCGGTGCCATTATAGTACCACTGGTAATTGACGCCGACGATCGCGGTGGCGGGCCAGGCATTGTTCGTGGCCGCCCAGGTGAGGGTCGCCGTGCTGCCGTAGTAATTAGTCACGCTGGGTTGAATGGCCTTGCTTTCCACGACGAGGGTGGGGGGGATCGCGGCGGCGATGTTCGTGGTGCTCAGGTTGGCGATGGTGGCGGAAGCGCCGGGCGTATAGGTATTGTTATGGGCGGTCACGGCGATGCCGACGGCCACGGTGGTGGGCCAGGGCGTCCCGAACCGGGTGCTGTTGTCCTGGCCGATCAGGTTCGAGGCCGCCGTGTCGATCTGGATGTACTGATGCCAGGTGGCGCCATCGGCGCTCTTGTAGAGCGTGAAGACGCTGCCATTGCGGTTGACCCAGAACCAGTCGTTCGGGTAGGCGGGGGCGGGCGTAGCGCCCATTTGCAGCCAGTCGGCATTGCCGTTGGCCGCCGTGCGGAATTGGTCAATTCCCCCGTTGTTCACGCCCGTGGCCGTGCCATCGGGCGGGGTTACGGTATTGGGCTGGGTATCCATCATCGCGATGAACGGATCACCGCCGAGCACCCCTACGGTCGGATCCGATTGGCTGACCAACAATTCGACCTTGGACCATTGATCGGGGCCGCTGAAGGCCTGGAATTGGGCGGTGATGTCCCACTGCGTGCCGGAGGCCCAAACGTAATGGTAGTGGTATTGGGAGGCGGTGCCCCAGATATCGGCGCCTCCGCCGGTAATGGTCAGCGTGCCATCGGCGTTAGCCGTGGTCGAACCGGCCCAGCCGGGGCCGCCTATATCGGCGTCGAGCCACTGGAGTTGGGCGTTGGCGTTGAGACTGGCGAAGAGCGCCAAGGCCCCCGCGCCGAGTGCGGCACTGAGCCGCCATGGGTACAATTTGCTTAGTTTCATTTGTACGATTGGTTTTGGTGTTGGTGGTGTGAACTGACTTTGTTTAGTTCGAAATCACGCGTTTCCGTGGCTTCAAGCCCCCCGGCCAGTAGGTCGTGGCGCCGGTCGGCACCTCGTCTCATGGCCTGAAGAGCGGATCTCATCGCGCGCAATTCCTAGCCTTCAGCCCGCCAACCAGGAGGACATTGGACGCCTGCAGGCGCCCGACGATCCCGCTATGACGGGTATTGTTCATAAAGGCTAACTCTAGCCATAGCACCAGAAAGAGAGTTAGAAGGCAAGCAAAATCGACACCAAATCGACACAAAGATTACCTGTCAATCAACAACGCCGGAATCTCGCGCTTGGGATTAACGAACTAATAACCGGCACAGAGGCGTGCGGAGGATTAGCCGTCAATCAACAACGCTAAAAACTCGGGATTGGGACTACCGGCCCGGCCAAGTCATCACCGATCGGAGATGGGAAGCAGCTTGACGCCGGGTTGCCCGTCAGGTCCTGCCGCTTAGGAAATCGGCGACACAGCAGGTTTGGAAACCTGCGGCACGCGGCCGCATCTCCAACATTGACACCGGCTGGCACCCCCGGCTTAATGGCCTCATTCACTGCGTATTATGAGGCTGCTCGGAAAGGTGTTCGGGATGCTGGCTGGTCTGTTCTTGGCCGGTCGGGCGGCCGCCGCGTTGTTGCCGTCGGACCAAGACCACCTCAGGAGCGCCCTGCTGGCCCCCGGCGACTACGCCGGCCTGAAAATTAGGCATCCGATCGCCGGCGCGGTGATGCCGCTTAATATGCCCGCCCCGGTGGTGACCTGGGAAACCAACGCCCAGGGTGACGCGTGGCTGGTCGGCCTCCGGGTGGTCGGCGGTGGCGAGGGTATTCCGCCTGCCCCCAGCCCCGAGGCACCCGCCGCCAGGATCTGGTGGTTCGAAGCCACGCCGTCGAGGTGGCGGCCCGAGGAGCGGGTCTGGAAGCAGATCAAGGACGCGGCGCAAGGGGGAGGGATCGAAGTCCTGGTGAGTGCTTATCGGCAGAGCGACCACCGGCTCGTGGCCCGGGGGGCGGTGCGTTTCACCCTGAGCCGCGAGACGGTGGACCATCCGCTGTTCTACCGCGAGGTAAACCTGCCCTTTGTCGAGGCCGTCAAGGACCCGTCCCAGATCCGCTGGCGTTTTGGAGCGCTGGATTCGGGGACCCTGCCGCCGGTGGTGCTCGAGAAGTTGCCGGTGTGCGGCAACTGCCATTCCTTCGACCGCAAGGGCGAATACCTGGCGATGGACGTCGACTACGCCAACAGCAAAGCTTCCTACGTGATCACCCGCACGGCGCCCGAGATGCGCCTGGCGACCAGCGATATCATCTGCTGGGACGATTACCGGCGCGAGGACGGGCAGCAGACCTTCGGACTGCTCTCGCAGATCTCGCCCGACGGGCGTTATGTGGTGAGCACGGTCAAGGACCGCTCGGTGTTTGTCCCGCGGCCCGATCTGGCGTTTTCGCAGCTCTTCTTTCCGCTCCGGGGCATCCTCGCTGTCTATGATCGCGAGGCCAAACAGTATCACGCGCTGCCGGGGGCTGACGATCCGGCCTTTGTGCAAAGCAATCCGGCTTGGAGTCCGGACGGGCAATGGGTGGTCTTTGCGAGAAATCGCGCGGCCGAGCTCGAGAAGCCGGCCAACACCGGCAGCCTCCTCCTCACCCCCGAGGAATGCGAGGAATTCCTGAAGCGGGGCAAGGAGTTCAAGTACGAGCTCTGGCGGGTCCCCTTTAACGGCGGGAAGGGGGGTACGGCCGAACCGCTGCGCGGCGCCTCGGGCAATGGGCGGAGCAATTACTTTCCCAAGTACTCGCCCGACGGACGATGGATCGTCTTTTGTCAGGCCTCGAATTACATGCTGTTGCAGCCGGACAGTGAACTTTTCATCATCCCGGCGGCCGGCGGCGAGGCCCGGCGGTTGGGCTGCAACCTCGGCCGGATGAACTCCTGGCATACCTGGTCGCCCGACAGCCGTTGGCTGGTCTTTTCCTCGAAGGCCCATTCCGATTACACCCAGCTTTACCTGACGAGGATCACGGACACGGGCCAGGCCAGTCCACCGGTCTGGCTGGAACATATGGTCGCCCCGGGGCGCGCCGCAAACATCCCCGAATTCGTGGCCCTGGCGCCCAACGCCATCGGAAAGATCCGCGAGCAGTTTCTCGACGACTATTCCTTTACCCGGGCCGGCAACGAGTTCTACGACGTCGGCGATTCGGACCAAGCCATCGAGAAATACCGGGTGGCGCTCTCCATGAACCCCAACAACGCGATGGCCCACCAGCGGCTGGGTTTCCTCCTCTACCGGGTCAAACGCCAGCAAGAGGAGGCGATGGACCACTCGCGCACGGCGGTGAAGCTCGAGCCGCGCAATCCCTTCGCGCAGTTCGACCTCGGGGCCGCTCTCTTCGACCATGGCGACCCCACCAACGCGCTGCCCCACCTGGCCGAGGCCGCGCGCCTGCTGCCCAACGGTTACGATCGAAATTATAATTCCGTCGAGATGCACTTCCTCCTGGCCCAGGTGCAGTACCGCCTCGCCCTGTACGCGCAATGCATCCCCTCCGCCGAGGCCATCCTGCGCGTTGAGCCCGGGCACGCCCGCGGTAACTACCTCATGGCTATGGCCCGCGCCTGGACGGGCGAGACCAGCCAGACCCTGCCGTTCTTCGAAAAAGCCATCCAAGGTGAGCCCCGGCTGGGGCAGTTGTCCGAGTTCTTCGACTTGCTGAGCCGCAATTACGTCACCCAGGGCCGCTACGACGACGGCCTGAAAGCCGCCGAAAAAGGCGCTCGCCTGGCCACCGCTGCCGGCCATGCGCAGCAGGCCGCCCTGCTGGACCGGCGTGCCCAAGAGTGCCGGGGACGGTTGGGAGCGAAGTAGGTGGATCCCCTGCCAGGCACCCCGTGGGCTCAGACCGTCCCTTGCTTAGGCGGC
>Ga0316222_1003360_pt1 | contig 15815 bp, 18 predicted proteins | sample TBH18011metaG_FD_206008 | JGI IMG/M metagenome (GOLD analysis project Ga0316222, IMG submission 206008) | Freshwater microbial communities from Trout Bog Lake, Wisconsin, USA - TBH18011 | ecosystem: Environmental > Aquatic > Freshwater > Lake > Hypolimnion/Profundal zone | place: USA: Wisconsin...
CATCTTCGTACTTTCATTCCACGGCATAGAGTGGTCCCTCCTATGCCAAAAACTGTAAAGTATGTGTCCGGTATAAAGTGTTAACTATGTGTCGAGTCGTACAACCAAAACCGCCTTCGGGTGGTTTTTTAATTTCAGTTTGCCTAAAGTAGTTGATGGCTCATCCACCTTGAGCCAGCGTTTGAATCCTGCTCAGAGTACTGACCTAACGAGTGGGGAGGCTTCTACGGCCGGTCATCACATGTACCAAGGCTCATTGGAAGAGGCCACAAAGTATGTGTATGAATTTGTTTTGCGGCAACTTAATCGCTCGACGGTAAAGTAATTGGGATATTTTTCATTTGCTTGGCATGCCCCCATGAGATTATTTAATTTACTGGCCGCTTGTAGCGTCTTATTTTCCATGCATGTACATGCCCAGGTTTTTGATGTCCCCTATAAGGACGATGCGCCTACAAAAACACTTCTGTTGCCAGCAAAAAATCCTAAAGCACTTGTCCTACTTTTTCCGGGGGGTGGCGGTATGTTGCGATTACAGGACGATGGCTCAACTACCAATCCACATACTTTTGTGCGATCCAAAGAATTGTGGGCGCAATATGGAATCGATGCCGTGTTGGTTGATACGCCTTACGCATTGGGTGACGGCAGAAATAATGCGAGGTCTACCCGAGATCATCAGCAGAGAATTCTTGCTGTAGTGAAGTATTACAAGGAAAAATTTAATTTGCCGATTTGGTTATTTGGGCACAGCATGGGGACAGTGAGTGTCTCCGAGTTTGCTAATAGTGGGGTGGAGCAACAGCAATTGATCAGCGGCGTGATCATTGCCGGAACCTTTAGGTCAGTTTCGCTTGATGAGGATGGAAAATTGCCGGTGCTAGCGATTCATCATATTCATGATGGCTGCCCTAGTACCCCTAAGGAGACTGCGGAGGCTGCCATTAAAAATAGGCCTAAAGATTCACGATCTCAGTTGATCTTGATTGATGGGGGAATTAGCGCTGGAGATGAATGCCAGTCATTTGCCCATCATGGTTTTAATCAAAATGAGGCGGAGTTGATTAAAGATGCCGCAGAATTTATCTTGGGCAGATAAAACCACTGTCCCAAGTTACCACCATCAGACAAGGTCTTGATGATGTGGGGTATTTTCTTTGGCGCTCACAATGATCCAAAGATAGAAAATCAGAAATGGGGGTAGCGCGAAGCACCACATTTGCAAGAAGTTAAAGCTGGCAGCCCCCAATGCACAGCCTAGGGCAAATACGACCATCGCAGGAATCGTATTTTTTAGGCGGCCATAAATTTGAGATTTTTGTTCTGCTGAAACTCCGTGAATCAGGTCGGCAATATCGAGCATCACCTGGGTAGTGGTGAGGGTCATCACTGTGGTGGGCGGGTAGGTTGCAAGGTGAACGCGATGCACGGCATTTTGAATGGCCATGGCAGCAACAAAAGTTAGCCCAGTACAGACCGCAATCACAGTATTGCCGTTAAAGAATGGGCCATAGTGGATCGCTAAAAAAGCTCCAATGAATAAAAGCACGAACTTAATAATTAGCATTGCACTAAAGATATTGAGCTTTAATCGTGACAGAGAATGGCGAATGAGTCGGCAGAACACAATAGCCATGCAAAAGACGGGTAGCGCCAACGCTTTATCAATCGTGCCAGTAGAACCCGAAACAAGAGCCGCACCCAATGTGGCAAAGTTTCCAGTGACATGCGCCGTGAATAGGCCGTTCAGTGCCAAGAAACCTGCGGTATCTACATAGCCACCGTTAAAGCCGAGGACCAAGGGAATCCATTTTTTATTGAGCATGGTTCATTGCAATTAGTAGAGATGCATTGATTTTATCGATAAATAAATAGCTATTCAGGCTAGAGGGGGTGCCTTCGGAAAAATTGCTCCCGCATTAGATGGTTGTTTCGGTATTATGGTTTTCTAGAGGCAAATTTTTATAGGGTTGGTGATGCGCAGCGCTTGCTGCCACTAAAATTTGTGGAGTGCCTTCAGGCTACATACTGCATTGAGTTATATGACTACATTTTCTGGGTTTGACCCCAAGGCCTTCGAATTTTTTGAACAGTTAAGCAAAAACCAAAATAGGGTTTGGTTTGCGGAGCATCGTCCCGAGTACGAGGGGTTTGTGCGCGAACCGCTGAAGCGCTTTACAGAGGCCCTGTCAGAAAATTTATCCGAGAAGGGTGTGCCATTGTGGGGGGATCCCAAAAGATCGCTTTATAGAATTAATCGCGACGCTCGATTTTCAAAGGCAAAACATCCCTACAATATGCATGCTAGCGGTTTGTTTACTAGAACCGGAGATAAATATTCTCCAGGTGTTTTGTATTTTCGTTTAGACCCTCTAGGCAGTAGATGTGCTGCGGGATATTTACAGCCAGAAGCCCATATCCTGGCAAAGCTTAGGCAGGGAATCTTAGATAATCCCGGGGCTTGGTTGAGTCTAGAAAAATCATTGACTCGAAAAGGATATGGGCTGGATTACTCCCATACCTTGGCGCGCATACCGCGAGGTTTTAGTAATGTTCCGCCAGAAATCGAGCGAGCCATGAAGTTGAAAGGGTGGATTATTCGCAAGCAGTTGCCCCGCACGGTAGTTTGCTCAAATGAATTGGTTCAAGAGGTTACCGGTTTTGCCAAAGAAATGCTGCCTTTATTAAGTTTTGGTTGGCATGCTTTGGCTAAATTTGCTAGCTAGCCCATTATGGTAAAGCATCGCGTAGCTCTGCTCCATGAAATCACCCTTACCCGTTTTTCTTTTGGATGTTAAAAGCCTTTATATCAGGAGCTAATATGACTCAATCTACCCGCCGTCATTTTTTAAAGACTGCTGCCATTGGTGCTGCAGTTACAAGCACGCAGGCCTTTGCCCAGACCCCTGTACTTTCCAAGAAAACAATTGCTGCGGTTGAGAATCTTGAGGCTCAGCGGGATGTTGCTACGGCGGCAAATTGGGGCGATGGCTTGGCCCACCCCATTCCCTATCAGAATCCTCTTGGCATCGGTAAAGCAAGGGGTATTGCCTTGGGCGGCGGCGGAATCATATTGATTGCCTGGTACGCGGGTTACTTTAATGCGCTTAGAAAAAATGGCGTTGACTTAAGTAGTGCAGATGTTGTCGTTGGAACTTCTGCTGGTGCGGTATTTGGAGCAATGCTAACGGCAGGCCATTTATGGCGGATTGTTGATGAGATGGATTTTTTCAATGATTTCCCCAAGATATTTGCGGATTTAATTCCGGCTGTTCAGTTCAACGAAAGTCAGAAGCGCGCCATTGCATCTGAGCTTTCTGCAACCGATGCCTCGCCAAGTTCAATTCAGAGGATTGGAAAGGCAGCCATGGCTTCCCGCAATCCAGATGGTGAGGCCAAGTATTACAAGGTTCTTGAAAAGATGATGACGGCTTCTCAGTGGCCATCCCCAACGATGCATACAACCGCAAATGATTGTTTCACTGGTGAACGCTTGGTGGTCTCGCATGCCGACGGTATTCCAATAAATGTTGCCTGTGCAGCAAGTGCATCTGCACCAGGGCAAATGGGGCCAACATTTTTAAAGAATCGATTGTGTATGGATGGTGGAATTTGTCAAACAAGTACACATAGCGATGTCATTGCGGGGGTTAAGCACGCTATCGTATTCTCGTTAGGGGATGGAACATCAAGGGAATTAAAGCAAGGTTTACGTTTATCTAACTTGCCTGATACGGTAAATCAGGAGGTGATGATGCTGGAGGCTGCCGGAACAAAAACGAAACACATCGTGGTTGGTGTCCCGCCAGGCGTTGAAAAAATTGCAAATATTATGGACCCTAAGTGGATTAGCGCTTATCTCCGATTTGGTTATGACCGAGGAGTTGCAGATACCCCAATGATGCAAGCGTTTTGGTCTTGATGGCTGCTAATCATGAGTAGTGGAACCACCCTTTGGGGTGGTTTTATTGCCAGTTTTATTATGTTAATATACATAATGTAAATATACATATTCATTATGAAGATGGCGCCTCAGAAAATAGACCTTAAGAGAATGAGAGCATCGGCAGATGCGGCATGTCGCCTAATGAAGGCGCTCAACCATCGTGATCGATTGATGCTCTTATGTGAGATTAGTCAGGGTGAGAAGTGTGTGGGTGAGTTAGAAGAGCGATTGGATCTGCATCAGCCAATGCTATCTCAGAATTTGACAGGCTTGCGGGTAGCTAAGCTAGTAAAGACTAGACGAGAGGGCAAGCAAATCTACTACTCGCTCGCCAGCTCTGCGGCGATGGAGGTAATTCAAGTGCTGTATCGGCAGTTTTGTAAAAAGTAATTCAAGGAGAATCAAATGAAATGTAATGTTGGTGGTTTGGATCGTGTCTTGCGCGTTGTCGTGGGACTGGTATTGTTGGCTTTGACAGCTAGCAATGTGGTTGGGCTTTGGGGTTGGATCGGGGTGATTCCACTAGCCACCGGATTATTTCGTTTTTGCCCCCTCTACCGTCTATTGGGCATTCGTTCGAGCGGAACTGGGTGTGGTGGCGGATGCAGCAAATAACGATTAAAGGATTGAGATGCTAAAAGACTATCAGCAAATTACCAAAGATATCTCTACTTCATTGGCAAAGTTCAGGGCTGAGGCGCCTGAAGTCATGAAAGGCTTTGGGGACTTGGCTAACGCAGCCACCAAAGATGGGGTCTTGGATAAAAAGACCAAGGAGCTCATCGCTCTTGCTCTTGGGGTTGCGGCACGTTGTGATGGGTGTCTGGGTTTTCATACTCAAGCATTGGCAAGGCTGGGCGCTACTCAGCAGGAGATAGTGGAGACCTTAGGCATGGCAGTGTATATGGGGGGCGGACCTTCTCTCATGTATGCAGCCGATGCGATTAGCGCTTTTGAGCAGGCCCAGAGATAGTTTGTATTGAGGTGGCCGTGTTATCTCTGTCTAAAACGCACTACCTCTGGTGCGAGCTAGCAGTTTTGTCTGTCATGCCAACATATGTGCTGATGGCATTGCCATCAGCTGCATGGTTTATTCCGGCGCTCTGGCTCTTCGCATCTCTTTGCCTTTATTACTTGTGCCACCATCAAAGAGCGTTGCAAAAAATTTGGGGATGGAGAGCGGTCAATCGCCAATCGATTTTAGCAATTACGTATCGGTTTATACCGCTTGCTCTACTCATTAGCGCCGTGACACTTGTTTATCAACCTAAGCTCATATTGAGCTTATATCGCCGCAATCCATTTTTATGGCTTATGGTGATGGTGCTTTATCCACCTTTATCAGTAGTTCCCCAGGAGTTGATTTATCGTGCCTTTTTGTTTCAGCGATACCGCCGTCTTTTTCAACAAAAATGGTGGTGGGTAATAGTCAGCGCACTAGCTTTTGCATTGGGCCACGCATTCTTACGCAATGGCCTCGCCCCGCTCATGACATTTTTCGGTGGTCTCCTGTTTGCACAAACATACGAAAGAACGCGTTCCCTTGCGCTGGTATCGTTTGAGCATGCGCTCTATGGAAACTTTATTTTTACCTTGGGTTTAGGGGGCTATTTTTATCATGGCACTGTTATGACGTCATAACGTTGCTAGCTCTTGCCTACAGAAGGGCAAGATTGCACGGCAAGCTTAAAAAGCGCCAACAAAACCACCGACGAGGTGGTTTTTATTTTGAAGAAAAGGTATTGTTAGACATATAACAATAACCTGGAGACATACATGTATAAATTAATTGCTTTTGATGCCTACGGCACCCTTTTTGATGTTTATTCTATTGGTCAGCTAGCAGACGAGCTCTTCCCCGGGCAGGGGCAGGCCCTGGCCTTGATGTGGCGTGATCGCCAGATTGAATATACCCGCCTTATTACGATGAGTGACCCGAATCCATTGGGAAGTAAGCACTACCTTTCCTTTTGGGAAATTACGGGCCGATCTTTGCGGTATGTATGCAAGCGCTTTGGTTTGACTTTGACTCCCGAGGCTGAGCAAAAGCTCATGGATCAGTATGCAAGGCTCCAGAGTTTCCCGGAAAGTGTCGACGTGGTGCGCACCATCAAGGGCCGCAATATGGCTACGGCGATTTTGTCAAACGGCAGTCGCGAGATGTTGTCCGTGGTTGTTGATAGCAATGGAATCAAGCCCTATTTGGATAAGGTCGTGACCATTGAGGATGTTAGATTGTTTAAAACAGCTCCCCAGGCTTATGAGCTGTTACTAAAAGCCTTTCCAGTCAAGAAAGACGAGGTATTGTTTGTTTCCAGCAATGCTTGGGATGCCTTAGCTGCCAAATGGTATGGTTTCGATGTGTTTTGGGTTAATCGATTTGGGCACCCGTTTGAGGAGATTGGTGAAAAGCCAAACTATGAAGGCAATTCTTTGCGACAAGTTTTGGATGTGATTTAAGAATCAGCAATTCTTATGTTGCATATAAAATCTATAAATGAAATGGATTTTCTCGCTGATCTTGGGCTTGCTAGTCTCGCCTGGCTTTGCTCAAGAGGCAGACAATGTATTTGATGTGCGGGTGACGGTTACTCCAGTGAACGATCAATACCTTATCAATGCAAGTTATGTCGTGCCCACATCGCTTTGCAGTGCCTTTGCATCAATTACGGATTATGAGGCCTCCAATATTCCCGGGGTGATTGAATCTAAGGTGCTTTCTCGATCTGGCAACAAGGTCCGAGTAGCCAGAGTGATTGATCAGGAAGTCCTCTTTTTTCACCTCCAGATGCGGTCGCAAATGGAGTACACAGAAATCCCCAATAAGATGTTGCAATTTGAACAAATTAGTGGGGATGCCAAGATGTACAAGGGCACTTGGAAGCTGTCACCTAATCAGGAAAAAATTCTGTTTACCTACGAGGCGATGTTGGAGCCGCATTCTTTAGCACCCTCTGCGGTCATTGAGTACTATATAAAAAATAATATTCAAGATCAATTTATGCATATGGCCGAGAGGGCTGCGCATCGAAAATCAGTTGATTCGGTAGCCTGCCTTAATGGCCATTGAAAATACCTAACCTTTTAGATAAGTACCCACCATGAATACTTTGGCAGATAAGCGACACTCTAAACTCTCAACCGTTATTCGCGTTACTAGCGGAAACTTTATTGAGATGTATGACTTTTTCTTATTTGGTTTTTATGCCACATACATCTCTAAGGCATTTTTCCCATCTGATAGCGAATACGCCTCGCTGATGTTGACCTTTGCAACATTTGGCGCAGGATTTTTAATGCGCCCTTTAGGAGCGATTTTCTTGGGCGGATACATTGACCGCATTGGTCGACGCAAAGGCTTGGTGCTGACCCTAAGCATTATGGCTACCGGAACGGCAATGGTTGCTTTTATTCCGAGCTACGCATCGATTGGCTTGCTTGCCCCCCTTTTGGTTTTGTTGGGCAGATTGTTACAAGGATTTTCTGCCGGCGTTGAGTTGGGTGGAGTCTCTGTCTATCTTTCCGAAATGGCTACCCCAGGACATAAAGGTTTTTATGTGAGCTGGCAGTCAGCGAGTCAGCAAGTGGCTATTATTTTTTCAGCAGCCCTGGGATATTGCTTGAATGAGTCTATGAGCAAAGAGCTGATAGCTGACTGGGGTTGGCGTATTCCCTTTTTTATTGGCTGCTTAATTATTCCAATTGTTTTTCAAATTCGACGCTCGTTGCAAGAGACAGAGGAATTTCTTGCGAAGCGGCACCATCCGAGTTTTAAAGAGATTTTGAAGTCGCTTGGCCTCAATTGGCAACTGGTAGTCGCGGGGATGATGTTGATTGTGATGACAACGGTGTCGTTCTATTTAATTACGGTGTATACGCCAACATTTGGTAAGAGCGTTTTAAAGCTATCGATTGTTGATAGTTTGATGGTGACTTTTGCGGTGGGTTTATCGAATTTTATTTGGTTGCCCATTATGGGGGCGCTTTCGGATCGGATTGGCCGCTGGCCGATTATGGCTACCTTCTCGGCGCTCACCATGATTAGCGCTTATCCGGTATTGAGTTGGCTGGTTGGAAATCCTAGTTTTGAGCACATGTTGGCCGTAGAGCTTTGGCTTTCATTCTTGTATGGAAGTTATAACGGCGCCACGGTTGTTGCTTTAACGGAAATCATTCCCAGTGCCATTCGGACTACAGGATTTTCCTTGGCCTACAGCCTTGCAACGGCTCTGTTTGGGGGATTTACTCCCCTCGTCTCCACTTGGTTAATTCAGTCGACAGGTGACAGGGCGGCCCCAGGCTATTGGATGGCAATGGCTGGCGCGATGGGTTTGTTGGCAACTGCGTTGATTTATCGTGGGATCATTGCTCGGAGAGATTAGCCTAAAGCCCGAATTTAGCATGCACCATTTTGGGTAATTAGGCACTGAAACCATGCCCTAATGGGGGATCCTGATGGAACCAAGGGCTTACTATGAGGCTGTAATTTGTTTCATTCTTTAGTCTCACCTCCATAGTTTTATTTTCAAGCCACCCCTTGGGGTGGCTTTTTCTTTGCCCATATTGAGGTGGAAAGCCATTTTTTGTACATTTCTAACAAGACATGATTATGATGTTCGTAAGGTTGTAAAACTATAAAAATAAATTACTAGGAGATCAGCATGAGTACTTATAGCGCGAGTGAAAAGCGACAAAGAATCTTTGCCATATTTGCCGCATCCTCAGGAAATCTAGTGGAGTGGTTTGATTTCTATATCTATGCTTTTTGCGCAGTATATTTTGCCCATATTTTCTTTCCCAAAGCTGATCCTACGGTTCAGTTATTACAAACGGCGGGCGTATTTGCTGCAGGCTTTCTCATGCGCCCGATTGGTGGGTGGTTATTTGGCCGCTTGGCTGATCGTCATGGCAGAAAAAGGTCTTTGGTTATTTCCGTGGCAATGATGTGTGGAGGATCTTTAATTATTGCGTGCTTACCTGGATACGACAGTATTGGTGCCTGGGCGCCCGCTTTGCTTTTATTGGCAAGACTTTTTCAGGGTCTGTCGGTAGGTGGTGAGTATGGCACTACCGCCACTTATATGAGTGAAATTGCCATGAAGGGTCAAAGAGGCTTTTATTCTTCCTTTCAATATGTGACCTTAATTGGCGGTCAGTTATTGGCAGTTTTGGTGATTTTGATTCTTCAGCAATTTTTGGATGAGGGTCAGCTCAAAGAGTGGGGATGGCGCATCCCATTTGTGGTGGGTGCGGTTGCTGCGATTGTGGCTCTCATGTTGCGCAAAACCTTAACCGAAACAGCAGCAAATCTTGCTAGTGAACATCAGGATGCGGGGAGCATTAAAGCCTTATTCCGTGATCATAAAAAGGCGTTTTTAACAGTTTTGGGTTACACCGCCGGCGGCTCATTGAGTTTTTATACCTTTACCACCTACATGCAAAAGTATTTAGTCAATACCTCACATATGTCTATTGAAACGGCTAGCGGAGTGATGACAGGTTGCCTATTGGTTTATATGCTCATGCAGCCTATTTTCGGTGCCTTATCTGATCGTATTGGCCGCAGAAACAATATGCTGTTATTTGGTGGGTTGGGCGCGCTGTGCACCATTCCCATCATGCTGCTCTTGCAAGGTGTTACAGAGGGGTGGGTAGCCTTTTTAATTATTTCTTTTGCGCTTTGTATTGTCAGTTTTTACACCTCAATTGCCGGCATTGTGAAAGCAGAAATGTTCCCAGTTGAGGTTAGGGCTCTGGGCGTGGGCTTATCGTATGCGGTTGCCAATGCAGTATTTGGCGGATCGGCAGAATTTGTGGCGCTCAGCTTTAAGGCCGAGGGTCAGGAGTCTATGTTCTATTGGTACGTTACAGCTATGCTGATTATTGCCTTTGTGGTTAGTTTCCGGTTGCCGAAAAAGCCACCTTACCTTTTAAACGACCATTAAGCGTTTAAGGCGAAGGTAATTTATTAAATGACATTGAAAAAAGGACAACATGTCTCACCATGACAAACTGATTGCTGCTTTTGAGGTTTATCAAGCAGAAAACGAAAAGTTCCACGATAAGGGTATCAAGGCATCAGCTGCCCGCGCCCGCAAAGCCTTGCAAGAAATTGCTGGATCGTGCAAAGAGCGGCGCAAAGAAATTACCGCAGAAAAAGAGGCGCTAGAGGGCGCAGCAAAAGGAGGCGGCATGTCTCAGGATGCTGCGCGACATGCCCATATTCGAAAGTAAGCGCTGCTTTCTGAGAAACCGCCTCCGGGCGGTTTTTTATTTCCTAAAAGCAGAGCGAGAACGAACCTTGCCCTAGAGGTCAATGTTATCCAGGGCGATATTATCCAGGTGACTAGTATCTGCCCAGCGCTCAATCTCCCAGCGCTCTCCATCATGAGCAATCCAATTCAAGGCGGCATTGGGGACGGAGGCTTGACGTTGCGCGCTGAGTGCTTGTTTGCTGATGATCCTAAACATCATATCCAATACGCCACCGTGACTAACAATCAAAATTGTTTTTTGTAAATGTTTCTGTCGGAGTTGCTCGAAGAGGCCTTCAATGCGCTCTGAAAATTGGAGAATGCTTTCTCCTCCATCCAAATCATGGTCAAGTTGGCGATTAATGTGAGCCTGCCAAATAGGTGGTTGTAATGTTGGTGCCTCGTCGGTTGTGAGGCCTTGAAGCGCTCCAAAATGCCGTTCTCTGAGCGCATCGATTTGAATTGCTGGCCGAGCAAAGCATTGCTCGATAGCATTCGCAGTTTCAATGGCGCGCTTTAGCGTACTGGTGTAAAGCACATCAAATTGTAAATTTGACTTTTTTAATGCTTGAGCCATTTGAGCTGCTTGTATCTTGCCTTGGTCATTTAGGGAAATATCGGTATGACCTTGGAGGCGTCGCTCGGCATTCCATGCGGTTTCTCCATGACGAATAAGGCAGAAGCGTGTTTTAAGCATTCGACAATGATAAAGCGTGAATCCATCGGCTTGCCGGGCTTTGTGGATTTATCTGGCTGGTATGCAGAATGGTAATTGTGAAAAAGATGACCACAATGTTACGATGGGGCTCATTTGAATCGATTTGAAAGTCGCTATGAATAAATACCTCTACCCTCTACTTTTTTCTGCTTTGAGTCTCATGGCTTGTGCAGCGGTATATACGGATGCTTCAGACTCGAATCATGTCACTTATTTAAATAGTAGTGATGAGTCCCTGGCTCAGTTAACTCAGAAGGCTCAGGAATATTGTTCGCAATACGGTAAAGTGGCAAGTTTTCGAAAAACTGACAGTGCTTTAGTTGCCGTATTTGATTGCGGTTACCCCAAAGCGCAAAAGAATTAACCGGCCAGATCCGATTGATAGATTAAGCCAGCATGCTCCCTGAGGGCGTGAAACTGTATCGATTCCCAGCGCTGTTGAGCTACATCCAACTCAGATTTATGAGATGCAAGAAATACCGATGCACCGACTACATCTTCTGCCATACGGTGAATATTTTCTTGAATAAATTTTTTGAGAGCTACGGGATCCTCTGAGCTAACCCAGCGAGCGAGGCTGTAGCGCGCTGGTAATAATCGTACTTCGGCGCCGTATTCTGTTTGCAAGCGGTGGCTAACAACTTCAAACTGTAGTTGCCCGAATGCGCCTAGAAGCATAGTGCCCCCAGTCATTGGTCGGAATACCTGAATGGCGCCCTCTTCTCCTAATTGCATCAGACCTGTGCGCAATTGTTTTGATCGGAGCGGGTCTGCAGACTCGACCATGCGGAAAATTTCTGGGGCAAAAAAAGGCAGGCCAGTAAATTGCAACTGCTCGCCTTCTGTCAGCGTATCCCCTAGTCGCAATAGGCCGTGGTTAGGTAGCCCAATGATGTCGCCGGGGAAGGCTTCGTCCAAAATATCGCGACGTTGCGATAAAAAGGACAAGGCATTGTTTGTGCGAACCTCTTTTCCATTGCGACAAATCTTCAGCTTCATACCGCGTTTAAAGTGACCAGAGCAAATGCGCAAGAACGCTACTCGGTCTCGATGGGCAGGGTCCATATTGGCTTGGATTTTAAACACGACGGCCGAGAATTTATTTTCGGCAGGACTCACTTCGCGTTGTAATGCCTTGCGAGAGCCGGGGGATGGCGCCAACTCGACCAAGGTGTTGAGAATCTCGCGCACACCAAAGTTGTTAATTGCCGAACCAAAAAAGACTGGGGACTGCATGCCTGCCAAGAAAGCTTCTTTGTTAAAGGCGGGCATGGCATTTTTAATGAGATCTACTTCGGCGAGAGCATTTTCTAGATCAACGCCTAGGCGCTCTTTTAAGGCGGGGTCGTGAATATCGACAATCGCGTGTGAATCCTCGGTAACCCGATCTTCCCCTGCTTTAAACATGCGCATTTGCGAATTGGCAATGTCAATCACGCCAGCAAAGGACTTGCCCATGCCTACTGGCCAAGTAAATGGAACGACCTCAATGCCAAGGGCAGATTCAATTTCATCCATCAACTCCATGGGGGGTTTTACTTCCCGGTCCATTTTGTTAATGAAGGTTACGATCGGGGTATTACGTGCGCGACAGACCTCTAGTAGGCGCAGGGTCTGAGATTCAACGCCATTGGCTGCATCAATGACCATTAGCGCTGAGTCAACTGCAGTCAGCACACGATAGGTATCTTCTGAAAAGTCTTGGTGCCCTGGGGTATCTAAAAGATTGATAATGCAATCTCGGTACTCCATCTGCATGACTGAACTCGCCACAGAAATGCCGCGTTGCTTCTCGATTTCCATCCAGTCAGATGTTGCATGTCTACTGGCTTTGCGTGCCTTAACACTGCCGGCAATTTGAATTGCCCCCGCATATAACAAGAGTTTTTCAGTGAGCGTTGTTTTGCCCGCATCTGGGTGAGAGATGATGGCAAAGCTGCGGCGACGTAAAACTTCTGCTGCTGGGGTGTTGGATGAAATAGTGTCGATGATAATTCTGCGCTTATTTAGGTTTGGACAGAATTATAAGCCGGTATAAGCTGCCTAGAATTGTTCTTCAGGCCTTAAAAACCGCCATTGTCCGGGCGGCAGCGGCCCTAAGGAAATGCGCCCCATGCGCACCCGTTTAAGGCCAATGACTTTAAGACCAACCATTTCACACATGCGTCGTATCTGACGTTTTCGTCCTTCGCGCAATACGAAACGCAGCTGATCTTCATTTTGCCAGCTGACTTGTGCAGGCTTGAGCGCTACCCCATCCAAGGAGAGGCCATGCCGTAAGCGATCCAAATCTGCAAATGAGAGCGCGCCCTCAACCCGCACCAGGTATTCTTTTTCAATCGGGCTATTTTCACCAATCAATAGTTTTGCGATTCGACCATCCTGAGTGAGCACCAGCATACCCGTGGAATCAATATCTAGGCGCCCTGCTGGGGCGAGTCCACGCGTATTAAAGCGTGGATTGCGGCCCTTATCCAGGGGGCTAGAAAAGTTATTTTCTGGAGTGATCAGTGAGGCAGCTGGCTTATATTCTTGTTCGTCGTCAAAGTGGGAAATAAATCCCACGGGTTTGTTCAGAATCACCGTCACCCTGGATGCTTGTTGGGCCTTTGCAACCGATTGCAGCTCGATTTTCTGGTGGCGAAAGGCGCGTACCCCTAATTCGTTTACCACCTCTCCATCGACTGTTACAAGCCCTTGTTCGATATAGGCATCTGCTTCTCGCCGTGAACAGAGTCCAAGCTCGGAGAGTAATTTTGAAACGCGAACTTTTTCTTCCATGGCCTCATTATCCGGCAATTCCCAAGCCGCGCTCACAAATTGGGCTGCATATTAGGCGCGCACAATATGGACGCTACAGGGAGCCTCTTCTGCGATCTTGGTCATTGACGTTCTCCAGGGCGTTACCTTATTTGGTAGCTTATGCGAAGCGCCAATGATGATCAGTGAGGCATCATTGTCTTTTGCAAAGTCAACAATGCGAGCGGCTGAATCAAGAGCCTCCAGCACGTGATATGAAATGCGTTCGGGGGGGAGTTTTAAGGGCCTTGCCCATTCCATTAGCTGTACTAAATGTCCTCGAACAATTCCGCTGGCAGTTTGACTTTCTTTGTTGCCCTCAAAGGTTGGTGTATTGGCAATGGTGCTTAGGCACACTAGGCGACCCTCTGGATAAACCTGCAAGACATTTTTAGCGGTGCTTTGCATGTGCTCACGTAGTTCTTCATCGGATTGGCGGGTATCTATCGCAGCAATAATTAAAGGTGCATTTTGTTTGCCTTTGCTGGGCCGCGGACTGGGGGATGGTTCATAGCCAGCAGCGCTTAGCCAACGTTTCATGCTTTCCCAAAAACTCAATGGAGCTACGCGCTCTGAGCGCTCGGTAAGGCGAACGCTTTCTGGTTCGCGCAGAGCTTGACGAAGTTGAGTGGCGCTTTGGTAGCGATCATCGGCCCTAGCCTCAAGGCAGCGCAGCACTACTTCTTGCAACCAGCGCGGGATTTCTTTGCGAATGGCGCGTGGCGGAAAGGCCTCGGCCCACATTCTTTTACGCAGACCACCCATGGTTTGGGGATTGCCAAAAGGAAGCTCTCCAGTCAGCAGCTCATAGAGAATGACGCCAATAGAGAAGATATCACTTCGGTAGTCGGAGCGAACCCCGGCAATTTGCTCTGGAGCAATATAAGGCGCAGAGCCAATGCCTTTGCGCATCTCTTCAGCAAGCAAATCTGGAAAGCGCTCGTGATGAGAAAGACCAAAATCTATGAGTGTCAACTTCCCTTTTTGATCAATCAGAATATTTTCAGGTTTGATATCTAGGTGAATAGCATCTTGCGAATGGAGTGATTGAACTGCTTGGGCCAAGTCTGCACCAATCTGAATGACTTCTTCGATGCTAAAAGTTTTGCCCTCTTTGATGCGATCTTCTAGTGGATGCCCATCTACGCGTTCCATCGCAATATAGGGCTGAGTTGCCATGCTACCAGAGCCTAAATACTGCGGAACATAAGGGCTCTTAAGGGCCCTTAAAATCGTTAATTCAGTTTCAAACCCAATCAGACTTTCAACGGGCTGATCTCGACCAACGCGTGGAATTTTTAAAAGAATGGGAAGATCAATTCCATCCTTGCTTGCAGAAAAAAGGCTGGCCATGCCGCCGCGATGTACTTCTTTGCCTAAAACAAAGCCATCAACAATCTTACCTTCTTGAAAAATATCGTCGACCGCTTCAATGCTGAGCATGTTGATCATACAAATTATTTGCCAGTGATCAAGCGGTTGGCTAGCTCTTCGGGGAGTCCTGCTCTGCGAACTTTATCGGCGGCAGTAAAGTGATCATAGGGAACGCGGTGGAACGTAAGCGCTTGAGAGTCTGGTTCAAAAATAGCGAAGCAGCCCTCTGGATTACCATCTCGAGGCTGGCCAAGCGAGCCAACAACCCCTACCCACTGGCGATGTTTCATTACTGGCACCTCATCTCCTGGGTGGGGGGCAAAGCGAATCAGTTTGCCGACGGCGCTTTGGTAAAACAAGGCTTGTTCATGGGCATGCCCAACAAATGTATAAGTTCTCTCAGAGCTTTGAGCGCATTGCCATGCGCTCATGCTGTCGGTCACATAATTCCATTCCGATGGGTTGTAGGCAGAGGCATGCACAAAGCAATGATCGTCTTCACGAATAATCAAAGGCAATTCTTTTAAAAATTGGATTTGTTCGATGTTGAGTTGGGCTTTAGTCCATTCAATCGCGATATTAGCGTTGGCATTCATGCGTTGCCGATGATCCTTGAAAACAGCTTCATCATGGTTGCCCAAAATAGCAATGGCCTTCTTGGCGCATACTAGTTCTGCAATGCGATCAACGATTGCGGCGGGGTCGGCGTTGTATCCCACCATAT
>Ga0316222_1003366_pt1 | contig 15791 bp, 11 predicted proteins | sample TBH18011metaG_FD_206008 | JGI IMG/M metagenome (GOLD analysis project Ga0316222, IMG submission 206008) | Freshwater microbial communities from Trout Bog Lake, Wisconsin, USA - TBH18011 | ecosystem: Environmental > Aquatic > Freshwater > Lake > Hypolimnion/Profundal zone | place: USA: Wisconsin...
CACCAAGGAATCGGCGCTGCTGGCCTGCCTGGCGGATATCTTCGTGGCCGTGGCGATCCTGACCATCACGGTGGGCCTGCTGCTGCCGGGGATGATCGCGCATTCGGCGGTGCAGGTCTCCAAGGCCGCCCGGCGCCTGACCACGGGGACGCTGGCGGAGTTCACGCGGGCGATGGACGCCCTGGGTGCCGGCAATCTGGCGGCCGCGCATGCGCGGGTGGATTACCAGCCGGTGCCGATCAATTCCAAGGATGAATTGAGCGAGATGGCGGAAAGCTTCAACGAGTTGCAGCTGGAGATCACGCAAAGCGCGAAGGGCCTGAGCGGTGCGCGCGAGGGTTTGGAACGCGCCCGGAACGAAATCGTGGCCACCAACCAGAAGCTGGAGCAGCGCGTGAACGAGCTGGCCTCCCTGCTGGTGGAGCGCGAGATGGCGGCCATCCAGCTGAACCAGGCCAAGGAAGCGGCCGAGGCGGCGGACCGGGCCAAAAGCGAATTCCTCTCGGTGATGAGCCACGAGATCCGCACGCCGATGAACGGCGTGATCGGGTTCACGAACCTGCTGTCCCGCACCCCGCTGACCCCGGAGCAGATCGAGTATGTCGAAACCATCTCGCAGAGCGGCGAGGCGCTCCTGACCATCATCAACGAGATCCTGGATTACTCGCGGATCGAGTCGGGCAAGCTGAAACTCGAAGTGCTGCCGATGGAACTGCGCCCCAGCGTGGAATACGCCCTGAACGTCTGCACGCCCGCCGTGAGCAAATCGGTGAGCCTGAATGTGGCCATCGCCCCGAACGTGCCGCTGTTCATCCTGGGCGATGCCGCCCGGCTCCGGCAGATCCTGGTGAATCTCATCGGAAATGCGGCCAAGTTCACTTTCACCGGCTCCATCACGGTGCGGGTCAGCCTGATCGCGGCGGATGAAGACGGCCGTTCTTACCTGGAATTCAAGGTCATCGACACCGGCGTGGGCATCCCGCCGGACAAGCTGGACATCCTCTTCAAACCTTTCAGCCAGGTGGACGGCTCGACCACCCGGAAAAAGGGCGGCACCGGGCTGGGCCTGGCCATCAGCAAAACCCTGGTCGAACTGATGGGCGGAAAAATCTGGGTGGAAAGCAATCCGGTCAAAGGTTCCACCTTCGCCTTTTGCATCCCCACGGAGGCCGTGCCAGCGGGGCCGGCCGCCCGCCCGCCGATGGCGGAATCCGCCGGTCCCGGGACGGCCGCACCGGTGCCGGACTTTCCCCTGCGCATCCTGCTGGTGGAAGATTTCAAGATGAACCGGGTGCTGGCGCTGAAGATGCTGAACGTGCTCGGCTACACCGCGGACACGGCGGAGAACGGCCGCGAAGCCATCGCGGCGGTGCAAGCGAAGCCTTACGATTTCATCTTCATGGATGTGTACATGCCCGAGGCGGACGGCTTTGAAGCCACGCGGGAAATCCGCCGGCTGGGCCGGGCAGGCGGGCTCACCGCCAAACCGTACATCTGCGCGCTGACCGCCAACGTGATGCCCAAGGACCAGCAGTCCTGCCTGGATGCCGGCATGAATGACATCCTGACCAAGCCGCTCCGGCTGGATGCCCTGAAGGCCGCCCTGACCAAAGCCATCGCGGAAATCCGCCTGCAAGCTTGACGGCGGCCGGGCGCACGGTCTTTCATGTCCGCATGAAAGACCTCACGAGCCCGTTCTGGATCAAGCTGAAGGGCATCCTGTTCCTGGTCATCGGGCTGGCCACGGTCGCGCTGCTGCTGGCGGACAGCCCGCATTGGCAGACCGCCGGCCTGCTGGCGCTGGCCATCTGGAGCTTCTGCCGGTTTTACTATTTCGCCTTCTACGTGATTGAAAAGTACGTGGACCCCGGATATAAATTCGCGGGGCTATTTGATTTCTTCAAATACCTGCTGCAGGGCCGGCGGGGGAAATGAACTTCACGGTGCCGGATAGCGCCAGACCCAGTCGCCTTTTTCACGATCCACGATTCCCTTTTTGGTGAGAACCACCTGGCCGCCATCATCCTTTTCATTCCAGCCGACCGAATAGAGCACGAACAGCCCGTCGTCGGTACGGTGATAGTGCAACGGCTGGCCGTTGATGATGTCATGCGGAAGCTGATCGATAAATTGCGGGGCAAGGACGGCGAGGGTTTCAGGATATTCGCCATGGGCGAGGCGGTAACGTTCCAAGGCGCAGGCGACGCGGGCCAAGTCCAGATTCGCCTGTTCAGTGGCAAATCTCTCAACCGATTTGATCATGGCGGGATACGCAATTAAGGCTGTCATTTTGTAATAGGACCAAAGACCTTTTCGCTCCGCCAGCGCGTCGGCTTCGGCCCGGCGCACGGCAGCGGGAAATGCCAGCCGATTGGTGACATCCACGAGTGGCAATTCGTATTGGTCGCACAAGCGGGCGGCGGTGAGCTCGTTTTGGTAATAGAAGGCGGCCGGAGTCAGCCACAAATGGATGGTCGTGACCCCGGCGCCGTCAGAACTATTGTCTGGCTCCAAGTATTCATGGGTGCGCCGCATGCCTTCCAGGGTTTGGATGGCAAACGACCGTTCGTCGCGCATGGATTTTTGGAAGAGGGCCAGGCAATCCAAAGCCGCCAGCTGCTGTTGCAGATCCGCCAGTTGGGCGTCATTCCATTGATGCCGAGCCAATCCTTCATAAAGCGGCTGGATGGTCACGGACATCATCGCCATGGCCACCAGATGGGAGATCAGAAACCGTTCCTGGGCCAGTTTTTCATCCAGGCGCAACAGCAGACTCATGTCCTCGTATGCCGGGACCGTCTGTCCGTCCGCCACCTCCGCCAAGGTCCGCAATTGGGTCACCTGAAAGCAGGATTTGAGATCTCCGAGATAATTCAGGAGCCGGGCCGAGCTTTGCGCGTCCGCCGGGTCACCGCTGGAAAAGCGCGCATAGGAACGCCGACTGGCCTGGCGAAGTTCGTCGATGACCGGAGTGTATGTGCTCAATGCCAGCAAAACGTCGGCGGCGGGAGCCTGCGGTTGGGGCGAGACCGGAAACTCGTTGGTCCCCTTGATTCGTGCATTGCGGTAATAATTCTGCCAGACCTTGAGATCCGTCACAGTGCTCCGACGCCAGTCGCCAAAGACGGCCGGCCTATCGCCGGTGGACCGTTCCAAGCGCATTTGCAAGCGGTCCACGTAATTAGGGTCCCGAACGAACTGCTGTGATTTTTCATCCCACGCCAAGTGAAGCAATGCGTCGAAGATGGAGGCTCGGGCGAAGTTTTGGTCATCGGGAATGTCCGCTGCCGGCTGCTCGGCCGGATCGATCAGGTCGCCATTCGCTGCGGCGGCACACTTATAATCTTCCCAAGCCCGCTTGCCGCGCCAGTCTTCCTCGGTGACGGCAATGGCAACCAGCGTGATGAGAACAGCCAGGCCGATCAAGCTCCAGCGAAGAATCCGCCAGCGCCATTTAATTTTGGGTTTTTCGTTCATGGGTCAGACCGTGTAACGGTGAAAGCTTTCACTGCGGGGACCGGGTTTAAAAAAGCGCGGGCGCTCCACATCCGGCGGCGCGGCACGGTCCGCGAGCAGATCGTTCAGCATTTTTTCCTGGACCTGATAGCTCATCATGATTTGCGGCTCCGGATTTCTTTGGGCCAAGGCCGGTCGGGGTTCACGCAGGGACAAATTGGCAGCGATGATCAGGAGCCACACGGCGGCCAGTCCGGTCCAGGTGCGGCGGCAGGGCCAGATGAGTTCCAGCCAAAGCCGGGCGAGGAAGCCGGGGCGGTCCGGCGCGGCGGCCTGCCGGGCGACGATTTCGCGGCGGAGGACGTCGAGCTTGGCGTTCGCCGCCTGATGGCGGGCAAGGAGCAGTTCACGCGGGGTTTTCATGGCCGGGCCTCCAGCAGTTGGCGCAAGGCTTTCTTGGCGTAGTGCAGCCGGGATTTCACGGTGCCCAGCGGGGTTTCGGTGATGCGGACGATCTCTTCGAGCGGGAAATCCTCGAGATAATGCAGCAACAGCACGGCGCGCTGCGGCACGGGTAGGCGGTTCAGCAATTCCATAAACTCGGCCTCCTGTTCGCGCCGGATAAGCAGTTCATCCGGGCCTTCTTCAAAATCATCCGCCGGCTCGGGAACCTCATCGAGCAAAACTTCCGTCCGCTTGCGCCAGCGCTGCACACATTTCTGGTGGGCGATGCCAAAGAGCCAGCCGCCGAATTTCGCATCTTCCCGCAAACCGCCGATGTGTCGGACGGCGGCGATGAAAGTCTCCTGAACAATGTCCAGCGCGGCTTGTTCGTCCCGGATGAGTTCAAAAACAAAGGCATAGAGCGGCAATTGGTAGCGCCGGAAGAGCACGTCCCAAGCGGCCGGTTCACCGGCGCGGGCTTGGGTCACGGGCAAGGTTGCGTTGTCGGCCACTTCCGGCATTGTCAGTAAGAGGAATGCCCAAGGCGAGCAAAGGTTCAACCGGCAACCGATTTTTTCAGCCACAGACAGGCACAAATGAAGCACTGATAAGCGGCGCAGGATTAGGTGCGGGGCCGCATGCGGTAATGGATCCGAAGAAACGTCACATGGAAATAAGTCAGAACATGATCGGCGCGGGTCACGCCATTTTCTGCGGCAAACACATGGATGCTTTCGCGCAGCGAGCGGACGTGCCGCGCCCAAACCATGCCGGGGCCGGCCTGCACGGTGAAGTAAAAACCGGGATCACCAAAGCGATTGCCCGCCGAGGTGATCACAAAGGAACCGTCCGGGCGGCATTCGGTCCGCATGATGACGATGGCATTGCCGTTCGGCAACGGAAAGACGACTTTCACACAGGGATCGGGACACCCTGGAATCCGGCAGACCGAATAGAACCCCGCGTATAAAACATGGCCGGTGGACTGCAAACGGCGAAACCAAGCCGTTTGTTTGAGCACGCCGGATACGGGGTCAAAAAACTCCAAAACCTCGTTGGTCAGTCCTTTGCTGGTGTCGAGGCTGGAAAGTGGAACATTCAGTTGCTGGAGACGGCGGCTGAAGATGACGGCCAAAAGCCGCCCAAAAGGCCGGAACCATCCGCACCATTCGGCCCAGGCATCCAGCTCGTAAGCCGAGGTCTGCTCATAAAAACGGGCCACGCCCGGCTGGACTTGCGACGGATCAAATGACCTTCCCCGGAGGGTGCCAAAATCGGAAACGATGCCGGCTGTGTTGGATGGCTGAAGCCGCCAGTTTTCATCGCGGGCCAGGGTGGCGAAGTAATCCGGACCAATGCCGGTGACCGGCGCGATGGGACCGGCCAGCCAAGACTCCGCGGCAAGACTGACCCGCCGGCCGGTGAATTGCACCCAGCGTTGCGTCAGCCAATCGGTAAAAAAACCGCGTTTGGAACCGAGCCTGATCATTTAGTCCGTCCGCCGTTGAATTGAGAGCGTTGAACCAGAGCCACCGGAAGTCAAGCCGCTAGTCACAGCCACGACCGGATGAACGCCACGCATTCCGGGGCGTGGGACCGGCAAATCAGGTGGCCGCCGTCCAGCAGCAGGTCCGCGTTCCGGGGCGGCGGAATCACCCGATCGTGACGGCCATGCAGGCGATACACCTTGGTATCCGTGGCTCCCAAACCATTCCAGGCAAAAATGGCGGGAATCATGCTCCGGATGAAAGAGGCATCCACGGCGCTGAACATCTGGCTTAATTCCAACGGGAGCTTCCCGGCGGAAAAGCGCAGCCAGTCGATGGGGGCCACCTGCGCCAGCGGATGGAGCGCGGCCAACAAACCGTTCACCTCTTCCTTATGCGTGGCGCTACCGACAAGCCAGAGGACGGGGATTTCGCGGATTTTGGTGATTTCACAGGCAACCATGCCGCCCAAGGAAGCGCCCACGAGCGTGTCACCGTCTTGAATGCCCCGCGCGGCACAAAAGGATTCAGCCACTTCGGATAGGTTCCTCTCACCGGTGCAGGCCATCCAGTCGTGCGCGACAAATCCGGGGAGGCTGGCCCATGGCGGCGGATACATGCGCCGGTCGGCTCCCATTCCGGGCAAAGCGTGAATCATTTTAAATCCAGTTTCCCCCGGTGGCCGTCACGCAGTGACCTATTCCAAATGCAGCGCGCGCTCGATGAGTTGAGAGAGATGGGGCACCACGGCGGAGTCGGCGACGGCGAGGTTGGCCCCGGCTTTTTCGGCGGCGGCGAGCAGCTTGGCCGGCTTTTCCGGAGCAAAGGCGATGATGGGCAGATGCTCCGTGGCGGGCGTGGTCCGGAGCGTCTTGATGACGCCGGTGACATCGCCGGACACGGTCAGGTCGATGAACACGAGCAGCGGGGTTTCACGCTCGGCGGCGGCCGCCAGCTCGGCGGGGGTGCCGAGGGTAAGCACGCGGTAGTTCAAGTCCTGCAACCGGTTGGCCAGCTGGCCGCCGGGCATGACGCGTTCATATACGAGCAGCGCGAGCGGCTTGACGGCGGCAGACGGTGGTGACGGTTTCATGCGGAAACCAGCATACCATGCTCAGGGCAGGTTCGTCACGCCCATCAGGAAACGATCGCACTCGCGCGCGGCGCCCCGGCCTTCGTTGAAGGCCCAGACGACGAGGCTCTGGCCGCGACGGCAATCGCCGCAGGCAAAGACCCCTTCCAGATTGGTGGTGTATTTCTCGAACTCGGCCTTCACATTGGAACGCGGGTCGCGCTCGACCTTGAGCTCTTCCAGCAAGGGCTGTTCCGGTCCGAGGAAGCCCATGGCAAGCAGCACGAGCTGCGCGGGCAGGACCTTTTCGGTGCCGGGAACGTTCTTGGGAATGAACTGGCCCTGCTCGTTGCGGGTCCACTGCACTTGCACGGTGTGGACGGCCTTGACGTGGCCCTGGTCATCGCCTTCCAGCTTGGTGGCGGTGGTGAGATAGACGCGGGGATCGGCGCCGAACTTCGCGGCGGCCTCTTCCTGGCCGTAGTCGACCTTGAGGGTCTTGGGCCATTCGGGCCAGGGATTGTCCTTGGCACGTTCCAGCGGGGGCTGGGGCAGGATTTCCACCTGCACCACGCTCGTCGCCCCGTGGCGCACGGAGGTACCGACGCAGTCGGTGCCCGTATCACCGCCGCCGATGACGACGACATCCTTGCCGTCCGCCGTGATCACCGTGCCGGGTTTTACGCCGTCGAGGAGATTCCTGGTGTTGGCGGTGAGAAACTCCATCGCGAAATGGACGCCCTTGAGGTCGCGGCCGGAAACCGTGAGGTCGCGGGGCTTGGTGGCGCCGGTGGCGAGAATGACGGCATCGAAATCCGCGCGCAATTTGTCGACGGGATAGGTCTTGCCGATGTCGGTGTTGCAGACAAATTTGACGCCTTCCTGTTCGAGCAACTGGATGCGGCGCAGGACGACTTCCTGCTTGTCCAGCTTCATGTTGGGGATGCCATACATGAGCAGGCCGCCGGGGCGGTCGGCGCGTTCAAAAACGGTGACGGCGTGGCCGGCCTTGTTCAATTGCGCGGCGGCGGAGAGACCGGCGGGGCCGGAGCCGACGACGGCGACCTTCTTGCCGGTGCGCTTGGCCGGGGGCTGCGGGGTGACCCAGCCATGCTGCCAGCCGTGGTCAATGATGCTGACCTCGATATTCTTGATGGTGACGGCGGGATTGTTCATGCCGAGCACACAGGAGCCTTCGCACGGGGCGGGGCAGACGCGGCCGGTGAACTCGGGGAAATTATTCGTCTTGTGCAGGCGGTCAAGGGCTTCGCGCCAGAGGCCGCGGTAGACGAGGTCGTTCCACTCGGGAATGAGGTTGTGGATGGGGCAGCCGCTGGCCATGCCGCTGACGAGCTGGCCGGTATGGCAGAAGGGGATGCCGCAATCCATGCAGCGCGCGCCCTGCTTCTTCAGCTCGGGCTCGGGCAGGTGAAGGTGAAACTCCTTCCAGTCTGCGATGCGCGCGAGCGCGGGGCGGTCCTGGGGCAGTTCGCGTTGGAACTCTAGAAATCCGGTAGGTTTTCCCATCTGTCGTTTGGTTTAAAGATTATAAAGGGTTCGGTGCGCTCAGTGGCCGCCTTTGACGTTTTCTTCGAATGCGGCCATGATGGCTTCGTCGCCAGTCAGGCCCTGTTCCTGGACTTTTTTCAAGGATTTGAGAACGCGGGCATAATCCTGCGGCATCACTTTCACAAACTTGGGCACATAAGCGGCCCAGTCGGCGAGAACGGTGGCGGCCTTGACGCTGCCCGTGTAAGTCTGATGGCGTTGGATGAGTTTCCAGACGGCCTCAATCTCATCGGTGTCGGTGAGTTTTTCGAGGGCGACCAGTTCCATGTTGCAACGGCTGGCGAAGTCGCCGGCCTCATCGAGAACGTAGGCCACGCCGCCGCTCATGCCGGCGGCGAAGTTGCGCCCGGCCCGGCCAAGGACGATCACGCGGCCGCCGGTCATGTATTCGCAACCGTGGTCACCCACGGCTTCCACGACGGCGTTGACCCCGGAGTTGCGGACAGCGAAGCGTTCGCCGGCCATGCCGGCCACGAAGATCTCGCCGGCGGTGGCGCCGTAGAGGGCGACGTTGCCGATGATGATGTTGTCACCGGCCACAAAGGTGGCGGTTTTCGGCGGGTAAACGATGAGCTTGCCGCCGCTCATGCCTTTGCCGAAGTAATCGTTCGCATCGCCCTCGAGCTCGAGGGTCATGCCGCGCGGGATGAAGGCACCGAGGCTCTGGCCGGCGCTGCCGGTGAACTTCAGATGCACGGTGTCCTCGGGCAAGCCGGCGGGACCGTACTTCTTCGTGATCTCGCTGCCGACAATGGTGCCGACGACGCGGTTCACGTTGATGATGGGCAGTTCGGCCTTCACTTTTTCGCCGCGCTGGATGGCAGGTTCGCAGATGTCGAGCAGCTTGGTGACGTCGAGGGTCTTCTCCAAGCCGTGGTCCTGCGCCTGCTGGCGGAAACGGCCCACTTCGGGCCCCATTTCGGGCTGGTACAGGATGGGCGTGAGGTCGATGCCGGAGGCTTTCCAATGTTCGATGGCCTTCCAGGGGATCAGCTTGTCGGTGCGGCCGACCATCTCCTCGATGGTGCGGAAGCCAAGCTGGGCCATGATCTCGCGCAGTTCCATGGCGATGAAGCGCATGAAATTGACGACGTGTTCGGGCTCGCCGGAGAAGCGTTTGCGCAGCTTCGGGTCCTGGGTGGCCACGCCCACGGGGCAGGTGTTCAGATGGCAGACGCGCATCATGATGCAGCCCATGACGACGAGCGGGGCGGTGGCGAAGCCGAATTCCTCGGCGCCGAGCAGCGCGGCCACGGCGACATCGCGGCCGGTCTTCAACTGGCCGTCGGTCTCCACGTAGATACGGCTGCGGAGGTTGTTCAACACGAGCGTCTGGTGGGCTTCGGCGAGGCCGAGTTCCCAGGGTCCGCCGGCGTGCTTGATGGAGGACAGCGGCGAGGCGCCGGTGCCGCCATCGTGACCGGAGATGAGGACGACGTCCGCGTGGGCTTTCGCCACGCCGGCGGCAACGGTGCCGACGCCGACTTCGGCGACGAGCTTCACGCTGATGCGCGCGTTGCGGTTCGCGTTCTTGAGGTCGTAGATCAATTCCGCGAGATCCTCAATCGAATAGATGTCATGGTGCGGCGGCGGGGAGATGAGCCCCACGCCAGCGGTGGTGCCGCGCGTCTTGGCGATGGAAGGATAGACCTTTTTGCCGGGCAATTCGCCGCCTTCGCCGGGCTTGGCGCCCTGAGCCATCTTGATCTGGAGTTCGCGGGCGTTGACCAGGTATTGGCTGGTGACGCCGAAACGGCCGGAGGCGACCTGCTTGATGGCGGAATTCTTGGAATCGCCCAGGTCATTGGTCCAGACGTAACGTTCGGGGTCTTCGCCGCCTTCGCCGGTGTTGGACTTGCCGCCGAGGCGGTTCATGGCCACGGCGAGGGTCTCGTGGGCTTCCTTCGAGATGGAGCCGTAGCTCATGGCCCCGGTCTTGAAGCGCTTGACGATGCTGTCCACGGATTCCACTTCCTCGAGGGGCAGCGGTTTTTCAGCCAGCTTGAAATCGAGCAACCCGCGGAGGGTGCAGAGATTCTTGGCCTGGTTGTTCACGAGACCGGCGTATTCGCGATAGATCTTCTCGCTGCCGAGGCGGCAGGCGGTCTGAAGCTTGTGGATGGTCTGGGGATTGAACAGGTGGTACTCCCCGCCGTCGCGCCATTGATATTGGCCGCCGGCATCGAGCTCCTCGTTCACGGCCACGGACGGGAACGCCCGGTTATGGCGCGAAATCGCCTCGGCGGCGATGACGTCCAGCCCCACGCCTTGGATGCGCGAGGGCGTCCAGGTGAAATACTTCTCGACGACGGCGGTGTTCAGGCCGACGGCTTCGAAAATCTGCGCGCCGCGATAGCTCTGGATGGTCGAGATGCCCATCTTGGCCATGGTCTTGACGACGCCCTTGATGGCAGCCTTGATGAAATATTTGACGGCCTTCTTGTGCTCGATATTGGGGAGCAGACCTTCCTTGATGAGGTCATCAATCGCCTCGTAGGCGAGGTAGGGATTGATGGCGCTGCAGCCGTAGCCGATGAGCAGGGCGAAGTGATGGACTTCGCGGGGCTCGCCGGATTCCAGCACGAGGCCCATGCGGCCGCGGGTGCCGTGGCGGATGAGATGGTGATGCAGGCCGGCGGTGGCGAGCAGCGCGGGAATGGGCGCGTGCGTCGCATCGACGTTGCGATCGGACAGGATGATGACATTCGCGCCGGCCTTCACGGCCTTGTCAGCGGTCACGAAGAGGTCGTCGAGTGCCTTTTCCAGGCCTTTCGCGCCTTCCTTGGGATTGAACAGGATCGGCAGGGTGACGGTCTTGAAACCGGGCTGGTCGATCTGGCGCAGCTTCTCCAACTGTTCGTTGGTGAGGATGGGCTGTTCGAGGCGGATGAGCGCGCAGCTTTCCGGCCCGGGGTTCAGCAGCCCGCCGCGCGAACCGACCATGGTGTGCGTGGCGGTGATGATCTCCTCGCGGATGGGATCGATGGGCGGGTTGGTGACCTGCGCGAACAGTTGCTTGAAATAATTGTAAAGCAGCTGGGGCTTGTTCGAGAGCACGGCCAGCGGGGTATCCGTCCCCATGGAGCCGAGGGGCTGCACGCCGTCGCGGGCCATGGGGCCGACGATGAAGCGCAGGTCTTCGAACGTGTAACCGAAGGCCTGCAGGTGTTGCAGGACCTTGAAATGCGGCGGCACGGGCACCGGGGTCGGATTGGGCAGGTTCTCGAGCAGGAGATGGTGCTTGTCCAGCCATTCGCGATAGGGATGGGCGGAGGCATACTTCTGCTTCAGTTCCTCATCGGCGATGATGCGGCCTTCCCGGGTGTCCACGAGGAACATGCGGCCGGGCTGGAGGCGGCCTTTGACGGCGATGCGATCGGGGGCGACGGGCAGCACGCCGGCTTCGGAAGCCATGATGACGACGTCGTCCTTGGTGACATAGTAGCGCGAGGGGCGCAGGCCGTTACGGTCCAGGCAGGCGCCGATGCGGATGCCGTCGGTGAACGCCATGGAGGCGGGGCCATCCCACGGTTCGATGAGGCAGGAATGATATTCGTAGAACGCGCGGCGCGAGGCGTCCATGCTCTCGTGATTTTCCCACGGTTCGGGGATCATCATCATCATCGCGTGCGGCAATTCGCGGCCGGCCATGACGAGCAGTTCCACGCTGTTGTCGAACTGGGCGGAGTCGGAGCCGTCCGTGTTCACGACGGGAACGACCTTCTTGATGTCGCTGCCGAGGATGGCGGACTTGAAGTTCGCCTGGGCGGCCTTCATCCAGTTGACATTGCCGCGAAGGGTGTTGATCTCGCCATTATGCGCGATGTAGCGGTTCGGATGCGCGCGGTCCCAGCTGGGGAACGTGTTGGTGGAAAAGCGCGAGTGGACGAGCGCCATGGCCGTGGTCACGGCAGGGTCACGGAGGTCGGCGTAATACTTCTCAACCTGCTCGGACATGAGCATGCCCTTGTAGGTAATGGTGCGGGCGGAGAGGCTGGTGACGTAGAACACGCTGCCGCCGGGAATGACATCATTGCCGGCCGCGTCCTTGTTATAGCGGATGCGCTGCTCGGCCTGCTTGCGGACGATGTAAAGTTTGCGTTCGAAGGCCTCGTCGTCCTTGATGCCGGCGGAGCGGCTGACGAAGACCTGGGCCATGTGGGGTTCGGCGGCCACGGCGGTCTTGCCGAGGGACGAATTGTCCACGGGAACATCGCGCCAGCCGAGGATGGCGAGGCCTTCCGCGGTGATGGCCTGCGTGAGCTCGGCCTTGACGGCGTCGCGCTCGGCGGGATGCTTGGGCAGAAAGAGCTGGCCGACGCCGTATTGACCGGCGGCAGGCAGGGTGAAACCGAGGCGGACGGCCTCGGCGGCAAAAAATTCGTGGGGCACCTGGATGAGGATGCCGGCGCCGTCACCGGTATTGGCTTCACAGCCGCAAGCGCCGCGGTGATCCAGGTTCACGAGGATCTGCAGCGCATCGGACACCAGTTGATGGGACTTCTTGCCCTTGATGTTGACGACGAACCCGAGCCCGCAGGCATCGTGTTCGAACTGGGGGTCATAAAGACCCTGTTTCGCCGGCGCGGTCAGACGCGGTGTATTGGTGACAGTTACATTCTGCATTTTAATAAGGTGAACACAGACAGAAACAGGTCTGCGTTCACTCATTTTTTACTCAATTTTGGCGGATGTGCAATAATTAAAGTGATTTTTTTCACAATGGAGACGGGGGGGAAAGCGGGGTCGGGGCAAAAAACGGCACCGGGGGACGAATTGGCACGAGCTAAATGGGTAAATGGGATTTGGCGGGGATTTTTTACCACCAAGGCACAAAAACGCCAAGGGAGAGAAAGGGCGGAAAAATTATGGGCACAAACAGACACAAATCGACCCAAAGGGGACGCAACCCGGCACGGTTCCGGGAGCGCGGCATTCGGGTCGTTTCAACTTCCGCCCAGCCAAACAGGGCGAACCGTTCCCCCACCCCGGTCGTTTTAATGTTTAATCGACCAGAAGTTCGCGCTCCGAGGGACCTGCCCGCCTTGACGATTGACAGAATGGAAACCGGGTGCTTGAGTGGGGGCGTTCAGCCGAAACCATTTCACCATGAAAATAATTCCTCTCAGCGTCCTGGCGGTTTCGTTCTGGTTGCCGATGAAAGCGGGGGCGGCGCAGAGCGAATGGGCGCATCCGGGGGCGGATGGCAAACTCGTCTATCAGACCCTGCCGGGCGGCGACCGGATTCCGGATTTTTCCCATGCGGGCTATGGCGGCGGCGGGGTGGCGCTGCCGGCGGTACCGGTGAAACAGACGGTGACACCTTCCGGGAGCGATGATTCGGCGGCGATCCAAGCCGCGCTGGAGGCCACGGGCGCACTGCCGGTGCAGGACGGGTTTCGCGGGGCCGTGCTGCTGGCGGCGGGGACGTACCATTGTGCAACGCCCATCGTCATCAAGCAGTCGGGCGTAGTGCTGCGCGGTTCGGGGTCGGGCAACGGCGGAACGGTCATCGTGATGACGGGCGAGGCGCATGTCTGCCTGAACATTGACGGCAAGGAGAGGTCATCCAAACCGAAAGCCGATCCGGCCACGGCGGTGGCCATCGCGGATGCGTATGTGCCGGCGGGGGCGCTGGAATTATCCGTCAAGGACGCCGCCGGACTGCAGGCGGGCGACCCGGTCTTCATCCGGCGGCCGGTGACGGCGGCGTGGATTCATTTCATGGGAATGGACACGCTGGTCCGGAACGGCCGCCAACAACGCTGGATGAATGACGAGGGACAAATATCGTATGAACGCACCATCACAACGGTCAGCGGCAACCGGCTCACGCTGGATGTGCCGCTGCCGGATGCGATTGATGCCCGGTTCCTCAAAGCGGCCCCGGCCACCGTGGAAAAAATCACCCCGGCCCGGCGCATCACGCATTGTGCCATCGAATCGCTGCAGGTGGTTTCCTCACCCCCCAAGGGAACGTTGCTGGTGAAGAACAATGATTTTGCGTGGCTGAATGATTGCGAGGACTGCTGGATCCGGGATGTGGAAATCCACGACACCTTGGGGAACGTGAAAGTCTGGCCGGGCGGCCGGCGCATCACCTTGGAGCAGGTGCATGCCTTTCACACGGCGACGGTGGCGAAGGGAGCGGGTTATCCGGCGGATTTTTCCCTGCTGGGATCCCAGGTGCTGATCGACCGCTGTTCCTCGGCGGGCAACGGGTCGTTTTATGTGGCCACCTTGGACGCCTCGGCCATGCTCAATGTGGTATTGAACTGTGATTTCATCGGGACCGGGGGCATTCAACCGCACATGCACTGGTCCACGGGGCTGCTGGTGGATTCGTGCCGGCTGCCGGAGGGACGGATTGAATTGATCAACCGCGGCACCGCCGGTTCGGGTCATGGCTGGGCCATCGGCTGGGGGGTGGCGTGGAATTGCACGGCGAAGTCGCTGGATTGCCAGCAGCCGCCGGGGAGCATGAACTGGTGCATCGGGTGCACCGGCGAATTGAATCGGCGCGGGGCGAAGCCGGGGCCGTGGCTGTCGTCCTTGAATACGCCGGTGGAACCGCGCAGCCTGTATCTGGCGCAATTGCGCGACCGGCTGGGGGCGGCGGCGGTGGGAAGTATCGGGTATTAGTGGCGGGGGATTTTTCACCACCAAGGCACGAAGACACAAAGGGGATTCAACCGCAGACGCCGAGGGGCGCGGAGAAACGCTGAGAAGGCCGGGCAAACATCAGGAACGCATAAATGAAAATTAAATCACTCTGCCTGAGCGCAGTTTTGGGATTCACCGGCTGCCACACGCCGGTGCCGACCGCACCGCAACGCGACCCTGATTTGGTGCTCCTTTACAATGAGTTGCAAGCCGTGCCGGTGCCGGTACCGCGAACCACGCCATTTGATGCCGATGACCGCCAGCGGGATGCTTATTTGATGGGCTTCATGAAGGGCTGGGAGATGGGAATCCAGAGCGTCATCGGATACGGCGATTACGACTACTTCGGTGCCACCCATTTGCCGGAAGATCTGGCACCAGCATGGAAGGCCGGGGCCGAAAAAGGATCCTATTTGACTGAGCCACTGGTGCTGGCAAAAGAAGCGGCATGGATTTTAAAAAAGCTGGAAAATAAAAAACAGTGAATGGGTGAGCGATGATTTCCCAGGTGGGAGAAGGCGGTCATTGCCGGTTGACATTCATGTTTGGGCGTGGCTCACTGGCGGCCATCCGGCCCCGGACCAGCCCGGGATGAAACAAAAAATCAAATGCCTTCACTTTCACGCAAACAGCTTGTTTTAATGGGGTGCATACTGGGCACGGCCTATGGCTTGTTTGCCCGGATATGTTTCGGCCTCGAAAAAACAACGGGGAATGTTTTTATCGTGATGAGTTCGAGCTTTATCATCGGAGTTCCGGTGGTGCTTGGGTTCATCACGGTTCGATTCGGAGAATACCGGGCGAAATATGGGTGGTTCCGGCGGGTATTCACCCCTTGGCTGGCATCACTGGCTTATCTGGGCTGCTGTCTGGCGCTGAACCTGGAAGGAATCATTTGCGTGGTGCTCTGGCTGCCGCTGGCGTTGCTGCTTTCTTCCTTGGGCGGACTGATTGCCGGCCTGTTGCTTTGGTTCTTTCCCTCGGACCGTTCCAAGAATTATTGCGTGCTGGCGGTGGCCTTGCTGCCCTTCGTCGCGGCCCCGATCGAATCGATGAAGCAGGCGGCGACGCAAGTACGGACGGTGGAAACCGACATTGAA
>Ga0316222_1003368_pt1 | contig 15787 bp, 14 predicted proteins | sample TBH18011metaG_FD_206008 | JGI IMG/M metagenome (GOLD analysis project Ga0316222, IMG submission 206008) | Freshwater microbial communities from Trout Bog Lake, Wisconsin, USA - TBH18011 | ecosystem: Environmental > Aquatic > Freshwater > Lake > Hypolimnion/Profundal zone | place: USA: Wisconsin...
TGGGCACCACGGTGTTCGAGACCTTCACCAGCATCGTCTCGGCCGAGAGCATGCTGGACGGATTCATGCAGAGGTTCGGCATTGTCATCGGCGAAGCGGATCCAGCCCGTCCGCCCCATCGCTTCCCGATCTATCGCGTCGAGGAGCCGGGCAACTTGGCCCCGCTGCAGGCGGCATGGGAGACCATCGCCGCCCTGCCGCTCCATCCCCTCTACACGGTGACGCCCGAGGCCGAATCGGAATTCGAGGCTGGCTTCCGCCACCACTTCGAGCAGCACCATGCCATCCCCGACAGCTTCTTCAGGCGCGTCATGTGGCGCGTCTTCAAATATGCCGCCCTCTACCACGTCCTGCTGGGCAAGGCCGACGCCCGGATCGACGCCGAGGACGTGGGCTGGGCCATGCGGGTGGCGGTGCTGCACCTGACCGACGCGAGGCGCCTGCTGGACGGCTACAACCTGAGCAAGCTGGAAGCGGTCATCGTCAAGGCCGAGGTCTTCCAGGCCAAGATCGGCCACCGCCCGAGCAAGAGGGAGTTGATCTCCGGCGTCCGCGACATCCAGAACAACGCCATGGCGGAGTTCGTGCTGGAAGTCATGACACCGCTGCCGGGGGCCAATGACAACACAGGCCTGGCCGATGACAAGACCGCCGCATGAGTGCCCACGAACGGCTGGAGCGGGAGATGGCCATCGCCGAGGGTCAGGCCTGGTTGGTAGCCCGGCCCACCGCTTCCATGGCTGCGGATCGGGTGGCTGGTGCCTTCTACTATCCCGGCGCCCACATGGACGGGGCTGGCTTTGGCGACATCCTGATGGCGATCCGCGAGCCGGACAATCCCCACGACAACAACGCCATCGCCCTGTGGTCGGCACTGGCGCCGGTCGGGCACGTCCCGTCCTGCGCCGCCGCCATGCTGGCGCCGGTGATGGATGCCGGGCACTCTCTGTGGGCGCGGATCGTCCGGAAGGCGACGGCGGACCAACCCAGCACGGTGCTGGTGGAAATGTTCGGTCCGGCGATGGAGGCCTGGAAAGCCGACAGCGAGAAGATCGGATGGGGCGACGGCACGGATGATATTCCGTTCTGATTTCCTTGCGCTCGTGCGTTACCGTCAGCGACGAGCTCGGACAGGAATCAGCGCGACGTCACGCAAATTGGTGTTGTTTAATAGAACGAAACTTGGTGGCGTTCAAGGCCAGCAGATTGGTTTGGGCGGCGATATCGTTGATCAGGCCGACCACGTCGCCGATCTGGCGGGTCGCATCGGCCAGTCCGCTGACGATCCCGGTGATGTGGCGCGCATCCTCGGCGGCGGTCCGGGCCACCTCGGACGAACGGGTGACCTGACGGGCGATCTCGGATTCGGCGGCGGACATTTCCTCGGTCGCCGCAGCCACCGTCTGCACATTGGCCGCCGCCTGCTCGGCCGCCGCCGCCACCATGGTGGACTGGGCGCTGGTGTCGCCGGCGACGCCGGTCATGGCATGGGCGGCGTCGCGCAGCTCGTGGGCCGATTTCGCCACCGCCGCCAGCACGTCCTTCACACTCTGGTTGAAGTCCTGGGTCAGCGATTCCATGGCGTGCTGCCGCCGTTCCTTGATCTCCTGCTCGCGCCTCTGGGCCGCCTCCATCTCCTGCCGCTTGGCCTCGCCATCCCGCAGCACCCCCAGCGCCCGCGACATGTCGCCGACCTCGTCCTTGCGGCTGGTGCCCTCCACGGCGATCGCCACATCGCCCTTGGCCAGTTGCCCCATTTTGCTGGACAGCCCATGGAGAGGCCGGGTGATCCGGCCGGCCACCACCAGCGACAATCCCACCGCCAGGATGGTGATGACCACGACCACGCTGCCCAACGCCAGGGCCTTGGCCCGGAAGGCGGCATCGATGTCGTCGATGTAGATGCCGGTGCCGATGACCCAGCCCCAGGGCTGGAAGCCCTTGACGTAGGACAGCTTGCGCACCGGTTCCTGCATGCCCGGCTTGGGCCAGTAATACAGATAGAAGTCGCCGCCGCTCCGCTTGACGATATCGACCATGTCGACGAACAGCCGGGCGCCGTCGGGGGTCTTCATGTCCGACAATCCCCGCCCTTCCAGCTCCGGCTTGATCGGATGCATGACCATGGCGGGGGTCATGTCGTTGACCCAGAAATAGTCGTCGTTACCGTAACGGATCGCCCTGAGATCCGCCAAAGCGGCCTGCTTGGCATCGGCTTCGGTCAGGTGGCCGGCGCGAACCTCGGCCTCGTAGCGGGCCACCAGGCTCAGCGCCACCTCGCCCAACTGCTGGACCTTGATCTTACGCCCCCCCAGCAGTTCGCTGTTCAGGCTGTTCAAGGCCATGGCGAAAATCAGAGCCATCCCGACAAACGCGGCACACACGATCAGCAGGATCTTGGTCCGCACCCTCAAATCGTTCAGCCATGTGGACACCATGGACCCCGCCTCCCCCGCGGCAATCGGAAGCACCCCGCCAATGCCGCATATAGTTAACATCAACAACAATAATTCGGTATGTTAATACCAAATTAAGCGAGAACTTTCAATCCGCATCGGTCGAACACCCGATGTCGGGCCGTTTACCGGCTATGGCGGGCGCCACGCTATGGTGCCCTCTTGATCCTGGAGGGCCTCGCCCATGACCATTCGGCACTCAGTCCCGCCATCCGTTCTCGCTGCCGCCCGGGCCCTGGCGGGAGTTCTCGCCGGGCTTGCCATCCTCGCACGGGCGATGGGAAGATGATCGGCCCAATGAACGGCACCGGGGCTTCTGGCGCCCGGGCGGGTATGACGGCCACACCACCCCTTGATCCATGACGCCCCCCCCTTGAAAGGGAGACTCCATGAACGCCGACGAATTGCGCGCCGTGCAGGCGCCGCTGAAGGACAGCTACAAGACCGCCCCCGAGGTCGCCCTGATCACCCTGAAATCCAGGGGCGAATTGGACTCCGACGATGTGGTCTGCCGGGTCGAGACCGGCCGCGCCCTGGTGGAGGCCGGACTGCATCCCGCCACCGGCGGCACCGGCGCCTTCGCCTGTTCCGGCAATATGCTGCTGGACGCCTTGGTCGCCTGCGCCGGGGTCACCCTGAAAGCGGTGGCCACCGCCATCGAATTCGACCTGAGGGGCGGCAGCGTCTCGGCCGAAGGCGACCTCGACTTTCGCGGCACCCTGGGCGTGGCCAAGGACGCGCCGGTGGGCTTCGGCGCGATTCGCCTGACCTTCAACCTGGAAACCTCCGAGCCGCAGGAGCGCATCGACCAGTTGACCAAGCTGACCGAGCGCTATTGCGTGGTGTTCCAGACCCTGGCCAAGCCGCCGGTCCTGGCCCTGACGGTCACTGCGGCCTGACCGGCGATTCCGCCATGGCGGCCTACCGATCAGGAAAAGTGACCGTGCCGACCGCCCGGTCGGTCTTGTCCCGGCCCCAGGGATGGGGCGTGGTGGCCCCGTCCCCCAGGGCCTTGATCTCGATGCCCTGACCCTTGGTCAGCAGGGTGGTCCCCTTCGGGGTGGTAATGACGACGGCCCCGTCGAGGGCCACCATGGCGAAGGGATCGTCATCCAGCGCGCCCCCCCAGAAATCGGTGCCGCGCACCCCGATGCTGGCATAGGGAGTGATCAGGCGGAAGGGATGATCCGGCTGTTTGGCGATGCCGCCGGTGATCACCCGGAAGGCCCCCTGGCTGACGCGCAGCGATGCCTGAGCCTCGGTGGCGGCGGGGTCGTAGACCAATGTGTCGATCACCATCCTGGCGTTTTCCCCCAGGGTCAGAACCATCCCGTCGATGAAACGCAATTCGACCCGCGCACCGCCTTGCGTAAGGATGGTGTCACCCATGCCGATGCCGGATCCCTCCCCCAAGGCCAGCGGCGGGACCGCCAGCAGTTCGGCGGTTCCGGCGATGCGCGAGACCGTCGCCACCGGAGCCGCCCCGGCGGGCAAGGCAAGGAAAAACCCAAGCATCAGGACCAATCCCCGGCAGAGTTTGGTCCATGCGCTCATGGGGTGAGTCATCGCGAAGCCTCCGGGCCAAGGGTACTCACACAACTTGGCACCCCACGGCCTCTCGATCAACCGCTTCGCGGCATCGGAAAGTTCGGCTATGCTGGACTCGGTCTCCGCCATGGCGAGGGCCGGGCGGGATGGAGCCGAGATGACGCGAAACCGGGGATGCCTTGGGTTGATGCCGTCGATGCTGCTGCTGGCCTTGCTGGTCAGCCGCCCCGCCGCCGCCGCCGATCCGGCTCAGGCGCGCCGTCTTGTCCAATCCGCCGCCAACGACACGATGACCACCTTCGCGGGGAAGAAGATGACCCCGGACCAGGCGCGGGAGGCCTTGCGCCCGATCATCGCCAAATATGGCGACATGCCAACCGAGTCCCGTCAGATTCTCGGCCACTATTGGACCAAGGCATCGCCCAACAGCCAGCAGGAATTCGCCCTCCTGCTCGAACGCTTCATCGTCACCTCCTTCGGCGGGATGCTCAACCAGATTCCGGCCGGCATGCGGATCGAGGTCGGGGATGCGGAAACATTGGACGACAAGATGGTGGTCCACTCCTTCGCGGCATCACCGGGGGAAGACGAAACCTCGCTCGACTGGGTGGTCGTCGATACGGCGGAAGGCCGGCCGGTCATCGTGGATGTCTCCGTCGATGGCGCCGCCATGATCAAGACTCTCCGCGCCGATTTCACAGCCGTCATCCGTTCGGCCAGCGGCGGGGTGGAGGGATTGTTCGAACCGCTGCGCCTGAAGATCAAGACCATGCTTTCGGGCGGAACCGAAAATTAGAGCGCGATGACATTGGATTGATGCGGCTCCGCCGTAATCCAATGTCTGAATCGCCCTCTAACGTATTGATGAGAGGCGGATTCAGATTTGAGGTTGAACGCTCTGGCGATTCAACCTCAAATCATCCGGCTCTAGAGTTGTGAGAATGGGGGAAGTGCCGATGAGGTTTAAGAGCCATGGCGTCGTGCTGGGGGGGCGGGTCCTCGCCGCCGCCGTATTGTCGGGGTTGACCGCGACCATCGGCGGCGCCTTCGGGCTATACGTGGTCGCCGGTCCGGCCGGCGACATTCAATATTCTTTCGTCAACAAGGTGGTGGGCGTCGCCCTCGGCCTCACCGTCGCGCCCATGGCCATATTGACCTCGACCATCCTCGGCACCATCGTTCACGTCATCCTGCAACGCCGCCATATCCATTCCAAGACAGCCTATATGCTGCTGGCCTGCTGCCTGGGAGCGCTGGTGGCACTGATCCCGCTGTCCATCGTCGGATTCGATGTCGCCACCGTGTTGATGGCGCTGGTGTTCGTTGTCACTGCCGGCATTCCCGCCGGACTGGTCTATCGCTTCATTGCCCTGCCCGCCGCGCAGCGGTCACGGCAATGAACCGCCCATAAGAGCCCCATCAGTCGCCATCCTGCTCCAGCACGCTGCGCGCCAAGGGCACCGTCACGGCGCGGCGGCCGGCCAGGGCGGCGTGATCGAGGCGTTCGACCAGCCCGGCGGCGGCGGCGAAGCTGCGCTCCATGCGTCCCAGGAGATAGGCCACCAAGTCTTCGCCGACCTTCACCTGGCGATCGGCGAACAGCTTGACCAGAACCGCCGCCAGGACCTCGTCGTCGGGGGCGCCGATGGCCAGGGCCGCCATGGCGTTGAGCCGCGACCGCAGATCGGGCAAGCCGATCCGCCAGCGCGACGGCGCCTGGCGCCCGGTCAGCAGCAGGAAGCCGCCGCTTTCCTTGGTCAGATTGATCAGGTGGAACAAGGCCGTCTCGTCCAGCCCCCCCCCGCCGCAGCCAGCCTGGTCGCAATCCTCCACCACCACGGCATGGGCCTGGGCCAGCAGGCGCGGCGGGTCGGCGACGGTCAGGGCGGCGGCGGCCAGGGCGACGGCGCCGCTGCGGGTGGCGAACAGATGGGCGAGATGGGTCTTGCCGCATTGGGCGGGGCCGAAGATGACCGAGGCCGGGCCGGGCCAACGGGGCCAGCGCTCCAGCCAGGCGTAAGCATCGGCATTGCAGGGCGCCACCAGGAAATCGCCGTCCGACAGCGCCGTCCGGTGTCCGAGATCAAGCGGAAGCTGGGTTCCGCTCACTCAGAGCCTGTCCGGAAAGTTTTCATGGGGTTTCATCGTTCAGAACCGGTCTGAGATGACGCCGCATCACGTCGCCCCCCTCTCCTGGCGGCCCCTCTTTCATCGGTGCGCCTCATCCCAAGGGCGTGAAATCTCATGAAAACCTCCCGGACAGGCTCTTAGGACTCCCGGCCGCCATGGTAAAGCGAACTCTTGATGTAGTGTTCGAGGGCGAAGCGGGTCAACACCCCGATCACCGACGCCGCCGGCACCGCCAGCAGGATGCCGACGAAGCCGAACAGCGCGCCGCCGGCCAGCAGCGAGAAGATGATCCACACCGGATGCAGCCCCACCCGGCCGCCCACCAGCTTGGGGGTGAGGATATTTCCCTCCAGCATATTGCCGAGCAGGAACACCACCCCGACACCGCCCAGCAGGTGCCAGCCGGCCCCCTGGGCCACCGCCAGCCCCACACTGCTGATCAGCCCGATCAGCATGCCCACATAGGGAACGAAAGCGCCAAAGCCGGTCAGCATCCCGATCATCAGGCCGAGATCGAGCCCGGTCAGCGTCAGGCCGATGCCGTAGAAGGCGGCCAGGGTGATGCAGACCGTCGCCTGGCCGCGCACGAAGCCGGCCAGGGTGCGGTCGATTTCCTTCAACTCGAAGCGGATGGTGTCGGCGTGGTGGCGCGGCAGCCAGGCGTCGACGGTATCGACCACCTTGTGCCAGTCGCGCAGCAGATAGAAGGTCACCACCGGGGTAATGAACAGCAGCGACAGAATGCTCATGATGGCGATGCCGCCGGTCAGCACCCCCTTGACCAGACTGACCACCCAGCCGACGGCGGTACCGGCATAGGCGCCGATCGAGCCTTGCAGCTTCTCGATATCGCCGGGCGACAAACGCCGCTGCAGATCGGCGAGCAGCGGCTTGGCCCGCTCGTTGAGCACCTGGACATAGCCCGGGACCCGCTCGATAAAGGTCACCACCTGCTGCTCCAGGATCGGCACCAGCAGGAACAGCAGCAAACCGAACAGCAGGAAGAACACCAGGGTGATCAGGGTGGTGGCCATGATCCGCGACAGCCCCATCCGCTGCAGCCGTTCGGCCAGCGGGTCGAGGAAATAGGCAATGGCCATGCCGGCGACGAAGGGCAGCAGGACGCCGCGCAACAGGTAGATCAGCACCAGAAAGGCCAAGGCGCCGAAGGCCCAGAACCGAATCCGTTGCGCCTGCGTCATCGCCGGTTGGGACTCCGGCCTCATGGCGGTCATTTCCGGGGCGGTCATTTCCGGGGCGGTCATTTCCGGTCGCTCATGCGCATGGTCCAAAAGCCGTCGCTCCACTCCATCATCATTCCGGCCTCGGCCAGGGTCGCCTTGACCTGTTCCGGCTCGCCGACGGTATGCAGCAGCAACGCCGCCTCCTCGCGCGACAGCGACACGATCTCCCATCGCCGCACCAAAGGCACCCGTCCCAGCCGTTCGCGCACCGCCAGCCAGTCGTCGAGGCCGCGAAGCTGCACCATCACCGCCATGGTGGCGGCATGGTCGAACGACAGCAGGTTGCCCTGCTTGTAGGCTATGTCCAGACCCTGCGCCGTATCGGCGGCGGCGGCGCGCATGGCGGCATCCAGCCCGGCATCGGTCAGGGGAAAGCTTTTGGATTCGTAGGGCTTGAGCGAGCCGGAAGCGCCGCCCAGCGCGACGTCGAGCGCGGTGCCGGCGGCATTGACCGACGCCGTCACCACCAGGACATCGGCGGTGCGGAACCGCGCTCCCAGGGCGGCCAGCCCCTCGGCATCGAGGGCCAGGGCCTTTTCCACCGGCAGGGCGGCCAGATCGGCGGGATCACCGGTGGGCAGCGCCAGCGGCACCAGGGCACCGCTCCCCTGGGCGAGCCAGGCCGCCCGCCACGGATTGGGATCGTCCCACAGCAGGGGACGGCCGCCGCCCTGGGGCTTGAACACCGGCACGATCACCACCGCCCGGGGCCGGGGCTCGGCATATTTCAGGCCGGATTCGCGCAGCAGTTTCCTGACCGCCAGGGAATTATAGCGCACCGTCAAGGTGGCGATATAACGCACCGCCGACGAGCGCTCCTGCTCGATGGCCACATCGCGCACATATTGCAAGGCATCGGGATTGGGCAGTCTGGCGTAATCCTCCGGCATGGTCAGCCGTTCCAGCAACCGGCGGAATCCGACCCGTTCCGCCTCGGCCAACGCCTGATTCTTGGCGCTAGCGACATCGGCCGCCGTCACATCCTCGGCGATGCCGCGCACGGCGAAGGCATCGGCGGCCCAGCTCGCGCCGGGCAAGACCAGAAGAGCCAGCAAGAATGACGCGACCCGAAGGCGGCGGAGAGAAGCCATTGCAAACCACATGGGATGAAGTATCTTCGGGACGCTGAATTTCCGCCCAGTGGTGCGTTTTTGAAGTTCCGACACCTTTGCTGCCAGCGGTTCTCGGAACTTCAAAAACATAAAGCACCACTAGATTCAATGTGTTAACTCGTATTCAGATCGTTTCCGAAGTTCGAAAATCCTTTGAACGAAGCACTTCGAACTTCGGAAACGGAACACGAGAACATACCACACCAAAGCCCACGAGGAAGCCCATTCCCGCGCATGATGACAAGCAGGGCCTGACCTACCGCGATGCCGGTGTCGATATCGACGCCGGCGAGGCGCTGGTCGAGGCCATCAAGCCGCTCGCCAAATCCACCGCCCGCTCGGGCGGCGCCGCCGGTCTCGGCGGCTTTGGCGCGCTTTTCGATCCCAAGGCCGCCGGGTTCAAGGACCCGATCCTGGTCGCCACCACCGATGGCGTGGGAACCAAGCTGAAAGTCGCCATCGAGGCCGGCAGGCACGATACGGTCGGCATCGATCTGGTCGCCATGTGCGTCAACGATCTGGTGGTCCAGGGAGCCGAGCCGCTGTTCTTCCTGGACTACTTCGCCACCGGCAAGCTGGATGTCGCCGCCGGCACCGCGATCGTCGCCGGCATCGCCGAGGGCTGCCGGCAGGCCGGCTGTGCCCTGGTGGGCGGCGAGACCGCCGAGATGCCGGGTATGTACGCCAAGGGCGACTACGATCTGGCCGGCTTCTCGGTCGGCGCCGTCGAGCGCGACCAGTTGCTGCCCCGGGAAGACGTGGCCGCGGGCGACGTGGTGCTGGGACTGGCCTCGTCGGGGGTCCATTCCAACGGCTATTCCCTGGTGCGCCGCATCGTCGAGCGAGGCGGCCTGTCCTACGACTCGCCCGCCCCCTTCGCCCCCGGCCGCCGGCTGGGCGAGGCGCTGCTGGAGCCGACCCGCATCTATGTGAAGAGCTGCCTCGCCGCCGTGCGGGCCGGCACCCTCAAGGCGCTGGCCCATATCACCGGCGGCGGGCTGATCGAGAATGTGCCGCGCGTCCTGCCCCCCGGCGTGGTCGCCGAAATCGACGGCTCCGCCTGGAACCTGCCGCCGGTGTTCCGCTGGCTGGCCCAAGAAGGCGGCATCGCCAGTCACGAGATGGCCCGCACCTTCAATTGCGGCATCGGCATGGTGGTGGTCGCCTCGCCCGCCCATGCCGGCGAGGCCGAGCGCATTCTGCGGGAACACGGCGAGACGGTCATCCGCATCGGCCATATCCGGGCTCGCCAGGGCGACGAGGCCCAGAGTCAGGTTTTCAACCAGGATGGCTGGGCGTGAGGAAGAAGGTCGGGGTTCTGGTCTCCGGGCGCGGCAGCAATCTGCAGGCCCTGCTTGACGCCTGCGCCGATCCTGCCTTTCCCGCCGAGATCGTGCTGGTCATCGCCAACATTCCCGGCGTATTCGCCCTGGAGCGGGCCGAGAAAGCCGGAATCGGAACCCTGGTGATCCCGCATAAGGGTTTCCCGTCACGGGAAGCCTTCGATGCCGAGATGGACCGGGCCTTGCGCGCCGCCGGGGTCGAGATCGTCTGCCTCGCCGGTTTCATGCGGCTGCTCTCGGCGGGCTTCGTCCAGTCGTGGCGGGACCGCATGATCAACATCCATCCGGCGCTGTTGCCCGCGTTCAAGGGATTGCACACTCATCGGCGCGCCATCGAGGCCGGGGTCAAACTGCACGGCTGCACCGTCCATCTGGTGACGCCGGACCTGGACGACGGCCCCATCCTGGTCCAGGCCGCGGTGCCGGTACTGGCCACCGATACCGAGGACAGCCTCGCCGCCCGGGTGCTGGAGCAGGAGCACCTGGCCTATCCCCTGGCGCTGCGCCTGCTGGCCGAGGGACGGGTGACGGTCGAGGGCAACCGCGCCCTTATCCGCGATGCCTAGGGCCTGTCCTCAGTTAGCACATGGCCGCGGTGCCGCCCCGCAGGGGCAAACGACGCCCGCAGGGCGGCCCCGAGCAAATGCGAGGGGTGGGCGAAGCCCACAGGCGAGGACTTTGCGTGGCTGGGCAGGCGCGAGGAGCGACATGGACGAGATGTCCATAAGCGACGAACAACGAACCCAGGCGCGCAAAGGCCGGCGTCCCTCCGGGTTGCGCCGAAATTGGCCGACTGATGTGTCGAAAATCTCGACCGTAGCTCCGCTACGCTCATCACCTTTCTCCTGTCATTCCGCCAATTTCGGCAGCAACGCGACTCATGCGGTAACTGACGACACGCCCTAGCCCGGATTTCTTACGATGCCTTCATTTGCCCATCGGTATGACTCCATCCTGATTTATGTCGGGCTTGACGCGGTCGGCGACGGGTTGATCAAGCTGCCCTTCGTCCGCGCCCTGCGCGCCACTTTCCCCCGCTCACGCATCACCTGGCTGGCCGGCAAGGGCCACACCGTCTATGCCGGCACCATGGCGCCGCTGGTGGCCGGCCTGATCGACGAGGTCATGGACGACGCCCATCTGGGCAGCCGGATCGGCGAACTGTTCCATGATCCCCTGCCCGGCCGCCGGTTCGACCTGATCATCGACACCCAGCGCCGGCTGCTGACCACCTTGATCCTCAAACGTATCCGCCATGGCCGATTCATCTCCGCCACCGGCGGATTCGCCTTGTCCGATGTCCGGCCGCGGATTCCGGCGCGGCCCGCCGCCATGGCGGCCCAGCTCCTGGCCTTGCTGGAGCTGGCCGGCGGAGAGTCCGGCCGGGCCGCCGCCCCCCTTCCCCGCGATGCCGCCACCGAGGATCTGGCCGCCACCTTGCTGCCGGCGGGACCGGATTATGTCGGCCTCGCCCCCGGGGCCGGCGGCCGGCACAAATGCTGGCCGCTGGAACGCTTCCACGCCTTGGCCGATGCCATCGCCGCCCGGGGGCGGGTGCCGGTTTTCCTGCTGGGCCCGGCCGAGGCCGAATGGGTGCCCTCCCTCCGCGCCGGTCTGCCCGGCGCGCTGTTTCCCTTGCAGCAGGCCGAGCACCCGACCCCCATGCTGACCATCGCCCTGGGGCGGCGTCTGCGGGCCGCGATCGCCAATGACAGCGGCACCGGCCATATGCTGGCCGCCGCCGAAATTCCGCTGATCTCGCTGTTCGGGCCGACCCCGCCCGATAAATTTGCCCCCGCCGCGGCACGGCTGACCGTCCTGCGCGCCCAGGATTTCGGCGGCATCGCCATGGATGCCATCCCCCTCGCCGCCGTTGAAGCCGCCCTGGCCGAATTTCTAGTGGTGCGTTTTTGAAATTCCGATCACTTCGCCACCCACGATTTTCAGAATTTCAAAAACATAAAGCACCACTAGATTATTGATATTGCTAGTGTTCTGATCGTTTCCGAAATTCGACCAACGCTGATGCAAACGATTGGAATTTCGGAAACGGAACACTAGAGGCCAAGTCTTTGTTTTGACCGCAGCGCCCCCCGCCGTTACCATACCCCCTGTGATTTCAACATCAGAGCGCTGACATGAACATCAAAGACCATATTCGCGGCGTCCCCGACTTCCCCAAGCCCGGCATCCTGTTCTATGACATCTCCACCCTGCTGGCCCATGCCGATGCGTGGCAGGTGGCCATGGGCCGCCTGGCCCGCGACGTCCGCAAGTTCCAGCCCGACATCCTGGCCGGCATCGAATCGCGCGGCTTCCTGGTGGCGGCGCCGCTGGCGCTGAAACTGGGCTGCGGCTTCGTCATGCTGCGCAAGAAGGGCAAGCTGCCGGGCAAGACCATCCGGCACGACTACGATCTGGAATACGGCAGCGACACCATCGAAATCCAGGACAACGCCATCGCCCCCGGTCAGCGCGTGGTGGTGCTGGACGATCTCCTGGCCACCGGCGGCACCCTCGCCGCCAGCATCCAGCTGCTGCGCAAGATCGGCGCCCATGTGACCGGCGCCGCCAGCATCATCGAACTGAATTTCCTGCCCGGCCGTCAGCGGTTGAAAGAATTGGATGTGCCGTTCACCAGTCTGGCAGCCTACGACGAATAGATAATCGCGTTTGAAAGTGGATCATGGACTTCGCGGTTCAGGCTGCGGCTGCAGGAATGGTGGCGGGATCGGCGGCGACGCTGGCCTGGGCCTTCCTGCGCCGCCGCCGGCCTTCGCCGGCCAGCCTGTCCGCCGCCGCCGCCGCCCAGCGGCAATTGCTGGAGGCCCTGAGCAACGGCACCGACGGGGTCGCGCTGTATGATTCGAGCTACCGCCTGATCATCTGCAACGAGCGCTACCGCGCTCTGCTGCGGCCGGTCTCCCACCTGATCCAGCCGGGCGTCCAGTTCGAAGAGATCGTCCGCGCCTTCGCCCGGGTGGAGGGCTTCGACCAGTCCTGGATCGCCAGCAGGCTGAGCAATCGCGCCAGTATCGGCGTCGAGGAGCAATTCAGCGACGGCCACTGGGTCATGTCCAGCGCGTCCCGCACCCATGACGGCGGCTGGCTGCGCATCCTGCGCGACATCACCATCCGCCGCCAGGCCCAGATGTCGCTGGAAAACACCGTCGCCTGGCTGAAGGGCATCATGGACACGGTGGTGGACGGCATCATCACCATCGATGAATCCGGAACGGTGCTGTCCTTCAACCCATCGGCCCAGCGCATCTTCGGCTATGCCGCCGACGAGGTGGTCGGGCGCAACATCAACATGCTGATGCCGGAACCCTACCACAGCCAGCATGACGGCTATCTCCGGAACTACCTCGATTCCGGCCTGCGCCGCATCATCGGCAGCGGCCGCGAGGTCCAGGGGCTGCACCGCGACGGCACCATTTTTCCCATCGACCTCGCCGTCAGCGAAATGCAGGACGGCCAGATGCACACCTTCATCGGGGTGATCCGCGACATCACCCTGCGCAAACAGAGCGAGACCGCGCTGGTGGAGGGTGAGGCCCGCTTCCGCGCCCAGGCCACCCGGTTGCAGGCCATCATCGACAACATGGCCCAGGGGGTGGCGGTGTTCGCCTCCGACGACGCCCTGATCGCGCTGAACGAGGCGGCGATCCACATGCTGGGGCTTCCCGAGGCGGAAATCACCCCGGGCACCATCGATATTTCGCTGTTCATGGCCCTGCTGGCCGCCACCGACCGCCCCTTCGGCGAGGACGCGGTGCGCCTCACCAGCGATCTGGCCGAGAATATCCGCGAACGCCCCGAAATGGTGTTCGAGCATTGCGGCGCCAACGGCGTGGTGATGGAGGTGCGCTCGTCCTCCATGCCCGGCGGCGGCCTGATCCTCAGCTTCACCGATGTCACCGACCGCAAGCGCACCGAACAGACGCTGCGCGAAGCCAAGGACGCGGCGGAGCGCGGCAATCGCGCCAAGAACAGCTTCCTCGCCAATATCAGCCACGAATTGCGGACCCCCTTGAACGCCATCATCGGCTTCTCCGAAATGATGAAGCACGAGATCTTCGGTCCGCTGGAGCCCGCCAATTACCGCACCTATGTGGACGATATCCACGAAAGCGGTATGCATCTGCTGGAACTGATCAACGATATCCTGGACATGTCCAAGGCCGAGGCCGGCATGACCGACCTCCAGGAATCACCGGTGAATGTGGTCGACATCATTCGGACCTCGGTGCGCATGATGACGCGCCGGGCCTATAATGGCGGAATCTCGGTCGAGGAAGAACTGCCCGGACAACTGCCCATGCTGCGGGCCGACGAACGCCGACTGCGCCAGATCGTTCTCAACCTGCTGTCCAACGCGGTGAAGTTCACCGATGACGGCGGCCGGGTCGCCATCGCCGCACTGTTGGCCCCGGACGGCCATTTCCTGATCCGGATCTCCGACAACGGCATCGGCATGACGCCCGAGGATATGGTGCGGGTGATGGAGCCCTTCGTCCAGGCCGACAGCAGATTGTCGCGCAAATACGAGGGCAGCGGCCTCGGCCTGCCGCTGACCAAGGCGCTGGTCAACGCCCATGGCGGCAGCCTGACCCTGGCCAGCGAACCCGGCAAGGGCACCACCGCCACGGTAAGCTTCCCGCCGGAGCGCGTCATGCTCACCGACATGGTGACGACGGACTGAGGCCTACCTGTCCTTGACCGAACTGAGGAAGGACAGGCCGATGAGAACGGCGCCGATCAGGCCGGTGACCATCTGGGGGATCGGCGTGACGCTGCCGATCAGCATCAACGCCGCCAGCGCCAGGATGGCCCAGAAGGCGCCGTGTTCCAGATAGCGGTATTCGGCCAGCGTCCCCTTATCCACCAGCAGGAGGGTGAGCGAGCGGACGAACATCGCCCCGATGCCGAGGCCCAGCGCGATCACCAGCAGATTATTGGAGAGGGCGAAGGCGCCGACGACGCCGTCGAAGGAGAAACTGGCGTCCACCAGCTCCAGATAGAGGAACGAGGCTGTGCCGGACCTGACCGCCAGGACGGCGCCCTGGCCTTTCACGTCCATGCCCGTACTGATGCCATCGACCACCACGAAGGTGACCAGTCCGAACATCCCCGCCGTCAGGAAGGCCGTGATCTCGGCCTCGGGCAACAGGCGGGAAACCCCGGTGAGCACCGTCAGCACCAGGGCGATCTCCACCATCGCGATCCTGCCCTGGGGCGCGATCGTGCCCAGCCGGGTCAGCCGCCGTTCGATCGGCGCGATCCAGTGGACGCTTTTCTTGACGTCGAGGAAGTATTTCAAGCCGATCATGGCCAGGAAGCTGCCGCCGAAAGCGGCGATGGAGACATGGGCGCCGGTCATGATCCGTGCATAGTCGTCGGGCCGCGCCACCGCCAGAACCAGGGCCTGCCACGGCGAAATCCCGGCCGCCAGCCCCACTACCAACAGCGGGAACATGATCCGCATGCCGAACACCGCCAGCACGATCCCCCAGGTGAGAAAGCGCCGCCGCCAAAGCGGCGACATGGAGGTCAGCACCTTGGCGTTGACCACCGCATTGTCGAAGGACATGGACACTTCCAGCACTGCCAGGACGGCGACGATGAACACGGTGGCGAAGGCGGCGGACAGGCTGTGACCGTCATGCAGGCCGAGCAACCCCGACATCACCAGCGCCACGGCCGTGAACACCGCCGATGCCTTGAAATATCTGAAATGCGAGATCACCGGATCATCCCAATGGCAGGAGGCGGATAATAGCACGTCTCGATGAGAGCGACTCATCGGGACGTGGTCGGCCGCAAGGCGGCCGCGCGCATCGTTGCGCGGGAGCCGTGCAGCCCGGCGCCGCCCGCAGGGCAAGCGACGGCGGAGCCGGTCCCGGAGGGATGGCCGGAAGGCCACAAGGGCAAACGACGCATCGTAGATGCGG
>Ga0316222_1003369_pt1 | contig 15786 bp, 10 predicted proteins | sample TBH18011metaG_FD_206008 | JGI IMG/M metagenome (GOLD analysis project Ga0316222, IMG submission 206008) | Freshwater microbial communities from Trout Bog Lake, Wisconsin, USA - TBH18011 | ecosystem: Environmental > Aquatic > Freshwater > Lake > Hypolimnion/Profundal zone | place: USA: Wisconsin...
AGCTCCACCCCGGTTGACTGGGGTACGGTGGCCGGTTCGACCACGATGAATGCGACGAATCTGCCGATCGATTCGACGAAGCCGACGGAATTCTACCGGCTCGTCTATCCGTAAGCCGTTTCCGGGCGGGATGCCGGCGGTCTCCGGAAGCGGAGACCGCCGGCCACCCCCGGCCGGCAGTGAAACAGCCAAGCACAGGAAAGTCTATGAAAAGCATGAAGCAAATCTCCGGTGGCGGACGCGCCCGCGCCGGGTTCACATTGATCGAACTGCTGGTGGTGATCGCCATCATCGCCATTCTGGCCGCCATGCTGCTGCCGGCGCTGGCCTCGGCCAAGCAGCGCGCCTATGTGGCTTCCTGTCTCAGCAACGTGAAACAGATCAGCGTGGGCTCGGCCATCTACGCCGGCGATTATAATGACTGGCTCATGCCGCTGAACCTGAACCGCGGGCTGAATGTGGTCGCCCAGTCCGAGGATCTCGATTACGTCTGGAGCGGTCCCAGCCGGGCGGTGCTGTCGCCTTCGGATACCACGGGTTTTGTCCTGACCAACTGTCAGAACATGGGCTATCTGCTGCCGATGAATTGCGCCGGCAACGGCCAGGTTTATTTCTGCCCGGCTTATACGGTCAAGCCGGCGTCCGGCATCTACTCCATGGGCGAATATCTGCCGCTGCTCACACCGAAGGCGGTCTCCTGGGGCGGGGCGGTCTATTCATCGTATGAATGGAATCCCTGGAACGGCGGCGGCACTAGCGTCCGCACCTATCAGAAATACAGCAGCTTCGGGCCGGGCGGGGCGAAGGTGCTGGCCTATGAACATCTGGTGAACGGCAATGCAAATCCCGGGGACATGACCATGGACCCGACCACCGTGGCCCATGACCGGCTCAAGACCGAGGTGGTCCTGTACTCGGACAACAGCGTGCAATCGGTGAAGATTTCCCCGGCGGTCTGGGCGGCCGCCTCGGCGCCCGGGCAGACGGTCCTTTATTATCCCGCGTTAGGCAACCTGCTGACGGCGCTGGAGGCCGAGCACTGATGTCCGGGCCGGATCCCATTTCCGGCCGGAGTGCCCTATGTCATTAACCACTTTAAAATCAATCCTGGCCGGGGCCGGGGTGTTGCTGGCCGGGTTCGCCGTGCCGGCGGCCGGACGTTTTGACATCGCCGCCCATGGCGCGGTGGGCGACGGCCGGACGCTGAACACCAAGGCCATCCAGTCGGCCATCGATGCCTGCGCGCAGGCGGGCGGCGGCACGGTGACGGTGCCGCCGGGGGTGTTCATCACCGGCTCGCTGTTCCTCAAACAGGGCGTGAATCTCCAGGTGGAGAAGGATGCCGTGCTCAAGGGCTCGCAGAACACGAATGATTATCCGTGGATTGACACCCGCATCGCCGGGCTGGAGATGAAATGGCCCGCCGCGCTCATCAACGCGGACAGCGTGACCAATCTCGAGATCGGCGGCCAGGGGACGATCGACGGCTCCGGCGAGACCTGGTGGCGGGAATACTGGCGGATGCGGGGGCTGGAAGAGGACGGGACCGACCCGCATTTCAAGGTGCCGCGGCCGCGCCTGGTGCACATCATCAATTCCGAGAAGGTGGCGGTGCGGGATGTGACGTTGAAAGACTCGGCGTTTTGGAACCTGCAGCTGACGTATTGCGACGGCGTGGAGGTGAGCGGCCTGAAAGTGCGCGTGCCCGGCGGGAAGCTGCGCGCGGCGAGCACGGACGGGATCGATGTGGATTCCACGCGCAACGTCCTGATCACGGATTGCGACATCGAGTGTGACGACGACGGCATCTGCCTGAAGTCCGGCCGGGATGCGGACGGGCTGCGGGTGAACCGGCCGACGGAGAACGTGGTGATCCGGCATTGCCGGGTGGACCGGGCGGCGGGGCTGGTGGTGATCGGGAGCGAGACTTCCGGCGGCATCCGCCATGTGCGGGTGGAGGATTGCACCGCCGGGTCGAATTGCGAGGAAGTGGTGCGGTTCAAGACGCGCATGGGCCGCGGCGGCGTGGTGGAGGACATCGTTTACGAGAACATCCACGCGGACGGGGTGCGCCAGGTGTTCAACTTTAACATGGACTCGTTCGGCACCACGTGGCTGCCGCAGGAATTCCGCACGCCGGTGGCGGCGGACAAGGGCACGCCGGTGTTCCGCGACATCACGGTGCGGCAGCTGACGGCCAGGCATTGCGAATCCGCCGGGCGCATCGTGGGCCTGCTGGGCAGCCCGATCATCAATCTGACTTTGGAGGATGTGGACATCCAGAACTCGGGCAAGGGGCTGACGGTGGAGAACACGCGCCAGTTGCACTGTGAGAATGTGCGGCTGAACGGCAAGCTGTACGTTGCGCCGGACTAGCCGCCGGAGGCGGTGAACCGGGGCGACGGGGAACGGGCGGCGCGGAAGCGCTGCCCGCTGTTTTTTACCGCCGAAGGACGCGAATCCTTTCGACGTCCGCCGGGGTTTCCGCTACATCAATGACACGGCAAGACACCAAATGCATCCAATGAAAAAAACCGTCCTCGGAATCTGTCTGGCCTGCGCGGGCGCCGCCCCGCGGGCGCAAGGCGAGGGTGGCGCCGCCACCGCATGGAAGTTTGACTTCACCGGCGGACCGGCTGTTCCGGGAGTGGTGAGCGTGACGCCGGCGGCGGCGTATTCAGCGGCGACCGGCTGGGGATTCGAGCCCGGTTTTCCTGCGACCACCCTGCCGACGGGCGATGTGACGGCGGCGAAGGCGTTTTATTTTTCCACGGCGCTGCCGGAGGGCAATTATGCGGTGACGGCTGTTTTTGGCGATGCCGCTTCCGCGACCACGAACACGGTGAAGGCGGAGGCCCGCCGGCTGATGCTCGAGCGGGTGGTCACCGCGCCCGGCGAGACGGTCACGCGCCGGTTCCTGGTGAATGTCCGCTCGCCGCAATATCCGGGCGGCCACGTGCATCTGAAGGCGCGCGAGCAGGCGAACGAGGCGGTGACCTGGGATGGCAAGCTGACGCTGGAGTTCAACGGCGCGCGGCCCGGCCTGCGGACGCTGGCGATCGCGCCGGCCACCAACGCGGTCACGGTCTTTATCGCGGGTGATTCGACGGTGTGCGACCAGCCGTACGAACCGTGGAACAGTTGGGGCCAGATGCTGCCGCGCTTCTTTGACGAAACCGTGGCGGTGGCGAATTACGCCGAGTCCGGCGAGTCCGTCAAAAGTTCGCTGGGGGCGCACCGGTTCGACAAAATCTACAGCCGGCTGCAGCCGGGCGACTATCTCTTCGTGCAATTCGGCCACAATGACATGAAGGACAAGGCGGCCAATGCGCTGGCGGTTTATAAAGCGAATCTCGAACAGATCGTGGCGGCGGCGCGGGCGAAGGGAGCGGTTCCGGTGCTGGTCACCTCGATGGAGCGCAAGGCGGGGCTGAAGGGGCCGACGCTGGCGGGCTATCCGGACACGGTGCGCGATGTGGCGCGCGCGGAAGGCGTGGCGCTGATTGATCTGAACGCGATGAGCCTGGTTTTGTATCGTGCGTTCGGGCCGGAACTGGACCGGGCGTTCCAGGATGCGACGCATCACAACAATTACGGCAGCTATGAGCTGGCGCGCTGCGTCATTGAAGGCATCAAGGCGGACCGGCTGCCGCTGGCGAAGCATCTGGCAGCGGATGCGCCGGCCTTTGATCCGGCCCGGCCGGATGCGGTCGAAACGTTTTCGATGGCGGAGAGTCCGCTGCATGACCCGGCCAAGCCGGATGGCAACTAGGTCGCGGCGTAACGGTCATCCAATTTTGCCACAGATGAACACAACTCAAACACGGAAGGAAAGGCACGAGGCACGAGGCGCGGGGCGCGAGGCTGGCCGGGGAAAGCGACTGTCCATGTTTCTGGTGCTGGCAGGTGTTTGCGCTTTGCTGCCAATGCCGGCCGGGGCGGGCACGGTGACTTCGCTGGATGCGGGCTGGCATTTTTTTCAGGGTGAGGCCACGGGGGCGGAGCAGCCGGGGTTCAGTGATGCGAGTTGGGCAACAGTCAATGTGCCGCATGACTGGAGCATCGCCGGGCCGTTCGCGGAGACGAATGCCACGGGCGGCGCGGGGGCGTTTTTGCCGGCCGGGGTGAGCTGGTATCGCCGGACGCTGCCGGCCATGGATGATTTGGCCGGGCGGCATTGTTTCGTGGAGTTCGACGGGGTGATGGCGAACAGTGACGTCTGGATCAACGGTTTTCATCTGGGGCACCGGCCGAACGGCTATGTGGGCTTCCGCTATGAGGTCACGGGGCAGTTGCGGGGCGGCGGGCAGGCGAATGTGCTGGCGGTGCGGACGGACACGGCGGCGGAGCCGGCGTCGCGCTGGTATGCGGGCGCGGGAATTTACCGGCATGTGCGGCTGCTGGTGACCGACCCGGTGCATCTGGCCGGGCACGCGACATTTGTCAGCACGCCGGTGATCGCGCCGGACGGGGCGACCATCCGGGTGGAGACGACGGTGACGAACAGTTCCGCGGAACGCCGTTCGATTTCGGTGCAGGCGACCATCGAGGGACCGCCGCATTCCGCGCCGGACGGGTCGGACGGGTGTTATGTTTGCGCCGGCGAATCGGCACCGGTGGCGGTGCCGGCGGGCGGGGCGGTCAAGGTCCGGCTGGAGGTGCGGCTGGTTTTTGTACCGCGGCGGTGGAGCGTGGCGCATCCGGACCTGCATCTGGCGCGGGTGCAGGTGCGGTCGGGCGAAACGGTGCTGGATGAGGAAGCGGTGCCGTTTGGCATCCGGCAGGCGGAGTTCACGCCGGCGGCGGGGTTTTTATTGAACGGGGAAAAAGTGGTGCTCAAAGGGGTTTGCCTGCACCAGGACGCAAGCGGGTTCGGCGTGGCGGTGCCGCTGGCGGTCTGGGAAGACCGGCTGAAGACCTTGCGTTCGCTGGGCGTGAACGCCATCCGCACGGCGCATAATCCGCCGGCGCCGGAATTTCTGGACCTGTGCGACCGGATGGGTTTTCTGGTGATGGACGAGTTTTTCGATTGCTGGACGGTGGCCAAGAATCCGTATGACTACCATCTGTTCTTCAAACAGTGGGCGCAGCGGGATGCGGCGGACACCGTGCGGCGGGACCGCAATCATCCCTGCGTGATCCTTTACAGCGTGGGGAATGAGATCCATGACACGACGAAGCCGGAGCTGGCGAAGACCATCCTTGCCGGGCTGGTGGCGGTGTGCCACGAGAACGATCCGACGCGGGCGGTGACGCAGGCGCTGTTCCGGCCGAACGCGACGGGGGATTACAACAACGGGCTGGCGGATCTGCTGGATGTGGTCGGGACGAATTACCGCGACAAGGAACTGCTGGCGGCGCAGCACGCCAAGCCGGGGCGCAAGATCATCGGCACGGAGTCGGTGCATGTGCGGGCGACCTGGCTGGAACTGCGGGACCATCCCTCGCTGGCGGGCCAGTTTCTCTGGACGGGAGTGGACTATCTGGGCGAGTCGCGGGACTGGCCGATGGTGGGGCATGCCTCGGGGCTGCTGGACCGGACGGGGGCGGTGAAACCGATGGCCTTCGAGCGGATGAGCTGGTGGGGGGAGACGCCGGTGGTGCGGCTGGCCCGGCGGGTGGCGCAGGATGACAAAATGCCGGCGGATCCGGGCTATGGCGGGGCGGAGTTGCACACGCAGGTGCAGTTCGCGGACTGGACGCCGGCCGCGACCGGCCCGCATACGGAGACCGTGGAGGCATATTCCAACTGCGGGGAAGTGGAATTGTTTCTGAATGGCGAGTCGCTGGGCGTCCAAGCCATCCACGCCGACGCTTCCCCTCGGGTCTGGGCGGTTCCGTTCCAGCCGGGCGTGTTGAGCGCGGTGGCTCGGAATCAGGGGAAACCGGTGGCGACGTATGAATTGCGCACGGCAGGTCCGGCGGCGCGGCTGAAGCTGGCGGTGCAGAACGGCAATCCGGGAACGGCCTGGGACAGTGTGGCGGTGGTGCGCGCGACGGTGACGGATGCGGACGGAGTGCCGGTGCCGCGGGTGAACGGCCTGGTTTCTTTTCAACTGGCGGGTCCGGGGGTGATCGCGGCGGCGGACAACGGCGACAATTACAGCCATGAAACTTTCCGGGCGGCGGAACGGCATGCCAACAACGGCACTTGCGTGGCTTACGTGAAGGCGAATGGCGCCGGCGAGCTCACGCTGACGGCGACCGCGCCGGGGTTGTCGGCGGCGACGCTGACCCTGCCGGTACAAACCACACCATGAGACGATTTATTTCCATGCTGGCACTGCTGTCGGGCGTGGCCGGGTTGCCGGCCGGTGCGGCGCGGGCGCAGTCTGCGGAGGCGCCGGTCACGGTGCGGCAGGATGCGGAGACGTTCACGCTGGCGAACGGAGCGGTCACGGCGCGCATCGACAAGCGCACCGGCACGGTGTTCTCGCTGGTCTACCAAGGGGTGGAGCTGCTGGCGGCGGGGCGGCGGGGCGGCGACGGGGCATACTGGTCCTCGGTCGGCCGGGGGAAGGCCGGGAGCCGGCGGTCGGCCGCGGTGCTGATCGACCCGGCGGCGAACGGCGGGGCGCGGGCGGAGGTTTCCTGCCGGCAGTTCAACAATCCGGCGGCGCCGGACGGGGGGATCGATGCGGATTACCGTTATTCGCTCGGGCGGGGTGAGCACTGGCTGTATGCGAGCGCGGTGCTGTCGCACCGGCCGGGCTATCCGGCCTATGGGGTGGGCGAGGCGCGCTATTGTCTGAAGCTCAATCCGGCGGTGTTCGACTATATGACGGTGGATGCGGACCGCCGGCGCGAGATGCCGAGCGGCTATGATTGGGACCACGGCATCACGATGAACCTGAAGGAGGCGCGGCGGATGACGACGGGCGTGCACAAGGGCGAGGTGGAGCACAAGTATGATTACTCCGCGGTGCTGGCGGAAACGCCGGCGTACGGGTGGTCGAGCACGGAACGGCATGTGGGGCTGTGGCTGGTGAATCCGAGCATGGAATATCTGGGCGGCGGGCCGACGAAGTTCGAGCTGACGGGACATTTGGATGTGAATCCGGGCGGGCTGCCGACGCTGCTGAACATGTGGGTGGGGAGTCATTATGGCGGCACGTCCCTGGGGGTGGCGCCGGGCGAGACGTGGACGAAGACGGTGGGACCGTTCCTGCTTTATTGCAACTCGGCGGATTCGCACGAGGCCATGTGGCGGGATGCGCTGGCGCGGGCGGCCACGGAGGCGGCGGAGTGGCCGTATGCGTGGGCGGCGGACAAGGATTATCCGTCCGCTGCGGAGCGTGGAACCGTGAGCGGCCGGCTGGTGTTGCAGGATCCGTTCGATCCCGGGGTGCGGATGAGCAACGTGTGGGTGGGGGTGACGGCACCGGATTACGTCATGGGCCGGCCGAGTTCCGGTACGGCCGCACCGGGAAACTACGCAAACCGCGCGCCCCGGGGCGGCATGCCGCCGGTGGTGGACTGGCAGCGGGACGCGAAGCATTACGAATTCTGGACCCGCGCGGATGCGCAGGGGCGGTTCGCCATTCCCCATGTGCGGGCGGGCAGTTACACGCTGCATGCGATCGCGGCGGGCGTGCTGGGGGAATTCACGCGGACGAATGTCACGGTTGGCACGGGGGAAAGCCTGGCGCTGGGGGAGATTCCATGGGTGCCGATGCGTTACGGGCGGACGGTGTGGGAGATCGGGGTGCCGGACCGGACGGCGCGGGAGTTCCGGCACGGGGATCACTACTGGCAATGGGGATTGTATTTCGACTACCCGCAGGAATTTCCGAAGGACGTGGATTTCACAATCGGGAAGAGCGACTGGCACAAGGACTGGAACTATGTGCAGCCGCCGCGCATTGTGGATCGCAACGTGGGCGTGTCAGGCGAGGACGAGGAGCAGCGCGAGGATGCGGCGGTGGCGGCGGTGCGGTCGCGCGGGACGACTGTGCAGCCGACCACGTGGACGGTGCGGTTTCAGATGCCGGGGCCGGCGGACGGCCGGGCGGTGCTGCGGCTGGCGTTTTGCGGAACGCATCAGGGCACGCATGTGGAGGTGCTGGTGAACGGGCAGACGGTGGGAGCGACGGGCGAACTGCCGCCGGAGAGCGCGATGCAACGGGACGGCATCGGCGGCTACTGGATCGAGAAGGATATTCCTTTCGACGCCCGCCTGTTCAAATCCGGCGAGAACACGGTGCAGCTGTATTCGCATGCGAACAGCTGGTCGCAGGGAGTGATGTATGATTATGTGCGGCTGGAGCAAACTCCCTGAGCCGGCTGGGTCATGGGCGGGGTTACGCGTTGACAACGGGATTTCATGCTGTTGAATAGGGGGCGTTTCAGAAGCGCAGCATGATTCATCGATATCGCAAAGCGGCGGTTGTCAAACTGGTCACCGGCCTGACGCTGGTCACCGGGGCGGCCGTCATTGTCTTGCCCCTGATTTTCCAAAACAGCACGGCCGGGCGGGCATTGGGGCTGGTTTGGTACGGGGTCGGCATGGTGGTCTACCTGCTGGGGTGTCTGGATCTGGTCCGGGCCAAGGGACATTCGGCGGGCCGGATGTCGCCGGTGCTGGTGCTGGCGTTCTTCTTCAGCTATCTGGCCCTGCCGGTTCCGGTGATGTTGTGGTATGGCCTGAAGGACCGGGTGAAACCGGACCGCGAGCTGCCCCCCGTGGATGCGGCCACGCAGAAGACTTACCGGCTGGTGAATGGGGGCCTGGCGCTCGCGATCATCGCCTTTCTGGGCGGCGCTTTTTTGACGGCCCGGGCCGCGCAAGCCAGTCTGGCGCCGGTTTACGAACGGGATACCGGTCCGCAACCGGTTTTTGACCTCCTGTGCGCGGGGTTGCTGGTGCTGTCGCTGGCGGGATTGAATCTGGCGGTCACCACGTTGCGCCGGGGACGCCCGGGGCGGGCCGTGGCCATCAGCGCACTGACGCTGGTGTTGTCGCCGCTGATCTTTTCGGCTTGGTGCCTGTTCGGGAGCCGGCCGGATCTGTTTTGGGCGCTGCCGCTGATCCTTTGGCTGGTCTCCCGGAATTACACGGCACCGTGGCCGGCCCGGGTCAGTGCCGCCGAGAAAGAGACATTCCGGATGGCGGTCACGAGCCTGGGGCTGACGCTGCTGACGCAGTCGGGCATGATCGGGCTGCTGGTGGCGGGCTGGAGCATCGTGGACGCGCCGGCATGGACGGCGCTGGCGGGATTGGCGGTGCTGCTGGCGGTGACGTCCATCGCCATCACGGTTTTGCGCCGCGGCGGCGGGACGAAGCCGCTGGCGGAAAGCTCGCTGAAGCTGGCGGCGGTGCCGCTGGTGTTTTTCCTGCTCGTGCTCCTCAAGTCCATGTGAATCATCCCGCGCGGCGGATGGGCAACGGGTTGGCTTGACATTTGTCCGGTTAAGGCAAACAGTTAATGAAGCTTATTCCACTTATGCCTTTTCCCTCCCACCTTCACCGGACGCGCCTCTTGGCGGCCGCCTGTCTGTCACTGCTGTTGCCGGGTCCGCTCTGGGGGCAGGCGAACATGCGCCGCGAGGGAGCGCTGACGTTGACCCAAACCGTGGATGATACCAAGGGTTTCTATGGTGCGACCATTGACGCTTCCAACGGCTTCGCCTATTTCGGGTCGAAGTATGTGTACAAGGTGAACCTGGCGACGCCGCTGCCGACGCAGGTGGGCGCGGGGGTCAGCATTGGCCGGCTGCCGTTCTCGGGAGCGATGGATGCCCCGGCCGGCTGCGCTTATTTCGCGGTGGGCAGCAGCCTCTACCAGATTCTTGCGAACGGAACGAATGCGGCGTCGCTGGGGGCGACGATGATTTCACCGTTCGGCTCATCGGCCTATATCACGCAAGTGCTGGTGGATAACACGGACCCGGCCAACCATTATCTATATGCCATGACGGAGACCAGCGTGACCAACTCCGCGCTATACAAGATCGCGTTGAACTCGTTTCCAAGCAGCAGCGCGGTGTTGGGATCGGCGAGCACGACCCTGGGCCAGCCGGCCTTGGGGTATGGCGTGATCGATCTGACGAACAAGTGTGCGTATTACGGGACGTTCACGCCGGTGGCGCAGCCGCCGCAGCTGGTGAAGTTCGCGCTGGGCGCAGGCACCAATCCGCCGGCCAACCTGGGTAGCCTCAATCTGGAGACGGGAACAAACCGGTCCGTGGGCGGCATTGCGCTGGATCCCGCCAACGGCTACGGCTATTGCTGCAGCGATGGCGACGACCTGCTGTTCGGGCATGCGCGGGTTTACAAGTGGGCGCTGAACGGCACGAATTCGCCCACGCTCACGGCGTTTGTGGACATGCACACGAACGAGGGCTACTGCCATGTGGCGGCCATCCGGCCGGCGCAGGGGCTGCTGTATTTTTCGAGCGATCTTTCGTATCCCGCCTATGTTTACCGGTTCCGGCTGCCGCCGGGCACCAATGCGCCGGTGGAGACGGGCAATCTCGCGCTCCTCGGCACCACCAACACCGTGGTGCCGGCGTGGGGTTACAATCCCACAAACCAGAGCAACTGGGGCGAAGTGTTCACCCGGAGCATGGTGTATGACCCGGTGCGGGATTTCATCTACATCGGCCGTGATTATACGGACCAGCAAGTACAGCCCTACACGGACCAAGTCGTCAAAGTGGCGCTGGACCGGAATGAAATGCTGGTGGCGTTGACCCCGGACGGCGCGACCACAAACAATGCCATTCCGTACGCCGAATCCTTCGCTTCGTACACCAACGGGTTCGATCTGGTGAACACGAACGGCTGGCAGGCGCAGGACGCGGCGATGGCGGTGGTGGGGACGAACGGGTTTGCCTATGCGGGGGCGTATCCGATCGCCGGGCCGCCGGCGCAGGTCTTGCTGGTGAATGGCGCGGTGACGAACCGGTTCAGCGCCCCGGCGGCCACCAATGTGGCGGTGGACCTGATGGTGCAGGCGCAATATTGGACGGATCCGCTGCCGCCGGTGCTGACAAACACGCCCTTTGCTTTCATCGTGACGACGAACGGGCATCTGGCGGTGTGGAACGAGACCAATCCGCCGGCGGCAGGGAACGGCTGGACGCCGCTCCTGGACACGAGCATTGCGTCGAACCAGTTCACGCGGGTGACGGTGGAAGCGGCTTACAACCGGGATGTGAACGGCGAGTATTATTACCGGGTATGGGTGAACGGCACGGCGTCCACGAATCCGCAGACATGGTATGCGTCCGCCGCGACGAACCAGAACCAGTTGGGCGACGTGGTGGCGCAGGGCTGTTTCGCGCTCGGCGATCTGGTGGTGACGCCGCCGGCTCCTGGCGTCACCGGCGCGGTCCGCACGAATGGCAATATGAATGTGGCGTGCACGGGGTTGCCGGGGCTGGCGCATCGCGTCTGGGGCGCGGCCAGTCTGGCGCCGCCGATCGCCTGGGTGGCCCTGGCCACGAACGCAGCGGGGACGAACGGGGTGTGGACCTTCACGGACACGAACACGGCGGGTTATCCGCAGAAGTTTTATCGCGCGAGCCTGCCGTGAGTGCAAGAGCGGCAAGGGGCGTGTTTTGACACGACCCCGGAGCGCGACCTTCAGGTCGCTTCAAGGTGCAAAACGCCGGGGTGGTGCGCGGGTTCACCCGGTTTGGTCTGGCCACGGTGAAGCGGCGTAAACGCCGCGCTCCTACGCCCCTGTGGCGGGTTACCATCCCTTGGCAATTCGGGAGGCGATGACAAGCTGCGCCCGCGAGCAGGTGGTAATTATTGCACCGAGACGATCTTGACCGCCTGCCTGGCACCGCCGAAGTTCAGCAGCGGGGATTCCCCGGCCTTCTTGTTGAGGAGCTGTTCGCCGAGCGGAGATTGCGGGGTGATGACCACGATCTCTTTCCGGTCATGGATCACCTCGGTGCCGCCGGCGCGCGGTCCGATAAAATAGATCACGGGTTCGCCCGCCAATTCAATCGCCACCAGCGCGCCCAGGCCGATGCCGGTGCCGGCCGGGAGGTCGCGCCCCGGCAACTTCTCAAATTCCACGATCGCCGCTTCCAGCTCCGCCGCCTGCTTCGACTGGCCGCGGGCGAGATAGGAGGCTTCGAGGCCGCGGGTGTCGTATTTGTTTTCCGCCTTGTTCGACTCGTGGGTGGCCTCCGCGCGCGAGAAGTGGGCGGCGCGGAAATAGACTTCCAGCTCGTCCGTCAGCTTGGCGATGATTTTCTTGATGATGGCGCGTTTGTTCATGCAGCTACAATGGCGGGGATTATCAGGATTTCCGCCCCCGGCTGACAAGCCTGCCCGCAATAAAAATTCAGGTTAAGAATCGGCCGGCAACCCATGGCTGGCATTGATTGTGCTCTTTCAACCGTGCTTCGTCTTTCGCAGCCGGAAGATGGACCGGACATCCACCGGCGGGACGGGTGAAACCAGGTGCATGGCCATGATCTCGAGGTTCGTCACCACGGCGACAACAGCGAGACTGATGAGTGCCCAACGGCCGGCAGCGAAGGCGAGCAGGGCGATCAGCCCGGCCAACAGGCAGAGCCCGTAGAATTTCGCCAGCCAGGAGTGCGTGGCCGGGTAGCGCCGAAACTTCGCGAAGCAGATGAGGATCGATCCCGCCTCAGATAGCAGGATGAGTGCGATGGCCCCAAGATTTTGCCGCATCAATTCCCCGTCCAGTTGCCAGACGACGCCGAGGACGAACAGATAATAGATGATGTCCGTCACGCTGTCGTAGCGTCGCAGTGCCGGCGTGGCCACGCCGAAGCGACGGGCAAGAATGCCGTCGAAGATATCCGACAGCGTGCCGGCCACGAGCAGCGGCAGAAAGAGCAGGCGCGGCCAGTGCAGGAACGCCCCCGCCAGAGCCACCGGTCCCAGCAGCAGCCGCAAGGTCGTGAGCGCAAATGGCAGATGCCGTTTCAATTTGTCAACCGCGTCAGGCCAGACTCCCGATGCGGCGCAGCCGCAAAACCGGTTCGCCCGCCTGGCGGGATTCTTCCAGGTTCACTTCGAACTCCGCCACCCAGTCGTTGATATCGTCCGCGTCGATGAGCATCTGCTGCACGCGCCATGTCTTGCGGTCTTCCGAGGGGACCACATACGTATGACGCGCATTGCGGGCGGGCGGGTCCAGGCGGATGGCCTTGTGCTCGGCGCGATATTCCTTCAGCACCTGGTAGAAACGGTCGTCGTTCCACGGCCGGCCCTCGGCGTCCGCCGGCGAGGCCAGGTTTTGCAAGGCGGCGCCATAGTTGCCCATGACCAGGCCGCGCAGGAAGCTGAAGATGACCTGCCGGATCGCGGCGGTAAAAACCTTCGCATCGCGCGTGATGTCGCGCGCGGCCTCTTCCGCGCCGGGCGGGCGGACTTCCCGGGCCTCGGTGCGCTGGTAGTTCGGGTCCTTCATCTTTTCCCACGCATCGAGCAGGCTGGAATCCACCTGCCGGATCATCGTTTCCAGATAGAGCTCCATTTCGCGGATGGTGTCGTTCTTGTTCGCGTCCGGCACCGACTGCGTCAGCACCTTGTGCACCCGCGCGACGTAGCGCAGCAAAATCCCCTCGGCGCGCTGCAATTCGTAGTCGCGAATGTAATCGGCGAACGAGCGGAACGACTCGAACATCTCGCGCACGATGGATTTCGGCCGGATGTTCTCCTGGCCCACCCACGGATGGCGGTCGGCGAAGGCGTTGAACGTGTCGTAGATGAACTCGCGGTTCGGCTTCGGATACTCCAGCTTCTCCAGTTCCTCGATGCGCTCCTCATAGTGAACGCCGTCCATCTTCATCTCCGCCATCTTGCGATCCTTGATGCGGTCGAGCTGCTTCCGCAAAATGATATCCGGGTCCTCCAGGATGGATTCCACCAGCGTGAGCAGGATGAGCGCGTAATCCGGCTGCTCCGGGTTCACCAGCGGAATCGTCTCCAGCAGGTAGAGGGACAGCGTCTGGTCCATGGAGAAATCCTCCTGGAGCTCCACATTCACGCGCAGATGCGCGCCGGTGGGCGTGCGCGGAATGAACTCGACCACCTTGCGGTTCACCAGCGAGCGGAAGAGCTGCCACGCGCGGCGCGTGTGCTCGCGCTTGGCCTTCGGCGAATCATGGCAATCGCGGATTAGCTGCTGCATCACCTTGCACCCGTCGGCATCGCGGCTGAGCACGTTGAGCAGCATGCCGTGCGTGACCTGAAAGCGGGAGTTCAGCCGTTCCGGCGGCGAATTCACCAGCCGCGCGAAGGTGTTCTTGTCCCAGTTCACGAAATTGCGTTCGGGTGCCTGGCGCTTCACCACGCGGCGGCCGTCGCGCGCCGATTTCTCCGCCAGCTTGAGATTGTCGATCACATGTTCCGGCGCCTGCACGATCACCCAGCCCTTGTCATCAAAACCCTTCCGCCCCGCCCGGCCGCTGATCTGGTGGAAATCCCGCGCGCTGAGAATGCCCAGCTTCTGGCCGTCGAACTTGCACAGCCGCGTGAAGAGCACCGTGCGGATGGGCACATTGATGCCCACGCCCAGCGTGTCCGTGCCGCAAATGACCTTGAGCAAACTCCGCTGGGCAAGCTGTTCCACCAGCACCCGGTACTTCGGGAGCAACCCCGCGTGATGCAGGCCGATGCCGTGGCGCAGCCATTTCTTGATCTCCGGGCCGTACGGGCTGTTGAACTTTACGTCCTGGATGGCCGCGGCGATGGCATCCTTCTCCGCGCGCGAACAGAAGTTCAGGCTCGTGAATTCCTGCGCGCTTTTCGCGGAGTCCAACTGCGTGAAATGCACCACGTACACGGGAGCTTTGCCGTCCTTGATGAGCGTTTCCAGCGTCTTGACGAGCGGCCATTCCGAGTAGGCGTGTTCCAGCGGCACCGGGCGGTCGCTGGAGATCACGGTCGCGGTCGGCCGGCCGTTCAGGCGGGTCAATGCCTGCTCGAAGAAACTCGTGTCGCCCAGCGTGGCGGACATGAGCAGGAAGCGCGTGTTCGGTAGCGTGAGCAGCGGCACCTGCCAGGCCACGCCGCGGTCGCGGTCGGCGTAATAATGAAATTCATCCATCACCACGTCCTGAACCTTGGCCAGCGGACCTTCGTGCAGGGCGATGTTCGCGAGAATCTCGGCCGTGCAGCAGAGAATGGGCGCATCGTGGTTCACCGTGCCGTCGCCCGTGCAGAGGCCCACGTTGTCCGGGCCGAACTCGCGGCAGAGCGCGAGGAATTTTTCATTCACCAGCGCCTTGATGGGGCAGGTGTAGAAGGAACGCTTGCCCTGCGCGATGGCTTTGAAATGGAGGGCGGTGGCGACGAGCGATTTGCCGGAGCCCGTGGGCGTGTTCAGGATGACGTTTTTGTCCTCGAAGACCTCGAGGATGGCCGCCTCCTGCGCGGGGTAGAGTTCCAGGCCGCGGCTCTGGACGTAGTCAAGGAAGCGACCCAGCAACACATCGTTGCCGGTTTGGCCATCGCGTGGAATCAATTCGTAAAGTGTGGCAGCCACCGTGCGGGAAGCTTACCCCGTCGCCGCCCTCCAGAGAAGCAAGATTCGGAAAAACCGTCACCTGCCCACTGCGTCAGGGCCGCCGGAGGGAAGGATTGAACCGCAAGGAACGCAGAGAACGCAAAGATTTTAACCGCGAACGACGCGGACTGCCCGAATCGGGCACGGCAAACAACCGGGGTGGTAGATAACATGAGAACTGGCAGTTGAGCTCCGGAAGGTGCTACAACTGCCAGCGTATGAATACTAACAACATTGAAACTACCGTAAAAACAACGAACGCCAAGCCCATTTGCAAACTGGG
>Ga0316222_1003374_pt1 | contig 15767 bp, 17 predicted proteins | sample TBH18011metaG_FD_206008 | JGI IMG/M metagenome (GOLD analysis project Ga0316222, IMG submission 206008) | Freshwater microbial communities from Trout Bog Lake, Wisconsin, USA - TBH18011 | ecosystem: Environmental > Aquatic > Freshwater > Lake > Hypolimnion/Profundal zone | place: USA: Wisconsin...
GAGGCCAGGGCGGTGATCGACACCCTCTACGGCCTGTATTGCGCCGGTAACGCGTGACCGTCCCGGTCCGCATCGGTATCGACCTCGGTGGCACCAAGACCGAGGTGATCGCGCTGGGGAGGGACGGCCGAGACTTGGCCCGCCGTCGCGTCGCCACTCCCAAGGGCGATTATGACGGCACCATCCGCATCATTCACGAGCTGGTAACGGTGATCGAAGCCGAATTGGATGCTTCGGCCACAATTGGCATCGGCATCCCCGGCACCGTCAGTCCGGCCACCGGCCTGATCAAGAACGCCAATTCCACTTGGCTGATCGGCAAGCATTTCGACCGTGATCTGGCCGCCACCTTGGGCCGGCCGGTGCGGCTGGCCAACGACGCGGATTGCTTCGCCCTGTCGGAAGCCAGTGACGGCGCCGGAGCCGGAGCGGCAACGGTGTTCGGAGTGATCCTCGGCACCGGAGTGGGCGGCGGCATCGTCGTTGGCGGCCGTCTTTTAAGCGGCCCCAACGCCATTGCCGGCGAGTGGGGACACAATCCCCTGCCCTGGCCAACCGACGCCGAACGCCCTGGTCCAAACTGCTATTGCGGCAAGAACGGCTGCATCGAAACCTTCCTGTCTGGCCCCGGCCTCACCCGCGACCATGGTGGAACTCTCAGTGGCGCCGATATTGCCGCTTTGGCGGAAACCGGCGACACCACCGCACTGGCCGCGCTCGAACGCTACGAAGACCGCCTCGCCCGCGCCCTGGCCACAATCATCAACGTCATCGACCCGGAGGTGATCGTGCTGGGCGGCGGCCTGTCCAAACTGACCCGCCTGTATGATCGCGTGCCACGCTTGTGGGGAAAGTACGTCTTCTCCGACGCGGTCGCGACCCGGCTGGCGCCGCCGGTCCACGGCGATTCGTCGGGGGTGCGGGGCGCGGCTTGGCTGTGGCCGACACCCCCTGGTCAATGAATGTCAGGTTCCGGCCAGAAATTGTCGTCCATGATTCGCTCGACCGTCCATTGGCATTCCGTGGGGAAAGTCGCCTCGGGCAAGCCGGTTTCGGCATAGGCGTTCGCCCGCCCATCGCAATAGGCGTCGCTGACCGCTTCGGGCACTTTCGGCTTGAGGCTGGGGTTGTCCGCCAGATGGCGGGACAAAGCGCGACGCTGATTGCGGATCGTCACTTCCCACGACGGCCCGCGATAGGCTGGCTGGTATTGCCATTTGAGAAGGTGGGTCAGCAGCACCGCCAAGCGATTGATCAATTCGCGCTTCTCGGTCCTGCCCATGCTCTCGATCTCCTCGGCGATATGCTCGATATCGGCCGCCGACAGGTTGCCGTTGCGCAAAAGGGCCGCCTGCTGGTTCGCCCAGGCGTAGAAATCCTGTTCGTAGAGGCCGCTCGCCGTCATCGCCTAAACCTCCGGGTTTGCGCACGACCGTGCCACCGGCCGCCAGCGTCGAGATTCTACCAGCCCCCGCCGGGCCTTGCCAGCGCAGGCCACAAATCCTGCGCGCGATCAGGCCACCCCAAAGATGGGCGCCAGTCTTGCCAGAACCTCATCCAGAATGGCTGCCGGCAATGTGTCAACTTTCCGCCCGTTGCGGGCATCAAGGTCAAGCACGCGCGGTTGATCACACCGCACCACTCCCGTCGTTTTGATCCCGGAGATCGGAACGGCGAAACCAATCCGTCGGGTAAACTCACCGCCACTGCTGATTGGCAAGATCACGGGCAGCTTCGTCGCGGCATCCGGCCGCCTCGCAACACCTACCGCGGCTCGCCCTCACCATGCTGGCGGGCGTAATCCTTGGCCTTTTCCAGGGTCTCCAGCAATCCGGCGCGTTGGGCCAGGATGGTTTCGGCCTGATCGGCATGGCCAAGGCTGGTGAGGATGGCGGCGAAGGTGCCCAGCGTCACCACCAGGGGTTCGACGGCGGCAGAGGCGTCGGTTTGGGCCACCTGTTGCAACAGGTTGATCGCTTCCAGCGCCACCTCCAGCCCCTCGGCATCAAGACCGGCCTCGTGCTGGCGGCAGGCCAGATTGCCCAGTGATTGGGCCAGGAACAGCAGGTACTTGCCATCGGCCTGGGCCAGAAGGCGGGCCAGCGCCACTGCCTCGGTCACCAGCGGCACCGCGTCGGCCGGCTGCCCGGCAGCACTGGCGGCGTAGGCGGCGTGCTCCAAAGTCAGCGCCAACAGGTGATTGACCGGCGCCGGCACCGGATCGGCGAAACAGCGCGCGGTCATCCGCCGCACCGCCACCGCCTCGGACCAGCGCCCCGCCTCGGCCAGAGCCAAGGCGTTGCGGTGCAGGGCGTCGATCATGGTGCCAAGATGGGAAGCCATGGCCTCGCCGCCATCGGCGAAAACGGTGACCGCCTCCTCCATCTCGCCCAGCGCCACCAGCGCCTCGCTGGCCCGCCAGGAGCGACCGGCCTGGTTCATCAGCGCCGAAACCAGAATGAAGCGGGCCTGTTGCGGCTGATGTTCCAGCGCCAAGCGCGACAAAATCACCGCTTGGTCACCGGCCCGGCGGGCGTCGGCGGCGCGGTTCAGTTCGGTCAGGCGGTTGGACAGGGTGTTGAAGGCAGCGCCGAGATGGACGATGAAATTGGCGGGATCGCCATTGGCCAATTGCTGGAAATGGCCGACTCCCTCAATAGCCGCCGCCAAGGCCTCCTCGGCCCGTCCCCCTTCGGCCAGCAACGCCGACAGGGTCATCAGCGCGTCGGCATAGACCGGGGACAGCGCCTCGGGGCTGGCCGCCATCTGTTGGCGGTGCTCTTCGATAATGGCGGTGAGGCGAGAGATCTCCTGCTCTCGATCGGCATCGGTGGTCACGTTTAGCACCCCTTCCGTGGCAACGGCTCGACGCTTTGCAGCTTGCCGACCAGGCTGAAATTCTTGAAACTTTGCAGGATGTACTGGGCGACGCCGTTGCCGTGGTAATCCAGCGCCATCTCGAAATCGGGCGTCGATTCCGAGCTTTTCAGCGGGAAGAATGCCAGCCGGATCGGCCAGGACGGCGAGTCCAGCAGCGGCGAAGACACCGTAATCTGCTCGACCTTGGCCGGCCCGATAATCGCGTTGACGTCATAAGGTCCCTCGACGTCGGAGCCGTCGAACACCACCCTAAGGAAGGTCTTGGTGCCGCCTCGCGCAGCATCCATCAAATGGACTGTATGCTCGGTGGGAAACAAGGTCCCTTGGGGCAGCGCCACGCTCATTGCCTCGGGGCGAGTGTACTTGGCGGTGCCGCCCTGGCCCTTGCCCTTTAAGGAGGCAGTGCCCTCGACCTCGTCGGTGACTTGGCCGTCGCGGCTGTTGCGCAGGCGGAAGCGGTAGCGCAGACCATCCTTGGATTCCCAGGTGAGGAAATCGGTGGTGGTGGCCGCCTGGGCACCCTCGGTATAGGCATAAGTGATGGCGATGCGGTTCTCGATGATCCAGCCATCGCAGGAATCAGAGAATTCGTAGCTCATGGTGCCGGTGGCGCCGACAATGCCGCTGCCGCCATGGGTGCTGGCCAGGCTCATGGTGTAGATGGCACGGTGGGGCGCCAGTCCGACCGCGCCGCCGGCCCAGGCGGCGGTCGCCCCGACCACGCCCAGCGCCGCCACGCCCAGCGCGACCACGACCTTCAAACCCCGTTTCATACCCGTCCTCCGCCACCGCAGCGCGTCATTATACAGGTCGCGGCGCGCGCCACCAGGGGGTCGCGCCCGCGCCATCGGCATTCCTTGCCGGCTCCTAGGCAAGTCTTGCCGCCCACCAGGCAAGCCCTGCCGGGTCGGCGCCGACCGAATCCAGGCGTTCCGCCGCCTTGGCGCTGGCATGGCCCTTGCGGGAGAGATTGCCGGGGGTAATTCAGATCGACGGAGGACCATGTGACCTTCGACTTCGCACCAGAGAGCACCACCGCCGCAAGCACCGCCTCCACCTCGATCACCGGGTCGATCCGCCTTACGGTGTCGAAACCGACCTTCGCCGTCGCCCATATCCCCACCGCCGCCGAAATGACCGGCTTGGTGGCCGAGTTGTTCAAGGAAGGCTGCCTGACCTGGGAACAGATGCGCTCCCTGGCCGAGTTGCCGGATTTTGGCACCGCCCTGCTCGACACCGTCACCAACGCGCCCGCAACCGACAAGAAAATGGCCGCCGAATGAATTGGCTGATCCTGCATAAGACGACCCAGCCCCCCGCTCGCGCCACCCGGCGCGAGCCGGTTCTGGCGCTGCCGTCGCCCGCGCCCCGGCGCGAGCCGACCGGACCAGACATGCGGGACATTTCGCCCCGCGACTTCGCGGATTTTACCCATGAGCTTTACCTCGGCGGGGAATTGTCGTGGCCCGAGTACCGCATGGTCGGCTTCCCCAGCGAACTTGACCCGCGCTGGGACGACACCATCGGCGCTCTGACCGGCGAGCGGGCCGAACCCGACAGGCCTCGCGATATGTTGCAGGAATGGGGGCGGCGGGTCGATTTCATGCGGCGCTACCAAGCCGGCGATGTCGCCACCCTGGCGGCGGAGCGCATCCATGACGTCTTGAGCCGCTACGCGGTCGATGCGGCATAAGGCTGGGCGTCGGTCCACGCAATCAGAGCGGTCCTGGGGGAAAGCTCGGTGGCCACGCGCTCGATGAACGGTCGTTCGAACCGCCCCCGCCACCCCAGCGCCGGGTCCGCTGTTCCACTCGCCAGCAGGCTTTGGTTGATCACCCAGGCGAACGGAATGATGCCTGCGCGAATCAGATCCCGCTGCAGCCTTTCGGCCTCGTGAACCGGCGTCGCTTCCGCCAGGGTGACGATGATCGCCTTGGTGTAGGCGGGGTCCCGCAGGCGGGGAAGCAGAGTGCGCACTGCCTCGGGCATGTCGGCCTGGGTGCGCAGGACCTCGCGGTGATAGGATTCCGCCGCATCGAGCAACAGAATGGTGTGGCCGGTCGGCGCGGTATCCAGCACCACGAAGCGATCCCGACCCTCATCGACAGTGCGGGCGAAGGCCCGGAACACCGCGATCTCCTCGGTGCAGGGCGAGCGCAAATCCTCTTCCAACATCGCCCGTCCGGCGGCATCGAGACCGCCCCCCGCCTTGGCCAGCACCTCGTCGCGGTAGGCGGAAACCTCCCGCTCAGGGTCGATGCGAGCAACGGCCAGTCCGGCCACCGGCCTCCCCACCGCGTCAGCGACATGGGCGGCAGGATCGGTCGTCGATAGGGTGACTGGATAGCCCCGCTTCGCCAAGGCGATGGCGATGGCGGCGGCGATGGTGGTCTTGCCGACACCGCCCTTTCCCATAATCATTACCACCCCGCATCCGGCGGTGGCGATCTCATCAATCAAAGCCTCTAAGCCGCCAAGCTTGCCAGCGGGGACGATCGGTGCGGATGGAAGCGGCGGGACCGCCGGTGGCCTATTCATTCCCCGTAGCGCCTCCACTCCCACCGTCCCGATGGCCAGAAAGGGGGTTTCAGAGCGCGGCAGCGCCGCCAGGCCGGTGGGCATCTCCGTCACCGCATCCCGCCCCCGCGCGGTCATGGCATCGGCGACAAAATCGCCAGGCGCCGAAGCGGCGAATATGCCATTCAAGGCCAGGAGAAGATTACCGACCCCCAGTTCGGCCAATTCGGTACGAGTGCGTTCGGCCTCGCGCAGTGCTGACCGCTCGGCCCGACTGACGAGCACCACCACCGTCCGCTCCGGATCGGACAATTGCGCCACGGTGGCTGCGTAGAGCGCCTTCTGCCGCTCCAGCCCGGCCAGCGGACCCAAGCATGAGGCGCCGCCGGTCGAGGAGGCGATGAAGCCGCTCCATGCCGAAGGCAGGGTCAAAAGCCGCAGCGTATGGCCAGTCGGCGCGGTATCGAAAATGACGTGATCGAAGTTCCCGGTGGCAGTCGGATCGCCGAGCAGCTTGGCAAATTCATCGAAGGCGGCGATTTCCACCGTGCAGGCGCCCGAGAACTGCTCCTCCATACTGGCGATGGCCGCCGCGGGCAGGATGCCGCGATAGGGGCCGACCATCCGCTCGCGATACTCGGCTGCGGCTGCCTCGGGGTCGATATTGAGGGCGAACAGGCCGGGCACCCCGTTGATCGCGGTCGGCGTCGCGCCCAGAGCAGTGCCAAGCACCTCATCAAGGTTCGAGGCCGGGTCTGTGCTGACGATCAGCACCCGCTTGCCGGCTTCGGCCAGGGCCAGCCCGGCGGCGCATGACAACGAAGTCTTGCCCACTCCGCCCTTGCCGGTGAAAAAGGCGTGGCGGGTGGTGATGGCGGGAAGCGCCATCAGCAGCAGCCCGAATTGGGCGGGCAGCAAGCAGCGCGGACGGGCAAAGCTTTACCCAGGGACAGGCCCAATTTGCTGGCCAGTTGCTGGCGGGACAGGTACACGCCGGTCGAAACGATATGGCCGTCGATGGCGATGACCGGCAGGCGATCCATACCGGCCGCCATTTCGGCGAGCACAGCCGGATTGGCAGCAAAGGCCTGCGGCTCCTGGCCCAGGTTGTGACGTTCGACGACAATTCCCTGGTCGGCAACCCAGTTCAGGTCGGCGGCGAAGGCCACCAAGGCCGGATCGACCTCGGGGCCGCAAATTCCGGTCGAGCAGCACATGGCCGGATCGTAGACTTCGAGCCTCTTCATGGGGCCATCCTCCCTCGCTAGATCGATCAGTTTATCCTTGCCCACCGCTCTCGCTCTGGAGCAGCCAGCCGAACGTCGCCACTGCCACCACTGCTCCGACCATTTGCGCCGCGATGAATAGCGCCACCGATTCGGGCGCGATGCCTGCGAAGGTGTTGGACAGGGCGCGGGCGATGGTCACCGCCGGGTTGGCAAACGAGGTCGAAGCGGTGAACCAATAGGCCGAGGTAATGTAGAGTCCAACCGCCGTCGCGGTGAATTGCGGGCGAAAGCGGACGGTAGCGAGGATGGTCGCCAACAGCCCGAAGGTGGCGACGAATTCGGAAAAGCCCAGGGCCATCCCATCGCGATGCTTGGCCGAGATTTGCAAGATGGGTTGGGCGAACATGGCATGGGCCGCCCAGACGCCAACCACCGCACCGATGGTCTGCGCCGCCCCATAGCCCAAGCTCATCGCCCAACCGATCTCCCGCCGCAACAGCATGGCGAGGGTCACGGCCGGATTGAAATGGGCGCCCGAAATGGGGCTGAAGATGGTGATCAACACCACCAGGGCGGCGCCGGTCGCCAGGGTGTTAGCCAACAGGGCGATGGCGACGTTTCCGCCGGCCAGCCGCTCGCCCATGATACCCGAACCGATGACCACCGCCAGCAGCAGCGCCGTACCCAGCGCCTCGGCGGCAAGGCGGCGGCCGGTGTCGAATTCGGACATCCTCACACTTCTCCGACCCGCTCCGGTCCAAGCTCGATCAGCTTGCGAACCTTGGCCTCGATCATGGAATAGACCTTGCGGAACTCGGCCAGCCGTTCCTCGTGCGTCCCTTCGGCGGCGGCGGGGTCAGGAAAGCCGACATGGACCTTGGAGGGATGGCCCGGCCAGATCGGACAGACTTCGCCAGCAGCGTTGTCGCAAACTGTGATGACCAGATCCATCTTGGGCGCGTCGGGCAGGGCGAATTCGTCCCAGGATTTCGACCGTAATCCTTCGACCGAGTGCCCCTTCTCCTTGAGAACCTCGATGGACAGCGGATTGACCTTGCCGGTGGGGCGGCTGCCGGCGCTGAACGCCCTCCACTTGCCGCCGCCGAGGTCGTTGATCAGGCATTCGCCCAGCACGCTGCGGGCGCTGTTGCCGGTGCAAAGAACGAGGACGTTGATGGTCATGATGGTCATTTCCAAAAATCAGGCGTTGGGCTTGCCGATGGCGTCGAGGCGCGATTGCAGCGACAGCCGGTCAAGCGAGCGGATCGGCAGGGCGCAGAAGATGCTGATGCGGTTATTCAGCATCCCCATCACCTCGCCGGTGAAGGCGGACTTTTCGACCTCGGTGCCGTCAAAGCCCACTGGATCCGGAACGCCCCAATGGGCGGTCATCGGCTGGCCCGGCCAGACCGGGCAGACCTCGCCAGCGGCGTTGTCGCAGACGGTGAAGACGAAATCCAATTCCGGTGCGCCCGGCTGGGCGAATTCCTCCCAGGATTTCGACCGCAGGCCGTCGGTCGGATAATTGGTCCGCTTGAGTAAACTCAACACTGTCGGATCGATATGGCCCTTGGGATGGCTGCCGGCGCTGAACGCCTTGAAGCGGCCGGCGCCCTCGCGATTGAGAATGCATTCGGCCATCACGCTCCGCGCCGAATTTCCTGTGCACAGGAATAGGACATTGAAGGTCTTGTCGCTCATGGCGCCCCCCCGCAACAGATGGTGAGTCCCGAGGCTTGGACATTCGGACCAAGGGCGGCGCGCCCCTGCTCGCACAGGACCTGGACCGGCACCGCGCCGACCAGCGCCAGCAGACGACAATCTTCGGCAATGGTCGGATCATCCGCCAGGGATGCGGCGACCAAGGCGAGGAACGATGGGGCGTAGGGATTGAACTGGCGATCGGCCAGCCGATAGTAAGCCCATTTTCCATCCCGTCGGTGCTGGACCAGCCCAGCCGTCTTCAACGCCGCCAGGTGCTTGGAGATAGTGTTGACCGCCAGGCCCAGCACCGCTGTGATCTGGCAGACGCACAACTCGCCGCCCTCTAGGAGCTTCAGGATGCGCACCCGGCTGGGGTCGGCGACGGCTTTGGCCACGGTTTCGAATGTTTCAAGCATGGGCTTATGCTGCCATCATTTCTCCGATTGGGGAAATGATACATTCGTGACGATGGGAGTTCAATCGTCGAGTGGCACCCAGGGAATGCGGGCGATGGCCACGCCCTCGTCTTCAAGCTCCCGCGCCTCGTCCGGGCTGGCTTCGCCGTAGATGCCATGCGGCTCGGTCTCGCCGTAATGGATTTTGCGCGCCTCCTCGGGAAAGCGCTCGCCGACATTTTCGCAATCGGCCTCGACCTTGCGGCGGAACTGGGTCAGCACCGTGCGCACCGCGCGAGCGGCATCGTGCACGTCCAGGGCGTCGCCCCGCGCCGAGTTCAGCCGGGGCGCCATTACCGCCTTGGCCACATCGACACCGCCGCAATGGGGACAGGCGATTTCCTTGGCCGCCGCCAGGGTGTCGAACGTGGCGCCGTCCTTGAACCAGGCCTCGAACTGGTGGCCGTCGCCACAGCGCAGCTCGAAGAGAATCATCCTATTTCCCTTCCGCCAGGTCGGCTGGAGCGACGAACGACACCAGCTGGCAGCTTCCCTCCTCCAGCTCGGCCCAATGCTCGACCGAGGTTTCCAGCGTCAAAAGGGCGCCGGTGGGAAGCTTGCCCGCCAGCCGGGCCAACGAGTCCGCGTCGCCATGTGCGCCGCATAGTGCCTCGGCCAACCGAGCCAGGCCGGGATTGTGCCCGATCAGGAGCGCCGATCCGAGGTGGTCGTCGAGCCGCTTCAAACGGCCCAGCAGCTTGCCCTTGCCCGCCTCGTAAATGTCGCGCTCGATGCTGACAGGCACCCCGTCGAGGGCGGTGCCCAGAAATTCCAGCGTTTCGCTGGTGCGCCGCGCCGACGAGCACAGCACCATCGCCGGCCGGACCTTGCCCCGCCGCAGATGCGCCGCCATCAATTTGGCCGCCTTTTTGCCGCGCTTGTTAAGCGGGCGATCAAAATCATCCAGGGAGGGATCGTCCCAACAGGATTTGGCGTGACGCAACAGATAAAGTTGTCGCATTTCAGTCACATCTCGCAGCCATGACACGGGTTCCCGAAGCATATATAAAGGCCTCTCGATAAGCCACTGTCCAAGCTGCGGAGACGCTCGTGATACCCCAGCCCCCCGTCGAAGGTCCGATCATCGACATCGACTCGAAGGAACGCTTCATCAACCGCGAGCTATCGTGGCTGGCCTTCAACGGCCGCGTCATCGAAGAGGCCCAGAACCGCCACCACCCGCTGTTAGAGCGCCTGCGCTTCCTATCGATCTCGGCGTCGAACCTCGACGAGTTCTACATGGTGCGAGTCGCCGGCCTCAAAGGCCAGGTCGAAGCCGGGGTGATGACCACCAGCCAGGACGGCCTGACTCCAGCCCAGCAACTCGCCGAGATCAACCGCGAAGGCGCCGAGTTGCTGCGCACCCAGAAGCAATGCTGGACCGAGCTGAAAACCGAGATGCGAGAGGCCGGCATCGCCGTGGTCTCGCCCTCTGAGCTGTCACGGGCTGACATCCGCTGGCTGGAAAACCGCTTCATGGAGCATGTTTTTCCGGTGCTGACCCCCCTGGCGGTCGATCCGGCCCACCCCTTCCCCTTCATCCCCAATGCCGGCATCGCCATGGTGCTGCACCTGTTCCGCCTGGATGACGGCGAGGTGCTGCGCGCCCTGGTGCCACTACCCCACCAAATCGAGCGCTTCATCCGCCTGCCCGGCGAGGCCATCCGCTTCCTGCCGCTGGAAGATTTGGTGATGCAGTGCCTTGACCGCCTGTTCCCCGGCTTCCGCTGCGAGGGCATGGGCATCTTCCGGGTCATCCGCGATTCGGAAATGGACATCGACGAAGAGGCCGAGGATCTGGTTCGCGTCTTCGAATCGGCGCTGAAGCGCAGGCGGCGAGGTTTGGTGATCCGGCTGACCTTCAATTCCGGTATCCACGAGGATCTCAAGCATCTGATCATCAACGAGATGCATGTGCATGAATCCGACGTGTTCGAATTCGAAGAGACCATCGGTCTGGTCGATATCAAGCAGATGATCGTCGATGAGCGCCCCGATCTGCTATTCCCGCCCTACAACGCCCGCTTCCCCGAGCGCATCCGCGATTTCGGCGGCGATTGTTTCGCCGCAATTCGTAAGAAGGACATCGTCGTCCACCATCCCTTCGAAAGCTTCGACGTGGTGGTCCAGTTTATCCGCGAGGCGGCCCGCGATCCCCAGGTGGTGGCGATCAAGCAGACGCTGTACCGCACCTCGAAGGACAGCCCAATCGTCAAAGCGCTGATCGAGGCGGCCGAAGCCGGCAAGTCGGTCACCTGCATGGTCGAATTGAAGGCCCGCTTCGACGAGGAAGCCAACATCCGCTGGGCCCGCGATCTGGAGGCGGCCGGCGCCCAGGTGGTGTTCGGCTTCATCGAACTGAAGACCCACGCCAAGATTTCCTTGGTAGTGCGGCGCGAGGCAGCCGGGTTGGTGTCCTATGTCCATTTCGGCACCGGCAACTACCACCCGGTCACCGCCAAGATCTATACCGATTTGTCCTTCTTCACCTGCGATCAAACGCTGTGCCGAGACGCCGCCAAGGCCTTCAACTACATGACCGGCTATGCCCTGCCGGACAAGATGGAGAAGCTGGCGATCGCCCCCCTGGGCCTCAGAAGAAAGATCCTCGACCTGATCGAGGTCGAGACCACCAACGCCCTGGAGGGCAAGCCTGGGGCGATCTGGGTCAAGATGAACTCACTGGTCGATCCGGTGATCATCGACGCACTGTATCGCGCCTCTTCGGCCGGGGTGCAGATCGACATGGTGATCCGTGGCATCTGCTGCCTGCGCCCGGAGGTCCCTGGGTTATCCGACAACATCCGGGTCAAAAGCATCGTCGGCCGCTTCCTTGAACATTCCCGCATCATCTGTTTCGGCAACGGCCACCGGCTGCCGTCGCGCCACGCCAAGGTATTCATCACCTCGGCCGATTGGATGCCGCGCAACATGGATTGGCGGGTAGAATCCTTCGTGCCGATCGAGAATTCGACGGTTCACCGCCAAATCCTGGAACAGATCATGGTGGCCAATCTCAAGGACCAGGCCCAAACCTGGTTCCTGGGGGCGGACGGCGTTTACACTCGTCAGATCGTGGACGAACAGGCGCTCAACGCCCATACCTGGTTCATGACCAACCCCTCCTTGTCGGGACGCGGCTCGGCGCTGGAAAAGGGGCGTAAGCCCAAGCGGCTGTTGGACAAGCAGGATTGATCCCCAAGCGGGAACCGGAGTGATGCGGCCATGAAGGTCAAACGCAACCTGGAGCCGGTCGGCATCATTGACATCGGCTCCAATTCGATCCGCCTGTGCGTCTACGACACCGCCGCCCGGGTGCCGGTCCCGATGTTCAATGAAAAGGCGGTGTGCGCCCTGGCCGAGGGGCTGGGTACCAGTGGCCGACTCAGCCCAACCGGGGTGCAGCAGGCCTTCGCTGCCGTGGGGCGCTTCGTCGCCCTTGGGCGGGCGATGGAGTTGACGCATCTCGACATCCTGGCCACGGCGGCAGTTCGCGACGCCAGCGACGGACCATCCTTCGTCTCCGAACTGGAACGGCGCTTTGGCATCGAGATCAAAGTGCTGTCGGGCGGCCAGGAGGCCCGATTGTCAGCCACCGGCGTCCTGTGCGGCAGCCCCCAGGCCGAAGGCATCGTCTGTGACTTAGGCGGCGGATCGCTGGAATTGGTGACAGTCAAGAATGGTGGCTTTGGCCAGCACGTCACCATGCCGCTGGGTCTTCTACGCCTCACCGAGGCCTCGGCCGACGACCGCGCCACCGCCACCGAAATCGTCGATCGCCACCTGGCCGACATTCCTTGGCTGGGCGAAGGCCGGGGCGGCAATCTCTACGCGGTGGGGGGCGCCTGGCGCACCCTGGCCCGCATCTGCATCACCCATACCCAGCACCCCCTGACGGTGCTCGACAATTTCACCATCGATGCCCGCGAGGCGCTCCGCATCATCGGCCTGGTCGCCAATCAGAGCAAAAAATCGCTGGAAAAGATCCCCGGCGTCGCCAAGAAGCGGGTGGCGGGATTGCCGCTGGCCGCCCTGGTGCTGGAACGGGTGGTGCGCCAGGTGCAACCGAGCCGGCTGATCTTCTCGATCTTCGGCATGCGCGAAGGACAATTCTTCAAACGCCTGCCCGAGAAATTGAAGGGCGACGACCCGCTCTTGTCGGTGTTCCGTCAACTGGCCCTGGTCAATTCCCGTTTCCCCGAGCACGGCAACGAATTGATGGCCTGGATGGCGCCGCTGTTCCCCGGCGAAACGCCCCACCATGCCCGAATCCGCCACGCCGCCTGCCTGGTGTCGGATTCCTTCTGGAACGAACACCCCGACACCCGCGCCGAGCAGGCCTTCCTGCGCATCCTGCGCCTGCCGTTCATGGGCGTCGAACACGCCGACCGCGCCGCCATCGCGCTGACGGTGTTCCTGCGCTACCTGGGCAACGAGGAGGAACCGGCGGTGCAACGCGCCACCGCCCTGCTCGACGATGCGGCGCTTAGGCGCTGCCGCGTCGCCGGCACCGCGCTACGCCTGGCCCACATGCTGTCGGGTGGCGCCCCCAATCTGCTGCGCCGAACCCGCCTGAAAGCCGAGGCCAGCGAACTGATCCTGGAAGTCCCCACCGACAACCCCGCCTTCGTCATCGAACCCGACCGCACCTTCGACCGCCTGGCCAGGGCGCTGGATTGCGAGACGCTGGTGTTTCGGCGGGTGGGCTAACCCTTGCGGGTCAGGGTGGGGCGGAGCCGTCCCTCAGGGTGAAGAAGAAGGACGTGCCGTGACCGGGCAATGATTCCACCCAAATGGTGCCACCGAATCGATTGACGATGCGCCGACACAGGGCAAGGCCGATACCCGAGCCTTCATACTGGTCCGAGGTATGCAGCCGCTGAAAGATCGAGAAGATCTTTTCCTGGTATTCGGGTTCGATGCCGATCCCGTTATCGGCCACCCGGAAGCGCCACCACCCCTCTTCGATCGGCTGGGCAGCAATGGTGACTTCCGGCGCCTGATCCGGGCGGTGAAACTTGATGGCGTTTCCGACCAAGTTTTGAAACAGGCTGGCCAATTGCGCCTCATCGGCCAGCACCACCGGCAAAGGCTGGACCGTGATTTTCGCGCCACTGTCCTTGATCGATTGCGCCAAATCCGCCGACGCAGCCGCCACCGCCCGCTCACTCGCCACGGGCAGGAGTTCCTGCGGCTGTTTGGACACGCGGGCATAGTCCAACAGATCCCGGATCAGCACAGACATGCGGGTGGCATTGCCGACGATGAAGCCGATGAATTCGTCGCCATCGGACCCGAGTTGGCCCCGGAAGCGTCGATCCAGGAGTTGGGCATAGCTGACGACGTTGCGCAGCGGCGATTGCAGATCGTGAGAGGCGACATAGGCGAATTCCTCTAGATCGGCGTTCGACTGCGTCAGCATGGCATTGACCGCCTCAAGATCGACGGTTGCACGGGTGCTGACGTCGTTGGCCTGCGCCAGTTCCTGGGTCTTGCGCTCCATGCGCAACAGCAGCAGGCAAACCACCGCCGTCATCAACGCCCACAACGCTCCCAAGACAATCAAGTTGCGTCGCGCATCGGCGAGGCTGGCGTCGATATCCTGATCGGAATATCCGACATTGATCACCACCGGATAGGCATCCAGCTTTTTGTAGAAGATCGTTCGACCGACCCCATCAAGTCCGGTCGGCGTGAAGAACGAGCCGGAGGGGCCGCGCTCCAGTTCCTTCCATACAAGCAAATGCCCAACCGCCTTGCCGAACTCCGCCTCGTCCAAAGCAGGCAGGCGAGCGATGAGGCGCCGGTCCATATTCAACATGGTGGCCACCCCATGCGGCCCCAATTCCAAATCGCCGAAAAAGTCGGACAGGTATTCGGGGCGAATGCTGATCTGAATCGAACCGGCAAAGCGGCCATCGCGCAGGATGGGCCGAGACATGCGAAAGGTGACCTCGCGCGAGATCGCGCCCCGCCGGGTCTCGCCCACATAGGGGCGATCGCTGGGATCGGCCAGGAAGTGGCGGAACTCGCTCCGCCCCGACAGGTCGGTGCCGATTCCGGTGTCGGGATGATGAAAGATGACGTGACCATCGGAGCCGATGATGGTGATGCTAGTGATGAGCAATTCATCACCATGCCCGCCCACCGCAGTGAGGAAGCGCCGCAGCCCCGCTTCCCCTTGCTCGGTAAAAATATGGCGAGCGGTCAGCAGGCGGCCATCGGCGTAATCAAAAAGCCGAAGCGCGTGCTGTTCAAAAGACGCGCGCAGCTTGACGGCCTGGATGCGGGTAAAATCCACCCGTTCGGCACGCAGATTGGCATAGGCGTGGACCAGCAGACCGAAGCAGACGGCAACCGCCAGCACCGCCCCGGCGACGATCAGAACCGAGCGCCTCAGAATCCGCCGCTCCCCCACTGTGATCCCCCTGACTGCGCCATCGAGGGCCAAGCATAGACCAACCTAAAGAATCAGTGAATAACCCTTGCCCGCTTGCGGGTGAGGGTGCGCACGTCGGCGCGCCTGATGAATCTCCGGCTAGCTTTGTGCTGGGGCTGTTGTGTGCCAGAAGGAGACGTGGGACGCAGACGGTCAGACGACCTGGGCGGCCGGCAATGTGAAGAAGAAGGTGCTGCCCTGACCGGGCTTGCCTTCCACCCAAATGCGCCCACCGTGCTGCTCGATGATCTTCTTGCACACCGCCAATCCGATTCCGGTGCCCTCATACTTGTCGCGCGTGTGCAGTCGCTGGAAAATCATGAAGACGCGGTCATTGTAGCTCGGATCAATGCCGATCCCGTTATCTGACACCGAGAACTGCCACGTCTCGCCCTGGCGCTGACATGAAATCTCGATCACCGGTCTGCGCTCCAGAGCTCGGAACTTAACCGCGTTGCCGATCAGGTTCTGAAACACGCGCACGATCTCACCGCCGCGACAGCAAACGCTGGGCAGCGTGGAAGGCACCTTGACCTGGGCGTC